>Ga0310786_10003197_pt1 | contig 24067 bp, 21 predicted proteins | sample AusTroGonzalo_MG_FD_203881 | JGI IMG/M metagenome (GOLD analysis project Ga0310786, IMG submission 203881) | Bovine rumen microbial communities from tropical cattle in Woodstock, Queensland, Australia - Gonzalo_03 (v2) (version 2) | ecosystem: Host-associated > Mammals > Digestive system >...
TAGCCTGAGATATCCTTTATCTCCTTGGCCTTGATCCACTTACCCTCTTCCGGAATGGGAGCGGGACCGTGCTTGGGACCTTTCTGGACCACGCACATGTTTTCAACTTCTTTTGAGTAAATCATAAATGGAATATGGTTTTTTATGATGATTTTCTAATCAGCCGCGAAGTTACTAAAATCACATCAATTTATTATCTTTGCCACGTAAAAAACAGAACTGCTATGAAAAGAAACATATTATTCTCATTGGCAACCGCTTTGGTTGCATCGGCGTTCATCACCTCATGTGGTCCGATGGAGCCCTCCACCTATAATGAATATTTCTATCGCGTAGCAACCGTGAAGTGCACCGAGGATGGTGACGCATCACTGCTCATTGACTACACCGGCGAAAAGTTCATATTCAGCAATTTCAGCACCAAGGCAGATATGCGACGCTTCGCAGTCGAGGACGGCGAACGTGTAATTGCCAAACTGGGAGTCGAGGCCATCGGCACCATGTACAACAACAAACTGACAGTTGAGGAAATCACGCTCAGATATCCCAAACTTTCCGTGGCCGATGCCCGTCCGGCCGATTCACTTAATTACGCCTACAGTTTCAGCCAGTTAAGTCTGGGAACGGTCATCTACCCTATAGCCTGGTCTCAGGGACACATCCTGAACATCGCCCCCAATTATTACACATCGGACCGCAGCAAGAAGGCATCTTTCCTGCTCTATCCTGACAAGGTAAACGGCGATACCCTGCTGATGGACCTGTATTCGGACATACCTGACACCGTAACCTCATTGACATCATACACTCAGGCTTTGCTCTGCTATGACATGTCAACACTCCGTAAATCAGTTTCCGATTATGCCGAGCAGTGCCACCGCGACTCAATCCTGAACCAGCTGCAGAAACTTGGCAAAGACTCCATCCTTGTAAAAATCTCTGCGCCCCAACGCATGCGCAAAAGAATATGGAATGTATCAGGCGAGGTTGACGAATTAAAGTTCGTCAACATACCCAAACCTTCCTATACAGTATCCGTACCATTTGATTTCTAAGACCCTCTGATGGCCAAGCGCACTGCGTCCAAGAGCGTAAACATAAAGAACAAGCGGGCAACTTTTGACTACGAGCTGCTCGACACCTGGACAGCCGGCATTGTGCTCACCGGAACGGAAATAAAATCCATCCGTGACTCAAAAGCCAGCCTGGCCGACTCGTATTGTACCTTCATAAACGGAGAACTGTGGGTAAAGAACATGCACGTAGCCCAGTACTTTTATGGCTCGTACAACAACCACGACGCCAAGCGTGACCGCAAGCTCCTGCTCACCAAGAAGGAGCTCCGCAAACTGGCTGCCGAGAGCAAGAATCCCGGATTTACCATAGTCCCCACCCGCCTGTTCATAGGCGACAAAGGTCTGGCCAAACTCGTCATCGCCCTGGCCAAGGGTAAGCACGAGTATGACAAACGCCAGTCAATCAAAGAGAATGAGGACAAACGCGAAATGGCTCGCGCCTTTCGCGTTTAACGCTTAGAAGCGAGCATTACTGCGTGGACGGCCTGGAGCCAGCCCTGCATGTTTTTGATACGCTCGTCGGGCTTCATTTCGGGCAGGCAGATTTCACTTATCTTGCGAACCTCCTTTATCTCATTTACAGAGGTAAAGATGCCGCAGGCGCAGCAGTTAAGGATTGCCGATCCCAGACCAGACGCCTCCTCCAATCCCAGACGCTTTACCGGGAATCCCAGGATATTTGCCTGGAACTGCATCAGGAAATCGTTCTTGGCCGATTCGCCGTCAATACAGAGTTCGCGCAACGGAGTGGTAAGCCCACGCATGGCCAGTTCAACGACATCGGCCACCTGATAGGCGATTGACTCCAATGCGGCGCGGACCACATGAGCACGTGTGGACTGCATGGTTAGTCCGGTGATCATGGCCTTGGCATCGGGCACCCACCAGGGTGAGCCAAGTCCGTTGAATGCCGGCACAAAGTATACGCCGCCGTTATTGGGCACGCTCAACGCCAGAGTCTGGGTATCCTCGGTCGAATCCACCAGACGCAGATTATTGGTAATCCAGTCAAGTACAGCACCCGATGAATGCACATGGCCCTCAACCACGTAATAGTTGTGGTCAAACATGGAGTAGCCAACCGAGCAGACCATACCGTTAGGAGCCGGAACCGGCTTCTCGCCCACGTTGAACATGACCGATGAGCCAGTACCGTAAGTGGTCTTTCCCTCACCTGGCTCAAAGCAGAGTTGACCTACAAGTGCGCCATGAGCACTGCCCAGGACGCCAGCTATCTGAACCGGTTTAGGAAGCAGTCCTTCTACATCGGTCTCACCGAACACGCTGTCTGACGGCTTGGTCTCGGGCAGCATCGATGCGGGGATGGTGAACACCCTCAGAATATCGGGATCCCACTCCAACGAGTTGATGTTGAAAAGCAGGGTACGAGATGCGTTCGAATAGTCGGTAACGTGCTCCTTGCCCCCGGTAAGTTTCCATATGAGCCAGGTATCGATGGTACCCATCAGGATATCGCCCTTCTCGGCACGCTCCCTTACGCTCTGGATGTTGTCCAGGATCCATTTAACACCGCTACCGGAGAAATATGTATCGGGAATAAGACCTGTACGCTCTTTGATTGTAGCCTCATAACCCTTGTCTATGAGTTCCTGGCAGAATGCGGCGCCGCGACGGCACTGCCACATCACTGCGGGATATACAGGTTTACCGGTATTCTTGTCCCAAAGCACGACTGTCTCGCGCTGGTTGACCATTGATATGGAGAACTCGTTACCATCAAACGAAGGGAGTTCCAGCTGCTTTACGGCAGCCACGGTATTTGCATAAATCTCCTCGGCATCGGCCTCAACCCAATCCTCGCGGGGATGGCTGATCTTGTGAGGGATTATCTTATGGTCTATCAGATTAAGTTTCTCATCGAACAGCAGCGCCTTTGATGACGATGTGCGCTGGTCAATAGTGATTATGTATCTCATTACTTGTTGTTGTCAGCTAATTTCTCGAATGCCAGGAACAGCTGCTCCTGTTTCTTGTACTCGTTATATTTACGGTTTACGCGCTTTACGTAGTTAAGTGTCTCGGTAGCATCGAACTGTCCGAACTGGCATACGCTGTCGTTATAGACCTCGGGGTCCGATAAGGACGCCAGAACCGGTGAAAGGCTGTTCCAGTTGTATCGGTTGATACCCTTCTTGCGCGCAATGCGCATGGCGTCAAAGATATGGTTGGAACCACCGTTATAGCTACCCAGAATATAGTTCATTTTCTCTTTTTCATTGATGAAACCAAACAGGTCGCCCAGATCATCGATATACTTTACGGCCACCCTGATATCCAGCTCCACGCTCTGCGCCATTGTATCAGCCACACCCATCTTGGCGAGCAGGTGGCGATATGTCGACGGCATGATCTGCATCAGCCCCTGTGCGCCACGGTGTGAACGTGCGGTGGTATCGAACTTGGACTCCACATACGCGATGGCTGCAAGCATCTTCCAGTCACACACACTGTCAGCATAAAGACGGAACAGAGAATCAAATGGGGAAATAAAGATGAAATCCTGAGGCTTGGGTTGTATCTCTTCCTCAGCAGGGGTATCTACCACCGGATCCTGCTTACAGGTTCTGGTGAGGAAAAGGGTAAGTATCAGGGCGGCAGTCACAAGAAGTACTATGATCTTCTTGGCACTCATCTCGGGCCCGTTGTATTTAGTCTCCTGCATTGCAAACGTCGCGTCTCAAATAGGCGACTCAATTAAATATCGCTGCAAAGATACACCTTTTCTATAAGGTGACAAAATCACAAAAAACACCGCCGGGCTTGCATAATACAAAAAAGGTGCATACCTTTGCGGTCGAAATGAAAAGTTATACAGTGTCATATCACCACCATCATACCTGCAGATCCTGATCGGTAGGCTATAATTGGTGTATAAATATACAAGAGGCTTGCCGGTTAACGGTGAGCCTCTTTTAATTACAAGATTTAAAACAATTTACGATATGTTGAGAATAGCTGTACAGTCAAAAGGTCGTTTATACGACGAGACAATGGAGTTGCTTCAGGAATCAGGCATAAGCCTGGGAGTATCCAAGCGCACCCTTCTGGTTCAGGCCGGGAACTTCCCGCTCGAGGTCCTGTTCCTTCGTGACGATGACATACCGCAGTCAGTAGCCAGCGGTGTGGCCGATTTGGGAATCGTAGGCGAGAACGAATTCGTGGAGCGTCAGGAGAAGGCCGATGTAATCAGGCGTCTGGGATTCAGCCGCTGCCGCCTCTCGCTGGCCATCCCCAAGGCAATTGATTATCCTGGCATCGAGTGGTTCAACGGTAAGAAAATCGCCACCTCCTACCCCGTAATCCTGGACATGTTCCTAAAACAGAATAACATCAAGGCCGAGACCCACGTAATTACCGGTTCGGTCGAGATTGCCCCCGGTATAGGTCTGGCCGATGCCATATTCGACATTGTAAGTTCCGGCTCCACACTGGTCAGCAACAACCTGCGTGAGGTTGAAGTAGCCATGAATTCCGAGGCACTGCTCATAGGCAACCCCAACCTGGATGCCGAGAAGAAAGAGCAGCTTGAGAAACTTCTGTTCCGCTTTGAAGCAGTCAAGGCTGCCCAGGGTAAGAAGTACATAATGATGAACGTGCCCAAGAACTGCATGGATAAAGTCTTGGCACAGTTGCCCGGTATCAAAAGCCCTACCGTCATGCCTCTTGCCGATGATTCATGGAACTCAGTCCACACCGTTTTGGACGAAAAATGTTTCTGGGGAATAATAGATAATCTCAAGAAAGCCGGTGCCGAGGGTATACTTGTGCTCCCCATTGAGAAGATGATATTATGAACGTAGTAAAATATCCTGCCAAGAGTGACTGGAAGCAGTTGCTGAGCCGTCCCGCATTGAGCGTGGAGGGACTCTACGAGCGTGTCCAGGCTGTGCTTGACACCGTCCGCAAAGGTGGCGACAAAGCACTGAAAGACTATGAGCTGCAGTTTGACAAGGTGCAGCTTGACTCACTGGCCGTAAGCCAGGCCGAGCTTGACGAGGCTGCCGCACTGGTTCCCGCTCAGCTGCGCGATGCCATAGACCGCGCCGCCGTGAACATCCGCAAGTTTCATGCCGCACAGCTGCCCTCACTAAGCAAGGTTGAGACCACCCCCGGCGTAACCTGCTGGCAGAAGGCCGTACCTATCACAAAGGTCGGTCTCTATATCCCCGGTGGCACAGCTCCCCTGTTCTCTACCGTACTCATGCTGGCCATTCCCGCCCGCACTGCAGGTTGCTCGGAGATAGTCCTCTGCACCCCTCCCGGACGTGACGGAAAGGTCAATCCCGCCATACTTTACGCAGCACAGGTTGCAGGCGTGAACCGTTTCTTCAAACTGGGCGGATCACAGGCCATCGCCGCTATGGCATACGGAACCGAAAGTGTACCCAAGGTATCCAAGATATTCGGTCCCGGTAACCCCTACGTTACCGCAGCCAAGCAGATAGTATCCCTCAAGGACGTTGCCATCGATATGCCCGCCGGCCCCTCTGAGGTCGAGGTTATAGCCGACGCCGACGCAAATCCAGCATTCGTAGCCGCCGACCTGCTTTCACAGGCCGAGCACGGACGTGACAGCCAGGTAATCCTGCTCACCACATCTGCAGAATTCATCGATAAGGTTCAGGCCGAGGTTGACCGTCAGGTCGCCCTGCTGCCCCGCAACGAGATTGCAGAGGCTGCACTCGGCAACAGCCGCATGATTCTGCTCAAGAACGATGACGAGATAATTGAGATGACCAACGAGTATGCTCCCGAGCATCTCATCATACAGACAGCCAACGCAGGCCAGCTGGCCGAACGTGTAGTCAACGCAGGTTCAGTGTTCATCGGCCCATGGTCACCCGAAAGTGCGGGCGATTACGCATCGGGCACCAACCACACACTGCCCACAAGCGGTTATGCCAAGGCATACTCAGGCGTGAACATAGACAGTTTTATGCGCAAGATAACATTCCAGGAACTCTCACGAGATGGCCTCAAATCCCTTGGTCCCGTCATTGAGACCATGGCCGCCGGCGAGTATCTGGATGCACACAAAAACGCCGTAACAGTGCGACTTAAAGAATTATGAAAACTCTACAAGAACTTGTAAGACCCAACATATGGTCGTTGAGCCCGTATACATCGGCCCGTGACGAGTATCAGGGCAAGGACGCCAAGGTGTTCCTGGATGCCAACGAGAACCCGTACAACGACCCGGTTAACCGCTACCCTGACCCCCTGCAGCGCGAGCTCAAGACCCGCATCTCGCAGATCAAGGGCGTTCCGGCCGATACCATTTTCTTTGGAAACGGCAGCGACGAGGCCATCGACCTGATGTACCGCATATTCTGCACACCGGGCAAGGACAATGCAGTGGCCATCGAGCCCACTTACGGCATGTACGGAGTCTGCGCCGATATCAACGACGTGGAGTACCGCCGCGTGCTCATGGATGAAAACTTCCAGCCCGACGCCGACAAGATCCTTGCTGCAGTCGATGCCAATACCAAGCTGATATTTTTCTGCTCACCCAACAACCCATCGGCCAACAACATTGACCGCAAGGTGATTGACAAGGTTCTGGACAGTTTTGACGGAATAGTGATTGTCGATGAGGCATATATTGACTTTGCAGGTGTTCCGTCGTATCTCAGAGAGCTTGCCGAAAGGCCCAACCTGATTGTCCTCCAGACCTTCTCCAAGGCATGGGGAATGGCAGGAATCCGTCTGGGTATGGCGTTCGCGCAGCCCGAGATAATAGGTATCATGAACAAGGTCAAGTATCCTTATAACGTAAACCTGCTCACGCAGAAACGCGCCATGGAGGAGGTGATGCAGCACGACCGCGTGAAAGGATGGGTCGAGACAATCCTGAAAGAGCGCACCCGCCTAATGGCCGAGTTCGCCAAGCTCAGTTGCTGCATCAAGGTCTATCCGTCCGATGCCAACTTCTTCCTGGCCCGCGTAAAGGATGCCGCCGCCACTTACAACTACCTGGTCGATCAGGGAATAATAGTCCGTAACCGCAGCAAGATTGCCCTTTGCGGTAACAGCCTGCGCGTTACCATCGGCACCGCCCCCGAAAACAATGCGTTGATTGACGCTCTCAAGAAATTTAAATAACTTTGGCAGATATGAGCAAGAGAGTCCTATTCATAGACCGCGACGGAACCATAGTGGTTGAGCCGTCCGACGAGCAGCTTGACAGCTTCGATAAGCTGGAGTTCGTACCCGGAGTATTCCGCAGTCTCTCATTCCTGCGCAGCCACACCGACTTTGAGTTCGTGATGGCCAGCAACCAGGACGGTCTGGGCACCCCGTCGTACCCCGAAAAGGACTTCTACCCCACTCACAACTTCATCCTGAGCACTCTGAAGGGTGAAGGCGTGGAGTTCGACGACCTGCTCATTGACACCCACTTCCCGCAGGACAACGCCCCCACCCGCAAGCCCGGCACCGGCATGTTCGGAAAATACATGACCGATGAGTACGACCTCAGTGCCAGCTACGTGATTGGCGACCGCGCCACCGATGTGGAACTGGCCCGCAACCTGGGCTGCCGCGCCATCCTGCTTCAGGACAGCACAGACAGTCTTTCTGACGATTTGAAGTCAGTATGCTCATTTGCAAGCCGCGACTGGTGGAAAGTTGCAGAGTTCGTGTTTGCAGGCGAGCGCCGTGCATCGGCCCACAGAGCAACTAAAGAGACTGACATACTGGTTGAACTGAACGTGGACGGATCAGGCAAATGCGATATCAGCACCGGTCTGGGATTCTTTGATCACATGCTCGAGCAGATAGGCCGTCACGGAGGTATGGACCTGACCATCAAGGTTAAGGGTGACCTCTATGTTGACGAGCACCACACTATAGAAGATACAGGTATAGTACTTGGCGAGTGCATCCGCAAGGCTCTAGGCGACAAGCGCGGTATAGAGCGCTACGGCTACGCTCTACCCATGGACGACTGCATGGCTCAGGTAGTCCTTGACTTCGGAGGACGCAGCTGGCTGGTCTGGAACGCCGAATTCAAGCGCGAAAAGATAGGCGAAATGCCCACCGAGATGTTCCTGCACTTCTTCAAGTCACTCAGCGACGCCGCCGCAATGAACCTGAACATCCAAGCCCAGGGCGACAACGAGCATCACAAGATCGAAGCCATCTTCAAGGCCTTTGCCCGCGCCCTCAAAGCCGCCGTCCGCCGCGACATCTGGAACTACACGCTCCCCTCATCAAAGGGCGTGCTGTAACTCCAGCTTTGGCAAAAACCAATACACGTAAGCTAGTATCGGCCTACTTTACGGTCATCGTAAGAGTACGGCCGATATTTATTATCACGTTTCCGGTAAGTAACCTCACCCCATGCCCATGGAGTTGTCTTGCCGGTTTCGTAGTAATCGACATGGAATTTGCCCTCATAGTTGACAATACCGGGTTCTAAGGTGAACAGATGTGCATAGTACTGATTGGAGTACCTGTAGCCATCCACAGTAACGATTGATGAATCCCCAAACTGATACAAGGCAGTTATTACATCAACCGAGTCACCGTCTTCTGAATTGAATGAATGATAGAACTCATGGCATATGGTATCACCCTTTATAGTCTTGACAACTCTTCTTTCATTGTTACCGAAAATACTATCTTCTTTAATCTTATCCAGCGTGTAATCAACAAAGCCCTCACACCAGTTTACAGTCAGAATTGTCAGCTCATCTTCAGTATCCCATTCTTTTCCCTGACAAGCGGTAAGACATGTCAGAACCGCTACGATACAATAGAATGCAATCTTTTTCATAATAATCAGAATTTATAACTTAACCCCATCCTTATACCAGGAAAAAGCGGATTTACACTGGTTGCAAATTCACTTCCGTATCCAAGTTCTGTCATCCAGCCCCATTTACTGTCTTCACCACCCAGTTTTTTATTGAATCCAAGTGCTAATTGTAAGGCTGTATGTTGCGTTTTATCATCCTTGGTAGGATACAGATAATCCCAATAAGATGATGAATTCATTATATCGTCTCCCATCAATAGCTGAGCATACATATTCAACTTCTCCTTTTTAAAGATGTCATATCTTAGTCCTATAAGGAGATCCACTTTCCTTGCAGTTTCCTTTCTGCTGGTATTATTGATTATGTCAAATACTTCCATATTAACGGAATGATAACTTGCATAACCCACCAAATCAAGCCTTTTAAAGAATCCTGATTCGGCCAAATCATAGGAGAATTCCAAAGAATAACTGGGAAATACCGTTGTTTTGAATGATTTCTCCAGGTTGCTCAACGGTTTATCACTATACGTATCAAAAGACTCAACGCCTAAATAAAACAGTTTTGTATCCTGTACTTCATCCAAACCAGGCGTTGAAATACCCACATTGATCTCAAATCTTTCCTGAGCAGAAGCGGCAAGTGGCCGCAACAAAGAAAAGGCTAATGTTAAAAGCAAACAATTTCTCAAATGCATAATTGTATTAGTTAGTCCCCAAATGTAGGCACTTTTTCTTTAAATTTGTGCTACAAGAACAGAATTATGGAGCGAAGCATAGAATATCTGCAGTTATTGGCCAAGAGTTTCCCCTCAATAGCGGCTGCATCGACCGAAATCATAAACCTCGAGGCGATACTGAACCTGCCTAAGGGAACCGAGCATTTTGTAACAGATATCCACGGCGAGTACGATGCGTTTGACTACGTGTTGCGCTCGGCATCGGGCGTGATCCAGCAGAAGATTGACGCTGTGTTCGGCGATGAACTGAGCCTGGACGACAAGCGCACCCTGAGCGCCCTGATCAGTTACCCAGAGGCCAAACTCCGCGTGCTCAAGGCCCAGAACGAGAATCTGGACGAGTGGTATAAGGTCACTCTGATGCAGATGATTGCGGTACTCACCCGCGTATCGTCCCGATACACCCGCTCCAAGGTACGCAAGGCCCTGCCCAAGGATTACGCGTATATAATCGAGGAGCTTATGCACGAGACCCGCGGTACATTCCTCTCCAAGCACAACTACCTTAAAGCCATCATTGACACCATCGTATCCACCGGTCGTGCCAGCCATTTCATTACGGCAATAGCCGATGTCACCCGCGACCTGGTCATCGACCAACTTCATATCATTGGCGATATCTACGACCGTGGTCCCGGTGCTCACCGCATCATGGATATGCTTTGCAATTACCGCGATTTTGACATACAATGGGGTAACCACGACGTTGTATGGATGGGTGCAGCTACCGGCAGTGCAGCTTGCGTTGCAAACGTAGTACGCAACAGCCTCAAATACGCTGCCATGACCACGCTCGAGGACGGATACGGCATCAACCTGCTGCCGCTGGCAACGTTCGCCATGCAGACTTATGCCGATGACCCCTGCACACTGTTCATTCCTGTCAAGACCGATGACACACCCGTCGAGGACCTTCCGCAGATGGACCTGCTGTCACAGATGCACAAGGCCATCGCCATTATACAGTTCAAGATCGAGGCAGCCGTGATTGCCCGCCACCCGGAATTCCATATGGAGCACCGCAACCTGCTGGACAAGGTTGACTTTAAGCGCGGAGTGATAAACATCGGCGACAAGGATTACAAGTTGCTCGATACCAACTTCCCCACCGTCGACCCGTCCGATCCTTACCGCCTGACATCGGCCGAACAGAACGTGATAGACCGTCTGGTGCACAGCTTCACCAACAGCAAGGCTCTGGCCCGCCACGTGGACTGCCTGTTTACGCACGGATCGCTCTATCTGGTGCACAACAACAATCTGCTCTATCACGGCAGCGTACCGCTCAACGAGGACGGCACGCTCGCTTCAATGAATATCCAGGGTATTGATTATAAGGGCCGTGAGCTATTTGATACAATCGATAAATACGTCCGTACCGCGTATTATGCATCGGACGACGACCCCTTGAAACAGTATGGTCAGGACCTGTTCTGGTACCTCTGGTGCGGACCCGTTTCACCTCCTTTCGACAAGAAATGCATGGCCACGTTTGAACGTTATTTCATTGCTGAGAAAGAGACCCATCATGAGGAAAAAGGCAACTATTACCGCCTCAAGAACCGCCGCGACATATGCGAGATGATACTGCAGGAGTTCGGAATAACCGAGCTGGAGCACGCCCATATAATCAATGGACACATCCCCGTAAAGGAATCCAGCGGCGAGAGTCCCATCAAGGCCGATGGCCGCCTGCTCGTGATAGACGGCGGATTCTCAAAAGTCTACCACCAGCAGACCGGAATTGCCGGCTACACCCTGATCTACAATTCACACGGAATGCGCCTGGTACGTCACCATCCGTTCGAGTCAATCCAAAAATCAGTAGCCGAGGGTATGGACGTAATTGCCGCCACGCAGGTGGTAGAGTATTCCGACCAGCAGATCCTGGTGCGGGACACCGACAAGGGCAAGCGCCTCATGGCCCGTGTTGAGGACCTCAAGGCGCTGCTCCAAGCTTACCGCACCGGTCTCATCCGCAATTAAAAATCCTAAAAAACCGCGTAGTTAGTGTAGTGTGGCGCTACAACATCAAAAAATGACATTATCTTAGCGCCCCGAAAATGGCTAGAAACAGGTGGAGACATATTTCAGCGTCGCTGATGCTGACGTTTTTTGTGCAGGCTTTGCTGCTTGCATCGCTCCACTTTCACCTTCCGATCCAGGACACTGTAGCCGATGATCACAGCCCCAACGGCGACCTTGTAGATTATGCGGCACATCAGGAGTGCCCGGTGTGCCAGTTTCTGTCGACCGTGCAGCTTAACGCTGCTCAGGTATCGGCCCAGATTCATGCGACACATGTAACGGAACTCTTTGTCTCAGTTCCCGCCAGCCCTGTCATCGGACAATCAGGTTGCATCTCGCTGAGAGCACCACCTGCCGTAATCTGCTGATTACAAGTATCTATCCAGACGGACCGCCCATTTGTCGGCCCGAAACCAATCTTATTTCTTAACCTTTAGACAAGCACAATGAAAACAAACATATTCATTGCGACTGCGCTGTGCATGACATTGCACACTGCCGCATTTGCACAAGACAGTACCGATATATTCTATAAACACCTCAAACTGGATGAAATCACTGTGACCGGACTGACCGGAACAAGCCGCCTGAGTCAGACCCCATCGGCCATAAGCGTGGCCGATGCCCAGACGCTCAAGAGCAAGGCATCGACCAACATAATCGACGCGATAGCTACCATACCCGGTGTGAGCCAGGTAACCACCGGCGGCGGTATCTCCAAACCGGTAATCCGCGGCATGGGCTACAACCGGGTCATCCTGATGGCCGACGGAATCCGTCAGGAGGGGCAGCAGTGGGGCGATGAACACGGAATTGAGGTCGATGCCCAGACCGTGGGCAGTGCCGAGATCCTGAAAGGTCCCGCCAGCCTTATGTACGGGTCCGATGCGTTGGCGGGTGTAATCATTCTCAACCCCGCACCGTTTCCCGAGCCGGGTGAAATCGAGGCCGGAGTAACCAGCGAGTATCAGACCAACAGCGGCCTGGCAGCATATTCAGTGCATCAGAGCGGCAACCGCGCAGGAACAGTCTGGGACGTACGTTTCACCGACAAATACGCACACGCTTTCCGCAATGCCGCCGACGGACTGGTGCCGGGCACACAGTTCCGCGAGCGTTCGGCAACCGGCAAAGTTGGACTGAACCGCGACTGGGGATTCTCACGCCTCACCCTATGCTACTACCATCTCACGCCCGGCATGACCGAAGGTTATGAGGATGGTGAGACAGAGCTTGAAGGCCCCACCGGATATGCCGTAGAGCTACCGTTCCAGCAGGTTCACCACTACAAGGCTGTGTGGGACAACTCGTTCATTCTGGGCCCCGGAAGCCTGAAAATGCTTATCGGCCTCCAGCAGAACCGCCGTCAGGAGTTTGAGGAGGAGGCCGATGAGGCCGAGCTGGACTTTAAGCTATCGACCATGAATTACGATATGCGCTACACCACCGATGAGTTCGCCGACGGATGGCGTCTGGCAACGGGTATAGGCGGAATGTATCAGGAGAGCAGGAACCTGGGTGAGGAGGTACTCATACCAGCATATCGTCTGTTTGATGCGGGACTGTTCCTGACTACAACAAAGAACTGGGAGCATTTTACCCTTGCCGGTGGTGTCAGAGCTGACCTTCGCCATTTAAACAGCCTGTTCCTTGAAGAGAAGTTCGATGCGTTTGAGCGCGACTTTACGGGACTGACCGGAAGCATCGGCGTAGTCTATTCTCCCTGCAGCCGTTTCAACCTCAGGGCAAACGTAGCACGCGGATTCCGCGCCCCCAATCTGAGCGAGTTGGCATCGAACGGAGTCCATGAAGGAACCATCAGATATGAGAAGGGAAATAACGCTCTGAAACCGGAATTCAGCCTGCAGGGTGACCTTGGTGCCGATCTGCAACTTAGCAGACTCTCGCTCACCGCGGCTCTTTTCTGCAACCGCATAGACAACTACATCTATGCCATGCGCACGGGTGTGGTAACGGACGGTTACGAGGAGTACCGTTATGACGCAACCGATGCCTTGCTGTACGGAACCGAACTGTCAGCCGACTGCCATCCCGTACACGCCCTGCATCTGGGAGCCGATTTCGAATACGTAAGGGGAACTTTCAAGTCCGATGACATGCCGCTCATACCCGCGCCCAAAGCTGGTGCCGAGATAAAATGGGAGATAACCCATTCGGGCCGAACCCTGAACAACTGCTATCTCTCTGTCCGAGCCGACCGCCATTTCACCCAGAACCACTACCTGAAGGGAACCGAGACTGCAACATCGGCCTATACGCTCGTAGGGGCATCGGCCCACACCGATATCCTGTGCAAGGGAAAATGCGTGGCACAGCTTACGCTCATTGGCGATAATCTGACCGATGAGGTTTATGTCGATCACCTGAGCCGCCTAAAGTACGTTGGCATCCGCAATCCCGGCCGCAACATCACCCTCAAACTCGAGATCCCACTGTAATTTGGGGGTAGCCCCCTTTTCGCCAAAGTGTCCCACACCCACCCCATTAAGAATACGTTCTCTCGCGGGTTGGTGTGGGACACTGGCTCAAGATGAGGGGGTGTAACACAACGAACCCCGCTACGAGCGTTGTAAGCGGGGTTGTTGTGGGACACTTTGGCAAGAATGCGCAATCAAGGAATGTTGCGCAGGATTGCCAGCAGATGATCAAACACCATCGGGACAGTAGCCAGCTCCAGGCGCTCCGAGGGTGAGTGAACGCCACGCAGGGTCGGGCCGATGGAGATCATGTCCAGGTCGGGGTATGAAGTCAGGAACAGACCGCACTCCAGACCGGCGTGGATAGCCTTGACCTTGGGATCGTGGCCGAACAGTTCCTTATACGTGCGGACCGATATGTCCAGCAGAGCCGATTTGGGATTGGGAGCCCAGCCGGGATAGCCGTCGTTGCGTGACACCTTGGCGCCGGCCAGACGGAAGCACGCTGCAAGAGTCTCCTGAACGGCGTATTTACCTGACTCCACGCTACTTCTCTGACTTGCCAGCATGGTAACCTTACCCTCCTCGGTGCGGATACGTGCCAGGTTCGATGAAGTCTCAACCAGTCCCGGAACATCCATGCTCATAGCGTAAACGCCGTTGAACACGGCAAATACCGAACGTATGATATTGCGGGCCACAGCCGTCTCAATACAGGTTGCAACAGCATCGGTGCTCTCCATGAAGAACTTGGCCTCGGTCTCGGTCACATGATATTCATCCTGTACTTCCGATGCAAACACGTTAAAATCAACGCGGATCTTCTCGCGGTCTGCAAACGGAACGGCAATCACAGCCTGGGCGTCACGCGGAATGGCGTTGTGCAGGTTTCCGCCACTTATGGAAATAAGACGAAGATCATACTTCTCAAGAGCGGTATTCAGGAAACGTGCCAGTATCTTGTTGGCATTTGCAAAGCCCTTGTTGATGTCATCGCCCGAGTGGCCGCCGTGGAACTTGTCCACGCCCACGCGTAGGAAGAAATACCCTGCAGGAACAGCCTCAGACTTGAAATCGAACTCCACGCTGGTGTTGATTCCGCCGGCACAGCCGATGAAAATCTCTCCCTCATCCTCCGAATCAAGGTTGATAAGAATCTTACCATTCATCATGCCGGGCTTAAGGTTCTCAGCACCGGTCAGACCCGTCTCCTCGGATACGGTAAAGAGGCACTCTACCGGACCGTGCTCAATCTCCTTGCTGTCCAGGATTGCCAGAGCCATGGCGATACCCATACCGTCATCGGCCCCAAGGGTGGTGCCGCGTGCCTTGAGCCAGCCGTCCTCGACGTAGGTCTCAATGGGCTGGGTCATGAAATCGTGTTCAAGGGTGGCGTCCTTCTCGCAAACCATGTCCTGATGAGCCTGAAGAATCACTGTCTGACGGCTCTCAAAGCCAGGAGTTGCGGGCTTGGAAATCAGCACATTACCTACTTCATCCTTCTTGGCGGCGAGCCCACGTTTTGCGGCAAAATCCATAAGGAATTCACCCATCTTCTCCTCACGGCCCGATGGACGCGGAATCCTGCAGATTTCCAGGAAGATGTCCATCACTCTCTTAGACCAGTCTATCTTTTCCATATATATTCTAATAAATTATAATAAAGTCTTAACAACTTCAAAAATGCAACCCAAATATACATTATTCTTGGCATTAATTCAACTAAAATCCATAACTTCGCGCCGCATATGTGGAAAACGTTTCTAACAGTCGCACTTTTCCTTCTTGCCGCAGTTGTTTTACTGTCAGTAAGCATTCTGATAAAGAAGAACGGCAGATTCCCCAACATCCACGTCGGACGGAATCCTGCAATGAGAAAAAGGCACATAGGATGCGTTGAAGCACAGGATAAAGAGGCTCAGAAGGCAAATCCTCTGGCCGTAAATGAAAAAAGTAAATAATTGAATTTTAGCTATATGAACTTCAAGTCCGTTTCGACAATCGTTCTTTCATCAGTGATGATCCTCGGATTCACACAGTGCTCACAGCAGGCAGCTGCTCCCCAGCAGCAGGCTCCGATAGCAGTATCAGGCCTCAAGATCGCCTACATCGACGTTGATTCACTTCTTGCAAACTACGCTTTCTATCAGGATCTCTCAGAGGAGATGATGCGTAAGGAAGAAAACTACCGCCTGGCTCTTACCGAGGAGTACAAAAAGCTCCAGACTGATGTCGAGGCTCACCAGAAAAAGATCACAAACGGCGTTTACTCATCAGTAGATCGCGCCCAGTCTGAGGAGAACAGACTCACCAAGAGACAGCAGGCCATCCAGGAGAAGAGTGACAAGTACACTCAGGAGCTCCTTGCCGAAAGAGACGCAAACTCACAGAAAATCAGCGAGACTGTCGATAATTTCGTAAAGGAATACAACAAGACTCACGGCTACAACCTGATCATCACCAAGGCTAGTCTGCTTTATGCCGATGAGGCCCTGAACATCACAGCCGAGATTCTGGACGGTCTTAACGCCGCCTACAACCAGTCAGCAAAGTAAAACACAGAATAACCAAAGCAAAAGAGGTCATCCCAATCAAGGATGACCTTTTTTATTTATCTTTACAAAAAATATTCAGCTTATGAGAAACTTGAAGTATATTATTGCAGGAGCCATTCTGGCCTGCGTTCCTTTCACAGTAAGTGCACAGTTCATGTTCGGAGGCGGTAACCGCGCCGCGCAGGACAGTCTTCGTAAGATTGCGGCAGCCGATTATGCCGATATGCTACAGAAAGTCGGTGTAGGCCAGCCCCGCGAAGGCCGTCAGCCCAACAGTCAGGACGAGAGCAAGCACCCCAACTACGACGAACTGATTGCCAACCCCTACCCCTTCTATCCCGATCCTCTGGTAACAGAGAGCGGCAAGAAGGTCAAGAACGCCAAGATGTGGTACAAGACCCGCCGTCCCGAGTTGGTACGTCTTTTTGAGGACAACGTCTACGGCCGAATCCCCGATAACGTACCCGGCGTAAAGTGGGAAGTTACAAGTGAGGAGAAAAAGGATTTCGCCGGCACACCCGTAGTTGTCCGTATGCTCAAAGGCGTGGTCGACAACTCCAGCTATCCCGCCATCACAGTCGAGATAACAGCCAACGTAGTATATCCCGAGGGCAAGCAGAACCTACCCGTAATAATTGAGTTCGGATTCGGAGGCGGCGATCCCACCCGCGTACGTGCCGGCAGCACATCCTGGCAGCAGATGGTAATAGAGCGCGGTTGGGCGGCAGCCAGCATCAACCCCTCATCAATCCAGGCCGATGCCGGATCAGGCCTTACCAACGGAATCATCGGACTCTGCAACAAGGGAGAGTTCCGTCAGCCCACCGACTGGGGTTCACTCCGCGCTTGGGGCTGGGGCCTGTCACGTCTGATTGACTACTTTGAGACCGATAAGACATTCGATGCCACTAAATGCGCCATCGAGGGTGTATCACGTTACGGTAAGGCTTCACTTGTGGCAATGGCGTTCGAAGAGCGCATCGCAGCCGGATTCATTGCCTCATCAGGCAAGGCCGGCGCAGCAGGCTGGCGTCGTGACTGCGGTGAGAGCATCGGCAACATAGTATCAAACGAGGAGTACCACTGGGTATGCGGTAACCTCATCAAATACGGCACCGATCCCATGACCGAGAATGACCTTCCGGTCGATCAGCACGAACTCATCGCCTTGTGCGCCCCGCGCGCCTGCTTCATATCGACCGGCAGCTGGAGCGGTGACAAGTGGCAGGATGTAGTCGGTTCGTTCATATCGGCCTCAAAGGCATCGCCCGTATATGAGCTGCTTGGTTACAAGGGCGTAGGCACTGACCTCTTCCCCGGCATGGACAACGGCCTTATGGATGGCCGCCTGACCTACCGCCAGCACCACGGAGGACACGAAGCCGGACCCAACTGGCCTTACTTCCTTGACTTCTTTGAGCGTGAGGTGGTAAACAAGAAATGACAATTTGAATTTAACAATTGAAAGTTTTCGACGTCTTAAGTATAGAAACACTTAAAAACTACGACGATGAAAACGAGAATGATGATGATTGGCATTGCAGTTGCAGCGCTTCTGCTTTGCACCGAGAGTGTTCAGGCACAGTCCAGAGTAGTTCGCAGAGACCGCCCCGAGCGCGCCGCCGATAGCCGTCACATTGACCGTCCCGATCCGCGCCGTTCAGGCAACATGGTTCCTGCACCCGAGCGTCCCCGCATAAAGGTTGTTGACAACGAAGTGATACGTTCTTTCGACCGCGAGAGATATGATTCCAACCGTCTCAAGATGGCCGATATGATATTCGACACCGGCGGTTTCATGACCACCGCACAGATAATCCGCGTAGCCGAGTCTTTTGACTATGACAGCAACCGCATCAAGTTCCTCAAGAACTCGTACCGCAACTGTGTGGACCGTCACAACTTCTATATGGTTCTGAATACGCTCGACTACAACAGCAGCCGTGAAAAGATAATAGACTTTGTGCTTGATATCAAAGAGGATATGCTCCGTGAGACGGATCTTGTACGCAAGGTAAGTTCATCGGATATGACAAACATACTCAAGGCACTCAAGAATGAGAGTTTTGATTCTACACGCGGAAAGCTTGCCAGAATGATTGTCTGCGGCAGCCTGCTTACCTCACGTCAGATAGCCGACATGGCCAAGACATTCAGTTTTGACAACAAACGATATGACTTCCTGTTATACGCCTACGAGTTCTGCTCCGATCCACAGAATTACGTAGTCGCGGCGAACACGCTGGAATACAGAAGTAACAAAGAGAATCTGATCAAAAAAATATCACGGCGTTAACCGTGATATTTTTTTTAGTTCTTACTGAAGTAGTCTTCCAACGCTTCCTCCAGTTCCTGATCTCTCAGGTTCCTCGCTATTATAGTGCCGTCGGCATCTATCAGGAAGGTTGTCGGTATAGCGGTAATGGAGTACTTGGCCGCAGCCGAGCTCTCCAAATCCTCACCGTTCCAAAGCTGCACCCAGTTCATGTTGTTGTCCTTGACAGCCTTGATCCACTCTTCGGTACCGTCATCGACCGATACACTTACAATCTCAAATCCTTTTGACTTGAACTTCTTATAAGCGGCCTTAAGGTTGGGCAGCTCGTTCATGCAGGGAGTGCACCAGCTAGCCCAGAAGTCAAGCAGAACCACCTTGTTCTTACCTACGTACTGTGACAGCGAAGCTTTACCCTCAAAACCGTATTTCTTATCCAGGATGGGAGCCTCAAAATCAATGTAAGGACGTCCAAGACTGGTAGCCAACTGAGCCTGTGTCATGGCTGTAAGCTGCTGCAGAGCCAGATCATGTCCAAATGTGGGAGCCAGTTTCTCAATCAGTCCCATAAGTTCCTCAGGCTCAAACATGCTGTAGTTGTCAATCAGCTGATGATATCCGTAAGCTCTGTTGGCGTTCTCCTCGATGCTCTGTGCAAGAACAGAAACGAAACGCTCCTGGAGGTCACCCATCTGAGCATAGAACTCGCTGGCATCACCGTCGGTAGCCAGAGTGGCGCGGATCTTGTCCTCAATCTCATCGGCCTCGTCGTTGAACACGTCAGTATCGTCGTAGAACTTCTGGAAAGCCTCGTTGTTGGGTGTACCTGCAACAAGCTGATTGCTCTTTTCAAGATCCACCAGGACAATTATCTCGCCTCTCTCAAGGAAGAACTGGCAGCCTCTCATGGTCTCGCCGAAATCAAATGTGATCACAGCCACCTGAGCGGTATCGGTCTTACCCTTGAAAGTAAACTTACCGTCTTTAACTATAGTTGAATCCAGATTGTTCAGACCGTCATAATCCAGTACGCTGAGCACTGCAACGGTTCCGTCCTCCAAACCCGGAATCTCACCCTTGATCCTATAGGAATCCTTTCCGCAGCAAACCAGCAGAAGAGATGCCAAGGCAACGAACAGTATCCTTTTCATAAATTACTTGATTAAATATTGTGAGCTTATAGACTCGTTACTGATAACCCTGCGGATAGTCTCGGCAAACATCTGAGCTACAGAAAGCTGCTTGAGTTTCTTGCAGGGGATTGAATTGCGGTAAGGGATGCTGTTGGTGAAAATAATCTCCTCAAGCTGTGAGTTGTCCACACGTACGGGAGCATCGCCTGACATCACGCAGTGTGAAGCGAGGGCGCGTACCGACTTGGCACCGGCCTCCATCATAACGTCACCGGCCTTGCAGATTGTACCGGCGGTATCCACAATATCATCTACAATAACCACATTCTTACCCTGAACGTCACCGATAATGCGGATGTCATCAACCACATTGGCACGGGTACGGGTCTTCTGGCAGAGAACCAGAGGCACATCCAGGAACTTGGCGTATGCGCTGGCACGCTTACTGCCGCCTACATCAGGAGCAGCCATTACCAGTTCATCCAGTTTCAGGCTCTGGATATAGGGCAGGAACACCATCGATGCATACAGATGGTCAACGGGAACATCAAAGAAACCCTGAATCTGGTCTGCATGAAGGTCCATCGTGATCAGACGGTCAATACCGGCGGTGCTGAGCATATCGGCCACAAGCTTGGCGCCTATTGATACACGCGGCTTGTCCTTACGGTCCTGACGTGCCCATCCGAAATAAGGAACGACGGCGTTAACTGACTTGGCCGATGCACGCTTGGCTGCGTCAACCATGAGCAGAAGCTCCATCAGATTGTCCGATGAGGGGAATGTGGACTGAACCAGGAATACATCCCTACCGCGGATTGACTCCTCGTAAGAAACTGCAAACTCGCCGTCTGCAAAATGAGCCACATTCATGTTGCCCAGAGGGCAGTTAAGGTAATCGCATATCTCTTTGGCCAGGTACATGGTGTTGGTACCGCAGAAGACCAGGAAAGAATTGCTTGAATCCATTAAGATCTGTTGTTTAGTAAGAATTTTACGATGCAAAGTTACACAAAAATAGGATGCACTGAGGAGCAGTGCACCCTATTTTAAAATAATTTATCAACAGTTCAATAGAACCACTTTACGTAGCAGAAATCCTGACGGTGAGGCAGGTCGGCGTTCTTGGGATACATACGGTATGCAACCCTGAACGATCCGGCAAAGTCATTCTTAACCTGGCCGTGGAACGTATACAGGTTACCCTCGCGCTTTACAAGCTCCAGAGGAACAACCTTAAGCAGTTTCTCGGCACCGTCCGTATCGTAACCCATCACAACCATCTCAACGCCTATAGCATCGTCCAGACCCTTCTCGTCAATGACATACTCCATGTCATAGCTCTTACCGGTCTCGAACTGACCCTGCATGATGGTATCGGTCTTGCTGCAGCTTACAACCTCAATGGCATCCCAGCGTTGAGCCACAACCTCCTTCCATGCGGCAATCTCCTTTGCCTTTGCATAGTCATTGGCCTGCAGATAGTGTGAACGCTCGGCCATCTTGTTGTAGAACTTGCTGAAGTAGTCGTCAAGCTGACGCTTCATCGTATAGTGAGGAGCAATCTGTGCGATTGAGTTCTTCATTGTCGATACCCAACCCTCGGAAATACCCTCGGCGTTCTTGTTGTAGTACAGCGGAATGATCTCGTTCTCCAGCAGGCCGTAGATGGTAGCTGCATCCAGCTGATCCTGATAAGCCTGATTGCTGTAGGTACGCTTATCGGTCAATGCCCAACCGGCACCCTCACGGTAACCCTCGTACCACCATCCGTCAAGCACGGACAGGTTAACCACACCGTTCATAAGAGCCTTCTCGCCCGATGTACCCGATGCCTCCAGAGGACGTGTCGGGGTATTGAGCCAGATGTCAACGCCCGATACAAGGCGGCGTGCCAGGTGCATGTCGTAGTTCTCCAGGAATATGATCTTGCCCAGGAACTCCGGACGGCGGCTGATGTCGATGATCTGCTTGATCAGACCCTGACCGGCACCGTCATGCGGGTGAGCCTTACCGGTAAAGAAGAACTGTACCGGATAGTCGGGGTTGTTCACGATCTTGGCCAGACGGTCCAGGTCAGTGAAGAGCAGGTGCGCACGCTTGTATGTAGCGAAACGACGGCCGAAACCAATTGTCAGGGCATTGGGGTTGATCTTCTGCATCAGTGACATGATACGTGAAGGATCACCCTGGTTCTTGAGCCAGCTGTCCTTGAACTGCTCACGGATAAAGTCAATCAGCTGCTTCTTAAGGTCGTTATGCAGATCCCAGACAACCTTGTCAGGCACTTTATAGATATCCTCCCACATCTTCTCGTTTGACTGGTCGGACAGGAAGTTCTTGTCAAAATATTTTGCATAGAGAGCCTGCCACTCCTTCGATGCCCATGTAGGCATATGAACGCCGTTGGTAACGTAACCTACGTGGCTCTCCTCGGGGTAATAACCCTTCCAGATGCCGGCAAACATCTTCTTTGAGACCTCACCGTGCAGCCAGCTTACGCCGTTAACCTCCTGGCAGGTGTTGCATGCGAATGTAGACATGCAGAACCTTTCACCCGGATCGCCAGGATTGGTGCGACCCATATCCATGAGCTCACCCCAGCTGATACCCAGCTGCTGTGCGTATCCGCTCATATACTTGCCGAACAGGCCCTCGTCAAAGTAGTCGTGACCTGCAGGAACCGGAGTATGAACGGTGTAAAGTGACGATGCACGAACCACCTCCATAGCCTGGTTGAAGGTAAGGCCCTGCTTTACGTACTGGGTCAGACGGTACAGGTTGCACAGAGCGGCGTGTCCCTCATTGCAGTGGTAGATATCCTTCTTGATGCCAAGAGCCTCAAGGGTAAGCATACCGCCAATACCCAGCAGGATCTCCTGCTTGAGTCGGTTCTCCCAATCACCGCCATAAAGCTGTGAAGTGATGGGGCGGTCATAATCGCTGTTCATGTCGATATCGGTATCCATCAGGTACAGGGGCACACGGCCTACGCTAACCTTCCAGATAGCGGCATAAACGGTGTAGTTGATATAGGGAACAGCAATCGTAAGGGGCTGTCCGTTATTGTCATAGACGCGCTCCAGAGGCAGGGTGTTGAAATCCTGCGGCTCGTAGTTGGCAATCTGCTGTCCGTCCATCGACAGGCTCTGTGTGAAGTAGCCGTGACGGTACAGGAAACCTACGCCGCACATATCCACGTTGCTGTCGCTGGCCTCCTTCATGTAGTCACCGGCCAGAACGCCCAGACCGCCTGAATAGATTTTCAGGACGTGGGTCAGACCGTACTCCATGCAGAAGTAGGCAACCGACGGACGCTTGCTGTCGGGTTTAACGTCTATATATTTGCGGAATTTGTCATAAATGGCATTCATCTTATCCAGGAACAACTGGTCCTTGGAGAGTTCCTCCAGCTTGTCATAGCCCAAGCTTTGGAGCATCATGATAGGATTGTGACGAACCTTTGTCCACAACTCAGGGTCAATCTCCTTGAACAGGGCCTTTGCGTCCTCGTTCCAGACCCACCAGATGTTGTGAGCAACCTCGTCAAGTTTCTGCAATGCCTCAGGTACGCTGGATTTTACATAAAACTCGCGCCATGAGGGCTGATTCGAATTGCTTGCTTTAATCTTCATATGTAGTCAAAATGTATTATCAGTTGTTAGAATAAATTTTTGTCCATGTTTTGTCAACGGCAACCTTATAGGCTTCAAGGTAATACTTGATAAAGTGTTTCCACAGTGCCTTCTCAGCTATCTTGCCGGCTTTCTTACGCACCTCATCACGCTGTCGGAAATCCATCTGGATCCATTTCTCGATCTGGTTGCTGATATCCTGGGCAGCCTCATTCCAGTTGCTGTCAGTACGGTGTACAACCTTCACGCCATCCTCTATCTCAGCATCGTGACCAAACACGTTGTTGACCCAAAGTCCAAATCCCGCCAGGTCCGATGTCACCGTAGGGACCCTGAATGCGGCACTCTCAAGCGGAGTATAGCCCCAAGGCTCGTAGTATGACGGGAACACAGCCAGATCCTGG
>Ga0310786_10003198_pt1 | contig 24067 bp, 21 predicted proteins | sample AusTroGonzalo_MG_FD_203881 | JGI IMG/M metagenome (GOLD analysis project Ga0310786, IMG submission 203881) | Bovine rumen microbial communities from tropical cattle in Woodstock, Queensland, Australia - Gonzalo_03 (v2) (version 2) | ecosystem: Host-associated > Mammals > Digestive system >...
CGGTGGCATGAAGACCTTTGAGGAGGAAGTATCGACGTACGCCAGGACAGGCGAGACGCTCGGCCCCAAGTTCAACCCCTTCTTTGTGCCCAAGATGATAGCCGACATTTGCGCCGGCCATATTAGTATGAAGTTCGGGTTCCACGGCCCTAACTTCGTCACCACCAGTGCCTGTGCTTCCTCTACCAATGCTCTTGCCGATGCCTTCAACCTGATCCGTCTGGGAAAGGCTGATGTCATCGTCAGCGGCGGTGCCGAGGCTGCTATCACCCCCTCTGGTGTGGGTGGCTTCACCGCCATGCACGCTTTGAGCACCCGCAACGACAGTCCCCAAACTGCCAGCCGCCCCTTCAGTGCCAGCCGCGACGGTTTCGTCATGGCAGAAGGCAGCGCAGTTCTCATCCTTGAGGAGTTGGAACACGCCAAGGCTCGCGGTGCGAAGATTTATGCGGAGATGGCAGGAGCCGGCATGAGTGCCGACGCACACCACATCACGGCATCGCATCCCGAAGGTCTCGGCGCCAAGCTCGTCATGGAGAATGCCCTTGAGGATGCAGGCTTTAAGCCCGAAGACATCGACTACATCAATGTGCATGGCACATCGACCCATGTCGGTGACATCAGCGAGTGCAAAGCCATTCAGATGGTGTTTGGCCAACATGCCTACGAACTCAACATCAGCAGTACAAAGTCCATGACCGGACATCTGCTTGGTGCTGCCGGTGCCGTTGAGGCAATGGCCAGCGTGATGGCTGTCAAGGAGGACATCGTGCCCCCGACCATCAACCATGAGGAAGGCGACGACGACCCTGAAATTGACTACAAGTTGAACTTCACCTTCGGACAGGCTCAGAAGCGAACCGTAAGGGCAGCCTTGAGCAATACGTTTGGCTTTGGCGGTCATAATGCCTGCGTTATATTCAAGAAATACGCAGAATAAGGCTGTGTCTGCCATTAACCTGATAGACGCGATAAAGTTGCCTTTCCGTAAAGAAAAGGAGCTTTATCGCGCCTTTCGTAATATGCTGGGCTTCTATCCGCACAAGATAAGTCTCTATCAGGAGGCACTGATGCACAGGTCCATGCTTGCTCACGCCAAGAGCGGGTCGCCGCTTAACAACGAACGGCTGGAGTTCCTTGGGGATGCCGTTTTGGACGCTGTGGTAGGCGAGATAGTCTATCACCACTTCCCCCGCAAGCGCGAAGGTTTCCTGACCAACACGCGCAGCAAGATAGTACAGCGCGAATCGCTCGGCAAGTTGGCAACAGAGATTGGTCTCGACAAACTCCTTCGCCAAAACGAGCATAACCACACCCATAACAGCTATCTTGCGGGGAACGCTTTCGAGGCACTCATTGGCGCCATCTATTTAGACAGAGGATATGCCTATTGCAAGCGCTTCGTAACGAAGAAGATACTGCAGCGCCTCATTGACATCGACAAGGTGGCCTATCAGGAGGTGAACTTCAAGAGCAAGCTCCTGGAGTGGTGCCAGAAGCACAAGGCCACGCTCGAGTATGTCCTGTTGGACGAGACAAAGAGCGACGACGGGTCACCGCTCTTCAACTCAAAAGTCGTCATTAATGGCACTGAGTGCGGTCGCGGCAAGGGCTATTCCAAGAAGGAGAGCCACCAGAAGGCCAGCCGCAATGCCCTGCACCGACTCAAGCACGACCGCCGTCTGCACGACGAGCTTGCGGCTTCGCGGAAATAAGACGAACAATATATATATATAATGTACTGAAGTTTCGGATGTATATAAAGAACAACGGATTCAACGGATTTAGCGGATTGTTCCTGCGAATGCAAATTCATATGGATTTATCGGATTAGCCGCGATGAACAATCTGTTAAATCCGCAGAAATATAGGCAAGCAAATCCGTTTAATCCGTTAAATCCGTTGTTTATTTTATAGAACTTCCGTAAGTAGAATAATGTATAATAGCAATTGTTTATCCTCCCGTTTCGCGGTCCGAACTGATGGCACTTGCCGTGTTGTCTTACACAACGTGCCGCGTAAGCCGATGCAACGTGCCGCGTGAGCCAATGCAACGTGCCGCGTAAGCCGATGCCCCGTGCCGCATTCTACTCTCCCCTATAAAAGAACAAAATTTCCACCGTTATGTCCCTGACAAAAATCATTCGTCCCTTTTTCATTTCGCGCCTCCGCAGGCTAGACCGCTATGCCACAGAGGCAGAGGCCGTGCAGCGAAATGTCCTCAAGCGTCTGCTTGGCAAGGCAGCACAGACGGAGTGGGGTATGGCACATGCCTATAACGAGGGTCTCGACTATGAGAGTTTCGTCCGTCAGACACCACTGAACACCTATGAGGAGTTGAAGGGGTTCATTGACCGCATGAGGCACGGCGAGAAGGACATCCTTTGGCCGGGAAGAGTGAAATGGTATGCAAAGTCGAGCGGAACAACGAATGATAAGAGCAAGTTCATCCCTGTCAGCAACGAAATCTTGCACGATACGCACTATGCCGGCGGCACCGATGCTGTCTCAATATACTTCCGGAACAATCCTAAGAGCCGCTTCTTCGACGGCAGGGCACTGATTCTTGGTGGCAGTCATTCTCCGAACTATAACCTGCCGGGCAGCTTGGTAGGCGATCTCAGCGCCATTCTCATCGAGAACATCCATCCGATAGTCAATCTCGTTCGTGTACCCAAGAAATCCACGGCATTGCTTAGCGACTTCGAGATTAAGCGCGACCGTATAGCACGGGAGGCTGTGGGGAAGGATGTCACGAACTTGAGCGGCGTGCCCTCCTGGATGCTTTCTGTTTTGAACCGCGTGATGGAACTCAGCGGCAAACAGTACCTCAACGAGGTATGGCCCAACCTCGAAGTGTTTTTCCACGGCGGCGTGGCTTTCACTCCCTATCGCAAACAGTACCAGCGTCTTATCACCTCGCCCAATATGCACTACATGGAGACCTACAATGCCTCCGAAGGCTTCTTTGGCTTGCAGGACGACCCGGCAGACACAGCCATGAGCCTGATGATTGACTACGGCATCTTCTATGAGTTTATCCCGATGGACGAGTTCGACAAGGAAAAGCCGACCGTTGTCCCGCTTTGGGGCGTAGAGACGGGGCGCAACTATGCGATGGTCATTTCCACGTCCGGCGGCCTTTGGCGTTACATCATCGGCGACATGATACGCTTCACGCAGACCAATCCCTATAAGTTCATCATCACGGGCCGCACCAAGTCCTTCATCAATGCCTTCGGCGAGGAGCTGATAGTCGATAATGCCGAGAAAGGGCTTGTCGAGGCTTGCCGACGGACGAGGGCGGAAGTGCTGGAATATACAGCTGCACCGGTCTTTATGAATGCTGAAGGCAAATGTCGCCACCAGTGGGTCGTGGAGTTCAGCCACGAACCAGAGAGCCTGGAAGAGTTCGCCCGCATCCTCGACGAGAGTCTGCAGCAGATAAACTCCGACTACGAGGCAAAGCGCTTCAAGGACATCACGCTCCAGCGGCTCGAACTCATCAAGGCGCGCCCTGGTGTGTTCAACGACTGGCTCAAGCAAAAAGGCAAGCTCGGCGGCCAGCACAAAGTGCCGCGCCTCTGCAACAACCGCGACATCATAGAGCAGGTGCTGGCACTCAATCTATCATAGAATGCTCATATAAATTTAAAATACAATCATTATGAAACAAAAAAAATTACTTGTTTCGTTGCTTGCCTTTCTGGTGAGCATGACCGTTTATGCACAAGACGATAGCTTTGTGTGTGATGAAATTTACTACATTGTAACTTCAGCAGATAACAGGACTGTTGAAGTGGTTCAAAGTGGCGATGAACTTTACTCGGGAAGCATCTCCATCCCATCTACCGTGACCTATTTGGGTCAGACCTACACGGTAACATCCATCGGCGACGGTGCTTTCTGTGACTGCGAAGAACTGACTTCCATCTCCATTCCTAACAGCGTGACCAGCATCGGAAGCTATGCATTCTGTAATTGCTACGGTCTGACATCCTTCACCATCCCCAACAGCGTGAGAGACATCGGTGAGGGTGCTTTATGTGATTGTAGTAATATACTCTCAATCATCATCCCAGAGGGTGTGACTTGCATCGACGACTGGACATTCTCTTGTTGCTTCAGCCTGACCTCTGTCACCATCCCAGAGAGTGTAACAAGCATCGGCGAATGTGCCTTTAACGAATGCAGTAGTCTGACCTCTGTCACCATCCCAGAGAGTGTAACAAGCATCGGCGAATGTGCCTTTAACGAATGCAGTAGTCTGACCTCTGTCACCATTTCAGAGGGAGTGACCAGTATCGGCTACGCAGCCTTCTCTGGCTGTTGTAATCTAACCTCAATCATCATCCCAGAGAGTGTAACCAGCATCAGCGAATGTGCCTTTATCCAATGCAGTAGTCTGACCTCTGTCACCATTTCAGAGGGAGTGACCAGTATCGGCTACGCAGCCTTCTGTGGCTGTAGTAATCTAACCTCAATCATCATCCCAGAGAGTGTGACAAGCATCGGCGAACGTGCCTTTGCCAATTGCAGGAGTCTGACCTCTATCACAATCCTAGAGGGTGTGACCAGCATCGGATGGCGTGCTTTTGAAGAATGTGGCAGTTTAGCCTCAGTGACACTTCATTGTAATAACGTTGGTTCATGGTTTGAGGGAGTCGAATCCATAAAAGTAATAGTCTTTGGCGAAGAGGTGACAGGCATCGATGGTTATGCTTTTTCTGGTTGTAATAATCTGACAGATGTCTATTGTTATCCAGAGAACGTCCCCCTAGCAAAGAGTTATGCCTTTGAAAGCTCCAGCATAGGCTCTGCCACACTCCATGTGCCAGCAGTTTCTGTGGGAGCATACAGCACAACCAATCCTTGGCGGAACTTTGGAACGGTTGTGGCTATTAGTCCAAACATCAACTTTGCTGATGCCAATGTCAAGGCTCTTTGCGTGGAGAATTGGGACAGAAATGGTGACGGCGAACTGAGCGAAGAAGAGGCTGCGGCTGTAACCTATTTGGGCGAAATATTTAAGGAAAACACAACAATCACTTCGTTCAATGAGTTGCGGTACTTTACGGGATTGACGAGCATCGGAAACTCTGCCTTCCAAAATTGTGGTAGTCTGATCTCTATCACCATCCCAGAGGGTGTGACAAGTTTCGGCAACTATACTTTCTCTGGCTGCACCAGTCTGACCTCTATCACCATCCCAGAGGGTATAACAAACTTTGGCAACTATTCTTTCTCTGGTTGTGCCGGCCTGACCTCTGTCACCATTCCAAAGGGTGTAACAAGCATTGACAACTATACTTTTTCAGGTTGCACCGACCTGACCTCTGTCACCATCCCAAACAGCGTGACAAGCATCGGAGAATATGCTTTCAGAGATTGCACCAGCCTGACCTCTGTCACCATTCCAAACAGCGTGACAAGCATTGGCGACAATGCATTCAATGAGTGCAGCGGCCTGACCACTTTCACCATTCCAAACAGCATAACAAGAATCGGTGACTATACCTTCTATCGTTGCCGTGGCCTGACCTCCATCACCATCCCAAATAGTGTAACAAGGATCGGCACATATGCCTTCTGTGATTGCGATAATCTGACATCGGTTACCGTTGACAAAGAAAATCCGCTGAGTATCGGTTATAGCACTTTCACCAACCGAACCAATGCCACCCTCTATGTTCCTGCGGGCAGCAAGGCGGCATACGAAACAAAAAACTACTGGAAGGAGTTTAAGGAAATCATCGAGATGCCAAATCCTAATTCTATCACTGTTGGCAGTACTGGCTTTGCCACATTCTGCTCACCAAAGGCAATGGACTTCTCTGGCGTTACTGACATCAAAGCTTATATTGCCAGCGGATTCAGTCCATCTGCAGGAACACTGGTGCTCACACGCGTTACAGAAGTACCTGCAGGAGAGGGACTTTATATCGTAGGTACCCCTGGAAGCTATGTGATTCCGGAAACGACAACAGATATGGTTTACTCCAATCTGCTGAAAGGAGTAACCACACCGACTACAATCTCGCCCACAGAAGGAAGCTACACGAACTTCATCCTTACAACTGGCATTCACGGCGTTGGCTTCTATACTCTTTCCACAACAGGCGAACTGGCAGCAGGTAAGGCATATCTGCAACTGCCAACAGCTAGTGTCGCTAATATAAAAGCTTTAAACATTGTCCTTGATGATGACGATGATGCCACAGGAATTACTGAAATTCAAGATATTCAAGATGCTCATGGCGTCATCTATAACCTTGCAGGCCAACGAGTTAACAAAGCTCAAAAGGGACTCTATATTATAAACGGCAAGAAGACACTCATCAAATAAAAAAACACTCTGAACTATGAAAGCTAAATATGAAGTACCTCAAATGGTACAAGTAACAATTCAGGCCAGACATTTGGTTTCTGCGTCCAGAACAAATCAGGGTGTTTATATAGATGACCCACATGATCCAGGAGAAGCTTTGACAATAGAAATCCAACATCATAGCATCTGGGACGAAGAATGGTAAGTGATTAATACCATCAAACAAACGATAGCAGGGGATGTGCCGATGGGCATGTCCCCTGTTTTATTTACTACAGACTTTTTGATCGGTTTGTCTTTGAAGTATTAGAAATAAATCGTACCTTTGCAAGCAGAAGGGGAAAAATGTTATGACAGAGAAAGAATACAAACTTATTCTCTATAAGGACGACCAAGGCAGAGTAAGCGTCAATGTGCGCTTTGCCGACGAGGATGTGTGGCTAACGCAGACACAACTGGCAGAAATATATGCCACAACCCAACAAAACATTAGCCTGCACCTTAAAGGCATCTATGGCGATGGGGAATTGGAGGACGATGAGGGAACTCACAAGAAATACTTGTTAGTTCGTCAGGAAGGCAAACGTCAGGTGCAAAGAGAGATTGACCATTACAATCTATCCTTGAAGGTACAGGTACTATCTCGCATCAGGAAGCCATCGAGAAAGCAGAGCGTGAGTTCAAAATCTATCGTGAACGAGAAATGAGCATGTTGGAAAGCGACTTCGACAAAGCCGTCAAAGCTATCTTAGAGAACAACAATAATAAGGAAGAATAATCATATCATTATATGAAAAAAACATTTTTAGCATTTGCCCTCTTCTGTGCCACGATATCGGTTGCGCAGGAAACTTACAGAATCCCTGTCAGCGAGGAGAACGAGAAGATGCAGACAGGACAGTATGAACCTACTTGGCAGTCGCTCGAGCAGCATCAGACGCCTGAATGGTTCCGTAATGCGAAGTTCGGCATCTGGGCACATTGGGGAGCACAATGCGTGGAAGGCAGCGGCGACTGGATGGCTCGCGAAATGTATATGGAGGGCAACTACAAGTCGAACTTCCATCGAGAGCACTACGGACACCCTTCTGAATTCGGATACAAAGACATTCTGCCGCTCTTCAAGGCCGAGCGTTGGCAACCCGACAGCCTTGTGGCTCGCTATAAACGATGTGGCGCTCAGTACTTCTTTGTCCTTGGAAATCACCACGATAACTACGACCTTTGGGACTCAAAATACCAACCTTGGAACAGCAAGAACATCGGTCCTAAGCGAGATATTCTTGCAGAGTGGGCTGCTGCTGCAAAGAAGTATGGTTTGCCGCTTGGAATCTCCTTCCACGCCGACCATGCTTGGACTTGGTTTGAGCCCTCTCAGCGCTACGACCTCGAAGGCGAGAAGGCTGGCGTCTATTACGATGGCAACCTCAGGAAAGAGGATGGCAAAGGCAAATGGTGGGAAGGTCTCGACCCTCAGATGCTTTATCAGCAGGACCATCCGATGAGCAAAGGTTCGTGGGATAATGGCGCTATTCATGGGCAATGGGATTGGAGTCACGGCGCTTGTCCGCCTTCGCAGGAGTTCGTCAACAACTTCTACAATCGCACCCTCGATGCCATCAATCGCTACAACCCTGACCTCATCTACTTCGACGTCACCGTTCTGCCCTTCTATCCTTTGAGCGACTGCGGTCTGAAGATTGCCACACATCTTTATAATAAGAATCCGCGAGGCGTGGTCTTCGGAAAGATTCTCAATGAGGAACAGAAGAAGGCACTGACTTGGGATGTGGAGCGAGGCGCGCCCAATCAGATGGTGGAGGAACCTTGGCAAACATGTAATTGCATCGGCGATTGGCACTATAACACAGGCACTTACGAAAGAGGCTATCGCTCGGCAACTAATCTGGTGAAGCAACTGGTTGATATCGTCTCAAAGAACGGCAACTTGCTCCTCAACATCCCTCTTCGAGCAGATGGAACCTACGACGAGAAGGCTGCCAAATTCCTCGATGAATTGGAGGCTTGGATGACTCAAAACGGCGAGAGCATCTTCGGCACTCGACCCTGGGTGAAGTTCGGCGAAGGTCCTGTAGCAGAGAAAGATATCAAGATTAACTCGCAAGGTTTCAACGAAGGACAATACAACGGAATGGACCATCACGACATCCGTTTCAACCAAACAGAGAAGCATCTGTATGTGACTGCAATGGGTTGGCCTGAAGACGGCAAACTCCTCATCAAATCCCTCGCTAAAGGCAATCCTAACTTCAAGAAGCCCATCTCGTCCGTCATGCTTTTAGGCTTCGGCAAACTCAAGGCAAAGCAGACAAAAGAAGGGCTGGAAGTTCTTCTCCCCCAACCCTGCAACAAGATTGCTCCCGTCTTGAAGATTAAGAAATAACGGGCTCTATCGTAATGTCTTTGTAAAGAACGCTACGGACAACTTCACAGCCTCTTCTGGATGAGGGCCGAAGCCGTGGTCAAAGCGGTCGAGCAGATGCCACTCGCTCCCTTTCCAAAGCTGATGGAAGCGCAGACCATATGTGTAAGGCACAGTTCGGTCGGAAGTGCCATGAATGATGCAAGCAGGACCTTTGTAACCCTCAGCAGTCTCGTAGATTGGCAGCCAGAAGGCTGTCTTGATGTAGTCTCGACCAAGATGATGTCCCCACACCTCAACATATTCAGGAGGGTCTAATGGGTCGCCAGTAGGAGTGGCTTGACCAGGCACATTGCCTCGAATGGCATCATCGCGAAGCACTCCAGCTGGAGCCAACAACACTACCCCACCCTTCAAGGCTTTCTCGCCCAAACGACCAGCCAACATTGCCACTACAACTCCACCTTGAGAATGACCTGCAATGCCGATTTTGCCGAACCTTCCGTCAGCCTTCACCCAATCATAAACATGATTCGCATCCTCAATCTCGTTGGGAACAGTCATCTGCACGAAGTCACCCTCGCTCTCACCGTGCCCGTTGAAATCGAAACGAATGCTGGCAATACCTCGCGCCTCTAAATCATAGGCAATACTGCGTTCTAAGCCGCCGTTTCTGTTGCCAGTAAAGCCATGACACAAGATAACGATGGGACACTTCTTGGGCATCAAATCAGGCTTCTGAAGGTCGGCAACAAGCTTTCCGTGGTCACCCTGAATGATGACTCTTTCTGTGCGGGCACTTGCGAAGCTTGCAATGAACAAGCAAGCAAAAAGGAAGGAAATGTGTTTCATATCAATAAGGATTAATTGCTTTCTTGATTCGCGTCTGTAGTTCTTCGAGGAGACCTTTGCGAATGCTGACTTTCATTTGGCAATCCATATCATAAGTCTGCGAAAGAACCTTCGCATCCATATCGCGAACGACCTTCATTACGGCATTCATCAAGGGGTATTCGAAAGTAAAGTCATATTCCGCCTCTACTTGCCGCTCCTCAATGGTAGCATTTGCAATTGCTTCAGCCGCGGCTGTGCGATAAGCCACAATAAGACCGCTTGTACCGAGTTTCACGCCTCCAAAGTAGCGTACTACCAGGATGATGATGTTCGTCAGCTCATTCGAATTGATTTGTCCCAAGATAGGCTTGCCAGCGGTTCCACTCGGTTCTCCATTATCGTTAGAGCGGAATGTCTCACGCTCAGCCCCAATCATATAGGCCCAGCAAACATGACGAGCATCGTAGTACTTCTTCTGGTACTGCTCCACCAGCGCCATCGCCTCCTCGACGGTGCTGACAGGATGCGCAAAAGCGAGGAACTTACTCCTGAGTTCAGTGTAAGTGCCCTCGCTCTTGTCTGTTATGGTCTTATAAATATCTACCAACTTCAGCTGAGTTTGTGTATCACAAGTCCTGAACGAAGTTTCGGCTCGAACCAAGTTGCCTTTGGCGGCATGATGTTTCCGCTATCGGCAATGTTCATGATTTGATTCATGCTGACGGGATAGAGGGCCAAAGCCATCTTCATCTCGCCGCTATCCACGCGACGCTTCAGTTCACCTAAGCCGCGAAGTCCACCAACGAAGTCGATGCGCTGCGAAGAACGCAAGTCCTTGATATCCAGCAGTTCGTCCAAAATGAGGTTACTGCTCACACTCACATCAAGACTTCCGATGGGGTCGTTCTCATCCACAAGACCTTCCTTGAGCTTGAGGCTGTACCAAACACCACTCAAGTAAAGGCTGAACTCATGAAGCTGAGCAGGACGATAAGGCTCTGAGCCTTTCGCAGTCACGATGAAGTTCTTGGAAAGTTTCTCGAGGAACTCCTCATCGCTCATGCCGTTCAAGTCCTTAACGACGCGATTGTAGTCGAGAATCGTCAGCTGACTTGCAGGGAAACAAACTGCCATGAAGTAGTTGTACTCCTCGTCGCCACGATGATTGGGGTTCTGCTTCGCTTTCTCTGCACCCACAAGAGCAGCCGCAGCACTACGATGATGCCCGTCTGCTATATATAAATAAGGTATAGCAGCAAAAGCCTCTGTGATTGTGCGGATGTCTTCTGCCTCTTTAACCAGCCAAAGCTGATGACGGAAGCCGTCGATGGGAGCGATGAAGTCGTACTCGGGCTCTGTCTTTGATATGCGACTAACGAGTGCATCGAGCACAGCATTATCGGGATAGGCAAAGAAGACTGGCTCCATGTTGGCATTGTTCACGCGAACATGCTTCATGCGGTCTTCTTCCTTATCTCGGCGAGTCAGCTCATGCTTCTTGATGACGCCATTCATGTAGTCCTCCACAGCCGCAGCCACAACGAGGCCGTACTGCGTCTTGCCATTCATCGTCTGGGCATAGATGTAGTACATCTCGTCTGCATCCTGCTTGAGCCAACCCTCATCTTGGAACTTCTGGAACTGACGCGCAGCCTCTTCATAGACACGAGGATCGTACTCGCTTGTGCCGACAGGAAAGTTTATCTCAGGCTTGATGATGTGATAGAGCGACTTCTCGTTGTCGCCAGCCTCAGCGCGAGCCTCTTCCGAATCAAGCACGTCGTAAGGACGGCTCTCCACCTGCTCTACGAGTTCCTTTGGAGGGCGAATGCCTTTGAAAGGTTTTACAATTGCCATCTTAGTTGACTTTGAATTTAGTGATACCGTCGCGAAGGAAGCCCACAATCTGGTTGGCAGCGGCGATGCCTGCATTGACGTTGGCTTCGGCTGTCTGGGCTCCCATCTTCTTCGGCGTTGCAAAGTAACGGCCTTCAAACTTGGCGAACTCTGCATCTGCATCGGGCTTGATGTCTGTCAGGTACTTCAGGTCTGTACGCTCTTCCATAAGTTTGATAAGACCAGCCTCATCAATTACTTCCTTGCGAGCTGTGTTGACCAAGATGCCACCCTTCTTCAGCTTGCCAACGAGGTCGTAGTTGATGCTCTGCTTTGTCTCAGGAGTGGCGGGAATGTGGAGCGAAACGATATCGCAAGTCTCGAACAATTCCTCTTGACTCTTGGCAGCAGTCACACCAGCAGCCTCAATCACTTCTGCGGGGCAATAAGCATCGTAAGCAGCGACTTCCATATCGAAGCCCTTAGCTACGCGAGCCACATTGCGACCAACATTACCAAAAGCCAGGATGCCCAGTTTCTTGCCCTTCAACTCTGTGCCACTTGTGCCGTTAAAGAAGTTACGAACGCCATAGACGAGCAAGCCAAACACAAGCTCAGCCACACTATTAGCATTCTGACCAGGTGTATTCATAGCAACCACATTGTGAGCCGTTGCAGCTGCGAGGTCGATGTTGTCATAACCTGCACCAGCACGAACCACAATCTTCAATTGCTTGGCAGCATCCAGCACCTCGGCATCGACCTTATCGGAGCGAATAATCATCGCATCAACATCTTTTACTGCATCGAGCAGCTGGCTCTTCTCTGTATATTTCTCGAGCAAAACAAGCTCATATCCAGCAGCATCTGTCACTGCCTTAATGCCATCCACAGCAACCTTGCTGAATGGCTTCTCTGTTGCAACTAAAACCTTCATAATGAATAGATTAATGTTGTGCTTCAAATTCCTTCATACAAGCCACGAGAGCCTGACAACCTTCGATGGTCATTGCGTTGTAGCAACTTGCACGGAAGCCGCCTACGTCGCGATGTCCCTTCACGCCGACCATTCCCTTGCTGGTAGCGAAGGCCATGAACTCATCCTGCAGTTCCTGATACTCGGGCTTGAGGACGAAAGTAATGTTCATGCGAGAACGGCTATCCTCCTCAGCTGTTCCGACAAAGAGTTTGTTACGATCAATCTCGCCATAGACAATTTCTGCACGCTGGATAGCCAACTTCTCCATTGCCTCAACACCACCTTGCTTCTTGATCCACTTCAGGTTCTGCAGAGCGCAGTAGATGGGCACCGTTGGAGGTGTGTTGAACATGCTACCTTTCTTAATATGCGTACGATAGTCGAGCATCGTAGGAATAGGACGACTCACCTTGCCCAGCAAATCTTCCTTGATGACGCAGAAGGTCACGCCAGCCATACTCAAATTCTTCTGAGCACCACCATAAATCATACCATACTTGCTCACGTCGATTGGACGGGAGAAGATGTCACTACTCATATCTGCAATAACTGGAACAGGGCTATCGAAGTCCTTCAGAATCTCAGTTCCATAAATAGTGTTGTTGCTTGTGATGTGGAAGTAATCAGCATCAGCAGGAATGGTGAAGTTCTTGGGGATGTATGTGAAGTTCTTGTCGGCACTTGAAGCAACCTCGACCACTTCACCGAAGAGCTTTGCCTCCTTCTCAGCCTTTGTTGCCCAAACACCGGTATTGAGGTAAGCAGCCTTCTTCTCGAGGAAGTTATAAGGCACCATGCAGAACTCGAGGCTTGCACCGCCACCAAGGAAGATGACTGCATAACCTTCGGGAATATTGAGAAGCTCCTTGAACAGAGCGACTGCCTCATCTACGACAGGTTGGAAGTTCTTGGCACGATGGCTAGTTTCCATCAGAGAGAGACCGCTGCCTTCGAACTCGAGGCAAGCTGCTGCGGTTGCTTCCATCACCTCTCTTGGAAGGATAGAAGGACCGGCATTGAAATTGTACTTTTTCATTGTCAAAGGATTTAATATGTTTCTTTTCTTTATTTGCGCCACAAAGATACAAAATAGCATCCACATATACCATATTATATAAGAGAAAAAGAAGTAAATGAGGGGAAATGTAGATTTTCTGTCCATCTTTCTTGCATAGTTTAGAAAAAAGGTGTACCTTTGCAACGCTTTTCGCACTTCATAGCGATGAAGCATCGGGGTGTAGCGCAGTTGGTAGCGCACCTGGTTTGGGACCAGGTGGTCGCCCGTTCGAGTCGGGTCACCCCGACTTTTTTTATTTACACCAGTCATCGTTTTACACGTTTGACTACTAACAACACAACTATGAAAAGAATCCTTTCCCTTGCTTCTTTCTTGCTGATGGCATTAGCAGGACAAGCTCAGAACCCGTATCTTCCATTGTGGGAACACCTGCCTGATGGCGAACCTCGTGTGTTCGAGGACCCTGATAATCCAGGTAAGTTGCGTGCATATATTATTGGTTCGCACGATACGCATTACTCCGAGTATTGTGGCAACGATATTCGTATGTGGTCGGCTCCGGTGGAAGACCTAACCAATTGGCGCGACGAAGGTCCTATCTTCTCACATTTCGTCGATGGTCGTTGGGACACGATGTATGCTCCAGACCTCGTAGAAGTTAAGGATAAGGCGACTGGCAAGAAGACTTATTGGCTCTATCCTCACTCTCGAGGTTGGAGGCGTGTAGCAATGGTTTGCAAAGGTGACCGCCCTAATGGTCCTTTTACTCCCGTAAATCTCACACCCGATGGCCGTGCTTGTGTTGAGGGTTCTTTGATAGACTTCGACCCAAGTGTCTTCGTCGAAAACATTACGGACAAGAAGGACAAGGATTACGATATAGGTTTCCGCGCCTATGTATTCTATGGTTTCCAGCATAGTACTGCCTGCGAACTCGACCAAAACACAATGTTCAGCAAGCGTCCAGGCACCGAATTAATTGACCCATTCATTCCTGCAAGCAGTCACGACGGCAGGCTTCTGGACAGAGAGGGCAGCGAGTATAAGGCTCTTTATGAAGGTCAGAATCCGCTCGACTTCAATTTCTTCGAGGCTTCGTCTATTCGTCAGGTCGGCAACAAATATGTGATGGTGTTCTCCGGCTATAGTGGCAAGGAATATGGACTCGGCAACACCAATAGCGCACTTCGTTATGCTTATGGCGACTCGCCGCTTGGCCCTTGGAGGTCTGGAGGCGTGCTGGTCGATAGTCGAGGCGTCGTCCTTAATGAAGACGGCTCTCATCTGACGACCACCAACTTCGGCCACAACACTCACGGCTCTCTGCAAGAAATCAACGGCCAATGGTATGTCTTCTATCATCGTCCTCCCAGAGGCTTCGGAAATGCTCGCCAAGCAATGGTTGCTCCAGTGAAGATTGAGTGGGACAAAAAGCCCGTCAGCAAAGGTGGAAAGGTTCGCATCACCGGTTACGACCCCTTTGCCAAGAACAATGAATGGACGGCGAAGGCTTCCGACGGCAACGAATATACGGGAGCAGAGGTGACGAGCGAGGGCTTCCAAATCTTCGGCTTGCCTCCTTATCAGTACTACAGCGCCGGCATTGCCTGTTATGTGGCTGGTCCTGGCAGCAACGAATGGATGCAGGACAACCACGATGTTTGGTCGAACCACATGGACTTGGCGGGTATCAAGAACGGCGGCATCGTCGGCTTCAAGTACTTCGGCTTCGGAGGATTGGCACAGAGTACGAAGGGCTTGCCTGCCTTCGAAGGAACCAAGCAGGGCGACAATACTACGCTCTTCCTTTACCTGACACCCAGCGGTCGTGGCGCTTTCAAGATTCATGTCATGCTCGACGGACCATACGCCAATGAGACTTGGAAGGGATGCGAGATTGCCGTTATCCATGTTCCTGCCGATGCCAAGCGCGAAGCCCAGAAATTCCCGGCTCCTGTGTCTGCCGTTGAAGGTCTGACGGGCAAGCACGCCATCTATCTCGTCGTAGAAGGACCGGAAATTGAAGAGCCCCAGCAACGCCAGCAGTTCGGCCGTCGTCAGCAGCCACAGCGTCCGCAAGGTCTCTTCGACCTACACGGAATCCTCTTTGCCAAAGCGGGTACAATGCTGCCACAGCCTGTTCCTCAGGTCACCATCACAGCCGATGGCAAGCCCCTCAATATCCCCGAAACGCCCATCTATAGCAGTAATGCCAACGGCTACACAGAGGTGAACCGCTATCAAGTCTATGGTGCCTTGAAAGCAAACAGCGTATTGAAGGCTACTTCCGAGAACCCCAAAGTGCAGTTCCAGGTCAGCCCCATTACAGATGGTCGCGCAACTATTCGCGCAACTTACGAAGGAAAAGAGAAAATCTTCCTTATCAACTAAGTGCTCTAACGATTCTGTCGATTGCTTCGTTGACGACTGAACGGGGACAACCGACATTTAGGCGCATGAAACCCACGCCGCCCTTGCCGAACATTGCTCCTGAATTCATGCCGATTTTGGCATCGAAGGCAAAGAAATGTTCTAACTCGCCTTGTGTCTTGAAGCCCAGAGCCGTGCAATCCAAGAAGACGAGGAAACTTGCTTCAGGAACGATGGGACGAATCTTCGGACACTCTTCTGCGAAGCGCTTCACGACGAGGTCGATGTTTCCTTGCACATAGTCGAGCATCTGCTGCTTCCACTCCCTGCCCTCGTCACTATAACAAGCCATTACGCAGTCGCAGGCAAAGACATTTCCGAGGTCTTGATCCGTGCCCCAAATGTAGTTGAAGTACTGTTCGCGAAGCTTCTTATCATAGACAATCGCCTGACTCGCCACGATGCCCGGCATATTGAAGGTCTTTGATGGAGCTTGAAGAGTAACGCTGATTCGACGCGCTTCCTCGCTTACACTTGCGAAAGGAATGTGCCTGCGTCCCTTGAAGAGCATATCGCAATGAATTTCGTCACTTATCACGACGACGCCTTCCTCTGCACAAATATGGGCAACTTGCTGCAAATCTTCCCTCGACCAACAAATGCCAGCAGGATTGTGAGGGTTGCAAAGTATCATCATTTTGCAGCCTTTTATGTCCCTGCGAAGTGCCTCAAAGTCCATTGCGAAAGAGGTTTCCGTTCGACGAAGCGAAGATTGTACGACTTCTCGCTTGCATGCTTCTGGCACAAAACAGAAGGGATGATAGACGGGCTCCTGAATGAGAATGCGGTCACCTTTCTCCGTGAAAGCTTGCGTAGCGAGGAAAATGCCCGAAACAACTCCAGGAATGTAGCAAATCATCTCTCTCGTGACATCCATTCCATACTGTTCCTTGTTCCAACGACAAATGCTTTCGTAGTAAGGAGGATTCTGGCAAGTGTAGCCTAAGATGCCTTGTTCCAGGCGTTTACGTATGGCGTTGAAGATAAAAGGAGGCGTTCGGAAGTCCATATCAGCCACCCACATCGGGATGAGGTCATTGCTTCCACACTCATCTTTTACTCTGTCGATCTTAATCGCATCTGTCCCTTTGCGGGGAATTATTTCGTCGAAATCGTATTTCATTTGTGTCTTATCTTTCTTTGTAAATGCTTATCTCGCCACTTCCATAACAGATTGTCGCCTCGGCATCGTAGATACAACCGAACTGACCGGGAGCGATGCCTTGAATGGGAGCGTCTGAATGGATGTGATAGCCCTCGTCGTCGAGGCTGATGAGACCAGGCATGAAGTGGTCCACATGCCTTACCTTGAACTGAATCGGCTTGGGTTCTTCGCCTTTTTGAACGGGAAGAGGCTCTGTTATATAGTGGAAATCTGCCAGACGGAAATCGTGCCCATACTGCAATTGAGTGTCCCATCCGTTCGCCACAAAAATGATGTTCTTCTTGACATTCTTCTTTACGACGAACCACGGACCACCACTCATGCCCAGACCTTTCCTTTGACCGATAGTGTGGAACCAGAAGCCTTTATGCTTGCCGACGACTTTTCCTGTCTCGATATCAATAATCTTGCCCTCCTGCTCGCCCATGAAACGACGCAGGAAATCGTTGTAATTTATCTTGCCGAGGAAGCAGATTCCCTGACTGTCCTTGCGTCTGGCACTCGGAAGTTTTGCGTCGAGGGCAATTTGCCGCACTTCCTCCTTCATCAGATGACCGATTGGGAAAAGCGTATGACTGAGTTGCTCGTAGCTGAGCTGAGCGAGGAAATCGGTCTGATCCTTGACTGGGTCTTTCGCCGTTCCGAGCCACATTTTCCCGTTTCGCTCGACGTTCGTAGCATAATGGCCAGTCGCGATATAATCGTAGTTGTGGCCCACTTTCTGCTCAAAAGCGCCAAACTTGATGAGACGATTGCACATCACATCCGGATTGGGCGTAAGACCTTGCTTCACTCGCTCGATTGTATAGCCCACAACCTGCTCCCAATACTCTTTCTGAAGGTCGGTCACCTCCAGCTTCAAGCCGTACTTGCGAGCCGTTGCCTGCGAGAGTTCAATGTCCTCTTCAGCCGTGCACGACGAATCCTCCCCATCCATACCTATTTTAATATAGTGGAGGTCGGGCTTCAAACCAGCCTCGCAAAGTTGATGCACAACGACTGCGCTATCCACTCCGCCAGATATGAGAACGGCAATACTGCCCTTTATCTTTTCGTAATCCATAGTTACGTTTCAAACTTAACACGTTACGTTGCCCAACTTAACACGTTACGATTGCAATCATAACACGTTACGTTTGGCTTTTAACCACGTTAACTTTTTCATCTCACCACGCTATCTGATTTTCAAGCACTTAGAGGACGAGCTATTTAGGGCTTTTTGAAGGTCCAAACTTGCTCGCCTTTGAAGGTCTTGATGTGCAGGACGATATTGTCTCCAGCCGGAATCGTCTCGAAATCATCCATTTTGAGGCTTGCATAGACAGTCTCCGTATAGGAGAGAGGATCGCCATTCTGCCGATGATGCAGGCTGAGATGGGTGGTATTCCCACTCACTTCATCCACTCGATAACCCCAGTATTGTGTACCTCCTTGCGTGAGAGGAGCGAGTTGCATGTTAATGTATCGGCCTGATTGCCAAACACTTGTAACCTTGATTGGGTCAGGTTCGTAGGCAAGTTCAGTTGAGTCGCCAAGCAGATAGGCTCCCGTCGCTTTATAGAGCCTCGCGTTCTGACCTTCAGGAACATAGCCGCAAACGGCACGATAGCTATAGTTCTGCTTGTAGCCCGACTGCGGATTGGTGAGAGTATATGTGCGCTCGTCGTCGGTTATGAGCTGAATCATCGTGCCAGAATCGTCAGTCCGAAGCATAGCGAACTCCGTCACAACATTCGGATAGATGTCGGAAGTCCCGTCTCCATCGTCCTTACACGAAGCCAGACAAGCAATCAACAAGAGCAAAAGGACTTTCTTCATTCTTCACTCTTCATTTTGTTGATGACTGGATTTGCGTACATTGTGAGGATGCGTTCCCGCAGGAAAGCCTCGTCTTTGTTCTCTATCTGAACAAGGTCGATGCGGCTCTGCAAGTAGGTTTCGAAGGTCTTCTTCTCCTCCGAAGTGTATTTGTCGGCATAATCCGAAGTGCCGTTCAGCAAATCGAGGGCAACATAATTGCCTGGATAGAGCTGATAGCCTGCATGAATCTGCTTGTCGATTCGACGGGCAATCTCAGTAAAGACCTCTGTCTTAGGCAGTTCCGCAAGTTCGTCGAGCCAGTTATTGATGGGAGGAGTCGCTTCGTAATGGATGCGACCTTTCTTTCCCATAATGCCCGTCTTCATGTTGTCGAGGTCGTCTTGCTTGCTCTTCTTGAAGCTCGGATTGTCGCGCTTCTGCTGGAACTCCTGCGCCTTGAGGTAATCGCAAGGATCGTACTCGTAACTGATACTGAGGGGCACAAGGTTGAGTTCCTTGAGTCGATCAACGATTTCGCCTTCTCCAGCCATCGCAAACATCTTGAGCAGAGACTCTTGCGTCTGGTCGCTACTATCCTTTGCCCTGCCTTCTCGTTGAGCAATCCAGATGTTTTCGTGCTTCTCTTGAATGGCGTAATGCATGTAACGACTCATCGTTTGGCTGCTTTCGAGCAATTCCCGAGGACTGAGACCTCGCTTGACTGTAAAGGCTTTATTGAGTTTGACGAGCGTCTTAATCCAAGGATAGATGAGGAGATTGTCGCCAATTGCTATCTCGCAAGTCGTTGGGAATTTGTGTTCATGAAGCATTAGGTCGAGGATTGCGCTATCGAGCACGATATCTCGATGATTGCTGATGAAAGTGTAACGTTCCGGACCAGGCTCTATCCCATTATAAGCGAAGGTGCAACCCGTGCTGCATTTGCGAAGAATGTACTTCACGACGGGCTTCATGAAACGCAATTGGAACTGCAGAGGCGTGTTCACTCCCACGAAAGCCAAGCGGAAAAGTCCATTCCTCATCCAGCTCGGCATCCAAGGAACAAAGCCTTTCAGCATCCGAGAGAACTGCCTGTCGGCAAGCAAGGAATTGACCGCTTGCTTTATCTCGCCTTCAGCAAAGGGACGAATCTCGTCAAAGGCCCCCCCGTCCCCCTTTAGGGGGAGATTTCTATTTTGTTCTGACATTTATTGCAATTAGCTTTTGTTTCATCAAGACTCTGTTCGAGGTTAATATTCCCCCTAAAGGGGGTTAGGGGGTCAACTTGTCTTCTATGATATCGGTCATTACGTCGCGAATGTCCAGACCTGCGGCACGAACTTGCTGAGGGATGAAGCTCGTCGAAGTCATGCCTGGAGTGGTGTTGATTTCGAGCAAGTTAATCTTTTCGCCTTCCGTTATGATGTAGTCGATGCGGATGATTCCGTAGCAACCCAAGATGTCGTAAATCATCGAGGTCAACTTGCTGACTCTATCCGCAAGACTCTTGCTGATGCGGGCTGGCGTGATTTCATCGCTCTCATTATTGTACTTGGCGGCATAGTCGAAGAACTCGTTCTTGGAAACCACTTCTGTGATGGGGAACACAACGCTCTTGGTCTTCGTCTTGTAGCAACCGCAAGTCAGTTCCGTTCCTCCCATAAAAGCCTCCACCATTACGTCTTCGCCTTCCTTAAGAGCAAGTTCGATAGCGGGACGAAGTGCCTCGATAGTCTTCACCTTTGTCGTGCCGAAAGAGGAGCCGCCTCGAGAAGGTTTCACGAAGCAAGGAAGTCCGATTCGCGAGACAATCTCTTCGTCCGTGACCTCTTTATCGTGACCAATCTTGACCACCAAACTGTCTGCAACCGAAACACCAAAGGCTCGCATATAGTTATTGAGCACGAACTTGTCGTAGGTCATAGCCTCGACGAGCACGCCACAAGTGGAATAAGGCATCTTTATGAGGTCGAAGTAGCCCTGCAATTCGCCGTTCTCGCCTGGAGCACCATGAATAGTGATGTAAGCAAAGTCGGGATGAACCGTCCCAGCCTCAGCCTCGAAACTGAAGTCGTCCCGATTAATCTTCGAACGACTGCCGTCAGGAAGCAAAGCCTCCCACTTGCCGGCATGAATCTCTACCTTATATATATTATAACGCGCGGGGTCGATAAACGAAGCGATACCTTCTGCACTTCGCATGCTCACATCATGTTCCGAACTATCTCCGCCACAAACTATTGCAATTGTTTTCTTCATATTTTATTAGTAGATGTAATTCTTTTCCTCCATTTATTAAGTAATGCTTCCATATCTTCGGGCAGCTCCGACGAGAAGAACATTTCCTCTTCCGTCACAGGATGCACGAAGCCAAGCGTCTTTGCATGAAGAGCCTGCCGAGGACAAAGCTCCATGCAGTTGTGAATGAAAGCCTTGTACGAAGCCGTCTGCTCTCCTCTCAGGATTTGGCACCCTCCATAACGTTCGTCACCAAAGAGAGGATGCCCTATATGCCGCATGTGTGCCCTTATCTGATGCGTTCTTCCTGTCTCAAGATGGCACTCCACCAAAGTGACAGGACCGAAGCGCTCGAGCACTTTATAATGCGTGACTGCAGGCTTTCCAATCTCTCCGTCCATCGGATAGACTGCCATTTGCAAGCGGTCTTTAGGATGCCTGCCGATATTGCCCGTAATAGTTCCCTCGTCATCTCCGAAAGGTCCCCAAACGAGGGCATTGTATTCGCGTCGGCAAGTATGATAGAAGAACTGCTTTGCCAAATGCGTCTTTGCGTCGGCCGTCTTTGCGATGACAAGCAAGCCACTCGTGTCTTTATCGATGCGATGCACCAGTCCGACGGTCGGATCGTTTGGATCGAAACCTTTATCGTCGCGAAGATGCCAGGCAAGAGCGTTCACGAGTGTGCCGCTATAGTTGCCGCAACCCGGATGCACCACAAGTCCTGCAGGCTTATTGATGACGAGCAGGACATCATCTTCATAGACCACATTGAGAGGAATGTCTTCGGGAACTATTTCCCAATCGCGCTTCGGATGGTCGAGGACGAGAGTAATGATGTCGCCAGCCTTGACCTTATAGTTGCTCTTGATGGGCTTGTCGTTGGCTCGGATGCTTCCTGCTTCGGCGGCTTTCTGGATACGGTTGCGACTTGTTCCGGGCATGTGGTCCATCAGGAACTTGTCCACCCGAACTGAGCTCTGACCTTTATCTACCTCGATGCGCCAATGCTCGTGCTCCTCAGGTTGCTCGTCCGCGAGTTCCTCCAGAAGCTCGTCATCAAAAAGTATGTCTTCCTCCAGTTCTGTCATCCCCGAAAGTTGAAGCTAGAAAATCTCCTCCTCGTAGCCGTCGAGTGGCTCAAATATTTCAGAATCCAGAGAGTCACCGAACTCGTCCACGCCACTTCCGTAATCCGTATTACCGATAACGAGTGTTACAGGCGCATCGCTAGGCACCCGCTCGCCCGTATAGACCTCTCTGCCATTCACCTTGAGGGCAAGCACCCAGTCTGGGTCGCCAGGCACGAACTCCATCGGCCCAATCTTGAAACCGAGGGCTCGCAGACGGGCTTCAGCTTCACGACGGGAGCAGTTGCCCGCAATGTCGGGAATCGTATTCATGGGAGTCTGCTTCTGATTGATGGTGAGATAGATTTCGCGACCTGATTTTACACGACTGCCAGCCAGAGGTTTCTGGTCCAGCACAATGCCTGCGGGCTGATGGCGAACGTAGGCGGAATCCACCACCACTGCCACCAAATCGAGTTCCTCGAGGGCATATTCGGCATCGTTAATCATCATGCCTTCCACCTTGGGCACTTCCACGCTTTCGCCATGCTTCGTGTAATACGTCATCCATATCAAAAGCGCTATGCAGAGCACTACTGCCACAAGCACCATTGCCAACACATTCCCAAAGACATAGGAACCGAAGAGCTTCTTCTTGACATCTTCTCGAGCCATAATACGATTTCTTTATTATTTACGCGACAAAGGTACGAATAAGCAAGCAGAATACAAAGAAAAAACAAATTTTTCTTTTATTATCGAGCGAGAGTACCTTCGACTATAGTCAAAGATACTAATAAAAAAGAAAAAGAAGTAAAGTTTCCCTTACTTCTTTTCCTATTTCTTGCAAATTTGTGTTTACTTACCGTGTCTTTCGTCTGAAACGGTGAGCTTCTTGCGGCCTTTAGCGCGACGAGAAGCCAAAACACGACGACCTGTAGCGGTAGTCATTCTCTGACGGAAACCGTGCTTGTTGTTGCGGCGACGGTTGTGGGGTTGAAATGTTCTTTTCATATCTTATTAAGCTTAATATTTTATATGCGCATTACGATTCGGGGTGCAAAATTAAGCCTTTTTTTTCATTTACACAAGTATTGGGCAACTTTTTCTCCTCTTATTTTCTTATTTTCTCATTTTCTTCTTACCTTTGCACCACAAAAAATAATCAATAACCACTAAACAATTAGCATTTTATGATTAACTCACAGGACATCAAGAAGGGCACCTGCATCCGTATGGACGGCAAGCTCTATTTCTGCATCGACTTCCTTCATCGCAAACCCGGAAAGGGCAACACCATCATGAACGTAACCCTGAAGGACGTTGTCAATGGCGGCGTAATCGAGAAGCGTTTCAACATTGGCGAGCGCCTCGAAGACGTGCGCGTTGAGCGTCGTCCCTGCCAGTATCTCTATAAGGACGGAGACGACCTGGTGTTCATGAACAATGAGACTTACGAACAGATTACCATTGCTCCCGACCAGGTGAACGGCGTGAAGTTCCTCAAGGAGAGCGAGAACGTGGAAGTTGTGGTCGACGCAAGCACCGAGACCGTGCTCTATGCCGACGTTCCCGTTAAGGTACATCTGCAGGTTGTATGGACCGAGCCCGGACTGAAGGGCGATACAGCCACCAACACCTTGAAGCCTGCTCGCGTTGAGACTGGTGCCGAGATTCGTGTGCCTCTCTTCATCGAGGAAGGCGAGACCGTAGAGGTTGACAGCCGCGATGGCAGCTACCTCGGTCGCGTGAAGGAATAAAAGCCTCTCCCTAACCCTCCCCTAAAGGGAAGGGGAACTAACACAATAAGGGCTCCTGAGAAATCAGAAGCCCTTTATTTTTGTCTGTTGTCTGTAGTCGGTTGTCAGTTGTCTATTTATGCAACTCTTTCTTGCCGCCGCGGATGAAGATGCCATTCTTCGCCTTGCTTATGCGCTGGCCTGCAAGGTTATAGATAGCCCCTGATTCTTCACTCTTCACTCTTAA
>Ga0310786_10003199_pt1 | contig 24063 bp, 26 predicted proteins | sample AusTroGonzalo_MG_FD_203881 | JGI IMG/M metagenome (GOLD analysis project Ga0310786, IMG submission 203881) | Bovine rumen microbial communities from tropical cattle in Woodstock, Queensland, Australia - Gonzalo_03 (v2) (version 2) | ecosystem: Host-associated > Mammals > Digestive system >...
CTCCCACAGGCATCGCCGCCATGAATGTGGGCGGCCAGACCATTCACTCTTTCTTTGGGTTGCCGTTTGAAGCCATTGGGCCTCAAACAGAATTTGAAGTCTCGCAAGCCAAAATAGATACGCTCAAACACACCGACACCATCATTATCGATGAGGCCTCGATGGTACGCAGCGACTGGGTGGACGGCATCGACCGTTACCTGCGTTCGTTGATGCACTCGCATCTGCCGTTTGGCGGAAAGCAAATAGTGTTTGTGGGCGACCTGTTTCAGTTGCCGCCAGTTGTAAAGTATGGCACCGCTGACTATGAAATGCTGTGCGATATGTATGGCTATGGCTTGCCTTACTTCTACAAAGCCAATGTGATGAAGCGGATGAATCTGCCGAAAATCGAATTCCAAAAGGTGTATCGTCAAAAGGATCCAGTATTTCTTGAAATACTGAACAGGATGCGTGTTGGAGATAATACTAGTAAGGATTTAATCACCTTGAACTGCAATGTTAGTTCAAATGACGAGGTGGGCGATTTCGCGGTGACTTTGACAGCCTATGTAAAGGTGGCTGATGGTATCAACGAAAAGAAATTGGAGGAAATAGAAGCTGAGGAGTTTTATTATCAAGGTGAAGTAGAAGGAGATTTTCGTATGCATGATGCCCCCGTTCCGATGGAACTGCGTTTGAAAGTCGGGGCACAGGTGATTTTCTGCCGCAATGACTTTGCTCATGGTTTGGTTAATGGAACCATAGCAAAAGTCATTGAGTTGGACGAAGACCTCATCAAGGTAGTGCTGGAAGACGGCAAAGAGATTGCCGTTGAAAAAATGGTATGGGAAAAGCGCGAAAGTGTGTATAACAAAGAAACAAAGAAAGTGGAATCTGTGGTGACAGGCTCGTTTACACAATACCCGCTGAAGCTTGCCTGGGCCATCACCATTCACAAATCACAGGGCATGACTTTTGACCGTATGCACTTCGACCTTACCAGAGGCACATTCGCCCCCGGGCAAGCATACGTGGCCATCAGCCGTATGCGCTCGATGGATGGGTTGACGTTGAGCAACGAGATTCGCAGAGATCACATTAAGCCCAACTTAGAAATCAAAGCATTTGCCAACTCGTTTAACGATGTGGAAATGATTGAAGAGGAATTGTCAATTGGCCGAGAATGCTATAAGTACCTCGCCCAAAAGGATTATGATAACGCAGCAAAGGTGTGTCTGATTCATTCGGTGGAGAAAATGAAGTCAGGTGATTACCGAAATGCAGCTTTGTTGGCCAAGAAGATGTTTGACGTGATGCTTGATGACAAATGTCTGATGGGCTTGACCAAGGATGTCCCATTGCTGAAGGATTGCAGCATGACATGTCACTTTCTCAATGCTGTGGTCTGCCTGTATTCAGGCCGTTTGGACGAAGCCATAGGCTATGCAGACCTGGTGCTTGACCGTAGGCCTTGTCTCGAAGCCATGTTTATCAAAGGGAAAGCGCTGCAAGATCTGAACCGATACGAGGAAGCTTGGGAAATGGCGCAGCAGATTCGTACAGCTGGTGAGCAATCGGATGATAAAATCGCCATCGACAAGAAACAACATCTCTTTGAGGCAAAGCTTCACGCTCTGCTTGGCAAGCCAAATACTGATAACTATAAGCAATTGCTTAGACTTTGCCCTGAGTACATTCCTGTCTATTTGATGTTGCGGAAAGAGGTCCTGGACAAATTGGCCAGTGAAGAAGAGGATGAGGATGAAAACACATTGTTTAAAGCCTATAAAGACAAGTCAGTTTCCGATGATGACTTCAAAGCAATGCTTGAAGAAACGGACAAATCGTGTGCGACTTTCAAGCTGTTTTTGACACAGGTACGAAAAATTTTTTCTGGAGATTGTTAACCTTTGGGCATGGATTGTCATTAAGGGTTGTAACACTTAAAAACAACAAACAATGGAATCAGTTATTTTGTTAGTAATCGCGGTAGGTCTCGCGTTTGGAGTCGGCTGCTTAGGCCGTACAAGAAAAATCGGATTCGGGCTGGCATTCGTCATCTCTCTCTTCAATGTCATCATTGGCTTGATTGCTGTGCTTTGCTCAAAGAAAATCGAAAATGTTGAACCTAAAAACAAGGAGGACTAAATCATGAAAGTATTTGGATGGATTTTAGTAATTATCGGTGGTTTGTCACTGATTGGATCAATAGCCGGAGGCAATAGCGCATTCGGGCCGCTATTTTGGCTGGGCTTGGGCATCACCCTACTCTGCCTTGGCAATCGCAAGAAAGACAACGAAGAAGAAAGCAACCAAGAAAACAAAGGAGAATAAGCCATGAATAAAGAGAACATGACCGCAGAGGAAATCGAGAAATTCAACGCTGAGGTTGAATACAACGAGAGTGCAGCCAGTTGGGTGACAGACATTGTATGTGCTGCCATAGCGTGGCCAATGATTATCCCTACTATTCGCAGGAGGGTTAAATACAGTAAAAGAATTGAGGCGCAAAGTACAGCGGCAAATGTTTGACACTAAAAACAGAAAATTGATATGAAACTCACAGAAATGACAAACGACCAGCTAGTCAACATCATTTTGAGGAAGGATGATGTGGAGACCAGGCTTAGGAAGGAAATCGCAACTCTGCAACAAGAGAACAAGCGATTGGTTAAGGTGAAAAGGTATAGAGTGTTGGCTATTGGCCTCATCATTGCAGTGGTTTGCCTTGCATTCATAGGCTTTTCATCATGCAACACTAACAAGCAGTATGGCAAAGACCAAATAGTTACTACTGTTTCATCAGATAGTTGTCAGGCAAAAGGGGAAAAACGATTAACCACACAGAATTTAGGGTTTGAACCCATGTTTGATACAATCTTATTCTTTGGCAAACCTCTCGTGTTGGATGATAGTACGCATATTATGCAACAGATAACAGAGATTGTGGAGAGCGACACGATGTTGTCGATAGATGGCTGGGTGCTGACTGTTGGCAAAGTTGGGTTTGGAATGGCAATAAACATTCATAGTGGGTATATGAGATTACTTTCAAGTACACAGGTAGATGACCCCAAGATTAAAGAAGTATTAGAATATCTCAACAGCATTTATGGTACTCCATACGAAAACGAGCCTGATGATTATTGGTGGCGGGATATGGCTGATGATAATATTCTCGGGTGGATTGTACGAATGCGACCGTTTCGTTCAGAAGAAGGTGGAACAGTGTTGTTTTTTAGAAACTAAAAACGTAAGGAATATGGAAGACAAGAAAACATTTACACGAGGCAATCTGATCTCTGGAGCAATTGGCATCGTAATCATGGGAGTGTTATACTCTTTACAGGACCATTCATTTGTTTGGATTATTCTTTACGGTGCCCTTGCTCTCGGAATCATGATAGTTTACATTTTAAGTCTTACCCTTTGGAAAAGCACGCAAGCTATAGAAGCCGAAATTTGCAAGCGCTTGGAGAAAGCGGGGTATCGTTATGAAAAGAAAGAGGGCGACCTTTTTGTTTTCAAGAGCAACAACCGTTTTGAAGTTCACATCGATGACAGCTTCAATAAAAGGATTAAGAACCTATACATTTTGTATAAGTTCAAGGATGACTCTTTCGATAAAGTGGATACTAATGGATGGAGTCGAGCAGCCAATATCATCAATGTTCGCAACACAAATACCATTTTTGTGGCGTTGGAAGATCATCTTTGCTGTTGCTACCAAAGTGCCATTGGCAATTCAAAAGATTTCATGAACGAGTTCAACGTGGCTTATCAGTCCGTTGTTGATGTCATGGAAGATTACGGCAGGCTGGTTCCTCTTTTGGAGCGGGATTATCCGAACAACACGGAAAACCAGAGTACCATTGGGTTCAAACAAACTAACAACTAAAATACAAACGTTATGGAAGAATTGTTTTTAAACAAATTGGCTGAGGCGTACCAAACTTATGATGCCTCGATCATTGAAGATTATCTGGCAGACGACATGCATTATGCGTCAATGTGGGTGTTCCATGAAATGACATCCAAACAAGAGTACATGGATTATTTGACCGTAAAGCTGCAAACTCTGAAAGAGCATGGGGTCCGGATGGAATTTCAGATTATTCAAGGCAGGATGCACGAGAAAGCTTTGCTTGTGACCAACCAACAATCACCAGATGGCAGTTTTGGTTTTGTTGCTGATTTCAACGAAGAAGGGAAAGTAAAGATGCTTAATATCACAGCACAAGCGTTCTTTTGAGAACAACTAATAGAAGAGCAATATGAGAAAACACTTGTTGATTAAGTCGATAGCCCTGTTGCTTTCTTGGCTTACGCTTTCACCGCTCCTCCTCATCCTTGACGGGCGGTGGAAGCTGCTTCCGAAATGGCTGCGCATTGCGCTGTTTGTGGTTTCACCAATGATGCTGATTATAATGGCCTTGGCTGCAATATGTGGCAGCGACTATTATTCGGAGCATTACATGCAGCATCATTTTGTTAAGCGCAAGGTGGTGGAAAACATCACGGGAGTGAAGTTTCCTATATATAAAGTGGTTAACAGAGGGGAAGAATGGAAGTGTTTTGGCCGTTCCCCTGAACATACTTATGTCTTTACAATGGAATTCAACAAGATGCCCGACGAGGAGTTCTACAGAAAGCTTGATGAGCATTTTGACAGCTTTGAGCCAGGGAAGTATAGTTATAGTGCCATCTGGGGAAACGGCTTAGAAGCCCCCAAAGGCGAGTCGGATGAAGATGATATCAGCTTTTCAATTGACATCAAACGAGACTCAAAAACATTCCATATCAGAGCGGCGAGGTGGTGATATCAATAATATGAATGGAAAACCAACGTTTGTAAAAATACATGTACCTCTGATGTCCAAAACGAAGAAAATGAAACGAGCCTCCTGGGTCTTGGTAACGATAATGGTAGCGGGGCTTGCCGTTGTCGCAGGTTGCGAACTCGCCGTGTGCTGCGCCTCAAAAGGGCGCGTGTATTCCGATGTGGATGAGATCCCACACAGAGAGGTGGGGCTGCTGCTGGGGACCAGTCCCAAGGGCCGCAGACGAGGCGTCAACATGTTCTATGAGTATCGCATTGATGCGGCGGTGGCATTGTATGAGGCCGGGAAAGTAGACCGCTTCATCATCAGCGGAGCCAAGAAAGGCCCCCATTATGACGAGCCTCAGGCGATGCGCGAAGCGTTGGTCGTTAGGGGCGTGCCTGACAGCATTCTCGTCCTTGATGGAGAGGGGTTCCATACCATTGAATCCATTGTGAGGACAAAAGAGGTCTTTGGAGTGGATACGCTGACCGTCATCTCGCAAGAGTTCCACAACAAGAGGTCTCTCTATATGGCCAAACGCAACGATATGGATGCCATTGCCTACAACGCTGCCAACAGCACCATCCTCAGATGGCGAATCATCATGTTCCTCCGCGAGCGGGCCTCACGAGTGAAGGCAGTACTGGTTTCGTAATTCGCTCAGACCGGAAACGCCAACACTCCACTGGGCTGGGCGGGGAGGCTCGGCCGACATGGCGGAGGGGCGTCCGCCATGTGCGATGGGCCGTTGATGTCGGCCTTGAATTTTCGCTTCCTTTTTTTCAAGAAAAAGGAAGAAGGAGCCTTGCGGGTTCCCGGAAAAGTTGTAATTTTGCTGCTATAATCACTACCAATGGAAACGATAGAAGAAAAAAAGCATTCAAAGAATTTTGATGCCCTTGTGGCTTTACGTCAGCGGGTGTCATTGCTTGTTTCGCAGACCGAGAGCGAAGAACTGCTCGCCGAAGCGATGGCTATCCTCAGCGGGATGCCTTTGCCGTGTGCCTACACCCACGAGCAGATGGAGTCGGTGCTTAGGGAAGCCGAAGCGGACTACCAAAACAGACGCTTTGTAAGTCATTCTTCTGTATGTGAACGCTATGGCGTATGAAATCCGTTGGCTGAGGAGGGCATCCAACGAGCTAGATGCCATATACCAATTCTATAGTGAATTTGCCAGCGAGCAAGTGGCAAAGCGAAGGATTGGAAAGATTATCCATAGTGTCGACCAGCTTCAAAACATGCCTTATCTGGGGAGACAGGATGAGGATTTTGCTCATATCCGTTCGTATCGTTATGTTGTCGTCCTAACTTACAAAGTGTATTATTTTGTCGAGGACGACGGTGTGTACATCGCCTCTGTTTGGGACTGCCGTCAAGGCGGCGGAGCATTTAATAAGTAATGTAATGCGGGAACGCCAACCCTTCACTGGGTTGGGTGCGCAGGCCACGGACGACATGGCTGCTGACCTTGTCATTTTGTCGCAATTCTCCCTCTTAACTCTTTGGTTTTGTGACTTTTTGTCATGAAATCTGCCTATTTTTCCGCCTGTTTCCTTTGGCCAAAAGTTTGATGGTAAACGCGCCGAAAAACAGAAAGGAAAACCAACCATGAACATCAACCAATTCACAATCAAATCACAGGAAGCCATCGGGAAGGCCCAGGAGATTGCTCAATCGCACCAGAGCCAGACCGTGGAGAACTTCCACCTGCTGAAGGGCATGCTCTTGAGCGACGACTACCTGGTGCCCAACCTGATGAAGAAGCTGGGCGTCAACACCGCTCGCCTCAACGACGCCCTCGACCAGGTCATCAACACACAACCGCGCTCGAGCGGCTCCGAATTGTATTATTCCTCCGAGGTCAGCAAGACCTTCAACGACGCCATCACGCTGGCCAAGAAGATGGGCGACGAATATGTCTCCATCGAACACCTGCTGCTGGCCGTCTTCAATAGCAACGGCATGACCTCGCAGCTGATGAAGGACCAAGGTATCCGCAAGGACGAACTGGAAAAAGCCATCATGCAGTTCCGTAAGGGCAAGAAGGTGGACTCGCAGGACGCCGAGCAGAACTACGACTCGTTGAACCGTTTCGCCAAGAACCTGAACGAACTCGCCCAACAAGGCAAGCTCGACCCCGTGATCGGCCGTGACGAGGAGATCCGTCGTGTGCTGCAGATCCTGAGCCGACGCACCAAGAACAACCCCATATTGATAGGTGAGCCGGGCGTGGGTAAGACCGCCATCGTGGAGGGTCTGGCCCAGCGTATCGTCAACCGCGACGTGCCGGAGAACCTGAAGAGCAAGACTGTGTTCAGCTTGGACATGGGTGCTCTGCTGGCTGGCGCCAAATACAAGGGCGAGTTTGAGGAACGTCTGAAGAACGTCGTCAAGGAGGTCGTCGACAGCGATGGCGAAGTCATCCTGTTTATCGACGAGATCCATACCTTGGTCGGTGCAGGTGGAGGCGAAGGAGCCATGGATGCGGCCAACATCCTGAAGCCGGCCCTGTCGCGTGGCGAGCTGCGTGCCATCGGTGCCACCACCTTGAAGGAATACCAGCAGTATTTCGAGAAGGACAAGGCGCTGGAGCGTCGTTTCCAGAAGGTTTTGGTCGACGAGCCTGACGAGGCTTCGGCCATCAGCATCCTCCGTGGTTTGAAGGAACGCTATGAGACCCACCATCACATCCGTATCCTTGACGAGGCCATCATCTCGGCCGTGCAGCTGTCGGTGCGTTATATCAGCGACCGTTTCCTGCCCGACAAAGCCATCGACTTGATCGACGAGGCCGCCTCGCGATTGAGGCTGCAAATCGACTCGATGCCTGAGGAGCTGGAAGACGTGGAGCGTGCCATCCGTCAGCTGGAGATCGAGCGTGAGGCCATCAAACGTGAGAACGACACCAAGAAGGTGGAGGAGATAGGAAAGGAGCTGGCCGAACTCAACGACAAACGCTCCGCCATCAAGGCCAAGTGGGAGACCGAGCGTAACTACGTGGAGCTGATCCAGAAGGAAAAGAGCAACATAGAATCCTATAAGCATCAAGCCGAGGTGGCTGAGCGTGACGGCGACTATGGCCGTGTGGCTGAGCTGCGTTACGGCAAGATTCGCGAGGCTGAGGCCGCCATCGAGAAGGCCAAAGCCGAACTGCTCAAGGCGCAAGGCGACCACCCGCTGGTGGACGAGGAAGTCGGCGCCGATGACGTGGCTGAAATCGTCTCGCGTTGGACGGGCATCCCGGTCAACAAGATGATGCAGAGCGAGCGTGAGAAGCTCTTGCACCTCGAAGACGAGCTGCACAAGCGTGTGGTGGGTCAGGACGAGGCCATCACCGCCGTCAGCGATGCTATCCGTCGCAGCCGTGCGGGCTTGCAAGACGCCAAACGTCCTATCGGTTCCTTCATCTTCATGGGTACCACGGGCGTGGGTAAGACCGAGCTGGCCAAGGCACTGGCCGAGTTCCTGTTCGACGACGAGAACGCCATGGTGCGTATCGACATGTCGGAGTACCAGGAGCGTCACACGGTGTCGCGACTCATCGGAGCACCTCCAGGATATGTGGGCTACGAAGAGAGCGGACAACTCACCGAGGCCGTGCGTCGTAAGCCGTATTCTGTCATCCTGTTGGATGAAATCGAAAAGGCTCACCCTGATGTGTTCAACATCCTCTTGCAGGTGCTCGACGACGGCCGTCTGACCGACAACAAGGGCCGTACGGTGGACTTCAAGAACACCATCGTCATCATGACCTCCAACATCGGCGCCAACGTCATCCAGGACAACTTCGCCCTGCTGAATGGTAGCAACGACGAAGAGGTCTTTGAGAAGACCCGCAACGAGGTGATGGAGCAGCTGAAGCAGTTCATGCGGCCTGAGTTCTTGAACCGTGTCGACGACATCATCATGTTCAAGCCTTTGGACGAGAGCCAGATTGCCGACATCGTGAGGATGCAGTTCCGCAGCGTGCAGAAGATGCTGGCTGCCAACGACATCAAGATCGACATCACCGATGCCGCCGTCGACTTCATCGCAAAGCAGAGCTATAACCCGCAGTATGGTGCGCGTCCTGTGAAGCGTATGATGCAGCGTGAGTTGCTCAACCAGCTCTCAAAGATGGTGCTGGCCGATAAGGTCGACAAGTCAAAGACCATCATCGTCGACGTACAGAATGACAAGATTGCGTTCAGGAATTAAACCTTGAACATATGCAACAAAAGGCCAAGAGGCGCGAAAGTGCTTCTTGGCTTTTTTGTTTTTGAGAAGTATTTGTATATTTGCAGCAAATCATAATGGTCATGAATCCATCAGGGGTGATATATCAAAATGAAGATGCCGTGTTAAGTCTTGAAAACGGCAGGGCGACATTATATCGTAATGGCGAGACATACACTTTCGGTTGCCATCCTTACGAGCCGATGACCATCATCTGCAAAGCCGATGTTCCAGTAGGCTATATTCATAATGCGTTTGATGTGGATGCAGTGTGTAAGGCGTTCATGACGGATCCGGAATATCTTGTCAATACCATCTCACGTCATTACCACAACGCAGAGCATTTCTGCCGACTCCTTACCGTTGCCATCGACCGAGGCCATGACTGGCAGATTGACGAACTCGAAAAGGAAATGTTTGAATTAGTGCGCTGGGAAAACCGTGAAGTGTTTTACAAGACCGAGGACATCGAGTTCGGGCGATATGGTGATGAACCGGAAGACGAGGTTGATCCTTCAGAATGGGACGAAGAACCTGATACCGATTGCTTAGAACATCCAGAATATGAAATCCTTTATGTCATCATCGATGGGGTGAGATATGTGTTACGTGGGGATTGGATATCCACGTTGAACATAAAAAATGCTGGTGAAAGCGGCAAGAAAGCCGTTAAGGCGCGTATACATCAGTTCAATGGAATACCAGAGGCCTATCCTGGCAACTGGCGCAGTGGCGTGTTTTTCTCCCTTGTTGGAACTGGGATAAAATATAACACTGAGATTTTCTGTCAAATACTAGCCTATGCAGTACGTGCAGGCAAGAAAGACTATAACCTACGTGAGATCGAGAAAGCGATAGGCTTGCGTGGAGCTTAAAAAGGGAGGGAATGACTATTCTTCCTCCATTTCAGCAGCATTGATGTCATCCAAGAGCAACATTGTCTTGTCGTAGTCTTTTTCGAAGACGTACACCGACGCTTCGCCTTTGATGGTATTGGCTGCCCAGCCCGCACACAGGCTCTCCTCTTGGAAGTTCCGGATAAGGAACTGGATGCCGTGCTGTTCAAGCACACTGCCAATGAATTCCGCATTGACGATTGAGCCAGAATAGACTCTTTTGATTTCGTTTTCCATGGCATTAGTTTTTTTGGTGGTGCTGCAAAGATATGCAAATTATTTTGATTTGTCAACATTTAGCATCACAATTGCAAAAAGCATCACGCAAGCCGCCACCCACTGCACGGGTGAATACTTCGTGCCGTTGACGAAATAATCGAGCACCACTGCGGTGATGGGATACATCAACTCGAGGAAGGTGGATAGCGAAGCCTTCACGTGGCGTAAGCCGTAGTAATACAGGAAGATGGCTCCCGAACCCGTGGTCAAGCCGATGAGGGCGATGAAGAGCCAGTTGCGCGCCGTCACCTGCGAGAAGTCGCCGATATGACCCGTGATGAGCACGATGACCAGCATGATGAGTGTGGTGAAGCCATAGCGAAAGAACGTGGACGTGACGAAGGAATAGTTACCCAAAATCTTTTTGGAAAACACCGTGGAGCTGCCGAAGGAGAAGGCCGCCAACAGTGACAGCAGTGCCGCATAGACCGTGGTGATGCCCTCAGTGCTGAAGTCGGGCAAAGCCCAGCCGAAGGTGAGGAAATAGCCTCCGATGAGGGCGACGCAGGCCCAGAGCGCAAAATGCTTCTTGATCTGCTCTTTCAGGATGATGCGCGCCAGGATGACGGCGAAGACAGGTTGCAGTTTTTGCAACAGCACCACGACGGAGAGGTTGTTGAAATGCAGCAGAAACAGCGACTTGACGATGGCCAGGGTGCCCAAAGCGCCGCCAAAGAGGGCTATGAGGATAAAATAGATCAGGTCGGAGTGCGTCATGGTCTTCAGATGGCGGTATTCCCTGAAGAAGAACACGTTCATCAGCAGGAAAGGGCAGAGGTGGATGACGAAGACCACGAAGGCGGTGTTGAGGTTGTAGAGTTGCGGCGTGAGCAAGATGCCGTCCACGCCCCACAACACGGCGGAAAGCGCCACGGCCAGAGCCCCGATCAGCTTCGTATTTTGTTCGTTTTCTTTCATCTCAAGTAGTGCTTATGGTTTGAAAACAGTGGTAACGGGCACGCCACGCCATGCCGAAGGCGTCTCCAACCCCAAGATATAGGCGATGGTGGCGGCGATGTCATATTGAACCACGGACTCTTCGATCAGATAACCGGAACGTACGTTCTTGCCGAAGACGACGAAGGGACTCTCCATGTCTCTCATGTCCAAGGTGCCGTGGGCCTGCTCGTGACCGCCGTGGTCGCCGGTGACGATGATAATGGCGTCGTCATAGATGCCAGCGCCTTTCAGGGCTTGTATGATACGCCCGACGCAGACGTCGATGCGGGCGAGGTAGTCGTAATAGCTCTCAGAATACCATCCTTTGCTGTGTCCAATACCGTCGATGCCGTCGAAGACGGGGATGAACAGCATGGGTTTTTTGTCAAGGATATACTGCACGATATGGTCGCAGTTGCGTTCCACCGACTTCCAGTCCTCGTTGAAATACTCCACATGGCTGATGGCTAAGGTGTCGATGACGTATTTGATGCCGTCCCATTCATGGGTGCAGCCTGTTTCTGCATCGGGGTGTTGCTCCCGAACCAGGGAAAAGATGGTCGGGAAGATACCGTTGGCATTGGTCGCCATGGAACTCACGTCGGGAGTCTTGGAGTTCCAAGTGGTATAGCCGTGTACTTCTGGACCCGCCCCCATGAACATGGTCGCCCAGTTGACGCCCGAGCTCGACGGGATGACGGAACGCTTGTGCGTGGTGTAGCTGCCTCCTTCCATCAGGCCAAGCAGGTTGGGGACGTCGTGTGCTTTCTCAATGTCATGCGAGGCCCAGCCGTCGAGCCCTATGAGGATGACGTGTTTCGCCAAAGGCGCTGTCTGCGCTTTTGCTGTAAAGGAAAAGGCAAATAAGAGCAGGATAAGAAAACTGAAGTGGCGCATAGTGTTATTGTTTGATGAGTTTGTCGTTGGCGCAGGCTTCTTTCTCCCAGCGCACGCACATGATGATGGAATTGACGAGGTAGACGACATACATCATCGTGATGGGGAAGTTGCCCGCCTTGATATACATGAAGATGCTGACGCAGTTGATGGCGATCCAGAGCCACCACTGCTCGCTGAACATCCTGACCATCAGTATCATGGCCACGACTTGCATCACGGCTTTGGCCGAGTCAGCGAAGGGAGCGATGTCGTCGGTGAAATACTTCATGAGGAAGCCGAAGCCGACGGTGCCCACCACGATAATGGCAAGGCTGATGAGACGTGCCTTGTTGCTCATGTGGATTTTCATCACCTCGTGCGTCTCCTTGTTCATGTTCTTCGACCAGGTGAAGAAGCCCACAAACTGCATGACGAAGTTGTAGACGGTCACGCCGAAGTCGGCATAGAGCTTGGAAATCAAGGTGATATATATCATCAGGCAGCAGTGGATGAAGCCGAAGAGGTAGTTGGAGAGTTTGCCTTTGCCGCCCAGCACCACGTTGATGATGCCGCAGGTCGCCGCCACGATGTGGATCCAATAGAACTGGTCGTTGGCCTTGTCGTATTTGAACAGGATGGACATCACCGTGATGATGACGCTCACTAGCACCAGCCAGATGATGTCGAACGGCTTCCAGCCTTTGAGGTCTTCTTTTATGAGGTCTTTGAGTTTCTGCATGATGATTCAGCGTTTTTGTTGTTCTGATATAGTCTTGACCATCTCTTTCACCGCCCTAAAACCCTCAGGGATAGGGAACATTGCGAAGGTGTGGAACATGCCCTCGTATTCGCGGAAGACACCAGTTTTTCCTGCCTTTTCGTAAGTCTCCTTAAGGAGCAGATCGTCTGGCTGTAGGATTTCATCGGAACCATAGTAAACATATAGGTTGTCGACACCGCTGAAATCGCCGAAGACGGGGCTGACCCATGGATGCTTGACGGGCAAGTCGCCCTGCCAGATGGCATTGAGCATGATGACGCGGTCGAGTTGCAGCATGTTGTCTTTGTCTTGCAAGGCGCGCATGTCCGCTTCTCTGGTGTGGCTCAGGTCGACACAAGGGGAGAGCAGGGTGGTGGTCTTTGGCTTCTGCCAGCCGTTCTTATGGGCTTCTTGGGCGAGGACGAGGCAAAGGCAGGCACCTGCCGAGTCGCCTACGAAGTGTATCTCATCGTATGGCTTGGAGTCCGAGAGGCTTTTGTAGAAATCCAACAGGGTCTGCACCGAATAAGCGCAGGTGTATTCCGGCGACTTGGGATAGACGGGCAGCAAGGCATCACAATGCGTGCGCAGACAGAGATCGTGCAGGAAACGCCAATGGAAAAACACGGGCGGGTAGATGAAGGCGCCGCCGTGGAGGTAGAGGATGAGTCTGCGTTCCTGAGGTCCCTGAGCTCGTCGAAGGGCCGAAGCGTTATTATCTTCATGCTTGAATACCTGCATCTCATAGCCCGTCGAAGCCAAGAACCTCTCTTCGGTGAAATACGCTCTGAAATAGCGTGGCACCCTCACGGGACGTCGGTTCTCGCGGCGGCAATGCTCTAGCTCCTCCATCACCTCCTCAGGCGTGGCATCCCGCAACGACTTGAACATCAGCCGTAGATATTTCTCCGTAAAAGTTACCCCTGCATTCATTGCTTTGCTTTTATTTGTCGCTTTTCGTCATTGCGAGGAGGAACGACGAAGCAATCTAGAGTGATGACTTTTCTGGATTGCTTCGTGCCTCGCAATGACGCGAAGCGCGTTTTAGTGTTTTTGATATATCCGCAAATCAAACATCGGCGCCGCCGAGATGACATGGTCGAAGATGTCGCTTTGGATTTCCTCGTAGTTGATCCACTGTTTGTCGTTGCTGAAGGCATAGATCTGCAGCGGCACGCCAAACTCGGTGGGTTGCATCTGTCGCACCATGAGGGTGAGGTTGTGGTTCAGCTTCGGGTTGTTGTTGAGGTAGGCCTTGATGTAGGCGCGGAAGACGCCGAGGTTGGTCTGCTGACGGCCGTTCATGATTTCAGTCGTGTCGATGCTGTTGGCCTTGTTATATTCGGCGATGTCCTTCTCGCGTTCGATGAGATAGTCCTTGATTAAGTCGTAATGCTTGTATTTTTCAATCATCTCTGGCGTGCAGTAACGTACCGTGTTCACATCGATGTTGATGGTGCGTGCGATGCGGCGTCCGCCCGATTCCGACATGCCTCTCCAGTTGGTGAAGGGACTCGAGACCATCTGATAAGTCGGGATGGTGGTGATGGTGTTGTCCCAGTTCTGTATCTTCACCGTGGTGAGGTTGATTTCTGTGACGTTGCCGTCAGCGGGACCCATCACGATCCAGTCACCGATGCGTAACATGTCGTTGATAGAGAGTTGTATGCTGCCTACAAAGCCCTTGATAGAGTCTTGGAAGATAAGCATGAGCACAGCGGAGATGGTGCCCAAGCCGATGATGATGCTGCTTAGACTCTTACCCAAGAGGAAGGTGGTGATGAGCAGCACACTGACGGCGATGATGACGCCTTTGACGACCTGTACCAACCCTTCGATGGGCTTCAGTTTTGAGAACTCGAACGAATTGTAGAGTTCATGGGCAGTGTTCACCAAAGCCAATAGAATGGAGGCGTATACTGCGATTTCATAGATCTTCGCGGTCTTGACGAGAATGGCGGCGGCATCCGGAAAGTCAGGCATGGCGTCTTTGATGTAGTACTTGACGAGGATGGCCGGGATGAGTAGACAGATGCGTACAAACACCTTGTTCTTGATGAGCAGGTCATCGTATTTCGAAGGTGTCCTTTTGATGAGCATGTTGACGGTCTTGTTGACGATGAAACGCGCCAGAAAGATGAGCAGGACGCCGACGACGAGCAGCGAGACGACGGCAAGACCTTCTGCGATGGCTAACGATGTCGTCGCGTTGAAATGCATGCTCTCGCCAATACCGTTAAGTATCTCTATGTATTTCTGTATCATATTCCGCTGATTTTGGTTTTCGTATATCCTTTTTGTAAGAGTAGGGCCAACACCTTCTCACGGAAGTCGCCTTGCAGCAAGATTTCTCCGTCTTTGACGCTGCCGCCCACGCCACAGGCCGACTTCAGCTCCTTGCCCAACACGGCGAGGTCGAAGTCGGAGCCTTGGAAGCCCGTGATGAGGGTCACTTTCTTGCCGCCGCGTTGTTTCTTGTCGAGCATCACACGGAGGTTCTGCTTGGCAGGCTCTAGGGTGACGGCCTCTTCTTCGCCATAGTCGAAGACGAAGTCGGGGTTAGTGGAGTAAACGATGCCGTTGTTGTCACTCTTGTGTTTCATAGATGGTGTCGTTCTTGATGATGATGGTGTCGTTATGAACGATATGTAATTCGTTGTTAATCATTCTATTGGTGTAAACCTGCATGAAGCTGTACAACTTATCGTAGATGTCTGGGCATTGCAGGCGGTCGACGAGGTTGTCGCTGAGCAGCGAGTCGTTGACGGGCTTGAAGATGCCGAAGGGAGCCTCGCCGTCTGACTGCACCAGATAGGTGCCGTCGCAGTATTGGTAGGTGAGGTTGTAATAGCTGGCAAAGGCCTGGTCGCTGACCGTGTCGAAAAGGTTGCGCCCGAAGGCAAACAGCGTGTCGTTGACGTCGAGAGCCGAGAGGATGGAAGGGCCAAGGTCGATTTGCTGGGCGAGCTCATTGCAACGTTGAGACTTGATTTTGTTGGGATAATAGAAGGCGACAGGGATGGAATACATGCCCCAGACGTTACTGTATTCGGGCTGGAAGTGCTCGCTGTTGGAGTAGTCGGCCGTGATGACGAACAGGGTGTGGTCGTACCAAGGCATCTGCGAGGCGGATGTAAAGAAGTCCCTCATGGCGCAGTCCACATAGTAGACGGTCTTTTCGAAGCCGGTCCAGTAATAGCTCTCCTCGGGCAGCTCGAAGTCCTTGGGCACCTTGTAAGGATAGCGTGAAGACAGGGTGTATATGGCTGTGGCAAAAGGCTCTTCGACGCGGCTCAGGGTCTTGACGGCATATTGCAGGAAAGGCCCATCGTAGATGCCCCACTGGCCGTCGTAGTCGCTGTCGTCACCGTATTCGATGCGACCAAAGTACTTGCTGAAGCCGGCGCGACGTGAGAACTCGTCGAAGCCTTGCACCCCGTTTTTGCCGCCGTGCATGAAGATGGTATTGTAGCCATGCTTTTGCAGGTGCTGGCAGAAGGCGTCGAAGTCGTTGTCAGCGTAGGGCGACCTGACGAAATCGTTCTCCATCATCGAGGGGATGCTGGCCAGGATGGCAGGAAGCACCTCGAGGCTCCGACGGCTATTCGACATGCCGTTGAAAGTGAGGCTCTCGCTCAGGATAGAGTCGAGGAAGGGGGTGAGCTGAAAACGACGGTCGTGGCTGTAGTAACCCAGCATCTCCTGCCCGATGTTTTTCAAGATGACGACGACCACGTTGCTCGGGATGGTGTCCATAGCCAAAGTGTCGCTCTCGATGAAGCGGTTGGCGGTTAGGTCGGTATGGATGGGGGAGAAGTCGCTTTGGTATTCGCCGGTCCATTCCCTCAGCTCGGCCTGCTGCAAGGCAAGGAGGCAATAGGGCGTGTTGAACAGTATGGGTGCGTTCTGTGGGTCGGTGAAGTGCATCGTGGTCTCCTGCGAGATGGGCTTGGCATGGATGATGCTTCGGCTGGCAAACAGGGTAAACACCAGCATGACGACGAGGCTAATACTTTGTCGCAGATACCAATGCTCTTGCTCATTGCCCTTTTCAGGCTCTTGCAACTGGGTGCTCTTCGCCACTACCCTAATAATCAGTACGAACAAAACGAAGATGACCAGCAGGTACCAATAGTCGAAGAAGACCTGCCTGACCACGCCGAACGACACCTCGTCGGACCCGCTCTGTAACTTAATGAAGTCGATGGTGAGGTGCTTTCCGAAGAAGTGGAACGCGACGATGTCCAGGAAATTCAGCAGGACGGCGACGGCGTTGGCCACCACATACACGAAGTCGACGAACTTTTGCAGCCCCTTGTTATAGATGATGCGCGAGGGAAAGCAATAGAAGATGATGTTCAGCACGTTGACGGCGAAGACGATTGGCAGGTCGAAGCGCATGCCGTAGAAATACAGCACGGCGGCTTGCCTGAAGCTCAGTTGGTGGAAAAACTGGATGTTGAACAGGTAGAGCATCCAACGGCTGATGCTGAGCGCCAACAAGGTGGCCAGCATGCGGTAAATCAACAGCATGTAAGGCGAAGAAAGCCAAGCCTGGAATTTCTCTTTTTTCGTTTGACGACGCATCGTTTTGTTGCTAAAGGCGTGGCAAAAATAAGAAAAAAGGTGTATCTTTGCCCAATAATTCATATAACTAGGCTTCAACGATGACAAAACTGCGCTCTTTATTGGTTTTATTGGCGTTTTCGGTGACGATGACTGCCTTCGCACAGGAGTTTCCGAAATACGGCAATCCCCTCGACATCCCGATTTACCTCTCCGCCACCTTTGGTGAGTTACGCCCCAACCACCTCCATGCTGGCATTGACATTAAGACGCAGGGCGTGGAAGGCAAGAAGGTATATGCCGTGGCCGATGGCTACATCAGCCGCATCGGCGTGTCACCCTATGGCTATGGTAACGTGTTGTATATCACGCATTACGACGGCTATACCTCGGTGTATGCCCACCTGCAGCGTTTCTCGGGCGAGATAGCCAAGTATGTAAAGCAATACCAATACCGTAACAAAAAATTCGCCTCCCAGATTTATCCCGAAGCCGACAAGTTCCCCGTCAAAAAGGGAGACTTGATTGCCTATGCGGGCAACTCGGGCGGCTCAGGCGGGCCACACCTGCATTTCGAGATCCGTCACACGGGCAGCGAGAAGCCGGTCAACCCGATGTATTTCGGCTATAAGGTTGAAGACAACGTGCGACCGCTCATTCAAGGTGTGGCCGTCTATCCCGTAGGCGACTCGGCGATGCTTGAAGGCGGCAACAAACCGCAGTATTATTCGGTGGAGGGCGGCGAGAAAGGTCGTTACACCATGAAAGACAGCAAGTTCGTGCATGGCAACGGCGAGATGGCGTTCGGTATCCGCACTTTCGACCAGGTGGGCACTTCGACCAACAAGAACGGTCCGTATCTCTATGAGCTTTACCTCGACGACGAGTTGGCATTCCAGGTGGAGGCCGACAGCTTCTCCTACAGTGAGCCACGCTATGTGAACAGCCTCTTGGATTACCGTCACTACAAGCAGAAGAAGACGAGCTATGTGCGCACCGAGACTGACCCCAATAATAAGCTGCACATGATTGAAGTCAAGAACGGCACGGTGACAGTGGCGGAGGGCGATACGGTGAATGTCTGCTTCAAAATCTCCGATTATGCGGGCAATACTTCACGCATCAGCTTCAAGTTGGTGGGCACGGCACCCGTCGAGGTGGAACGTCCTGTGCGTCGCCGCAGCGAGTATTTCGTGAAGGCCGACGGCTCCCTCAACAGTGAGATCACCATTGATAATTTCAATGTCTCGATGGAGAAAGGCACTTTGTTCCGTGACGAGTGGATCCAGACGGGACAGCGTGACGCCAAAGGCTGCTGCTCACGTGTCTACCGTTTCGGCGACGAGGAGATGACCACTTTTAAGAAGTTCACGGTACGCATCCGTCCTAACGAGGAATGGGCCTCCGACTCAAGGCTGTATATCGCCAGCATCGACAAGAATGGTAAGGTGTCGTCATTGGGAGGTAAGATGAAAAACGGCTGCGTGGAAACCACTACTTTCATTATGGGCGAGTATGCCGTCAAGGTCGACTCGATAGCCCCTACGGTCAAGGCCTCTAACTTCAAGGACGGCCAGTCGGTGAGCACACTCAAGTCACTGCGTTTCAAGATCACCGACGACATGACGGGCATCGAGACCTACGACATCTATCTTGACGACGTTTGGGTGCTGGGCCAGTACGACGCCAAGAATGCCTTGCTCTTTTACGAAATCGACGAGAAAATGCAGAAAGGCACCAACAACGTCAAGGTCGTGGTGACCGACGGTGCTGGCAATAAGAAAACCTTGAAGGCAAAGGTAGTGTATTGATTTTGTAGAGACGTCGATTGACTACGTCGAATCTTCGATTTCATCGCGTCTCAAAACAAATCCCATTGATCACGGCACATATTGGTACGCCCCAATATCTGGTGCGCCCACGCGTGACACCCCATCCAAATCGTAGGGCACTTGGTTGCCAATCAACGGATTACCCATGCCAATGACGGGTGAGGCAACGCTGTCAATGTGGCAGTCGGGTTTCATCGGGTCAGCAAACATCGGGTCGAGGTTGAACAGGCATTGCTGGAATCCAGGCATATTTCCGTTGTATTTCTCCGATTTGATGAGGCAGTGGTCGAAAACGTAGGTGGAGTCAGCGTTGTTTGGATTGAATACACCTTTAAATTCGTCCTTTTGCTTGCCATAGATGATACAGTTGTACATCTCCATGAGGAAATGCAAATCAACAGTTTCGTCAGTGCTGGCGTCGGTGGCGTAGTTTATCGCCGTAAGGGCGTGCTCGTTGTTGTTGTGTTCGTTGGCGTTCCAATAGTTGGAGATAGTGCTGTGCTTGAAATAGTACTCGCCACCCAAGGCCCATACGTTGCCGTAGCCGCAGTTGGCGATGACGCAGTTTTGGGCGTCAACGTGGTAGTAGATGGAATAAATGCCGTAGCCGCTTTGGTTTTCAATGATGGTGTTGTCGATGTGCACGGCATATTCCAGGTTCCATTTCAGCACCGACTGGCAGTTGATGCCGATGAAGCCGTTGCGGATGATGGCGTGGCTGATGATGTGGTCCGCGCCAGGGCGACCGTCCATAAGCATGATTTGTTCCCATTGTCCGGGCGTGTCATTGTAATAGGATTCCAAGCGGTCGCCTTGGATGACGACAGGTTCTTCGGCTGTGCCTTCGATGATGAGTTGGCCGTCGCTCCACGAGAAGATGCCGCTGCCCTGGTGGCAGTAGACCTTCGTGCCTGCTTCAATCCTTAAGGTGCCGTATGAGTTGATGAGTGCCCAGCCATAAATGACGTAAGGGCGTTCCTTGGTCCAAACGGTGTTCTGTAGGCTGTCGGCCACGATGGTGTATTTGCCTTTGATGACGCTCGTCACCTTGTCGCCAACGATGTAATTGGCGTTTTGCCCCCATGCCAAGAGTTTGACAGTCTGTGTGTTGCCGTTGGTGACGAACTCCAATTCGTCTTCCACCACGAAAGGCGTGTTCAGATCGTTCGGGTTGATGGTGACGCGGAGGAAGGAGAAAAGGCTGTCCTTGGCAGGGATGATCTTGTCGTAAATCTCTGTGGCACTCTCGCCGTCAAGGTTGAGGCGAAAAGGGGAGCTGTCGCCCTGGACAAGGCGTATCGAGCTGATTTGCAAGTCGTCGCTGTTACGGTTGTAGATCCTCAGTTCGTGTGTGGCCGAACCTAATGAGCTAAAAACCGTGTCAAATAAAATCGTGTCTGCCGAAAACTCTAGCTTTAGGTTGGAGTCGGTGTTGATGGGATTGATCTTCTTGCACGACGTGCCAGCAAGGAGGAAGAGGATGAGTATGAATAAGATATGTCGAATCTTCATGGCGAAAATTGAAAAAGCAAAGATAAACTTTTATTCGATACGAGCAGAAACGGATTTTATTGTATTTTTGCAGAAAATATCATACAGTATGAAACGATTTGCAATCATAGCATCCTTGGCGTTGATGCTTTTGGGCTGTTTAGGTAAGATCACGGCACAGGGAATCCCTGATACACCGGATATGAAGGGTAAGTTCACCTATGGTGGCACTATTGGTGGCGGCATGTCTGGCAACTATCTCAGTTTGTCCATTGCCCCGCAAGTTGGGTATCGCATCTTCAGCCCATGGGAAGTGGGCGTGCGTGGCATCTATGACTTTGCTTGTTATTTTAATAAGGTAAATGGCAATGAATACAGCCATTATTTTGGCTTGGCCCCATACACTAATGTTGAGGTTTATAAGGGTTTTTTCCTCCATGTTGAAGATGAAGCTTTGTATGGTCTGGTCAAATGGAACGACCAAAAGGTTGGCAAATGGTTTAACAACCTTTATGCTGGAGGCGGGTACAGGCATTATACCTATTCCGGCCATTATATTTATATCATGGCACTTTACAATTTCAGTAGTCTCTTCCCGAATGTAGATACATGGTATGGGTCCCCTTGGGTACTGAGATTGGGCTTCTGCTTATAATCATTCCTCCAATTCCAGTTCCGATTTGAAATCCTTCAGGAAATCTTCGCTGCTTTTTTCCAAATAGACTTTGTCGCCGAAGAAATGAATCATAGGCTCAAAAGCCTTTTCGTTTTGATAGCCTGGGATGACCTGGAGCGGTTTCATTTCTTCGTTCATGATAACATAGGATGGATATGACATCCTGCCATTCAGCAAGGTACGAGCCAAGCGGTGCGTGCCGTTTTTGCCGTCTTCACGGACGTATCCGACAAATCGTTGCCCTTGGAAGGTGATGGTGTCGGCGGTCTCGGCATTGAGCTTTACAGCATAGAAATGATCGTTCATGTATTTGACAATCACGGGGTTGGCGAAGGTTGACTTGTCCATGCGCTTGCACCAGCCGCACCAGTCGGTGTAGACATCGATGAATACCATTTTAGGCTCTTCGGCGCAATGCGCTTCCGCTTCCTCAATGCTCATCCAGTGGATGCTTTCTTGTGCCATGGCGCTCATGCCCATCACGGCGAATAATATGACAATCAGTGTCTTTTTCATAGTTTAATACCTTTCCATGCGTTCCAACTCGCGCTTCGAGTCTTTGGTCTTCAGCGTCTCGCGTTTGTCGTAATAATGTTTGCCTCGTGCAAGGGCGATGTCTAATTTGGCTAGGCCGTTTTCGTTGATGAACAAGGTGACGGGCACGATGGTGAAGCCTTTTTCCTGCACTTTGTTCTTCAGCTTGCGCAGCTCGCGGGCGTTGAGGAGCAGCTTGCGGTCGCGCTTGGGGTCGTGGTTGTTGTAGGTGCCTTGGGCGTATTCGGCGATGTGCATGCCGATGACAAACAGCTCGTTGCCTTTGAAGCTGCAATACGAATCTGCCAAACTCGCCTTGCCGCCGCGGATGGACTTGATTTCCGTGCCGGTCAGCACGATGCCCGCCGTCAGCGTCTCCACGAGGAAGTACTCGAACGTGGCGCGCTTGTTCTTTATCTTGATGTTATTTGTGTCCTTTTTTACCATTGCGGCTGCAAAAATACAAAAATCTTGCCGAATTTTGTAATTTTGCCCCCATGAACACAATAGGACATCTTTTCAGGCTCACCACCTTTGGCGAGTCGCACGGCACAGCCATTGGCGGCGTCATCGACGGCTGCCCCTCGCAACTGAAACTGGATTTCAACTTCATCGAGAGCGAACTGCAAAGGCGTAAGACGGCGCAATCCGCCAACGCTTCGCAACGCAAGGAACCCGACCAGATCGAATGGCTCTCGGGCCTTATGGATGGCGTCACTTTAGGCACGCCCATCGCCTTCATGGTGCGTAACGAGGACTGTAAGCCAGAGGATTACGATGCGATAAAAGATATCTATCGTCCCTCACATGCTGACTTTACCTACGAGCAGAAATACGGTCTCCGCGACTGGCGCGGTGGCGGCAGGGCCTCGGCAAGAACAACCTTGCCCATTGTGGTGGCAGGTACTATCGCCAAGCAGATTCTGAAAAGCCAAGGCATTCAAGTCTTAGCCAAAGTGACCGAAATGGGTGATGTAGAACAAGCCCAAAAAGAGGGCGATACCGTGGGTGGCATCGTGGAATGCTGTATCACAGGCGTTCCTGCGGGCTTGGGCAATCCGATGTTCGGCAAGTTCTCGGCAGAGCTGGCCCACGCCATGTTCAGCCTGCCCGCCGTGAAGGGCTTCGAGATCGGCGACGGCTTTGCCTCGGCCAAGATGAAAGGCTCCGAATCCAATGACACCTTTATTAATAAGGAGGGCAAAATCACCACCTTGACCAACCACTCGGGCGGCATACAAGGCGGCATCACCAACGGCAACGACATCGTTTTCCGCGTGGCGTTTAAGCCCATTCCTAGCATTGCCCAGCCTCAACAAACTGTAAACAGGGCAGGGGAGACCTGCACCATCGCTATCGAAGGACGGCATGACGTTTGTGCTTTACCCCGTGCCGTGGTGTTGGTAGAGGCCTTGGCGGCGATGGTGACGGTGGATTTTTTTGCGTTAATACGCAAAAAATCCAACTATACCTGACAACACAATTAGCAATATCGGATTGGCTTTGAAGAAATACGAGGCCACGAACGCCAGCACGCAAATGATGACGCTGATGTTGTATTGGCCGCGACCGAAGTCGGGGAAGTTTTGTAGGTTCATCATTGTGAGACCAGCGGCGAAGATGAGGCCGGCGATGGCAGGCTTCAAGCCTTTCAAGGTGTTGGCCATCAAGGTGCCGCCTTTTTTGTTCATGATGAGCTTCAGAATGAAATACACCATGACGATGGACGGCAGGCAGAGTGCAAACGAGGCCAGCAAGGCACCACCGAAGCCCGCCGAGGTGTAACCCACGTAAGTCGCCAAGTTAATGGAGATGGGACCTGGAGTCATCTGCGAGATGGCCACCATGTCGGCGAAGTCGGTGGTCGTCATCCATCCGTAATGGTCCACCACCTCATGCTGGATGAGCGAGAGCATGGCATAACCGCCACCGAAGCCCAGCAGGCCGATTTTCACGAAGACCCAAAGCAACTGTAGGTAAATCATGACTCGGCCTCCTTTTCTTTGGCTTTCTTATTGATTACCAACGCGTAAATAAGACTTCCCGCAATGGCGGCGAGGATGACGTAGGCGGGCGAGATCTTGCACCACCAAATCAAAAGCACCGTGGCGACGGGGATGATGGCGGTCTTCCAAGTCACCTTAGCCGACTTGATCATGCGCAGCGAAGGGGCGAGGATGAGGGCCAC
>Ga0310786_10003200_pt1 | contig 24062 bp, 21 predicted proteins | sample AusTroGonzalo_MG_FD_203881 | JGI IMG/M metagenome (GOLD analysis project Ga0310786, IMG submission 203881) | Bovine rumen microbial communities from tropical cattle in Woodstock, Queensland, Australia - Gonzalo_03 (v2) (version 2) | ecosystem: Host-associated > Mammals > Digestive system >...
AAGAGGGAATAATCAAGTCTTTCTATTGGAATGAAGCATAGGATTCGTGATATACTCATAGTTGCATTCATAATGCTCTGCCATTTCACTTCGATGGCAGCAGACTCAAAGAACCCAAAGCTTTTCATAAAGCGAATACACAAAATAGCAACCGGTGATATTCCGTCGCGCACACTTGCCGATAGTCTCACAAGACTACTTACAGCAAAACAGAAAACAGGAGCCGAAATATTGTGTGATTTTTCAAACCTGCCCCAAAGCAATTCCAAACCCGACAGCCAATATATAGGCGACTTGCTCACAATAATACCAGACCATATCGAACAAAAGGAGCGCGACAAGCTATTGTCGTACCTTGAAAATGGCATAAGCCGCAAATACGTATGCAACTACATCATCAACAGCGAAAGTTTCCATAGCCTGTGCGCCAAGCATGGAATTGAAAGTGGAAATGCCGGCGTCTTGGAAAATAGGGACAGAAACGCCGAACTGACAATGCTAGCACAACGTGTATTCTCGTTCACCAACAACAGAAAGGCCTCAGCCGAAGAACTCAACCTCCTGCTCGACGACAATGCCACAGCAGCATCAGTCACCGATAATATAGTGTGCAACAGCCCAATAATGAACACATTAAGCGACTCTCTTTATGTAGAATGCCTTGTATCGGCGCTCGCCATAAATCTCGGATGTCGGGAAAGAGAACACTATATCGGCTTGCTTTCGCAGAACTACACACGCCGTGCAATACTCCGCCTCATCGTCAACAGTGAAGATTTCGACAGCTACTGCAAGGAACACGGAATAGAACGCAGTCAACTGCACATCGGCGGTTGGAAGAACACCGAAGACGGACTGACATTCATCGACCACATTTCAGGAGCGAAAGTCACAGGATACTTCTCTGCCGACGGCGAAATGTGCTACTTCGACGAAAACGGGATACTGCGCACAAACTGGAACAAAGTCGAATGGGTGACCGACACCATAAGCGAACTTTACACATACGACAAGCTATGTGCCGACATTGAAAGGCTGGCGGAGCAATACCCATCGCTTCTCACAATCGACACTTTAGGTGCAACCGCCGACGGAAGGATTGTTTTCGACCTCGTAATCGGCAAGGACAAATCAAGCAGACAAGTCATTGTACAGGCCACGTCACACGCACGCGAATACATGTGTAGCCAACTTGTGATGTGCCAGACAGAGCATTTCCTACAAAACTTCTGGTCGGGAACATTTGACGGCGCAAGCTATTCGGAACTGATCGAAGACTGCCAACTTCATATAATCCCGATGCTCAACCCCGATGGAGTGTGCATATCTCAATTCGGACTCGACAGCATCCGCGACCCGCATATCCGTGACAACATAATGAAGATATACTACGCAGAAAACCCCAAGGTTCGCAATCGACCGGAACTAAACACATTCCTAAGAATGTGGAAGAGCAACGCCCTCGGAGTTGACTTGAACAGGAACTTCGATGTCAACCGTCATATCAAGACATTTTTGAAGTCGCCCCGCAGCGCAAACTACAGAGGCGCCAACGCGCATTCAGAACTCGAGACGCAGGCTTTGGTCGGACTTGTTGAATCGCTTGGAAACATAGAGACCCTGATAAGCTATCATTCGGCTGGCGAGGAAATTTTCTGGGCATACGGACAGAAGGGCGTTTTCCGCCAGCAATGCCAGAACCTTGCCGAAGGACTTAAGGACATCACCAACTACAAATATCATTCGGAGGAGGATTTCGGCACAGGATGCAGCAACTGGGCTACATCTAAAGGCATAAAGGCCGCCACTATCGAAATCGGTTTGGGTACATCCCCCCTGCCTATATCCCAATTCCAGAAAATATGGAACGACAACAAGGATGTGCTGCCGTTTCTGATGAAAAGCAGATAAAGGCTACGCCGTTTCAGGGGCTGACGCCGTTTGAAAGTTTCTGGTTTCTATGCCTACGGCGTTTCAAGGTTTCACGTTTCTAAGTTTGAATGGCTTCGCCGTTTCTGTGCCTGCGGCGTTTGAGGGCTAACGCCGTTTCTGGGTTTCAGGTTTCGGGGTTTCTCGGCTAAAGCCGTTTCTCGCTACGCTGTTTCAGGTTTCTGGGTTTCTCAGTTTCTCTGTTTGCAAACATCGACTTCTTAAATCTCATTTCGGTGTTTTGCACAATTTTTATTACATTTGCCACGCAATCAAACAGCGAAAAGCAATGGAAGCAACGAACAGGAAATACCCCGTCGGGATACAGACTTTTGAAAGAGTAAGGGAAGAAGGTTATCTATACATAGACAAGACTGACTTGATATGGAAAATGACCAAGGAAAGTCCCTTTGTATTCCTTAGCCGTCCGCGTAGGTTCGGCAAGTCGTTGCTTACAACAACACTGTCTTCTTATTTCAAAGGACAGAAAGAACTGTTTGAGGGATTGAAAATAATGGCTTTGGAAAAGGAATGGGAAAGTTATCCTGTGATACATCTGGACTTGAGCGTCACCAAGGCCGAAACTTCTGTTGAGGGACTGAGAAATGTGCTTTTCAGACTTCTGGAGTACTACAAGAATATTTATGGCGAGGGTGCTTACGAAGATACTCCCGGTGGTCGTCTCAGTGGCATAATACACCGCGCATACGAAAAAACGGGCAAACAGGTTGTCGTAATCATCGATGAATACGATGCGCCCCTGCTCGACAAACTTCACGAAAACGGGTTGCTCAACGATTTTAGAAATGCGATGCAGGAATTTTTTGTCCAGTTGAAAGCCAACGAGGCAATGATACGCTTCTGCTTCATAACCGGCATAACAAAGTTCTCGCAGTTGAGCATTTTCTCAACCATCAACAACCTGACAAACATCTCGATGGACTCAAAATATGCGGCTATCTGCGGTATTACCGAGGACGAGTTTGTAACCGATATGGCTCCAGACATAGCAATGCTGGCAGAAGAATACGAATGTACGCCCGACGAAATGCACACTAAACTGAAACTGAAATACGACGGTTACCGATTTGCAGATAAGTCGCCAGAAATATACAATCCTTTCAGTTTGCTCAAGTGCTTTAACCAGAGAAAAATAGCCAACTATTGGTTTGAAAGTGGAACGCCTATGTTCCTTATCCGACAGATGCAGCACTTTAGAACTGACATTACATCGCTTGAGAACATTGAAGCATCGGCAAGTTCTTTCGATTGCCCAACCGAAGCAATGACAACCGCATTGCCACTGCTATACCAAAGCGGCTACATCACAATTAAGGACTACGACAGGGAATCGGAAACATATATGCTTTCAATACCGAACAAAGAGGTGCTTGTCGGTTTGATAGAAGGGCTAATACCAAGTTACATAGGTATTGACAGCGGAAGTGTCAGGGACGGCTTTGCTTTGAAATTGTGGCGAGCAATGAAAAAGAATGACATCGAAGCTGCAATGAACGAACTTAAAGCATATCTTGCAGGCATTCCATACGTCGAAGGATTCAAGAAGAAACTTGAGGACGCTGCGTTCTCGGAAGGCTTCTACGAATACACATTCTATCTTATTTTCAGTATGCTCAATGTCTATGCAAGTACACAGGTGAAATGTAACGGCGGTCGCATCGATTTTGTAGTGCAGATGCCCGATACAACATACGTCTTTGAGTTCAAGACAAATGGTACTGCACAGGATGCCATTGACCAGATAAACAGTAAAGGCTACTACCTGCCCTATTGTATCGAAGGCCGCAATGTCGTAAAGGTTGGTGTACAGTTCAATCGCGACAGTATGACAATTTGCGAATATATTGTGGAATAAGGGATTTCATGTAATTGTACTGCACAAAAGTCACAAAAAATTGCCGTCTCCAATCATCTATTTGAACAAAATAATCCGCCAATTTTGCTATTTTAAGTATCAAATAGGCGAAATATAAAATTATAATCCGCCGATTTTATTCTTTTAGGTGACATTTAGGCGGATTATAATTTTGCTGGTTGCATTAATCACAACGGATGCATAGTTTTCTAGTATTTCGCAAGGCTCGCTGTCTTATTTTCCCCTTCCAACCACCCTCCTCCCCCCCCTCTTGATACAACAAAAATAATCTTGGTACAACTTGAACCATTTTGGCACAACTTGAACGAAAAACTTATGTATCAATACGTTACCTTTGCGAGCGCAAAAATAGCAGGTGATTAATAATTAAGTATAAATTTAAAATTTTAGTGAAATGAAAGGTAAAATTTTGACAGTGGTAGTTGTGCTGTGCATTGCAGCAATGATGAATTCATGCGCGTTGCGCATAACAAGTTCGACAACAAGAACGATTTCTCCTCTCGAGGAGCCTCTGATGGCCGACATTGAGGTCAAGACGGAGAAAATAACAGGTACTTACACCGAAAGAAAACGTGCCGACGAAAAGCGTATCAAGCAGAACGCAGTCTTCAACGCATTGGCAAACGGCACAAAGGGCGACTTGCTTGTGGCTCCGCAGTACGAAATAGTGAAGGACACACGTTTCAAGGGTGCGAAGGTCAAGAGCATTACAGTGACTGTTACTGGCTATCCTGCTTTCTACAAGAACTTCCGCCCAGTGCCGAAGGTTACGGAATATGAGGTTCGTGAAGTTACTCCGCAGACACCGTTTGTAGTAATTGCAAAGGATTCCGACGGCAATCCGACTAACTGTCAGGTTGTTGACCCCGTGTATCCGCAGTTGGGCATAGGTGTGGAATCGGTTGAGTCGGTAAGGATTAACCAGAACGCTACACACAACGAATCTTCCTCAAGCCAGTCGAACAAGGGCAAGAAAAAATAGGAGGACTTGGCAATGAAGAGGTTAATATTGATAATTGTATGTATTGCTGCGTGTTCGGCAAGCCTGCTGGCTCAGGTTACATACAGCGGTACTCTCGATTTGCGCGACGGCACGCGACTGTCGGGAACGATAACAAAGTTTACGCCCGAAAACGGCTATCCAACAACCTTCTATCGTGTTGATAATGGCAACGAAACGCGCTATGTTTCTGCCGAGGAAGTTTTAGTGTCGGACGATAAGCCAAAAGTCGTGGAGAAACGCGATGTGAAGGAAGAAAACGGTGAAAAATCCAAGTCTAAAGCCTCGCGCAAGACGGAAAAACATTCTGCATCAAGCGAATATCTGTTGCCAGAAAGAAGAACTGGCGCTGGGGCAAAGTTCGTCTTTTTGGACGAAATGGGTTTTACATTGTCGTACGACATTACAGCACGGAAACATCGCATAGAGTTTGGATTGGGATGGAATAGATGGATGACAGAATATTATTACAAGAATAAAATATACTCTACCAATTACCATCTATTATGTGCTTCGGCTTCGTATCAAGGTTACTGGCGGCTATTCAAAGGCTTGCACTTGTACCTTGGACCGTCGCTAGGACTTGGAGTCGCTATCAACAACGGAGCCTATTTTGCTATGATTCCAAGCATCAACACTGGTTTGGCATACGAATTCAACAAGATTCCATTGGGCATAAATCTCGGGTTTGACCCGCATTGGGACGTAATGATTGGCAGCGGTGCCAGCGGTTTTGCCTTCAGTATGAATGTAGGCGTAAAATATATCTTCTAAAAGCCTTATTCCGAGTTATTTGAGTTATGGCAACACAACAATTGCCATAACTTTTTTGTGTAATATGCGCAATATTAAGGAATTATAATACAATACGCAAAAATTCACTAAAAAAGTGAATTGTAAAAATTATTTTATACCTTTGTCGCGTGAATGAGATTTGAAGCATGACGATACAATTCGACAAGAAATATCTGTCTGAACTATATTATACAGGAAAATGTTCCGACAAGAAGCATTGGTTTCAACCAAGTGTAGTAAGGAATTATGTGAAGCGCATAGTCACTTTGGCGGAAGCTCCGAATGTTGAAACTTTATTCGTGTTGAACTCGTTAAATTATGAAGTGCTATCGGGGAATAAAGCAGGAATATCGTCTATAAGAATCGATTCAAAATACAGGCTGGAATTTAAAGTTGAAGAAAGCACGGAGCCTGTTGTAACAATTTGTAATATTTTGGACATTACAAACCATTATAAATAAAAGAATTATGAGCAATATTGGTTTTTCATACATAGCAATTCATCCAGGCGAAGTGCTTAAGGAGGAACTGGAGTCTAGGAACATATCGCAAAAAGATTTTGCAAAGGCAATTTCTGTATCATACACTATGCTTAACGAAATCTTGAATGGAAAACGGAATATTACTGCAGATTTTGCCTTGCTGGTTGAGGCAGCCTTAGGTACACCTGCAGAACTCTGGCTGAATATGCAGGCTCGGTATAATCTTCAGACCGCCAAGACAAAAGAGTCCGTTAGGTTGCGGTTTGAAAGCATTAGGAATATAAGCCCTTGGGCAGCAAAGCAGACCATTCCAGCGACTATGGCATAAATAAAAGCATCGTCACATAATAGAAATTTGTATTTTTGCACCAGATTAGAATGTTTCAATGGCTGGCGCCGTTTCTGTGCCTGCGGCGTTTCAATGGCTAACGCCGTTTCTGAGTTTCTTTGGCTGGCGCCGTTTCTGAGTTTCTGCATCCGTTTCAAAGTTTCATAGATGTTGGTTATAAAGTTTTTTTTAATTTTGCACACTTAAATTAGTGTTATGACGATAAAGGATTTTGAAGAGTTGAGAATTTGGCAGGATGCTCGCATTTTGTCAAAGGACATATATTCTATAACCAATACAGAAAAATTTAAAGTCGATTACAGGTTTTGTTCCCAAATTCGTTCGGCAGCAGGTTCTATTATGGACAATATTGCTGAAGGCTTTGAAAGAGACGGCAGCAAGGAATTCTTACAGTTTTTATATATAGCTAAAGCATCGTGCGGAGAAGTTAGAAGCCAATTGGCAAGAGCCTTTGACATTGAATACATTAACGAAGAAACTTACAATCAGTATAGGCAGCGTTGCATAGACGAAGCACAATCAATTTATAACTTTATCAAGTATCTGAAGGATTCTGAAATCAAAGGTCTAAAATTCAAAAAATAACCAAACCAGAAACTTAGAAACGTGAAACATAGAAACTATTAGAAACCCAGAAACGTGAAACATAGAAACTATTAGAAACAACCAGAAACCCAGAAACGTGAAACATAGAAACAATTAGAAACGTGAAACATAGAAACCCAGAAACTATTAAAAACAACATAACATGACACAGGAAGATTTATTCAAAAAAATCGTATCGCATTGCAAAGAATACGGATTCATATTCCAGTCGTCGGAACTTTACGACGGACTGAGCGCAGTTTACGACTACGGACAGAATGGCGTTGAACTCAAGAACAACATCAAGGAATACTGGTGGAAGGCTATGGTTCAGCTTAACGAGGAAGTTGTCGGTCTCGACTCGGCAATTTTCATGCACCCAACAATCTGGAAGGCTTCGGGACACGTGGATGCTTTCAACGACCCGCTAATCGACAACAAGGACTCTAAGAAGCGCTATCGCGCCGATGTCCTTATCGAAGACCATATCGAAAAATTCAACGACAAGATAAACAAGGAAGTAGAGAAAGCTCGCAAGCGTTTCGGCGAGGCCTTCAACGAAGAACAGTTCCGTAGCACCAACCAGCGCGTACTCGACTATCAGGCAAAGATGGACGCTGTAAAGGCTCGCTTCGTTAAGGCTTTGGAAGACAATGACCTTGACGGAATACGCCAGATAATCATCGACGAAGGTATTGTTTGCCCGATTTCGGGAACAAAGAACTGGACAGAAGTCCGTCAGTTCAACCTTATGTTCGACACCAAGTTGGGTTCGGTTGCCGAAGGTGCAAACACCATCTATCTGCGTCCCGAAACAGCACAGGGTATTTTCGTCAACTATCTTAATGTACAGAAGACCGGCCGCATGAAGATTCCGTTCGGTATCGCACAGATAGGCAAGGCTTTCCGTAACGAGATTGTTGCACGCCAGTTCATTTTCCGTATGCGCGAGTTCGAGCAGATGGAAATGCAGTATTTCGTAAAGCCGGGTACCGAACTTGAATGGTTCGAGAAGTGGCGCGAAAAACGCTTGAAATGGCACAAGGCACTCGGCATGGGCGACAACAAGTACCGTTGGCACAAGCACGACAAGCTGGCTCACTACGCCAACGCAGCCTATGACATCGAGTTCGACTTCCCGTTCGGATTCAAGGAAATCGAAGGTATCCACTCGCGTACCAACTTCGACCTGTCGCAGCACCAGCAGTTCTCTGGCAAGAAAATCCAGTACTTCGACAACGAAGCAAACGAATCATACACTCCGTATGTCGTTGAAACTTCAATCGGTCTCGACCGTATGTTCTTGTCGGTTATCTCGTCGGCATACTGCGAAGAGCAGGTCGGCGACGAAACCCGCGTAGTGCTTCGTATTCCTGCACCGCTGGCGCCAGTAAAGGTTGCCGTATTGCCATTGGTTAAGAAGGACGGTTTGCCAGAGTTGGCCGAAAAGATAATGAACCGCCTGAAACTCAACTTAAACTGCCAGTACGAGGAAAAGGATTCGATTGGAAAGCGTTATCGTCGTCAGGATGCAATCGGAACACCGTTCTGCATCACTGTTGACCACCAGTCGGCAGAAGACGGCACCGTAACCCTCCGCCACCGCGACACCATGGAGCAGGAACGCGTTTCAATCGACGACATCGAACGCATTGTTACCGAAAAATGTGACATCAAGAATCTGCTCAGACAATTGATGTAAAAGCAATTATAAAATATAGGCTCGCAAAAACGAGCCTATATTTTTTGTTATAACAAAAAGAATCGCACTATTTTATCCAAATAGGATAAGCAAAAAAAACTACTAAACAGTCATCAATTCTTTTTCCTTAGCGTCTATCACAGAGTCAACTTTCTTAATGAAGTCTTCGTGAGCCTTGTGAACGGTTTGTTCTGCATCCTTAGCAGCATCTTCAGAAACACCATCTTTCTTCAATTTCTTGAATTCATCAATAGCGTTACGACGTGCATTTCTGATTACGACCTTTGCATCCTCGCCAAGCCCTTTGACTTGCTTAACGAGTTGCTTACGGCGATCTTCGGTTAAAGGCGGTACAATTATCCTGATAACCTCACCGTTGTTAGCGGGATTGAAACCAAGGTTTGCAGCCATGATAGCCTTTTCTATTGCCGGGATTGTTGACTTGTCCCAAGGCTGTATGAAGATGGTCTTAGGATCTGGAGCAGAAAGATTGGCAACCTGCGAAATTGGTGATACCATACCATAACATTCTACTTTTACAGATTCTAACATTGCCGGATTAGCCTTGCCTGCACGAATTTTTGACAATTCTTTTTCAAGATGTTCGAGTGCGGACTTCATTCCGTCCTTTGCATCCTCTATATACAATTCCAATTCTTCCATAATTATTTTGTGATATATGTTCCTATATTTTCGTTATTAATTACTTTCTCGAGATTTCCGTAAGTATCCATATCAAATACGATTACTGGCATATTGTTTTCCTTGCATAAGGTAAATGCAGTGAGATCCATTATTTTGAGACCACGCTTATAAACTTCATCGAAAGTTATTGTATCAAACTTAGTTGCTGTCGGATCTTTTTCAGGGTCAGCTGTATACACACCGTTTACACGCGTACCTTTAAGAAATACATCGGCTTCTATTTCAATCGCCCTTAAAGCAGACGCGCTGTCGGTTGAGAAATAAGGATTCCCTGTACCACCAGCAAGTATGCAGACATACGAATTCTCCAATGCTTCCACTACTTTCGGCTTCGAAATGCGTTCCCCGATGGATTCTATGCCTATTGATGTAAAAAGTCTAGTCTTCACACCAACAGATTCCAATCCATTCTGCAATGCAAGCGAATTTATAATTGTCGCCAACATTCCCATCTGGTCACCTTTTACTCGATCAAAGCCTTTGCTTTCTCCTGATATTCCACGGAAAATGTTCCCGCCTCCGATTACTATTCCTATCTGCACCCCTTTGTCGTGTACAGCCTTGATCTGATTTGCATATTCCATAAGATGGGTTTCGCTGATACCCTGCTTCGATGCCCCTGCAAGCGATTCACCGCTGAGTTTTAACAATATCCTTTTGAATCTCATTCTTGTTATTTTTTGACCCACAAATATAATCAATTTATAATTGTGTCATAGAGAAAAGATGAATTAATATTTCACTGAAAAATCAGAAAAACTATCCCAATAATATTAATAGGAAAGAAATAATACTCGTTTTTTTATAACTTACTAAAAACTAAAGCATTGAAACAGTCTTAAAAGAGAAGCTAAAAACAACAACAAGGTATTACAACGGCTCAAAGAGTAACGTGCTGACAAGTTTTTAGTACAAAGAACAAAAAAGAACTGCAATACGTATAAATGTTGCTCAGGACTATACAACCAAAGTTTTTGTAATAGGTGGAAAAATATTATTTTTGCAACAAATCAATTGCCACTAGCAATGGACAATTGATAATTAATTCTTTAATCAACTAGAAACACAAAACAGCGTCAGCCATAAAAACCTAGAAACATAGAAACCCAGAAACTTAGAAACTTATAGCCATGCCCAAGATTAGAGTAACAAAAATATTCGAGTTCGATACTGCACACACACTTCACAACTACGACGGACTTTGCAGCAACATTCACGGACACACATACAAGCTCCATGTAACCGTCATCGGAGAACCGATAACCGACATATCATCGCCAAAATACGGAATGGTGGTTGACTTCGGCGTATTAAAAAACAAAATCAAGGAGAACCTCATCGACAAGTTTGACCACAGTCTCATCGTAAGCCGCAGCGAGAACACAAGTTTCGCAGAAAGCAACAAGTCAATTTTCAAGCGCATACATATCGTTGACTTTCAACCAACTGCCGAAAACATAGTGGCACACTTTGCAGAACTTATCAAGCCTCTCCTACCCGACGGCATAGAACTTTTCAGCCTAAGGCTTTACGAAACATCAACTTCGTTCGCAGAATGGTACGCTTCAGATAATGAATAATGGACAATTAACAATGGATAATGGGCTAAAAGGCTAGAAGAAAAGGCTAAAAGTCCTACTGTCGAGCAGAAGACCTGTCTGACAGTCAGCCAGACCGTTAGACTGCAAGACTGTTAGCCTTCAAGCCCCAATCTTCAAATTATCAAATTTTCAAATCATCAAATATCAGAATATGCAAACCTTCAAATACCATATCAACGAAAATCGCGGACTCCGCTTCATCTACGAGAAATTGGAAATCTGCTCGGCGACGGGACGCAAACGACTGCTATCGCAGCGTTTCATAACAAGCGATTTCGAACTGAAAATGGAACTCGACACCCTTGAAATTTTTGCGAACTTCGTCAGCAACCGCGAAAACGCCAAGAGCATTGTCGCAATACAACACCGTCTGTACTGCCAGAACGACATCCACCAGACCATACACAACCTGCGTTCGGCACAGACGCTTGACGACATTGAACTATTCGAGGTGAAAAATTTCTGCATGGTTTCGCGCGACATCTGCAAATTGATAAAGGACACACAGATTGACATACTGCCGTTCCACGACCTCAACCCAGTTGTCGAAATCCTCGACCCCGAACACAACGGAATACAGAGCTTCTACATCTACTCGGCATACGACGAGAAACTTGCAGCCCTACGCAAGGAATACGACATAGCCAAGAACGCCAACCAAAACGAAAAGGCTGAACGCATACGCCTGGAGTGCATCGAAATCGAAGACCGCATCCGCGAACACCTGTCCGAAAAGCTTCGCAACTACAGCGAAGCAATCCAAGCCAACTACGACCAGCTTGCTTATTTGGACATGTTACTGGCAAAGGCTCTGCTCGCACGCGACTTCAAGCTTTGCAAACCGTCAATTTCACAGACAGACACAACCATAAAAGGCGCATTCAATCCCGTTGTTGCCGAATCGCTAAAGGAACGCGGCTGCGAATTCCAACACATCGACCTACATTTCGACGACACGCCAAACCTTATAACAGGTGCAAATATGTCGGGCAAAACAGTGGTTCTCAAGACAATGTCGCTCATACAGATGATGTTCCAATTTGGATTCTTTGTACCAGCCGAGAGTGCTGAAATAGCCATGGTCGAAGAAATCATGACCAGTATTGGCGATGCCCAGTCAGAAGTGAACGGGCTGTCATCGTTTGCAATCGAGATGCTCAACATCGATAAGATACTCAAGGCGGTAAAGTCGGGACAAAAAATACTTGCCCTCGTCGATGAGCTTGCCCGCACCACCAACCCAAGTGAAGGCCGTGCTTTGGTAAACGCTTTTATAAAGATTCTTTCGCGCCATGCAACACGCAGCCTCATCACCACCCACTACAACGGCATAACCGCACAATGCAACCGTTTGAGGGTAAAGGGACTGCAAGTTCCAGAAGGCACAAGGGTAACACCCGAAAACATCAACCGCTACATGGATTATTCGCTCGTGCGCACCACCGAGGAGGAAGTTCCGACCGAAGGTCTTACCATTGCCGAAATCTTTGGCATCGACGAGGAATTCCTTAACGAAGCACGAAAAATGGTAACCCAATCATAATCATATTTATATTGTAGAAGTGTTGTACATAACGTTTCTAAAGAGCCCCAAAAAACATAAAAGACATGTACAAATTTTACATTTTCAACGAAGGCAACCCACCATTAGGACCATATTCCGCAACGGAAATCAAGGAAATGGAGCTCGAAAAAGGCACATTGATGTTCGAACTTACAATTAACGATGGAGAACCGACTCCGATAGAAGAAATCGACATCAAATATTTTAGCGAGGAAGAATTGGAAGAACAAGGAACATACACAGCTCCTATAAAAGACCCTTAGGAGACCGTTCAAAAAATTGTTGAAGAACCCGATGAAGAAAAACCGTCCATAATAGACAAATGGAATTGGGGAGCTTTTGGTCTTCCTGTTATATGGGGACTTTTCAACGGCGTATATTGGCCAATAGTCGTAGGCATAATAGCTACTGTTGCCAGACAAATTGCCGACAAAAACACAAACATGGAAATCTTCTACTATTCCATTTTTGCGATTCTATTGACAATCCGCATAATATTAGGCATAAATGGCAACAAAATGGCATGGAAAAATGCTAGAAAACATCAAAGAATCGAGAAATTTGAATCCAGCCAGAAAACTTGGGGAATAATAGGCATTGCTTCTGTATCAACCAGTGTAATCGTTGCAATAATTGTATTTGCGATTTAATTTTGCGATACTATCAAACTCCATACAAATTTCTCTTTGACATACGAAAAAAAAATCCTAAACTTGCACATCAAAATTCATTAAATTTTAAACATCGAACAAAATGGCAAACATAAAGAAAGTAGCAGTCCTCACATCGGGAGGCGATGCACCTGGAATGAATGCGGCAATTAGAGCCGTTGTACGCAAGGCATTACACGAAGGCTTGGAAGTTATGGGCGTAATGAGAGGTTACGAAGGCCTCATCGCCGACGACTTTATCCCAATGGAATCGAAAAGCGTAGGTAACATTATACAGCGCGGTGGTACTATCCTAAAGACCGCACGTAGCGAAAGATTCAGAACCCGCGAAGGTCAGCAGATTGCATACGACAACCTCAGAAAGCACGACGTTGATGCTCTCGTAGTTATCGGTGGTGATGGTACATTCAGGGGCGCAAGGGAATTCACCGAAAACTTCCCATTCCCAGTAGTCGGTCTGCCTGGCACAATAGATAACGACCTGTATGGTACCGATATGACAATCGGATACGACACAGCATTGAATACCGTTGTTGAGGCAGTTGACAAAATCCGCGACACAGCAGCCAGCCACGAAAGAATGTTCTTCGTAGAGGTAATGGGCCGTGATGCTGGATTCATCGCATTACGTAGTGGTATCGCTTGCGGTGCAGAGGACGTACTTATCCCAGAAACAGTGACTTATCTCGACGAAGTTCACGACAAGCTTGTCAAGTACATGACCGAAAAGAAAACTTCGAGCATCATACTCGTTGCTGAAGGAGACGATGCTGGTGGCGCATACGACATCAAAAACGCCATGGCAAAATACGGCGAGGAATTCGACATGAGAGTTATCGTTCTCGGTCACATACAGCGTGGTGGTTCTCCGTCGGCATACGACAGATACCTCGCAAGCCGTCTGGGTGTAGCTGCTATCGACGCACTTCTCGACGACCAGCGCAGCGTAATGTGCGGTATGGTTCACAACGAAATCGTTCTTGTTCCGTTCAACAAGACCATCAAGCACCACAAGACCATCGACCAGAAGATGCTCGACATCGTTGACGTACTCAACAGCTAATTTTATTAATAACAAATGTAATCGGGTAGCAGCATTCACAGCAATGCCTACCCGATTAATTTAATTTATAGTCTTTAGTCGTTGCTCGCAACGACTCTACAGACTACAAACTGTTAACTATTAACTTTTAACTCTTAACTTTCAACTGTCTTTGCTTACCGCTTCCGTCATACTCCCCCTCGCTCTTCCCGGAACTTTTTCCTACGAAATTCCAGAAGATTTTCGAGCTACAATCAAGCCCGGAGTTAGGGTTCTTGTCAATTTTGGAAAAAAGAAAATATATACAGGTATAGTAGTAAATATTGAGGAACAAGATTGCACGGAGATTGATTTTAAAATAAAACCTATTTACGCACAGCTCGACAATGAACCATTCATTTCTGAACCTCAACTAAAACTATGGAACTGGATGTCACCTTATTACTGCTGTAACATTGGAGATGTCCTTGCCGCTGCAATTCCAGGAATACTACTGCCAACGAGCGAAAGCAAATACTCTGTTTCTGCAACCCCAACATCCGACGAAATTCTTGCAAAAAACGACTTAACTGTATATAATGCTCTGTCTATGAGCCAAGTGTCATCGCTTAACGAAATCATCGATGTCACAGGCATAAAAAATCCATTACCAGCATTACAAAGGCTTGTTGCCAGAGGACTTGTCTCCGACGAACAGATAATTGCAAAGCAATATAAACCTGTTGAGCGCAACTATGTCATGTTTTCCACTATGGAAGCAGAGAAAAACCAAGTGGCGCTCGACAAGATAATGTCGAAAAATGGGAAGCAGAAACTTATAGTAGAAACACTTGTTGACATTTGTCAGGCACGCAAATGCGATTGTGTTGAAATTGAGGAACGGGAAATTCTTGAACGCTGCGAAGCATCGAAGTCAAGTTTGCAAAGTTTGCAGAAATACGGAATTATACAACTATACCGCAAGGTGAGAGAAAACATCAATGACGAGGATCTTGAAACAAAAGAAGCCATGTTGTCTGTTGCCCAGCAAAAAGCATATTCCGAAATAGTAGCAGCGTTCTCCGAAAACATGCCTGTATTGCTCCACGGTGTAACATCTAGCGGCAAGACAGAGATTTACATGAAACTTATCAAGAATGTACTCGAAAGTGGGAAAAAAGTTCTGTATCTCCTGCCCGAAATAGCAATAACCGCACAGATAATATCGCGTCTCGAAAAATATTTTGGATCATCTGTAAAAGTATATCACAGCAGGCACACATCATCGGCACGGGCAAGCATTTACAATGCCGTACTAAATGGCAAATATGAAATAATAATAGGTGTAAGGTCAGCTATTTTTCTTCCTTTCGAAAATCTGGGTCTTATAATCGTTGACGAAGAACATGAAAACTCCTACAAGCAATTCGATCCCGACCCACGCTACAATGCTCGCGACATGGCGCTTGTTCTTGGCAAGATTCACAATGCAGACGTAATACTTGGATCAGCAACTCCGTCTGTAGAATCGTATAGTAATGCTATGCAAGGCCGCTACCGTCTAGTGGAACTTACCGAACGATATGGAAATGTACAGCTACCAGCCATCACTGTAGCCGACATGAAGGATGCATATTTCCGCAAGGTAAACAAAGGACATTTCCACCCAATGCTGATTTCGGCAATAAATGAAACAATTGCTGCCGGCGAACAAGTTATCCTTTTCCAAAATAGACGCGGATACTCTGCAATGCTTGAATGTAATGGATGCGGATGGGTTCCTCATTGCAGCAATTGCAATGTAAGCCTTACATTACATAAGTTCGACAACAAGCTTATCTGCCATTATTGCGGTGAAAAATTTAATGTTCCTACCAAATGCCCTGAGTGTGGAAGCACAAAAATTTCAGCTAAAGGACTTGGAACAGAAAAAATTGAAGAGCAGGTGCAATCTCTCTTTCCCTCGGCACGAATAGCCCGCCTCGACTATGATACCGCCCAGTCGCGCAAAAACTACGAACGCATCATCAGCGAATTCAGCAACGGAGAGATTGACATTCTCATCGGCACACAAATGATTACCAAAGGGCTTGACTTTCCAAATGTCAGTCTTGTAGGAATACTGAATGCAGACAATATGCTCAACTTCCCTGACTTTCGAGCCTTTGAACGATCATTCCAGCTTATGGCCCAGGTGAGCGGTCGTGCTGGCAGACGTCAAAAACAAGGGAAGGTAATCATACAGACATTCTGCCCCGAACATGAAATAATCCAGCAGGTACTTTCAAACAATTATAAGGCAATGTTTGAAAACCAGATACGCGAACGTGAGTTTTTCCATTATCCACCACTATGCAGTTTTATCATTGTCCATATAAAGCACAAGGACTACCAAAAGGCGCTTCAAGGAGCTGCTATTTTTGCTAAAGAAATGAAAAAAGCACTGAACAACCGAGTCCGAGGTCCCGAAGAACCAGCAGTAAACCGCATTAGCAACTACTATATAATGAATGTTCACATACGCTTCGAAAAAACAATTTCAGCCTTAAAGGTAAAAGCTTTTATTCTGGAAAAGTTGCAAATGATAAAGTCAATCCCCGAATTGTCTCAAATCAGTACAGAAGTTGACGTTGACCCATATTAGTCTTACACATTAAGCAAAACTAAGAATTATTTTCCTTTTCGCTCTTTTCGTAGGCATCCACTATCCTGCCCACAACCTTATGGCGAATTATGTCACCCTTGTCAAACTTGACAAATGATATTTCTGGAATATTTCCAAGTATACGATGAGCCGAAAGCAACCCGGAATCAGACTTTTTCGGCAGGTCAATCTGAGTAAGGTCGCCAGTAACAATAAACTTTGAATTTTCGCCCATACGGGTAAGGAACATTTTCAGTTGCGTATAGGTAGCATTCTGTGCCTCGTCGAGAATAACAAAGGCATCGCTCAAGGTACGTCCGCGCATAAATGCCAACGGAGCTATCTGTATGGTTTTTTCCTCGAGGTATTTTTCCAATTTACGGTACGGGATCATGTCGAGCAAAGCATCGTATAGCGGCTGCAAATATGGATCAAGCTTCTCGCGCACGTCACCGGGCAAAAAACCAAGGTTCTCTCCAGCCTCGACTGCCGGACGAGAAAGAATTATCTTCTTTATTCGCATTTCCTTCAACGACTTAACGGCCAATGCTATTGCCGTATATGTCTTGCCTGTTCCAGCAGGACCAGTTGCAAAAAGCAGATCGTTTTTCTGGAAACATTCTACAAGGACTTTCTGATTGGCGGTACGCGCACGAATCGGCTTGCCGCTGATGCTATACAAAAGCACATCACTATCCTCGGCAATGCTCACCGAATTGGTTTCGCTTCCTAAGATTTCACGGACTTCCTCAACTCCCAAGCGGTTGTACTTGCCAAAAAATTCAATCATGGCGTTCAACTTGCGTTCAAATTCCTTAATCACCTCCTTGTCGCCTACAACCTTCACGACATCACCACGTTGCACAATCTTCAACGTAGGGAAATGACGCACAAGCAATCCGAGGTTCTCATCGCGCACACCGAAGAATTTTTGCAAGTCTTCAATTTCAATCAGAATACTTTTTTCAGTCATTGATAAATTTTGATATTTTTGCAGGGCAAAGAAAAGCATTTTTTTGCATAGTTATGATTTTTTGCTGAAGAAATGACGAAAATAGTAACACTTACAACCGACTGGGGCAACAGCGACTACTACATTGGCGCGGTAAAGGCTGTTATTCTATCGTCGGAACCCGACACAATTTTCGTTGACATTTCGCACAATATCGAGCATTTCAACTGGCAGCAGGCAGGATTTGTACTAGGCAGCATTGTCGAAGACTTTCCAGCAGGCTCTATACATATTATAGGTGTAGACAGCGAACCCAAAGACGACATGAAGGTAATTGCCGCTCAATACCACGGACAATATTTTATATGCACCGACAACGGCACTTTAGGCATAATTTTTAAGGATGTGCCTGAACTTGCAGTGGCAATAGATGTAGGTACAGGAAACGAGGACTGCGTATTTATGGAGAAAAATGTTTTCGCCGAAATTGCCAAGTTCATCATGAGAGGTAAAGACATCCAGATGCTCGGCACCACCGTAGAGGACGTTACACGTTATACCAACACAGAACCCCAGACAACCGCACGTGGCCTACTCGGAACAATTATCTACATAGATTCTTACGGAAACGCCATATCAAATATCAGCAGGGAAAAATTCGACAGCGTAATAGGCGACAAAAATTTTGAAATACTTCTGAACACGCACACACACAAGACCAATCGTATATGCGCATCGTACAAGGAGGTTGAGCCTTCGGAAATAGTATGCCTGTTCAACTCTCTCGACCTGCTCGAAATAGCCATACGCGGGGCAAGCGCAAAAAATCTGCTCGGACTGCGGCACGATTCCCAAATTAGGATTGACATTAAAGCATAAGCAATGGACAAGGCATATAGGTACGACAAGAAATGGAAAATAATACTGATGGCGTTCGCCGCGCTCATCTTCGTGCTTTCGCTTATTTACACCAACAATCTGATGGAAGACTTGAGGCAGGAGGAATACCGACGGATGGAACTGTGGTCGCACGCCATGCAGGGGTTCATCAATTCGGAACCGGATGCCGACATAGGGTTCCTTTTCGAAGTACTTGAAAACAACCAGACAATACCCGTTATACTTGTCGATTCCGACAACAAAACCATAATCTCATACCGAAATCTTGACAGCGTCAAAATGAAAGTTCCCGAATATGCCGAAAAGAAACTTGAGGAGTTCAAAAATAATGGGAAAGAAAGTTTTGCAATAACCGATCCTGATGGAAATGTACTAAATACCGTATACTACTCCGACTCGCTGCTGCTTAAGAAACTGCAATACTATCCCTACGTTCAACTCATACTCATAGCAATATTCATAATAATGGGATATATAGTATTTAACGTATCGCGCCGATCGGAGCAGAACCATGTATGGCTAGGAATGTCGAAGGAAACAGCCCACCAGCTTGGAACCCCAATATCATCGCTCATGGCATGGCTTGAAATTATGCGTGAAGAAAAAGGTGATACTGAAATGTTCCACGAAATAGAAAAAGATGTGAACCGGCTCGAAAAGATTGCAGCCCGCTTCTCGAAAATAGGCAGCAAGCCAAACCTGCAAGAAAATGAGCTTACAAGCTGCATACAAAACACCGTAACATACTTGAAAACACGTATTCCTTCTACTGTCCATATAGAAACCGACATCAACAAGTACGGACAGATTTTCCTGCCACTCAACGTGGAACTTTTCGAATGGGTGATTGAGAACCTATGCAAAAATGCAGTAGATGCCATTGGCACCAACGGTACTATAAAGATAAGCCTTGACGACTCGGAAAAGCACGTCGGAATAGAAATCTCCGATACAGGAAAGGGAATTGGCAAGTCAAACTTCAAGAATGTGTTCAAACCTGGCTACACCACCAAGAACCGTGGCTGGGGGCTTGGACTTAGCCTTGCAAAACGCATCATTGAAGAATATCACGGTGGAAAGATTTATGTGAAGTCATCGGAAATTGGCAGGGGAACAACATTCAGGATTATACTGAATAAAGGATAAGTAATTTAAGGTTTCTATGGCTGCGCCGTTTGAATGCCTACGGCGTTTCTAAGTTTAATGTTTAAATGTTCAATGTGTTGTGCCCCTAGAAGGTCTACGCCTATTTATCGCTTCACGGTCTCTAAAAAACGATGGGCAGAATCCACACATTTTTCACCTTCATTTTAACAAAGAATAATTTTTCTTTTTCTTTTTCAAATTGTTTTGTATTTTTGCACGAATTTATTTTTAATGTTTTCGATTGGAATGGATAGTGTTAATCAACATATTATCCCGCTTGACGGTCTTGCAGAAACGGAACACATTTTCCGTTTTAAGGCCGATGATGCGTTTTTCCAGTCGTATGACAAGAGTGAAATAAAGGGCGGAGAGGTTGATGTGAAGGTGACTTTGCTCAAAAAAAAGACCTCGATGCTATTGAACTTTGACTTGTCGGGAACGGTAAAGCTAATTTGTGACAGGTGCCTCGAACTATACGACCAGCCCATAGACATTAGCGATGAAATTCTGGTCAACTTTGGCGACGAGACCAACTTCGACACAAACAGCGATGCCGTAACCCTTAGTCGTGATGCCGACAGCATAGACGTGTCGAACTTCATTTATGAATACTCGCACTTTGCACTGCCGATTGCCCACTATCATCCCGACGATGCAAATGGGAATCCAACCTGCAACGCAAAGATGATTGAAATTATTGACAAGTACAGGGTTGAAGAAACAGAAAAAACAGAAGACGCAATAGACCCGAGATGGGAAGCGTTGCGAGAATTAAAAAATAATAGTAACTAACTAAAAGTTTAAGAAAATGGCACATCCTAAAAGAAAAACGTCGAAACAGAGAAGAAACAAACGTCGTACCCACTATGTAGCAGAATTCCCGACATTGGCAACATGCTCAAATTGCGGCACTACAATCCAATATCATCATGTATGTCCGAATTGCGGATACTATAGAGGTAAACTCGTTATCGAACCAAAGGGCGAATAAAAATATAATGAACTATGAACATTGGTGTTGACATACAAGGCGGGGACTTTGCACCGGATGCCGTTCTGGACGGTGTGACCCTTGCTTTAGAAGTTTTGGACAAGGACGACAGGTTGTTCCTTTTCGGCAACGAAGAGTACATCCGCAAGTATTTCGCCAATCGCAGCGTCGATGCTGGTGTTTTTGAAATTGTAAACTGCTCCGAATCCTTGGCAATGGGCGATGATCCTGTAAGATCCTTCCGCGAAAAGAAGGATTCTGGAATTGTAAAGGGGTTCATCTATCTCAAGCAGGGAATCATCGATGGTTTTGCAAGTGCAGGTAATACTGGTGCAATGATGGTTGGCGCAACTCAGGTAATAGGCGTACTCGATGGCATCATCAGACCATGCTTGTCGTCGATTTGCCCCAACAACAAGGGTGGAAACAATCTCATCCTCGATGTTGGACTTAATGCCGACCCAAAGCCGGAAGTACTTGTACAATATGCCCTTATCGGTAAAGTGTATTCACAGTACGTTATGGGTGTTGAAAATCCGAGAATCGGACTGCTGAACATTGGTTCCGAAGAAGGCAAGGGAAATCTTACCGCAAAAGCAACCTACAAGCTGTTGAAAGAACTAAATAACATAAACTTCATTGGAAACATTGAAGGTGGTGATTGCTCAGACACCAACAAGGTGGATGTTATAGTTACCGACGGATTTGTTGGAAATATCTATCTCAAACATGCCGAATCTATATACAGCATATTGAGACAAAGAGGTATAAACGATCCGTTCTTTGAGAACTACAACTACGAAAATGTAGGTGGCACTCCGGCACTTGGTGTAAACGGAACAGTTATTATCGGTCATGGCAAAAGCAACGGCAAGGCTATCAAGAATATGATTCTTCAGACAAAGGCTGTAGCCGCTGCCAAGCTCCATGAAAAAATCGCTTCGATAATAAAATAAATTTGCTTTTTCATAGAAACGCAAATCCCGGTCGTAAAAGATTGGGATTTGTTATTTTTTGTAGGGTATTTGTAAAATTCTACAACTAAGTGAATGGTACAAATTTATGCAATTTAGATGAGGCACACTACGTCTCCGCATAGCGACTCCAATTATATTCAAGAGCAGGACAGAATCCCTTGTAACAAAATCATAATTCGTAAATCCAAAATCGCAAATTAGTTTTATCTTTGCGAAAATTTAAAAACTTATTGCAAATGAAACAGATAATTGAATGCGTTCCTAATTTCAGTGAAGGACGCGATATGGCTGTCATCAAGCAGATTACAGATGTAATCGAATCGGTTGAAGGAATAAAACTCCTTGATGTTGACCCAGGTGCAGCTACCAACCGTACAGTTGTAACCTTTGTCGGAGAACCCGAAAATGTATGCACAGCAGCATTCCTTGCCGTAAAGAAGGCATCAGAACTCATCGACATGAGCAAACACCACGGCGCACACCCACGTTTCGGTGCTACCGACGTTTGCCCGCTCATCCCAGTTTCAAACATTACTATGGAACAGACCGTAGAATACGCCCGCAAACTTGCAAAACGTATCGGTGAAGAACTTTCGATACCAGTTTACTGCTACGAAAGTGCAGCATTCGAACCTAAGCGCCGTAACCTTGCAAACTGCCGTTCGGGAGAATACGAAGCCCTTCCAAAACGCATCGGCAGCGAAGAATGGCATCCTGATTTCGGTCCACGCGAATGGAACGACAGCGTAATGCATACTGGAGCTACTGCTGTTGGCGCACGCAACTTCCTAGTAGCTTTCAATGTAAACCTTAATACCACTTCGGTAAACAAGGCAAATTCAATCGCATACGATGTTCGCGAACGTGGCCGTGTAAAACGTGAAGGTCATCCTATAACCGGCAAGCCTGTACTCGACGAGAACGGCAACAAGGTATATGTTCCCGGCCTTTTGAAATCGGTTAAAGCAATTGGTTGGTACATAGAGGAATACGGAATCGCACAGATTTCGATGAACCTCACCGACATCGACGTTACTCCTCTGCACGTTGCTTTCGACACCGTTTGCGAACGCGCTGCTGCTCACGGAATCCGCGTAACTGGTTCGGAACTTGTTGGCGTTACCCCACTTAAGACTTTGCTTGATGCAGGTCGTTACTTCCTTCAGAAACAAGGCCGCTCACTCGGTGTATCGGACGAAGAACTCATAAAGATTGCTGTTCGCTCGCTCGGTTTGAACGATGTTAAACCTTTCGACCCGAAGAAGAACGTTATTGAATATATGCTCGAGGACAACAAACCGAAACTTATCGACATGGACTTGGTAAAGTTCTGCCACACTACAGCATCGGAAGCTGCTGCGCCTGGTGGAGGTTCAATTTCGGCATATATGGGTTCGCTCGGTGCTGCACTGGGAACAATGGTTGCAAACCTTACCGCCCTCAAGCACCGCAACGACGACACTTGGAAAAACTACAGCGACTGGGCAGAAAAAGGCAAATACTATCACGACGAGCTTCTGAAAATGGTTGATGAAGATACCAACGCATTCAACAAGATTATGGACGCTTTCGGTCTTCCAAAGTCAAACGACGAGGAAAAAGCACGTCGCAAACAGGCAATCCAAGATGCAACAAAGTTTGCAATTGAGATTCCATTCAAGACTATGAGCCTGAGCTGCGAAAGTATGCAAGTAATGCTTGAGATGGCAAAGAATGGACTTGAAGCTTCTATAAGCGATGCTGGCGTAGGAGCACTGGCAGCAAGGTCAGCTGTTCAAGGAGCTTTCCTCAATGTAAAGATAAACTGCAAATCGTACAACGACAAGGAGTTTGTTGCCGACATTCTCAAGAAAGGCGAAGAAATTGAAAACCGCGCCATTGCAATAGAAAAGGAAGTAATGGAAATTGCAAACCAGAAGATCAACGGTTAATACAACCATACTGACAAAAAAACCGCTTCGCGTTACATACTCGAAGCGGTTTTTTATTATTATTGTCCGCTAAAAATTAATAGGTCATTCCACAAAGCTGAGTGAACCGACTAAGGAACGTGTCGTGTGAACTCGCTTATGCGGAACTATATTCATGAGCCAAAGGCGAATAATCTCCTTGATTAGTAATATTGTGGGAGATTGCTCGCAAGCTTCGCGA
>Ga0310786_10003201_pt1 | contig 24059 bp, 33 predicted proteins | sample AusTroGonzalo_MG_FD_203881 | JGI IMG/M metagenome (GOLD analysis project Ga0310786, IMG submission 203881) | Bovine rumen microbial communities from tropical cattle in Woodstock, Queensland, Australia - Gonzalo_03 (v2) (version 2) | ecosystem: Host-associated > Mammals > Digestive system >...
AGGTTCTGCAAGGCATACATCATTGTACTCTTGCCGTTACCCACACCACCACACAACAGAAGGCCAAATTTGGTCGTAGGTTCTGTAAAGAGCCTTGCTATCTGCAAAATCTGGTCTTGCAGTTCATTACTATCGGCAAAAGTGTTTCCACGCTTTTCAACCTCTATTTGGTAAGCCGCTTTAATGCAAAGAGCAGCTTCCTCTTTTGACATCGGGAACTTAGCAAAACCCGGTGTAGTCTTCCGGCCTATTAGCTTCGATTTTAATTGTGCTAATTTGGCCATTGCACTTTGATTCATTTCCATAATTGTTCTTGTATTTGTAATTAATCCAGTTAAAAACATGATCGCGACAGTCGGCCTCTTCTTTTCCCTTACAGCCCTTAAGCTCCTGCTCGGAGAAGAATCCCCTAATTTTGTCTTTCAGCTCTTCATCATTGAGAATAATCTTATTCTTGGCAAGTCGTTCCGATAATTCACGGAGCCAGGAATCATCATTCAGCAGTTTTCCCCTAAGTTCAGAAAGAGACAACACAACTTTTGAGTTGAACGAGGGAGAATGCTTTTCTTCTTTCCCTTCTTTTTGATTATTTTCTTCTTTAATATTGGAATGGGGCAGCGGTTGGGGCAACTTACAAGCCAACGATCCGGTCAAAGGTTGGGTCATCGGTTGGGGCAACTGTAACGGCTGCTCATCCGAAAAATTGAGCGTGTACAAAGCCGGCTTCCCTTTGCCTTCTCCTTTGGAATAGTCAATCAGCTTTCTCTTTTTTAGTCCTTCCCTTGCCTTCATTACGTTCTGCTTTGAAGTGTTTAGCCGTGCCACCAGCATCTGGGTGCTGACCTTGAAGGGCTTTACCCAGTGCTGACGGTTGGCTTCATACAGCAGATAGAAGTAGAGAACACCCTCACTCAGAGAGCATGGATCATTCTCATTCTCGAACCAGAAATGGTTCATGTAGTCATAGATGCTCATCACTCGCTGACTTTATAACCGCTTTCTTTGATTAGTTGCAATGCGAGATCGGCATCCACAAGAATCTTACGTTGCACCTGGGTGATGGCATCATCAATAATACCGCTGTTCTTGATGCGCTGGGCTGTTGACTTGCTGCATCCAAAGATGCTTGCAATACCATTGATGCCCTGAACATATTTCTTGTTGGAAGGCTGGCTGCTACTATCGGTTGAGAGACTTTCCATAAGGACATGTTTCAGCATGTACTCATGGTCTTTACCTGTGAACTGCCAGAGAGGTTTCTCTAACAGCTCCTCATATTCTGGATCCTGTTCCTTATTTACGGTCTTAGTGATAAGACTAAGGGCTGCAGGATTCAAGTTGCGTCCTGTGGCAGCATTGCCAAGGAGCATCTTGCCAACAGCTTCATACACAGAAGCATTGGACTTTTGTTGCTTTGAAAGAACTTTTTTATACATATTGATATACTTTTTATTTTCAATTATGTCAGACGGACTTGCCGGGTGACGTTAACTACACACTTTTGCATCTGTTCGAACTTAAATGCGACTGCAAAAGTAGTGTCTTGAAAATAATTGAGGGGTTGTATATACCAATAGCAATTAAACAAACCCTATCTTAATACCTGTTAACATGAAAAACGGGTAAGACAACTCCAAAGAGCATCTTACCCGTTTACATTTGAATTTTCTCCTTAGACTTCTGAGGTCATTTAATCTCAGTGAAAAGAGGAAGCCATCTCTTAATGCATTTTCGAGCTTTCTTCCATTTGTCTGTATTGTATTCCTTGTACTGTTTAAATTTCTTATCGTCAAGAAGGATGTTTGCATGAACCAATAACTCAGAATATCGTGCCTGTGGTTTGGTTACCCCCTTAATATCTGCCCAAGGATAGGCTTGTATAAGTGCCCGATGGAAAGCTTTATAGTCATTGCATGATATGTGGCCAGAAACTGTCAATGCATAAAACAAGTATGCTAATGAGACGGTCTCTTGTTCTTCCTCCAAGAACTGCTCTATTAGCCGGGCAACTTCTTTCTTGTTGCCGATACACAGCTCTTCTATGGTCCTAAAATCAGCCTTTCTTCCACCTTTCCCCTTTGTCTTTGCGAGTGTGGCATCAATAATCTCTGCTGTTTCTTCGTCTTCTTCGGGGCATTGTTCCTTCCAGTCTGCCTTTGAATTGTAGCCACGAGATATACTTGTGCTAACGAAACTCCTTGTCAGATTGTCTGTCATCATCTGAAAATCGTACTCCAGATTGTAGTTACTAATGATTTCCACCATCTTTTTCTGCATCTTCAACAGACCTTTGTCGAAAATCATGAAATAGGCAACAGAGTAAGCAAGGTTATAGTTCTGCTTACGCTTGCTTATCAGATTTTCTATCAGCTTAGGTACTGAGATCAGAGAGACAGACATTATAGTATATATAAAGATCCTTAGAGTCTCTTCATCAGTACCATCTTCAGAAAACAAGTTAACAATGTAACTCCTGGCTCTCTTGGGAATGCCGTCATAAAACATGTCGGACATCTTTTTGGAAAACAAGACTTCTCCTGGAGCCATGTCAGATGGATTGCTGTTCTGGTACATCTTCACTTCACCAGACGACATATCGACACTAAAACAATTGTCACCTTCAAGACAACCGTCCAAAACGGTCTCGTATTGATCCAATAAACTTGGTATCCGCTCATCATTATTGTCCGCAAAGAAGTAACTCCAAACCTCTTCTGCTTCCTTGGGCATGTTATCCGCGAATAGTCTGAAAAGCTTTGAAGCGAATTCGATATTTGTACTCGACATCTTCTCGAAGTTCCTGATAAACTTCTGATAAACAGCGACGTTATTGCTATGCCATGAATGGACTTTCTCTCTGACAGGGAAAGTGATTTGCTGTTTAGCTTCGCCAACTTTTGACAAATCGATTGTATAACCCTTCTTCATCTTTATGCTTTCTTCTTCACTTTTGCCTTTTGGGCCAGGCGCATTTTCTCTGCTATGCGGTCTGCCTGCTCACTGACACCAACCTTGATGTAATTTTCAAATACCCTCTCACTTTTATGGCCACTTAATGCCATCAGCTCGCGAGTGTCGAATATGCCGAGTTTATAGAGATTCGTTATACCACTGCGTCGAGCGGTGTGAGAAGAAATCAGTTCATATTTCGGCATAATGACATCACCAGAGTTGTTCCGCTCAAACAATGGGAATCCATTATGTTCTGCGGCATATTTCTTTAATTTCCCATATTGGCTACGTTCGCTGTCATTTAATTTTCCACCTTTCTCTAATTTCTTGGCCCATTTGACAAAGTTTTCCTCACTCTGCTTCTGTAGCATACTAAGTTGTGTGACGTACTTCATAGAAAGCGTAGGAACGGTTTGGGACAGTTCTTTCAGTATTTGCTTCAGATGGTAATTCATTGTACGTTTGCCGACTTTAGGGAACTTGTAGTCATATTTTTCGCATATCTCATGGACTCTTTCATCAAGAATGGGAATCTCGAGATATGTACCAGTCTTTTTCTGGTAAAGGCTGATAACTGCGGTTCCGCTTTCTGTCTTCTTGAAATTATCCAAAGAATAGAATCCATAGTCAGAGAAACGTTGACAGGAAAAGTTTCCAAGAAGGAACAAGTCGCGGACTGCATCATCTTTCCCCGTCAGTTTCATCTTGTAAAGCTCATCAAGTTCGTCATCTGACAGATATAGCTCTGCACGTTTCTCATTCGTATTAACCACTCGTTCTTTCCACACCTTCAATGAAACAGCGTTCGAGTTAATTCCTTCTTCTGCTGCAAGATTACATAATTTGCGGAAGCATACCACGTATTTTGATACAGTATAGGGCATCATTCCCTTCTTCTCCAAGAATGTTGAGAACTTGTCTGCAAATGGTTTGTCAATCTCAGCAAAAGTCATTTCATTTGGTACATATTCACGGAGATGCTTTCCAAAGCTAACCCAGACCGTTATCGTAGATGCTTCATAGTGCTCGCCATTGTGATGAAGAATATCATCGTTCTTGATGCCATTTAGGAAATACTCGTAAAAGCCAATGATGGATTGCATCTTTTGCTTTTTCTTCTCAGTCTTTTCTTCTCTCTCCTGGCGTTTCCTCTCTGCGATTTCTCGCATAACGATTTTCTCAACGGCAGCATTCAGTATCATGGAGTTAATAGGGGAGTTCCCGTCTTCAATAACGTAGTGTACATCGTCGATGTCTATTCCGTTGGCGATAGCATCATTGATAGATGCCTCTATCAGATCCAGTTTGTCTGAGAGAGCCTTGCCTTCTTCCGTCTGACGATAGTTTTCCCATATCTTAGGAGATTTGTTTACCCGCTCCCATGTCTGTATGTCCACAGGAACATTTGTACATACCAATGCTCTTATCTTGGGTGTGCGCTTGCGTACCTCTATATATAAGTTCGCGCGGCCCTTTGTTTCCTTTGTCCTTAAGAAGTATTTTTTTGCCATTGTTTCTTTGTTTATAATTGTCGGGTGCAAAGGTACAAAATATTTTTGAATTGATGGAACATTGATGGAACATTTTTAATTCTTTATTACTTTTCGTGAATATTGGTGAATCTTGATAATTATTATAAGTCATTGATATTCAGTATAATATAACAATTTATCAGATTCTTTAAAAATCACATTCATGGTTCGAGTCCGTCCGGGCACCCAAAATCAAATGCCAGTTCCGTTGATTATCAACGAGTTGGCATTTTTTTATTTCAAAAATTCCCGTGTTTTTCCCGTGATAGTGTTTGGTTAGGTCATTTTGGGGTATAAAAAGCCCCCGCCATTTCCATCATAGAAGCAACTTAAATCAAACAACACTATTGCCGATGGAATGCAGGGGCATGATCTATGCTTTCGTTCTCCAGAACTTCAGGATTGCTATACCTTCATAGAGGGTCTTGCCGGTACTCTTGTGAGTGATGGACTTCAATTCTCCTATTTCGGTGTACTTCTTTATCGTGTTCCGTGACATGCCGAGGAACTTCGCTGTCTGTGCTATGGTATATCTGGCAGACAGACTTACTACTGGTTCTTCGTTTACCATAGTATTCTCTTCATTATTCAGGAACAAGAGTCTTCAGACTTCCCGAGTTCTTCGACAAGCTCCTTGTAGTTGTTCAGAGCCAGCAGTGGCATGAAGTCGTTCTCCGAATAGTTCTCACTTTGGGATATCTGCTTCACTGAAGCGGTAATCGCATCGCAGATAAACGCTTTCTGTTCAAGGAGTCCAGAATCTGTCTGAACTTTGGCAATCAATTCTGCCACTTGATCCGTAACCATCACTTTCTTCATACTGCGCCCTCCTTTACATTCTGAAACATCGTGGCCCTTGTTGTCGTACCGGCATAGTCAGCAAGGCTTCCTATTGCAGAGCTGACGCAATCTGCAGCCTTATCGAAGTCTTCCATGAGGGATTTAGCATCTTCCTCATGCAGTGCTATCCCAGTATCGAGGAGCCTTCTTATCTCCTTACTACGAACTTCCAACATAGTCGCGTTCAGTTTCGAGACCTGAGCGAAGATATCGGTCAGATACTCTGGGAACTGATACCCATTTCCTGTTTGCTGTACCATATTTGAAACTGTTTAAATAAAAACTGATCTTTTTAAAGTCCGGCAGGGCTTTGCCTCGCCCTTGATATAACTGCAGAGGCTTGCTCCTGCCAGACCACTCATTGCTCTTAATTGTTTCTTAATGCTGCTCTCTTGCGCGTCTTAATATATGAATGATAAATCTTTCTGATCCCCGTGATGGGGCTGGGTGTGCCATGCTGAATGTATCTTGTATCCATATCTCTTTCCGTTTATGCTATTCTGCAATTATACTGTGTGAACTCACGCAGTGGTATGTCAAGTGCCTCACTGACAAACCTGCGCATGCTGAGTATCTCCTGCTTGGCCGACTGGACTTGGATGTTCATCTTCTTGCCGACCTCTGCGGCACTCATTCCCTGGAGATACCAGTGGAAGATTCTGTTTATCTTCTTCCTCCGTTTCTCGGTCTTGATGGACGAGAGTGCTGCCGTGACCAGTTTCTCCATGCCGGCCTGAAGCCTGCCTGTCCTGCGCTCCCTCTCGATCCTCTCCTCCATTCTCTCGCTGTCGCTGGATGACAGACAGAACTCGAATCCCTCGATGGAAGCAGTGAACGAACGTCTTGACTTCTCCTTCATCCATTCGTACTTGATGGTCTGCATGAGGAACTTGTATGCTGCCTCTCCTGTCACATCAGTATCGTAGTACTTGAGGAACGCATCTTGAACGAGGTCATTACTGTCATCCTTATTGCCAGTGAGTGAAAAAGCAAAGGCGAAGGCCCTGCTGTAGAGATCGAGGGCATGGTCCTTGTTCCCGTCGGCCACCAGCTTCTTATCTTCCGACTCGCTCGGAGCGTAGATAAAGATGAAGCCGCCGCAATTCCGTGTCCGGCCAAGGCAGTTCATTGAGATTGCCGTAGGAGACATGCCGACAGCCGAGGCGGCTTTTCTTGTGGAGGAATAGGTTGCGACAAGAACCATATCCTGCGTGTACTGACACACTTTCTTCATGGGTTCCGTCGTTTAGAAGTTGATTCTGATAAGATTGGCTTTCTTGAAGCAGCGGTACTCTCCCTTTTCGGTGTCGAAGTAGCACTGGGTCGTTGGGTTCTGGTTCCCCTTCCCACTTGTAGGAGGCAGCATACTTTCCTTCAGGGTTCCGTATGCCTCACGGATCGAGCCGTCAACCTTCTGGAAGTAGAACTTGACGATACGCTTCTTCATCTGGGCCTTGAGCTTGATGTTGAGCCATGCAGTCTTGAGTGCATCAGAGAGGCTCAGGCCGTTCTTTCTTACAAATTGCCAAGCAAGACTCATAACTTGCTTGAGGGTGGTCTTGAATGTTGCTTCCATATTCTTTTCTCCTATTGATTAAGTGAAACTTGTTGTTGTTTGATATTGCAAACGTACTCTAAGAATATGACATACGCAAATTTTGAAACTTCAAAATACTTGAATCAACTTTTATTTAACTGATTGTAACTCAGGCAATTCTTTTATTAACTTAGATATACTGTCATCAACTTCTTGATCGTACTGGCAAATGCAACCTAATATGAAATTCTTTTCAATCTTTATCGTTATATTCGAAAAATATTACTACCTTTGCGCCATGGTTGATGAATTTACAGAAAAGATGCACTCAGAGTTCACTATCTCTAAAGAGACAGAGATATGTCATCGTGCGGGCTGTGTCTGGCTTTTGCTAGACAAAGATGCTCCTAAGGAACAAGTCGAGGAGCAAGCCCATGAGTACGGGATCACGTACGAGGAAGCAATGAAGTATCGTGACTACTGGAACAAAAAGAAGTAATTCTAATTAAATAACATCCTTGGGCCTGGTACTATCTGTGAAGACGTGCCAGGCTTTTTGATTCTCGTAATAAGACCTGCTTATACAAAAATAGCCGAGGCATTCAAACCTCGGCCGACGTTCATTTAAAAAAGCTTGCCAGTTCAGAATTTCACAATACTTAGCCGGCTTAGTATATCGTCAAACTTATGTTGAATCTGATCCTTCTGCTTCGCCCCAGCCTTGACAAGTCCACTCTTGTACTTACGCATCAAGGAAGGATTGATATCAACGCTCTTCGCGAACTCCGTCACGTTGATGAATGGGAATGTCAGGAAGAACGCTGTCATATCATACTTGTACTCGACACGAATCTTCTCTGAATACCATTTGGGAGTGACCCCAGTACGTTCTTTCATATAAGCAGCTTGCTCATGCAGGCATGACTCAAACTCCTGACGAGCTTCTTCCTCAGTCAGTCCGTTTCCAAACACGGGTATCTCCTGGTTCTCGGCATAAATGCTGTAGCCCCCGTCGTTTCCTTTTTCGATAATCGCTGTAATACTCTTCATGTCATTGCTCCTTTACGTTTCGTTTGTCCATTTAAACCCACCTCCCGAAAGAGGTGGGAAGCTTTCAGTGAAGCTCTTTACTTTTTCTTCAGACCTGCAGCTTTCATCATTCCGTCAAGGGTTCCTGGGGGAATCTCCTGCGTCTTGTGTCTGCCGACTGGTATGAAGTAGGGGAAGTCCGGATGCACGTATTTGTAGTGCCCTTTACCCCCTTTGATCGTCCAGCCATGCTGTTCAATCAGTCGGTAAAATTCTGAATACTTCATAGAACGCTTGTTTAAATGAACGCTGCAAAGGTAACAATTTTGTTCCATATACGCAAATTTTTTGGAAGAAAAATGCTATCTTTATGGAATATTTAACTATTCAGTCGAAACAAAACTCTGGAGTCTGACCCTTGGCCTTCATTTCGTCCAATATCTTCTTTGCTTCCCTTTCTTCATCATTCTGCGGCGTACGCTCTCCTCTCCACAACTTGATATACACTAAATCAGTGTCGAGGTCTGGAGAGTTTACATACTCCTCGTACGACTCATACGTATTTCCAAATACATCTTTATACATAGATAACGTTTCTTGTGCAAAGGTAATCATTTTTTTCGATTCAACATAATATCGACTCCAAATTCAACGTACTTTTGTTTTTCAGCAGGTACTACACTCATTCGTTCTGATGGTTACGTAGTACTTCTACCTACTTCTAAGGCATTAAATCGTGATGGGTCGATAACTGTCGGCCATACACATAACTATCTTCTGAAAGGACTAATCTTTCGAAGAATCTGTGCATCAGTAAGGGTGTTCGCCCTTGGATAGAACGTATTGGCGAGTGCATCGAAGATATCAGGCGACCGCTTCAGGCGCTTCTTGATATCGTCTTTCGACTCCATTATTATTCGTCCGTCACTTTGGAACTTCCAATGAATCTCTGTAGCTTCCTCAGCAAGCAACGTATTTGGTGGCAGGGCAGGACAATACCCGTTCTTGGGATTCAGCCACTCACGAACTTTCCAGTACAGATAAGCCCTCATATTCACGAACTCATACTGATTCGTCGTATCGTGGAGATTCCTCGCATTCTCCGAGAACTTGCAGGAATAGACGTTATGGTACTCCAGTTCCCTAAGACGTGAATATACTCCGGCACCTTCACCTATGGTATCTATAAAAGCCTTATCACGCTTTTTGTCAGTCATAGCATTTATGACCATGCCGACAATGTGCATGTGGTCGGCTACACCTCCAGACTGATGCGTTTTGATTTCTGGTACAAAGAAACCATATCGAGGAACGAGAACACTGCTATCCCTGCCCATTCCTGCCACGTCAACTCCCAGTAAGCAAGCCTTGTTTGGCTTGTAGGACTTAGCCTTTAGTTCCTTCCATCTTTCGTTCGCCATCTCGATCCACTCGTAAGGAATGAGCACGTCTTCAGCAACTCGGGGGAACATCCCAAGCACCTTGACCCGAAACAGATCGTTAGGTCGGTATAGCTTGCCCTCCCATTCGAAATCTCCTTGGCCAATATCATAATCCGACTTGTTTACTTGTGAACACCAGTTCAGCACTTTGTCCTTCACCCACTCATAGTTTACCTGCCCTGGTATAACTTCCTTCTTCCGTATGACGTTCTCTGCATTTAAGGAGTTAAGCCGGAACTTCTTGAATCGGTCAGACTTCATTGCCCGTGCTGCATAGCCTGTCGTGACATTTGGATTGAAGACTATAAGCAGTCTCGAGTTGCCTTGCAGGTTTCCTTCTATGGCGTTGAAAACGGTCTCGGACATACCTGATGCCTCTGTCACTACAAACATAGTATTTACAGCATGGAATCCCGACCATGCTTCCGTGTTGTCATCAGAGGACTTGAAACCAGTAAGGAACCATTCGTCATAGTTCGTCTTGATCCCCTTCGCAAGCAGCCTGCCTGGCAGGACTCCATCACCGGCATTCCTGAAGAGACGGGATATCTCTGGAATCATAATCACATCGACCTGCCTTCCAGTTGGTGCCGTCATGGCGACCTTTGTGTTCCCGACCAAGTTTCCTGACTTATCGAATCTGGGGGTAAGGTAGAGAAAGCACATAGCGGCTACTGCAGCAACGAAGTCTTTACCCCGTGCCGTTCCACTGGCGACTGCGGTCATTGGATTGTGCTGAACCGAAGATAGTATAGCCTGCTGTTCCTTGTCAAGCTTTGCTTTAAGGACCTCAGCGGCAAACTTATTCCAGTCTTCCCGCCATTCGCGCATTTTCCGGTGTGCCTTTTCTCTCCTGGTCTCTACCATCAGTCAACTTCCTGCATCAGTTTCTCAAAACTGCTGACTGTCACATCATGTTCTGACTTCTCGACGTAACCACGACTTTTACCCTTCGTCTTCAGGATGAAAAAGACAGCGTTCATGTCACCGCGTGAGACTGCGGCACGCAACTGGGACTCGGCCAAATCAATGAAACTTTCATCTACATCTTCTATCGCCTGACGAAACTCCTCGTTCTGGAGCCATCTGTAATAGGTAGTGCGACTCTTGATATTAGCCTGCTCACAAGCAGCAGAAACGTTTCCTGCTACTTTCTCAAAGACCTCAAGAAACTTCTTCTGGCTCTGGGTCAACTTACTACGATCATCTGTTTTCTTTGCCATTTCTTCTATTATTTGGTGGGAACTATTCGCAATGAGGCCCTGCGTGTTTCTGCAGGGCACAACGTATTATCAACAAAACATTTCTACGTACCTTCTTTTCATCTTCGTGCCAAGCCTTGCCTTGATATCTGGCAATGGGTCGTTAACGAGCTGCTTGATACGCAAATACGGAAGGTTCAAGCCTCCTGCCTTAAACACTTCCATAGTAGCGGCTATTCGTGGGTTGCATTCCATCAGGACCGGCACCCCTTCAGAGTTGTATCGGAAATCGAAGTCCGCATTACCATCCAGTCCTAATGCTTCTGTGAGCCGTGTCACTATCTCATAAGCTCGTGTGTCCTCAAACAATACCGCGCTTTGGGGAATAGAAGCAACGATGGTTTCACTTCTCCGTCCACACATATAGAGCACCTTGCCGTGATCCGCAAGGATATCGACAGAGAACTCTCCACCAGTCAGGCACTCCATGGCCATCATTTCGGGCATATCCGACTCTTTCTCACTCAGGATAGCCCGTAACTCGTCATAGGTGGTGTAGAGGGAATTTGGCTTTTCTCCGAATAGGATATCAAAACGTGACTTCTCCGGGTCTATGATTCTGACTCCCCTGCTTCCGCTCAACTGGGTCGCCTTTATGCACACCGCATGGTTAGGATAACCGATGTACTCCAAGGCTTCGTCAAACTCCTCCAGACTTCTGATTGCATGATACTTGGGTGTTGGTATGTCGTGGGCCCGCATAAACTCATAGAGTCGAAGTTTGCTAAGGCACGTAATTACTGCATCAGCACTACCGACAGACACCTGCGTACCATTCTCCTTAAACTTATCTTGGCTTCCGATTAGCAATGGCAGTTCTGCAGACATCGATGGAAGTAGCACATCGACGTGTTCCTGATGGCATATAGCCAGTAAGGAATCGATGTAGTCTGCATCAGACACCTTGGGGACCTTATACACCACGTCCACCATCTGCTTGATAGTTGCGTCTTCATCGCAATCGACTCCAATGATCCTGATATCCCGCTCTCCATTTTCACGAAGGCAGCGAAACAGCCCTGGCGTGAATTGGGCGCCAGCAGCTGTTACCATGACTGTCAAATTCCGTAGTTTCCTCATAATCCTTCAAATAAATCTCCTTGGGCAAGTTGATTCGCCTCTTCTTTTGTGCAGCTCAGATTCTCCACAAGGGGCTTAGAATGGTCACCGCCAAGTTCATAGGCAAGTTTCCGCATATCCTGCTCGTTTGGCATCAGCCTTGCGTTGCAGATTTTCGACGCTTCATTATAGAAGTAATCACGACCACGGCCCATTGCCTTTCCTCGGTGAGTGTGATTGTCGAAGGCATAATCAGGAATCTCATACTGCTTCGTCTCGTTCTCTGCCCAAAAGACTGTTATCGCCAAATCCACATACCTTGACTTATGCGCATGGACGAGGTGCAAGACGGCCTGGGTGAACGGCAGCTTTTCTGGCAGGTGCTTCTCTTTTAGCGACACCAGATAGTCATAGGTGGCCTTGAGATTGACTACTGCCATGTTCACGTATGGATCGCCAAGGCCTACATCCTCACACGACATAATCAGCATACGTTTCCACGCATACTTTTGGTAGCCACTTTCGTAAAGTTCCACGGCCCAGAACATAGCCTGCTTCTCGTCACAGCGACGGATGGCCTTCTGAAATGCACTTGCAACCTCGAAGAAGTTGTATCCGTGCTTTGTCCTTAAATCATAATTGCTCATAATCTTACTGTTACATTTTATTGTTACGCCTCATAAAGTTACGGCAAATAGATGATATGCGCAAATTTTGAAACTCAGTTTAACTGATATCCCCTAAAAAGGTATCTTCAGCGTCCTTTGGTACGGATGTTTTCGTTTCGCAAGGCTTGTGTCATGCTTCATCAGGATGGCCTCACCAAAGGACTGACGGAGGAATAGGGTATCTTCCTTCTCCTGCTCAATCGTCCTATAATTGGAGCAGCCTCCAAGATTGTGGAATGCTTTTTCTCCGAGTTCTGCAAACCGCTCGTCACACCATAGCATACGATGGTAGTATGCGTTGAGGCCGCAAATCCAGTAGTCTTCACTTACCACTGCTTTCTCCGAGAAGAACAACTTGCTACCTTCTAAAATCCCCATAGAGCCGTTCAGGATACCTGTCAGCCGTATCGGCTTATGATCTACGTACTGGAGAGGGTTGCGTTGCTTGCTGAAGCCAAAGAGAAAGCACCCAGCCAGTTTCGCCATATTGCCGACATACTGAATGACCTCATAGGCCTCATCTGCATCCATTGGCACCTTCTCGCCCTTCTCGACATACAGCCTTTGGATATACTTGATGTCATCGTCTATCTGATAGTGATTACCACACCTCTCGAGAATAAACTGGCGCTTCCGTGCAAGTCCTTTCAGCGAGTCGGGATGGGTAAGTATAGGCATACCTGGATTATACTCTGCGTAGGCTGCCGCCTCACTCTCTGGTACACAGAGTGTGGCATTCTTCACGCAGTGCTTGGTTATCACCCTATCTGCTCGCCCCATGGACGGAATGACTATCTTAATATCTATTGCCATTATTCAATGCCTTTCTCAGCTGCTCGACTGTTATCACCATGCCCTCGCCCATGCGTGAGCACTTGTATGACTGTTGCTTCGTTATTCCGAGTGCCGTCTTCAGGAATGATGTATCGGTGTCGTTGGTAGAGATAATCACCACAGCATCGTAATTCTCCGAGAATTTGGGCACTATCGGGTAGTCGCAGTTGCTGTTGTTTATGGAGTTGAACTTCTTCTGAAAATCATCTTTCCAGAACTTCAGCAGCTCTGATTCTTGAAAACCGATATCCTTCAGCCAGTCGAAGTTGAAGGACTGCTGCAGCATGTCCGTGTCCCAGCGTCCAGTGTTCTTGTTTAGCCTTACGTTCAGTTCCTTCTCTTCGTCTAAGGAGAGATTGACGAAGACACACGGCACCTTCGTATATCCCAAGTCTTCCTTGGCCACCACTACGCGCTGGTGACCGCCAACAATGACGTTAAGTCTCTCTGGATTTCGATTCACGATGACTGGTTCTGCAAATCCAAACTTCTGCAAACTGGCCTTGATGTGCATCCGGTCCTCGTCGGTGATCCTTCGCGGATTGTAGTCTGCAGGGATGAGGCTATCAACGTCAAGGTACTCCACCTGCATTCCGGCAAATTCATTCTGCGGCTTCAATGCTTCTGGTTTCTTTTTGCCCTTCTTTCCTGGCATAATTATATTGTCATTTTTTGAACATAGAACTTTTCGGCATACTGGGTGCCGTTCTCCAAACCGCGAATTTCAGCCAGTCTCTTGATTCCGGCTCTGTTAAGTGGGGACGGATACTGGCGAATCTGGGTAGAATAGATATCGAACAACTTGATCTTATCCTCGATGTTGTCAGTGATATCGTGATAGACGGCACCGCCTCTTATGTCGCTCTGACTGCTCAGAATGAACGGGTATTCATAGAGAGCCACGAACTTAGGAGAAAAGCCCTCACGAGGCCTGAGTGAAGCCATAGCGCACTCATACATCTTTATGTGGTCCTGATGATGACTTCGATAGTTGATGAAAACTTCGTCTGGCTTGAAGATGTCAATGACGTTGTCTATCTTCGATATTATCTCCCGAGAAGGAACCGCATCGAGCATTGCGTCCATATTCTGCACAATATAGTCACAATCTGCCCCAAGGATTTCACTCACATTTCCAAACTCTGCCATACGTATGTTGAAGTCCTGACGATTCTGGGGATTCAATGTCATAGTGGTCAGATCGCATCCTATGGTGCCGACCAGAATGAAGATATCCGCACCGAGTTCTTTCTGGTGCAACAGATAACCACCACAGCCGAGGACTTCATCATCGGCATGTGGGGCAATTACTAAGATTTGTTTTCGTGCCATATCACTTGCTTTTTAATGTTGTTACTACGTAGAGATACAGCAACAGAAGTCTGGTCCTTTCGTCCGATACTTGCTGCGTGCATCTTCACACGCTCGGCTGCAAAAATATAAAAATCTGCTATATTGCACACATTTTGATGCAAATTTAACGTATTTTTATTCGGTTTGTTCCATTTCGTGCGAAATCTCCACGTCTTTTGTTCCACTTTATGATTGCAGATACTTCTGATGCAGAATCTGTCTGCACTTGTCAATCTCCGCTTCTGTGTCGATGCCGAGGCCTGAATAAAACCCAGCATGGCCGTTGAGGCTATCGCTTGCTATTTCCATCGTTCTTCGTTCTTCCTTTGTGAAGCCCATTCGGAATGTTCTGAATATCGCAAGTGCCCGCTTGAGTTCTCCTGCAGCTAGCAGCTGGATTGCTTTTTCTGTCTTCGTCTGTTTCATATCCAGGTCCTCCAAACAAAAAGTATGGCTGCACCTGCCCTATATTCACATACTGGAGAGGAGAGCCATACCGAAGAAACGTTTTGTCCCATATTACATGATTTTCTCTAGTAAGTAATCATACTTATGGCAGATTGTCGCGGTCTGCATATAGTAATAACGCTTACCATCGCTCTCTTTGATGTTCCTGAACCACGGGGTGGCAACAACGACCTCCTTGTCTTTGTAGCCTACCATCACACCGCAGTCTCGGTCTTCCTTATCCTGCTTGATGCAGGTGCGGTCGATAACTAACTCCTTCTGCTCGCAGAGGGTAATAAACTTGCTCCTCATGTCCTCCATTGAGGTGCATTCCGTGTTGCTTCTAAGATTGATTGTCTTCATTGTCTGAATGCTTTTGATTGTTAATACTGTTGTTTGATTCACATTGCAAACGTATTCTAAGTATTTGATATGCGCAAGTTTTCAGACTTGAATTAACTATTGAGACATTGGATTTAACTAAAGAAAACTTTTGTTTTCTCTCAAAATACACTTTGATAAACATTTCCCTAAGTTTCCTAAAATCTCATTTACTTCTTTGTGTATATTCATTTTATAAATTGATAGTTTCAAATCAGCAAAATTCATAAGCATTTCTTTCCAGTTATCCCAAAACTCAGAATGATGTGCTTCGTAAACAATATTACATCGCCTAAGAAGAACCTCATCTAGACGGAAGTGCTCATTAGCGAATTTTCGTAACGATTCAAAATGTTCATTAAGAGGAGAAGGTAATTTACTAGTATCTTCGAGATAATTATCGTTATTTTGATACCTTATAACATCTTCTTCATCATATTCTAACAAGATAACATCAAAACTATGCATCGCAAAACTATAAAATGACGTTTCCGAATCAAATTTTGAAATTGGGACTCCATAGATGGCACTATGCTTATAAAAAGTATCAATACTAACAGATTTCTTACCCTTTTCCCAGTTACCACTGGTAAACACACTATTTGCCCCAACGACAAATCTGAAAGCGAAATGGCCAACGTACGGGTTCCTGACAATATAATCATCACTAAATTGGAAAAGATCTCTTACAGACGGCTTCACAAATAAACGTAATGCATCTATTCGAGCATAAGCCAAATCTTTTCCTATACGTGTAGCCATTTTTTCGGGGTCTGTCACTCTGCCAAACTTTGGAGAGTCGAGTCTGTCTGCATCAAAACAGACATCAATTGTGATATCCCCTGTAGCTAAAGTTGTGCTGTGAAGGGTACAAGCTTTCTTCAATTTCTCTATCTGTATTTCAGACAAATCTTGAAGATAATCGTTTCTTATTTCATCTATGTAAATGGCTGCTTTCTCACCATGGTTGGGGTCATACTTTCTAGACTTCGCCATACAATCGTGTAGATAAGCAAACCACTGCACAACATCCTTATCGACAACAACATTTTCTTTTGCATATTCTCCTGCCATTAAAAGCCCAAATGCTTCAACGTATTTGCTATGCAAGAATCCATGTTCCCATAGTAATATGTAATCACCAATGCTTTGGTCCCGATTTACAAATTCTCTTAATCTCAGTTCGTTCATAATAATATACTTTTATGTTAATACTTCGTCGTTATTTGTTGTGCGTACGCGCGAGGAGTGTTTCAAGTGTTCCATCATGTCGAGTCGTTTTCTTGCCCGTTAACGACATCTACTCTGAAGCCCAGACTACGCAGTTCGTTGATCCTGTACTCTTGCAAGGGCCTTGCTTTCTCCCCCTGCCTTTTGCACTCTACGAAAGAGGCCACTCCATCCTTCAGTAGTAGCAAATCGGGAATGCCTGGTTTGTTGGTCAGGATAAGCTTCACTACGAGGAAGCCATCACGCTCATATCTACGGATCAACTTCGCCTGAATCTTACTCTCCAGTTGTGCCGTTTTATTACTCATAGCAAAATCCATTTGAACCCGTTACTATAGCTTATCTGACCTTTCAGGCATCGGCTGATGGACTGCTGGCATGTGCCAGTTACCCTCGATGCTTCACTCTGACTTGAGAACTTGGCAATGAGTTCTCCGTCAAGCGAACACTGGCCAATCTCTCGGCCTGCCACTCGACCAACCTTCCGTCTGTCAATACCAGAACCATGGTTCGTATTCTCCTTGATGGTACACCACTCGAGATTTTCAGCCCGATTGTCAGTTTTGATTTCATTGATATGGTTTACTATCAGGTTCTCGTCATCACATTCAATGAATGCCTCAGCGACAAGTCGATGAACATACTGTTTCAGACGCCTTCCGCAGTCTGATAATCCAACTATCAGATATCGTCCATCAAAACGTTGAGCAATTATTTTTGCAGGCTTTTGCCTCCAGTTCTTTCGGGCTAGGCGTACTAAGCGTGGGCAATGCCTCACTCTGCCATAGGAAGAAACCTGATATGTATTCATAAAGCCGGTCACGTCCCGCCATTCTTCACCTGGCAGCTGCTGATCACTTATATTCTTCCAGTATTCCATAAGCTCTATCTTTGTCTATTCTTCAGGGCCTTGCCATAATAGGAGAGAGTGAAGTCCTGTTTCCCGTGAACTGCATTCAATATCTCTGTCTCAATCCCGAAGTCACCACATAGGAAATACACTTCTGCAGCATCCTTCCGTTCCTTGCTGACGAGACGATTGCGCCCCTGCTCATAGGATAGGTATGAGAACTCGAACGAGAAGAATATCAGAGCGTCTGCTGAATCAAGCCTCACTCCTTCCCGTGCCTTCCTGACTTGACTGATGAACACTTTGTCTGTCGAGTCCTGGAACTCTTCGGGGCTCTCAGTCCAATTCGGAAAGGCATTCTTCAGAAGGTCGAACTCTGACTGATATGTGTAGAATATTGCGACTTTCTTGCCGGCAAACATCCGTCGGATATATTCTGCCTTGCTTGTGTCAAGAATCAGGTGAGTACCATCCTCTGCTATGACAGTTCCACTCGACAACTGATGCAACTTGCTTAGGAGCTTCGCTGGTGTGTCCCCGAGAACGGCCCTTCCGTTGAGGCTTATAACTTTGTCTTTCTGGAGTTGGTGGAAATAGTTGGCTGTTTCCTGCTTCATCGGAACTGTCAATGTATGCTCGACGATGTTTGTAGAGAAGCCTGCATCTTCCTGACTGAACGATACGAATACATCTGCTGTCAGCTCGTCAATCTTATGCTTGTCAGCCGTTGAATAGTCGTTTATCATATAGCCGTTTACCATTCTCTGCCGTTTGATGACAAAGTCGTTCGCCCATTTGTAGAACGTGGTATAGGCTGCAAATGGCGAGTAATCACATATCCAGAACTGATGATACAACTGCGAATAACTTTCTGGGGAGGGAGTACCGGACAAATAAAGCACTGGTTTGCCCTTGGCAACCTTTTTGACGGCCTTTGCCCGCTGGCTTGGTTTGGGATAGGCGCCTAATGAATGGGCCTCGTCACAGACTACCAAATCATACTTGCCGACACACTTGTGAACTGATTCATAATTGATAACCTCCAGTTCATAGTTCGGATGAAGAGCCCGATAGTCATCCTCCACACTTTTCTTCGCCTTGATCTTCGTGATGAAGAGAACAGATTTCACACCGAGCTTCTCTGCTGCAGCAAGAGCAGTGAGCGACTTGCCTGTCCTACACTCCATCGACAGATAGCAGATTTTTTTCTCACGCAACAATGCAGCTGCGCTCGTCGATATTCTTTCCTGGTAATCCCTAAGCTGTATCATATTCACTACTTTATATCTGGATGAACTTTTATGTGCGAAGCACGTATCTTCTCGAATATCCTCATGTTCTCAGCCTCTTTCTCCCTGCGCTTGGCTTGCTCTATGGCAATTCTGTCACGTTTCCTTTTCTCGTATGCCAATTCTACTGCAGTTATGAAACCACAGACACTCCGTTCCGGAATGCGAAATACTTCATTGCCTAGCTTGACTATGAGGAAATCCCCCTCATAGGTCGCAGAACACATCATCCTATAATTCGATTCTTTCTTCATCATATAAACAAAAGCGCAAATTTAGTTTGCGCCCCCGTTAGGGGGAAATCCCCCTTAGGGGGTATGGGGGTAAATAAACAATAACTAGTACTTAGTCTTATATATAGTCTTTTAGTCTGCTCATTTGAGCAAATGGGTTTGCTCATTTGGGCAAACCCTACGAGGGGTCTGCTCATTTGAGCAAATGGTATCGTTTTTCTACACTCTTTCATAGCTGTAATCCATATTGAATTTGTTCAGATAACTGTCAAATAGCTTGAACTCACCATCTTCTTCAGCAAGGAAATACTGGAGAATCTTATTGGGCTTTATCGAGCCTCTCAGGATATCGTCAGCATAAACCAAAAAAGCGTGAATTATTGCCTGTTCTGAATGTTGCAACAGCAACTTTCCAATCTTGTCTTTGATGGCCTTGGTATTGCTTAGTTCCGTTGCCCTCTTCAATCGGTTGGGTTTCTGTCCTGTCAGTTTCCCCTCGTTATACATCCTGAGCCGTTCGTTATAAGTATCTTCGAGGAGTTGACGGGTTGCATTGATGGAGTCACTGCTGTTTGCAAGTTCTATCGCTGAGGCCTTCGTGGCTTTCTTTTGACGTGCAGCATGGTAGGTAGCCCATCGTTTAAACGAAGAATCTGTGTCATCGATTATTTGGTTCAGTACTTCTGGAGTCTTCAGAATAGAGAAATCCACGAAGTAACTGCGATACCGGCCCTCATTGTTGCTTCGTGTGAAGACTTTCAGGAATCCCAGATCGATGAATTGCTGAGTGTACTTTTCTTGCTGTCGTCGAGAGACCTTGGTCGTTTTCAGAATCTTATGTATCGGGTATGTGAACTCGGTATACCCTTTCCAGATTGCAGTCATAACGAGCCAGTCAAAGAAGACTATGCCATCATTACTGTCAAACTTATAATGGCCTATGCGGCTCGGAAACGTTGCAACTGGGCATGATGGTTCAGTCTTCATGGCGAACCTCCTTCCTGGCTGCACAATCGAGCGCACAGCGGCACAATTTCGTGCCTATAGTTTGAACAATCAGTAACGTAAACATCCTTGGAACTCAATCAATAAGATACAGGCTGTAAGAGAATCGTCTTACGCATTTCCCCTTTTTGTCACATCGCTCTTCTTATAGAACGGCTTGCTGCCAATCTTATAAGCAGGAATCAGGACACCCATTTTCTTCCATCGCCACAGAGTTCCCTTACTCACGTTGAGGCGCTTTGCTGTTTCATCCAACGACAGATACTCATCGTCAGCAGCTTCCACAGCCTTGGAGTTCAGCAGTTCTTCACCCCACTCGAGGAACATTTCTTTGAGGTCTGCGCCAGTCACAACTAACTGGACGTTGGCCCCTGATTTAATCAACTCTGGTATATTCATACTTTTGCTCATTTTGATGATTTATGGGAGCAAAAGTATTAATTTTATTTGTTTTTCAAATAGAATGCATTTTCTAAGAATTTCTGCAAATATTATTAGAATTTTAAGAATCTAAATAGGCCTCATTTCAATGCGGATTTGAGCGAATTTTCGTACTCAGAGCACTTGTCTGCCCACTTCGTTGGGAGGTTTGCCAAATAGTTACTAATGGTCTTCTGGCCATTGATAACCGGGAACTCACTACGTATCATCGTTGATGACGGGTGATCGACCAGTGCACCGACCCTGCAGGCTGCTACTATCACGCACATTGCTTGCTTATCGTCGTTAAGATTGTCGATGATATCATGCAGGCACTTTCTGACATTTTCCGCATCCATCCCTTTCACAACGTAGTCCTTGAAGTCCTTGCTATCTTCCTTCCGGCCTCCTTTACTGGCACCCGCCTTATCATTCTTTCGTAAGGTATGCATCCTCTCCTTTATGATTTCAAGGACAATTCGAGTGACAGCCCCACGCTGGGCAATTCGTAACACTTCAGGCAGATCACTCCAACTGTAGAGTTCGTTGGCGATATCATTCACAGAGGCAGTTCGTAGACGCAACAGCATTAAATCTTCTTTTGCGTCATCAAGGTATTTGTCGTACTGATCCTTGTAAAAGGAGGCCTTGTCTGTATCAATCATCAAGTTACTGATCTGCTCTATGAACTCCCCAATCTCCTTGGCCTCACGGAAGCACTTGTGCACCAGAGAGACAAACCTTTCGTATGATTGCTCACTGTCGAAGGACGCAGAATACTGCTTCAGGACTTCTGCAGCATTGCTGTCGTATTCTTCCAACTCCTGGATATACTTCTCTACTTGCTTCATCACTCAATGCTTTTAATGACATCTTTCAACATTTCATCATCGATATTGCGATATCTTGCAAATGCCCTACTGCCTTCAGCGTGGCCACTCATTTTCCCTACAATGTTCGGGTCCTTGACTTGCTTGTAAGCAGCACCGACAAAAGTCCTTCGAGCCATGTGGGAACTGGCGACATCGCAGATTCTTTTCGACTCTGTTTCACCAGTAATCGAGTTCCTTACTTGAACTATCCTGGTTATGCCGACAATCTGTAAAACGTGCTTGATTGAATCATTGAATTTGTCTGCAGATATAAAGGGGAACAACCTACCTTTCTTGTCTGTTCCAGAATACTGCTGAACTAACTTCAATGCACGTTTACCCAACGGGATTCTGGCCTTGGCCGGTACATCCTCGTCTTTCGTCTTGTTAGGAACGTACTCGAGAACCCCATCGGTGATGTTGGCTGACGTCAGTCTCATTAGGTCGCCAACACGGCACCCAATCAAACACTGGAAGATGAAGATGTCGCGCTGAACGTTGAGGCTTCCAAGGCTCGACTCTGGAATCTTTTTCTTTTCTTCGTCGGACAACTGTTCCCACAGCATTCTAAGGTCTGCATCAGCAATCTGGTTCCTCTCTTCTATTGTGAGATAATAGGGGACACCATATTTCTCTACTCCGATTGTAATCCCATCAAAGGGCCGGTTCTTAGTCCTGCCAGTTTCATACAGCCAGAGGAAAAAGGCCTTTAACTTTTTCTTGAGCTTGACAATGGTGTTCTCTCCGCGCTTGTGAAGTTTCTGCGTCTTATGCTTGCTACTTATCTCTACGGGGTACTCGCTCAGCAACTTCTCATACAACTTAGGATATTGGATGGCCAGATCGTATTCGTTCCTCATGTAGTCTTCGAAGTCCTCGATATCTTCACGCCCTACCTTGTTGAAATCCCAACTGAAGTCTTTCTTCTCCTTGACCATTTCGCGTACGAACAATTCATATCTTGCGAGGGATCGCATCAGGACACGAAAGGCTTTCGTGTGTTCTGCTGAGAATTGCTTTTTGGTAATGTATTCCTCCATCAGGGAATAGAAGCTTTTGCGGCCTTCACGTTCTGCAAATGGGAGGTATTTCTCAGGATTATGGAATCGGTCTATCTGTTCAGCCAGCCATTCACTGGAGATACTTTCCCTGGCATCTTTGTCTAAGGCTTCGTAGGCAGAACCAATGAATTTCCTGATCCCGTCTATCTTATCTTTCTGCTCCCGATTGTATTTCACATCTTCGGTTTCAAGCCTGGCCGATATGACGATCTCCCCGCTCTTGCGTATTGAGTAACCGCATTTCTCGGCTTCTTCCATTGTGACAGACTCAACCTTGTCTGGGATATTGATACCAGCCTTCCTTGTTGCTGTTCGGTTTACGAAATATCTGAAATACTTCGGAGTGATGAACACACCACTCTTGCCATAAACGTCGAACTTGCTTCCCCTGAAGAAGCGAATCAACACTTCACTACGCTGGGTTTCCTTCTGCACCTTGGCAGACAATCGTAAATCTATCTGAGCCATATATAAATAACATCCGAGTGCAAAGATACAAAATTCCCGTGAAATTCCCGCATTTTTCCCGTGATTTGTGTGTCAAAATGCGAATTTTTATAATTAGATGGGATTTTAGACCTCTCCGAAACTCCTATATACACTCACATTCTCAAATATTCCATTATAGGCGATTTTTCATAAGGTGTGCCGTCCGGGCACCCCAAAGAAAACGCTAATTATTCTGATAATCAGATAATTAGCGTTTCTTTATTGTTCTTTTGTTAATTTGTATACAGCCAGCGTGGGCAGGATGACCAATAGCAATAGCGTAATCTCTACTAATGCGTATGAACCGAAATAGTCAACCAATGTCTGGAATTTCAGAAATCCATCAACCAGAATGACTAATATGGCAAACCAGCAGAAGAAAAATATAGCAGAATACTTGATTTTTCGTTTCTTCATTTTCATTTGTTGATGCTCCAATCTCATTAATTTGTTAAATATGGCTGCAAATTTACAAAAAAACGGGGAATAATGTGTACCTTTGCATATAAATTTGCGAGAACGGGTTGCATCTCAGCATATAAATGACAAATGATGAACATATTAATAATTAACGGAAGCCCGCGAAAGAAGGGGCTGGTCTCGCAGATGCTCGACATCATGCGAGAAGAGGCAGAGTCAAAAGGCCATAAGATACAGACAGTTTACACCAACGACCTGACCATTAAACCTTGCATCGGCTGTATGTCATGTCGCACAAAGTTAAAGTGTTCAATAGCGGAGGATGATTCCCAGCGCGTATTGAAGATGATGCAGGAAGCCGATGCGATTTTGATGGGTGCGCCCTGCTATTGGGGCAATATCCCAGGACAGATGAAACTGCTGTTCGACCGCATTGTCTATGGCATGATGCGCGACACGCCCCGTTTCCCAGAGCCGCTGATGAAGGGCAAGAAGTGCATCCTCATCAGCACCAGCACCACCCCTTGGCCTTGGAATATCTGGTTCAAGCAATCGCGTGGTGCCATCCGTGCCATGCGTGAAGTCTGTCGCTATTCCGGCTTCAAGATTGTCGCAACCATCGAACGAGGCGGAACGGCAATGCATCCGCAATTGTCGGAGAAAGACAAGCAAAAGTGCCTCAATGCCATAAGAAAGCTATAATGGCATTAAGAACACGGATGCTCTGATTGCAGCCTGTCGTGAATATCCTCCACCTCTGCACACACCTTCAGGTAATTGATGACGGAGAATTCGTCAATAGTGAGCAGCGTGCCTTCTCTCGACTTTTCGTAACTTTGCACGCAAATTAAAAT
>Ga0310786_10003202_pt1 | contig 24059 bp, 18 predicted proteins | sample AusTroGonzalo_MG_FD_203881 | JGI IMG/M metagenome (GOLD analysis project Ga0310786, IMG submission 203881) | Bovine rumen microbial communities from tropical cattle in Woodstock, Queensland, Australia - Gonzalo_03 (v2) (version 2) | ecosystem: Host-associated > Mammals > Digestive system >...
GGCTCCAGCCGCCATAGGCCTGCCCCCACAAAGCGGTGGTTGAAACGGCCGGAGCTGGTGTTGCCGCATCAAACGCCTCACCGGCATACCGCTTGTCCTTGGCCTCCGGGCCATAGGCGAGCGGCGGTGCAACCGGCGCGGCTTTGGCGGCGACACCGTCAAAGGCGGCGCGCACCCGCTCGGACGCCGCCCCGCTGACCAGCCCGGCATCCTGCAACAGCGTGCCGCGCAACGAGGCATGCGCCTCGCCCGACAGGGCGGAGAAACCGGCGGGCAGATCCTGCGTCACTGTTGAGACAGCCACTGTGTCATAGAGGAGATTACCGCGACCCAGACTTTCAACCCCGGAAGCCGCTGCCTTCTGGTTCTTTGTCTCGCCGACATCGGCAAAGGCAACATTGTTGCGGGCAAGGCTGACTGTGACGTCATTGGCTGCATAGGCGAGTGCGGCGCCGATGAAGTAATAGTGCGGCAGGGCCTTATCGAAGGTCCCGCTCACACCACCCGCAGTTGCTAGTATCATGTATGTCTTATCCAGGAGCGCTAGCGTTTCGGCTGGCGACAGGGGCGCTTTTCCCTCTTCAGTGGTGACGGTGACAACGCCGCCGAGCAGTGTCGCCTTGCCGGCAATCTCCAAACGGTCGCTACGCCCGTCGGCAGCCACCTGAATGAGCAAACCTGTATCTTTGTCGAAAGTGGCATCGGTTGCCACATGTAATGTGCCGATGGAATTGCCCGGCGCGACCATGCCACCCTCATGCACAGCCAGACGCTCCACGGTGCCGATGCCACTGAGCACACCGCCAGTGTTGACCGCCGCTGCGCCGCTGCGGCCATCGACGGAGGCAAAGCCGCCGTTCAAGGCGAGATCGCCGGTCACACCCGTGGCATTGACCTTCACCTGCCCGCCCGCATTCGCGGTTACCGCCGCCGTCGTGCCATCGACGGTTAGAAGCCCCGTATCATTAATGATCGATGTTGAAACCACAGAACCGCCAAGCCCGATGCCAAGCTCGCCGCCATTGATCAAGGTATCGCCGCGATAGGTATTCTTGCCCGTCAGCCACAGCGAGCCCAGCCCCGATTTCGTCAGCCCCGCATCATAGGATTTCGGATCGGCAAGCTTGTCGGAGAGATAGGCCGTGCGCGATTCGGTGAATTGATATTCCGTTTCCAGCGCGGCTATCTGTTCAGCCAGCATTGTCTGTTTCAGCACCGTAAGCGGGTCTTGCTTTCGGCCGGTTTTGTAATCTGCATAATCTGCAGTGGGATCACTCCCGTACGTTGTGACAGATTTCGGATAAGCCTTTTTGAAATCGGCTAGTAGGGCCGAGGCGAGGGGATTTACTGTGATTGTGATATTTTTTGCGAGTGTTATTTTCCAATTAACTTCGGTGGCAGCAGCCACGGCTTTGAACAGCGCCGTCAACAAGGCTTCGGCCGCAGCAATCTTGTCAGAGGAAAATTGTGGTTCGATTGTCTTCGCCAGCTCCGAGCGCTGTTTCTCGCCAAAACCGCTCTCCCAGCCCCGCACCTTCTTCCGCGTAGTCCAAGCCGCCACTTCCTCTGCTTCCTCCCGCTTGCGCTGATCCAGCGCCACCTGCGAGATGTCGTTGCTCCAAGTGTCTTTTACACCGGCACCTAGGTTGGCATCAAACCGGCCGAGGAATTGGGCAGGGCCGTTCATAGCCTTCTTAAGATCGATTAGGCCCCAACCAAAGATATTGGGAAGATTTGTCAAACCAGGTTTCAAAGGAGACACGCTGCGATACAAGCTTCCTAAGGTATGCTGTGATCTGTTGGGATCGTCCTCCATGTTCTGTGCCGTTGTCAGCATTACAGACAAGGATTCAGCATTGGTCATGTAAGGAAAACGCTGCATAATCAATGCAAGCGAGGCCGACGCATGGGGAGTAGCTGCGGACGTGCCATTAAAATTAGGACTATAGCCACCATTTATGCCCGTTGATAGAACATCTGTTGGAGCCATGATGCACCAATATTTGGCAACGCCACATTTATTGTAAACTTGGCCTGTGTCGCGCGCATATCCACTGACTGCGAGCCAATGTCCCTCCAACTCCGGTCTGAAATAGGCGAGGTTTGGCTCCAGACTTGGACTGGTCGGGGACCCAACATCGGCATTGCCCGCCCAATTGGTTTGAAGCACATCATGCTTCTCTACAGATTCTGCAATGGCGTCGAGCCACGTTTTATGGCCACTTGTTCTAAGCTGCTCGAAGTTTTTGTAAGCGTTGGCCAGTTCGTTTGGCGTACTCACTAGACTTTCCGATGGTATACTGGATATTTGTCCCCAGCTATTATTGATAATTCGCGTTCCTTGCTTGCCTAGAGCATCATAAATTGCCTTGAAATAATTATAATCCAGGTTGTTGGAGCCTTGCTGAATACTATCTGTCCCGTTGGTATTCGCTGAATAGATATCAGCCTCGAAGGACACCCCATGAAATTGAACTCCGTCTTTGGCAGCGCCTATTGTGCCACTGACTTCAGTTCCGTGAGCATCGTTGACCCCAGGAATGTAAACTCCGGGCACATTGAAGGCTTCACCCCTTTTGAACGTGCGTTTTTTTTTGTCAGTCCAATTGTTGTCCGCGGAATAACTTCCTTCAACGGCGACTGGATGAAAACGTGAAGTGGTAAATTCCGAGTGAGGTAGATAAATCCCAGAATCCACTACGCCGATTTTGATGCTTTGCCCGTACAAGCCGCGCGCATAGGCATATTCCGCTTTCAAAGCACCAATGCCCCAATTGCCCTGAAACTCCTTGTCGGCACGCCATGTCGCCGCGGCCTTCTCCAGATCATCCGTCCTGCTGCCATCGGCGTTGAAATATTTGCCCGGCACCTCCTGCGCATGGGCGCCGGGTCCAGCGGCAGCGATGATCAGCGCGGCACAGACGCTGCTCATCAGATGGTTGCGGAATTTGGACAAACGATCAGAACGCGCGGAAAAAGCCGCACCTGTGGCGTGAAAAGACATGAAATATGGTTCCCGATATAAGCGTCGTTTGAAATGCAGAAATAGAAAACTAAAATGTGAGGCAAAATAGAGTTGCAATGACGTGTAATAGTCAAGTGCAAAATATATGGGCAAAGCGTTAACCCGCCGGTTTTGACGGCAAGTCAGACTAAAGTATTCCGAATTTCCGCCCGTATTGCTCGCATAACTAGAGGGGGTAAGGAGGTTATACTTTGTGGTGTATCTCTGGATGATTCTCCGAGAAGAGACAAATAGGTGGCCTAGTTCCTGCGTCTTATCAGCCGGGAACCGACCAGAAGCGCGTAACCGGCGAAGAATATTGCCAGCGACACCGCAAATCCGCCGGGGCCCATCGCGTCCATGCCAAGCCCCAGTGCCTGCGGACCGACCAGCATGCCGACGGCATAGCAGAACACGAACGCCGCATTGGCCGAGGCGAGTTCGCGGCCAGTCAGCTGTGAGCCGAGATGCGCGAGGCCGACCGTATAGAGCCCGGCCACCACGCCGCCCCAGATGAAGAACAGGCCCGCCACCAGATACCAGTTGGCGGTGATGAAGGGCAGGATGCACATGCCGGCAAGCCCGACCAGCGCGCAGACAAGCAGGATCTTGCGGCGGTCCTGCACATGGTCGCTGAGCAGGCCGATCGGGATCTGCATCAGCACATTGCCAAGGCCGATCGTGGTCAGGAGCAGGGCGGCATCCGCCTCGCTGTAGCCGATGCGCGAGCCATAGACCGGAAACAGTGCAAAGCCGCCGGTTTCCACCGCGCCGAACACGAAGACGGCCGCCGTTGCCGTCGGCACCGCCCAGATGAAGGGGGCGAAGGGCACGTGTTCTTCCTCGTGAAAATCGGGGCTTTCCTTCCAGGCAAGGAGAACAGGCAGCATAGCGAAAATGATGATGCCGAAGCCGACGGCAAACGGCGTGATGCCGGTGCTGCCGATGCGCGAAAACAGCCAGGGCCCGAGCGCAAAGCCCATGGACAGCACCGTGGCGTAGACGCCGAGCACCAGCCCGCGTTTTTCCGGCGGCGCGGCGGTGTTGATCCAGTATTCCGACAGGATGAACAGCATGGTCAAGGCGAAATGCAGGAAGACGCGCAGCACCACCCAGACCCAGAAATCGCTGAAGACATAGAAGCCGAAGAAGGAGCAGGCGCCGATCAGAAGCATCAGCAGCAGGGTCGGCACCACGCCGAGACGGGCGGCGATGGAGGCGGCGAAGGGCGCGGCAACGATGGAGGCGATGCCGGCAACCGCCGCGTTGAGGCCGATCATCGTGGCGGAATGGCCGCGATTTTCCAGGATGACGCTGAGCAGCGGAATGCCGAGGCCGATGGCGACACCGACGGCACTGATCGTCGCGATGGCCGCAACAAGGGCGCGCCAGGATGACCGGACCACGATCTGGTCGGACGTCTTCTGCATTGCATCCATGAACTAGAAGACCTCTCGGACGAAGCGCCCGTATTTCATGCGGTATTCAACGACGGTGTGGCCGGGTTGCAGGGCCGGATTGGTCTCCAGCACCGCCTGCGCCTCCTGGATGATGGCGCGGGTGATCGTCGGAATATCGAGCTTCAGGGCGTCGTTGAAGGGGAGCCAGCACAGCTCCTCAAGCTCGAGCGACGATCCGGTGCCTTCGGGCAGGCTGTCGGCCACCGCTTCGCGGAAGGCCATGAAAAAGCGCGTATCGAAGCGGCGCGAGCCGCCGGGCGGCGTGGTGGCGCGGGCAAAATAGCGCATGGCCGAAAGGTCGGGCAGGATGCCGCGCTGGTCAAAGGCCGCCCAGTCGGGGTGGCCGATGGCGGCGGGTGCGTGCCGGCCGAGGAACAGCCCGGCTTCCTCAAATGTCTCGCGGATGGCGGAAAGGGCGAGGGCGCGGCAGCGCTGGGTGCTGGGGCGCGTGCCCATGCCCTTCAAAAGATTGCCCTCGTCGGCCGGCGTCAGCTCGCCAAAGGCGGCAATCCGGCCATCGGCCCGTTCGGTGCGCCCGCCCGGAAACACGAATTTCCCCGGCATGAAGACATGGCGCATGTGGCGCCGGCCCATGAGGATGCGCAGTTCCTTGCCCGTGCGGTCAACGAGCAGCAGCGATGCGGCGTCGCGCGGCCGCAGGCGGGCATGTGCAGCTTTGGCAGGCGCGGATTTGTCGAGGTCGCTCAATGGCATCGTATCACCGTTCCGGCGGTTCCAGCTCATCGGTTTCGCCGCCGAAACCATGCATGTAATTGGCCCATTGCAATCCAATGATCGCGCCCTTTATCGGTTGGAGCAGGGCGATGGACATGGCAACCGTGAGGGGTGCCCAGATTGCCAGATGCACCCAGCTTGAAAGCAGAACGAGCGTTTCCACCGCGAGGAATCCGCCCAGCACAATATGGCCTACAATTGTGATGGTTATATAAGCAGGAAAATCATCGGCTTGCTGGTGGGTATAGTCCTCGCCGCAGACGGCGCAGCGGTCGACCGATTTGACGAAGGCGCGGAACAGTTTTCCTTCGCCGCAATGCGGGCAGCGGCCGCGAAAGCCGCGCCACATGGCCTGACCGACCGGGCGGACGGGTCTTGCCGGGGCAGTATCCGCACCAAAAATATGTTCCGTCATCCCTTACCTCTTCGCCCGCCGCGGGAAAACCCGCCCGGACGTTTCTGGCTTCCGCGCGCAAAACGCTTGGCCTTGTGGTGCGAGCGCACGCCGCTTGGAACGGCATGCGGTTCGGTCAGCATTTCGAACCGCAATGCACCCGCCACCGGCAGGGCCTCGATCAGGCGCACATCGACGATGTCGCCCAGCCGGAAGCCCTTGCCGCTTCTTTCGCCCGAAAGGGCATGGTTGGTTTCATCGTAAAGATAGTAATCATCGCCGAGGGTTGAAATGGGAATAAAGCCATCGGCACCATATGTCGCAAGGGCAACGAACAGCCCGGCCTTGGTCACACCGGAAATCCGCCCCTGGAAACTGCTGCCGACCTGTCCGGCGAGGTGATGGGCGATCAGCCGGTCGACGGTGTCGCGTTCGGCCGCCATGGCGCGCCGCTCCGAGGTGGAAATCAGCGCGGCGATCTCCGGCAGGTCTTCCTCTTCCTTGCGGGTGATGCCGTCGGGGCCGAGTGCCAGCGCCGCGATCAGCGCGCGGTGCACGATCAGGTCGGCGTAACGGCGGATCGGCGAGGTGAAGTGCGCATATTTCTGCAGGTTGAGACCGAAATGGCCAATATTCTCGGGGTTGTATTCCGCCTGCGACTGCGAGCGCAGGACGACCTGGTTGACCAGTTCCTGCTGTTCGCTGCCTTCGACGCGCTTGAGAATATGGTTGAACTGGTTCGGGCGCAGTTCGGCGCCGCGCGCCAGCGAAATATCCAGCGTGCGCAAAAACTCGCGCAGAATTTCCTGCTTGGCCAGCGAGGGCGCGTCATGGATGCGGAAGATCAGCGGCTGGCGCTTGCGCTCCAGCGTTTCGGCGGCGGCGACATTGGCCTGGATCATGAATTCTTCGATGAGCTTGTGCGCATCGAGCCGCGGCGGAATCACCACCTTGTCGACCTTGCCTTCCGGCGTCAGCAGGATTTTCTTTTCCGGCAGGTCGAGTTCCAGCGGTTCGCGGGAATCGCGCCCGCGCTTGAGCACGGCGTAGGCTGCCCAGAGCGGCTTCAGGATGCTGTCGAGAATGGGCGCCGTCTTCTCGTCGGTCGCACCGTCAATGGCCGCCTGTGCCTGCGGATAGGACAGGCGCGCATGCGAGCGCATCATGATGCGGTGGAATGTGTGCGAAATCTTGCGCCCGTCGGCACCGAAAATCATGCGCACGGCAAGGGCGGGGCGGTCGACCAGTTCCTTCAGTGAGCACAGGTCGTTGGAAATGCGTTCCGGCAGCATGGGAACGACGCGGTCGGGAAAATAGACCGAATTGCCGCGCTTCAGCGCTTCGCGGTCGAGCGCCGAACCCGGCGTGATGTAGGCGGCGACGTCGGCGATGGCGACGGTTGCGATGAAGCCGCCGGTATTCTTCTCGTCCGTGTCCGCTTCGGCGCAGACGGCATCGTCGTGATCCTTGGCGTCGGCCGGATCGATGGTGACGAGCGGCACGTGCCGCCAGTCCTCCCGGTGCGCCATGGTGGCGGGCTTGGCCTTTTCCGCCTCGGCAATGACGCTGTCGGGAAACACGTGCGGGATTTCATGCTCGTGGATGGCGATCATCGATAGCGCCCGCTCGCTGGCAACGGAGCCGATGATCTGGCTGATCCGGGCAAGCGCCAGCCCGTAGCGGCCGATCTTGCTCACTTCGACTTCAACAAGGTCGTTCGCCTTGGCATTGTTCAGCTGGGCCGGGTCGACGGAAAGCTCCGCCTGCCGCCGCTCCACCGGCTCGATCCGCCATTCGCCATTGTCGAGATGGCGCAGCACGCCCAGTACCGCATCCTTGCGGTGTTCGATGCGCTTGATGACGCGGGCCGTATAGGCCGGACCGCTGGGATCGGCGCCCTGGAAAATGCGGGCGAGAACGCGGTCGCCGACGCCGGGCGTCGGGCCCTTCTGGTTGCGCGAGGCGCGGATGAAAACGGTAGGCGGCCGATCCTCGTGATCGGCAGGCCATTCGGCCGGCTTGGCAATCAGCCCGCCATCACCGTCGCGTCCGGTGATATCGAGGACGGCAACACTTGGCAGGCTGCCGGGCACGGCGAGGCGCTTTGCCCGCTTTTCCACAAGGCCGTCATCGGCCAGATCGCGCAGAATGTCTTTCAGGCCGATGCGTGCATCGCCCTTGAGGTTGAAAGCCTTGGCGATATCGCGCTTGCCCGCGCGGTCCGGATTCTCCTTGATGAACTGGAGAATTTCCTCGCGGCCCGGCAGATAGGGCTCGCGACCGGTGTCTGCGGAACTGGCAGGCCGCTTTTTTCCTTTGGGTGGAGAGATACGGCGTGCCAATGTTCGGGTCCTTAACTAGCTTTTTTCGTCGCCGCCTTTTTGGCGGCTGGTTTCTTGGCGGCGGGCTTTTTCGCCGCAGCCTTGCGGGCAGGGGCTTTCTTGGTGCCCTTGGCCCCGGCCTTCTCGGCGATCAGGAGCAGAGCTTCCTCGACGGTGACGGTTGCCGGGTCCTTGCCCTTCGGCAGGGTCGCATTGACCTTGCCCCAATTGACATAGGGACCGTATTTGCCGTCGCGCACGGTGATCGGCCCGCCATCGGGATGTTCGCCCAGATCCTTCAGCGCCGCTGGTGTGCCGCGCCCGCGACCCGGGCCCTTGGCCAGCTTTTCCGCCAGTACTGTGACGGCGCGGTTGAGGCCGATGGAGAACACGTCCTCCGCGCTTTCCAGATTGGCATAGGTGCCGTCATGCGAGAGGTAGGGGCCATACCGGCCGATACCCGCCGAAATCATCTTGGCCGATTCGGGATGCTGGCCCACATCCCTTGGCAGGGACAGGAGCGCCAGCGCCTTTTCATGGTCCATGGCCTCGATGGTCCAGCCCTTCGGCAGGCTGGCGCGCTTGGCTTCCTTGCCGTCGCCGCGCTGCACGTAGGGGCCGAAACGGCCGTTGCGCACGCTGACGTCCTCGTCGGTATAGGGATCCTTGCCAAGCACCTTCGGCTCGTCGCCATTGCCGTTCTCGCCGGAGGCTTCGCTGCCGCCGAGCTGACGGGTGAACTTGCATTCCGGATAGTTCGAGCAGCCGACGAACGCGCCGTACTTGCCGAGCTTCAGCGAGAGATTGCCGGTTCCGCAGACCTGGCAGATGCGCGGATCGCTGCCGTCTTCGCGCGGCGGGAAGACGAGCGGGCCGAGCTGGTCGTTCAGCGCATCGAGAACGTTGGTGACACGCAGTTCCTTGATGCCGTCGACGGAGCCGAAGAAATCGGTCCAGAAGTCGCGCAGAACATCCTTCCAGCGCAGCTTGCCATCGGAAATCTCGTCGAGCTTTTCTTCGAGGTCAGCGGTGAAATCATATTCCACGTAGCGCTGGAAAAAGCTCTCGAGGAAGGCAATGACCAGACGGCCCTTGGCTTCGGGAATGAGCTTGCGCTTTTCGATGGTGATGTATTCGCGGTCGCGCAGGGTGGCGAGGGTTGCCGCATAGGTCGAGGGACGGCCGATGCCGAGCTCTTCCATCCGCTTGATCAGCGTGGCTTCGGAATAGCGCGGCGGCGGTTCGGTCGAGTGCTGCGTCGCGTTGATCTTTTCGCGGGCGAGGGCCTCGCCGGCACGGATCTCGGGCAGGCGGGCGCCGTCCTCATCGACATCCTCTTCCTCGCGGTGATCCACATAGGCACCGAGGAAGCCATCGAACTTCACCACGGAACCATTGGCGCGCAGCTGGGCAAAACTTGAACCGTTCTGCGCGTCAATGTCCACGACGGTCCGTTCGATATCGGCCGACTGCATCTGGCTGGCGATGGCGCGCTTCCAGATCAGCTCATAGAGCCGCGCCTGGTCGGCATCGAGGAACTGGCGCACGTCCTTCGGGTGGCGGTTGAAATCGGTCGGGCGGATGGCTTCGTGCGCTTCCTGGGCGTTCTTCGCCTTGGTCGAGTAGAAGCGCGGCTTCTCCGGCACGTATTTTTCGCCGAATACCTTGCTGATCGTCTGGCGCGCGGCCTGAACCGCTTCCGGCGCCATCTGCACGCCGTCCGTACGCATATAGGTGATCAGACCGGCGGTCTCGCCGCCAAGGTCCATACCCTCATACAGGCGCTGGGCGATCTGCATGGTGCGCGAGGCCGAGAAGCCGAGCTGCCCGGATGCCGCCTGCTGCAGGGTGGAGGTGGTGAAGGGCGGTCCGGGATTGCGCTTGGTCGGCTTGGCTTCGACGGATGCCGCCTTGAAGCTTGCGCCCTCCAGCATGGTGCGCAGCGCACCCGCCTGTTCGGCGTTCTTGATATCGAGCTTGGCGAGCTTCTTGCCGTCGACGGAAATCAGCCGGGCTTCGAAGCCGTCATTGCGCGGCGTCTTCAAGAGCGCTGCAATGTTCCAGTATTCCTCGCGCACAAAGCGTTCGATCTCGGCTTCGCGATCGGCAACGAGCCGCAGGGCGACCGATTGCACGCGGCCGGCGGAGCGGGCGCCGGGCAGTTTGCGCCAGAGCACCGGCGACAGGGTGAAGCCGAAGAGATAGTCAAGCGCACGCCGGGCCAGATAGGCATCGACCAGCGGCATGTCGATGTCGCGCGGATTGGCCATGGCGTCGAGCACCGCGTTCTTGGTGATCGCATTGAACACCACGCGCTTGACCGGCTTGGTGCCGATGGCCTTTTTCTGCCGCAGCACTTCCAGGACGTGCCAGGAGATTGCTTCACCCTCGCGATCCGGATCGGTTGCGAGAATGAGGCCGTCACTGTCCTTCAAGGCCTTGACGATATCGCCCAGACGTTTGGCCGATGCCCCGTCGACTTCCCACGACATGGCGAAATCTTCATCCGGACGTACGGACCCATCCTTGGCAGGCAGATCACGGACATGGCCGAACGAGGCCAGAACCGTATAGCCTGAACCCAGATATTTGTTGATTGTTTTAGCCTTGGCGGGCGATTCGACGACGACAACGTTCATTATTGAATTGGGCTTTCCTGCTCTTGTCACATTACAAAAGCACAGTTTTCACTTCGAAACAGGTCTTGTGAAATGAACAGGCTTGCTCGGAACGTCAAGGCCTGTGCGTGAAAAATCGTTAAATGCAACTTAAAGTTGCTATTTGAAATATTGCAATTAATGATATTATCCATGCGTCTCAGACGCTTTATTGAGAAAGGCAGCGAGTCCCGCCTTTTTTAAGAAAGCGAATCACTATTTGATTGTTTTTGTGGAGGTTCGGACTGGCAAACTGTGAAATCCACCGGATTAAAGACCTATATAATATAACTTTATTTATTTCTGTATAAATGCGTATTTAAGGACGAAGTCATGGGTGAGAACAAGTTCAGTCGGACAGAAAACATAAGATATATTCAGCAAATGCTGGGAGAATTGCGCAGTATGGCCAAGTTGAATGACCTGGACATGCTGGCCTATCTGATCGAAATCGCTTACATCGAAAGCAATGATCTTTTGGCAAAAGAGACAAATATTGTCTCCTCTCTAAAGAAGCGAAACACTTCCACCTGAGTGACGCTGCAGCCGGCCGGCCAGATCGAGTTCGAGCAGAATAAGCGATATGGCCGCCGGATGAATTCCGCTTGTCCTGATGAGGTCGTCGACATCGGCGGGCGTTGGACCCAAAAGGGTGACGACCCGGTCGCGGTCTGTCTCGTTGGGCGGGGGAATGGACGGAAAGGCGGATTCCGGCGCGAAAAATGCCGTATCGTCGAGGGCGGGCCGGTCCACAAGCGGTCCGATGGCCGACAGGATGTCGGCGGTTTCAGTCACGAGAATGGCGCCGTTCTTCAAGAGAGCATTGGTGCCCTTGGCCCTCGGATCGAGCGGCGAACCGGGGATGGCGAAAACCAGGCGACCGAGTTCTCCGGCAAACCGGGCGCTGATCAGCGAGCCGGATCGCTCCGCCGCCTCGACAACCAGCAGGCCGAGGGAAAGCGCCGCGATGATCCTGTTGCGGCGCGGAAAATCCCGGGCGCGCGGCTCCCAGCCGAACGGCATTTCGCTGATGACGGCGCCGCCGCTTGCGGGGATCGCTGCGAAGAGGTCGAGATTATCCGGCGGATAGGGCTTGTCCAGGCCGCCGGCCATGACGGCAACGGTGCCGCTGTCAAGGCTTGCCTCATGCGCCGCCTTGTCGATGCCGCGGGCAAGCCCGGAGATGACGGCGTAACCCGCCTGTCCCAATTCCCGTGCAATGATCCGCGTGAGCTTGATCCCGATGAGCGAGGCATTGCGCGCGCCGACAATGGCGACAGCCGGACGGCGAAACACCGCCGCATCGCCCTTGATCGCCACCAGCGGCGGCGGATTGTCGGCGTGGCGCAGATAGCGGGGATAGTCGGGTTCGCCGATACCGGTGAAGACGGCACCCACGCGCGCGGCCATCGCCATTTCGCGCCGGGCCTCGTCGAGGCTGGCGATCCGGATGGGACGGCGGCCGCCGCCGCGCCGTACCAGTTCCGGCAGCATTTCCAGAGCGTCGGAAGCCGAGCCGTAGCGGGCAATCAGATGGCGGAAGGTGACCGGGCCGACATTCTCACTGCGGATCAGCCGAAGCCAGCTCAGTCGCTGGCTGTCAGAAAGGCGGATGCCTTTCTGATCCTCCGTCACCCCTTGGACCCGATCTTGCCCTCGGTGCCGGCCAGGAGGCGCTCGATGTTGGCGCGGTGCTTGATGAAGACGATGACCGTCAGGATGAGGAAGAGCAGGGCGATGGCGTGGTAGCCCATGACATAGAGAATGATCGGGGTGGCAACCGCCGCGATCAGCGCCGACAGCGAGGAATAGCGGGTGGTGTAGGCAATGATCAGCCAGATGGCGGCGAAGATCAGCGCCACCTGCCAGACAAGGCCAAGCAGGACGCCGAGATAGGTGGCGACGCCCTTGCCGCCCTTGAATTTCAGCCAGACCGGAAAGATGTGCCCGAGAAAGGCGCCGAGACCGGCGACAATGGCGGCCTGCGGGCTGATGGCGCCGGCGATCAGTACGGCAGCGGTTCCCTTGAACATGTCGAGCAGCAGCGTTGCCGCCGCCAGCTTCTTGTTGCCGGTGCGCAGCACGTTGGTGGCGCCGATGTTGCCGGAGCCGATGCTGCGCACGTCGCCGAGGCCCGCGAGCCGTGTCAGGATCAGCCCGAACGGAATGGAGCCGAGCAGGTAGCCCAGGACCAGCGCGGCGAAAAGATATCCTGCCTGCCCGTTGATGAAATCCGACATGCTCTCTTCCCCGGTTTTCTCTTCAGATGGTGAAAACGGACTTGCCCGCCACAAATGTCTGCAGAACGCGGCCCTGGAAACGGGCGCTTTCAAAACAGCTGTTCTTGGAGCGCGACCGCAGCTGTTCTTCCTTCACAATCCACGGCTCGTCAAGATCGACTATGGTCATATCCGCCCGGGTGCCTGGCTTGAGCGTGCCCGCATCGAGGCCGAAAATTTTGGCGGGGCCGCTGGAAAGCGCCTCGACGACGCGGATCAGCGGCACATCGCCATTGTGATAGAGCCGCAGGGCGGCGCCGAGCAGTGTTTCCAGGCCGATGGCCCCGGCCGCCGCATCGGCGAAGGGCAGGCGCTTGGTGTCGACATCCTGCGGATCGTGCGACGAGACGATGATGTCGATGGTGCCGTTGCGCAGCGCCTCGACCATGGCCAGCCGGTCCTCCTCGAGCCGCAGCGGCGGCTGCAGGCGGAAGAAGGTGCGGAATTCGCCGATGTCGTTCTCATTGAGCGAAAGATGGTTGATCGAGACGGCGGCGGTGGCATTGACGCCGTTCTGCTTGGCGCGGGCCACCACCTCGGCGGACATGGCCGTCGAGATTTGCGCGGCGTGATAGGTGCCCTTGGTCAGCGCGGCGAGACGCAGGTCGCGTTCGAGCGGAATGACTTCCGCTTCGCGCGGCGTGCCGGAAAGACCGAGCCAGCTGGCATAGAGGCCTTCATTCATCACGCCCGAAATGCCGAGATAGGGATCCTGTGTCTCGTGCGACAGGACAACCCCGAAATCCCTGGCATAGGTGAGGGCGCGGCGTAAGAGCTGCGTATCGGCGATGGAATGGCGCCCTTCCGTGATCGCCACGGCACCCGCTGCGCGCAGCAGGCCGATTTCGGTCATTTCCTGGCCCTGCAGCCCCTTGGTGACCGCCGCAGCCGGATAGACATTGACCACGGCCGTATCGCGCGCCGTGCGGCGGACGAATTCGACCAGCGCCACATTGTCGATCACCGGATCGGTATCCGGCATCATGATGATGGAGGTCACGCCGCCGGCCGCTGCCGCCTGGCTGGCCGAGGCGATGGTCTCTCGGTGTTCAGCACCGGGCTCGCCGATGAAGACGCGGGCATCGACGAGCCCCGGCAAGACGGTTTTTCCCGTGCAGTCGATAACAGTCGCGCCTTCGGGCGCACCCTGGTTGCGGGCATCGGCGCCGCTGGCAACGATGCTGCCGTTCCTGATGATGATTGTTCCGGTCTCATCGAGACCGCGGGATGGATCGACGATCCGGGCATTGTGCAGAACGGTCGTGCTCATCCCGCTACTCCTTCCGCGTTGCGGCGCGGGTCCAGCAGCGCTTCCATCACCGCCATGCGCACGGCGACGCCCATTTCAACCTGCTCCTGAATGACGCTCTGCGAGCCGTCGGCCACATCCGAGGCGATCTCGACGCCGCGGTTCATCGGTCCGGGATGCATGACCAGCGCGTCGGGCTTGGCATGCTTGAGCTTTTCGCGATCAAGCCCGTGATAGTGGAAATATTCACGCACCGACGGCACGAAGGCGCCCGCCATGCGCTCACGCTGCAGGCGCAGCATCATCACCACGTCGGCGTCTTTCAGACCCTCCTCCATCGAGTTGAAAACCTCGACGCCCATCTGGCTGATCCCGGCGGGCAGGAGGGTCGAGGGGGCGATGACGCGCACCCGCGCCCCGAGGGCGTTGAGCAGCAGGATATTGGAGCGGGCCACGCGCGAATGCAGCACATCGCCGCAGATCGCCACGATCAGCCGGGCAACCTTGCCCTTGGCGCGCCGGATTGTCAGCGCATCGAGCAGGGCCTGCGTCGGGTGTTCATGCGCGCCGTCGCCGGCATTGACCACCGAGCAGCCCACCTTTTGCGCCAGCAGGGCGGCGGCACCGGCGGAGCCATGCCGGATGATCAGGATATCCGGCCGCATCGCATTCAGCGTCATGGCGGTATCGATCAGCGTTTCGCCCTTTTTCACCGAGGAATTGCCGACCGACATGTTCATCACATCGGCGCCGAGCCGTTTTCCGGCCAGCTCGAAGGATGACTGTGTCCGGGTCGATGCCTCGAAGAACAGGTTGATCTGCGTCCGTCCGCGCAGGACACTCTTTTTCTTCTCGGACTGGCGCGAAACCGCGATCTCGCTGTCGGCAAGGTCGAGAAGAATATTGATGTCCTCGGGGGAAAGGTTCTTGATGCCAAGCAAATGGCGGTGGGGAAACAGAAGGGGGAGCGTTTTTGATGTCATATCAAGTCCCCCCTATAGGCTTGATGCCGCCGCCCCGCAAGCGTTTGGCAGCATATCCCGCCCTGTTCCCCCAAAAAATCCCTTGTTCTTATAAGTTCGTGACGCTGCATGAATATTGTGCGTGGTTCGACAAGCTCACCATGAGGGAGGTGGTTTGGCTGCAGGGCTCATCACAAACGTTGCAGAATAGTGCTCCCTGCAATCCCCCGTTTCCCCTCATGGTGAGCTTGTCGAACCACGCACCACGCACGATGCCGATGCAACGAAGCAAGACCCCTAATGCGCCTCGGCGGCCAGAATGGCCTCGCTGCGGATTTCTTCCGTCAGCTTCAGCCGCATCCCGGTGAACTCGGGGCTGGCCTTCACCGTATAATGCCGGGGGTGGCCGAGTGGCACGGGCATGATGGATTTGATCCGGCCCGGCCGTGCTGACATCGTCACCACCCGCGACGCCATGAAGATTGCTTCCTCGATATCGTGCGTGACGAAGATGACGGTTTTCTGCTCGTGTTCCCAGATACCGAGCAGCAGCTCCTGCATCAGCCCGCGCGTCTGGTTGTCGAGCGCGCCGAAGGGTTCGTCGAGCAGCAGGATTTTTGGATTGTTGGCCAGCGCCCGGGCAATCGCCGTGCGCTGCTGCATGCCGCCCGACAGCTGTTTCGGCCAATGGTTTTCGAAACCGCGCAGGCCCACCTTGTCGATATAGGAGGCAACGATGTCGCGCTTTTCTTTTTCGGCAACGCCGCGTTCACGCAGGCCAAAGCCGATATTCTGCTCGATCGTCAGCCATGGAAACAGCGTATAGGACTGGAACACCACGCCGCGATCAGCGCCGGGACCTTTGACCTCCTGCCCATCAAGCGTCACGGTGCCGCTGGTCGGGCGGTCGAGCCCGGCGACAATGCGCAGGAGCGTGGACTTGCCGCAGCCGGACGGACCGAGGATCGAAACGAAGTCGTTATGCGCCACGGTGAGGTCGGTGGGTTGCAGCGCCTCGGTCGGCTTGCCGCCGTGCACGCCCGGAAAGATGCGGCTGACGCCTTTGATGACAAGCGTGCTCATGCGAGCCTCCAGGCGAAAAGCCGGCGATTGACCGATTTGAACAGGAAATCCGAAATCAGGCCGATGACACCGATGACGATGATGCCGAAAATGATCTGCCCGGTGGCGAGCAGCGCCTGGCTGTTGATGATCATGTAGCCGATGCCCGAGGAGGCACCGATCATTTCGGCAACGATGACATAGGTCCAGGCCCAGCCCAGCACCAGCCGCAATGTTTCGGCGATATCCGGCGCATTGGCCGGGATGAGGACACGCTTGACGATGCCGCTGTCATTGGCGCCGAGCGTATAGGCGGCTTCCACCAGATCGCGGCGCGTATTGGCGACGGCCACGGCCACCATCAGGATGATCTGGAATACCGCGCCGATGAAAATCACCAGCAGCTTTTGCATCTCGCCGATGCCCGCCCACAGGATCAGGAGCGGAATGAAGGCCGAGGCGGGAAGATACCGGGCAAAGGAGACGAAGGGTTCCAGCATGGCCTCGATGGGCTTGTAGGCGCCCATGGCAATGCCGAGGGGAACGGCGATGATGGCCGCGATGACAAAGCCGCCGACAACCCGCCAGATCGTCATGCCGATATCATAGAGAAAATTCTGCTGGGACAACAGGAGCCAGCCGTCATGCAGCATGGTCAGGGGATCGGCGAGAAATGTGCTGGATACAAAGCCGCCGAAGGTGGCGGCGGACCATGCCGCAATGAACAGGATAAAGAAGAGGACGCCAAGCAGGACGCGTGACGACGCCCCGATCGGCTGGAGAGGTTGAACCATGAGTGTTCCGATGCAAAGAGTGAAGGTATAACCCTAGGAGTGCCGATGTTGTCCGGTTGAAGTGGCTGCAAGTTGCAGTGCGTGGTTCGACAAGCTCACCATGAGGGAGGTGGTTTGATGCAAGGCCAATCCGATGGGTTGCAGAATAGTGCTCCCTGCAATCCCCCACCTCCCTCATGGTGAGCTTGTCGAACCACGCACCCTCCTCTTGCAGCCATCAGCTGATTACTTGATGAAGCTGGTATCGACGATGGTGCTGATATCCGGCTTCTTCTTGATGACGCCAATTTCAAGCAAAAGGTCTGCCGCCTCGTCGGAGAATTTGGCAAAGTCTTTCTCGAAGAAGGCCTGGTTGGCTGCCTTGTCCTGCCAGCGCAGATATTGCGCGGAATTGCCGAACACCTCTGCTGTCTGCTTCACGTCGGCACCCATGATCGCGTAGGCCTTGTCCTTGTCGGCTGCGATCAGCTCGAGCGCGTCGAAGTAGCTCTTGGCGAAGGCCTTGGCCGCTTCCGGATTCTTTTCGAGGAATGCATTGGTGCAGCCAAAAGTGTCCATCACGACGGGATAATCCAGCGTGGTGGCGATGATCTTGCCCTTGTCCGGGGCGGCGCGCACGGTGGACAGATAGGGCTCATACGTCATCGCCGCGTCGTTCTGCCCGGCGACAAAGGCCTGGGCCGCCGGTCCCGGCTCGAGATTGACGACCTTCACGTCCTTCAGCGACAGGCCGTTGTGCTTCAGCATCCATGCCAGGACGAAATAGGGCGATGTGCCGGGCGCCGATGCGGCGATGGCCTTGCCCTTGAGGTCGGAAATCTTGGCGACATCGCTGCGCACGACCATGCCGTCGGCGCCGAATGACTTGTCCATCTGGAAAATCTGCTTGGTGGCGACGCCATTGGCGTTCCAGGCGATCCAGGTTTCCACCGTGGTGGCGGCGCACTGCACGTCGCCCGATGCCAGCGCCAGATGGCGGCTAGCCTGCGGAATCTTGGTCAGCGTGACGTCAAGGCCGTTCTTCTTGAAGATGCCGGCCTCCTTGGCCAGCGTCAGCGGGGCAAAGCCGGTCCAGCCGGACAGGCCGACGGAAACCGCCGTGTCCGCCTGTGACGGGACGGCGGATGCCAGAAGCGCCGCGCATGCAGCGCCGAGATACCATTTGAATTTCATCTGATTGACCCCTTTGTTCATTTTTTTGGCACGATGAATATAAAGGCATGATAGGCAGGCAGCTTTTCATTTGTCTAGACATAAGCTTGCGCCCGGATACAGAAAAAGCTGCCTGAGACATTTTGCATCGGCGCCGTCATTCGGCTAGAAGAAGATGGATCGGTTAACCGCTTGTCAGAACCTTCATTCCATAAATGCGCGACTCATGATTGCGGCGCTGACGTGTTCGGATGAAACGGGCCATGCCGTGAAGACAGCTCATATTGGATCAGGACATTTTCTTGAAAACCCACGACGTTCTCAACCAGACACCCTCCATGATCGGCCTCAACGCCTATCTCGGCGATCCGTTGCTGATGCAGATCACCAAGCGGTTTCCGCAGGCGACCCGGACGGAGCTGGAACAAAGCGGCCGGTTTGTCCTGTCCGGTGATGCGCAGGATCTGGCGCGGCTCGCCAATACGGAAACGCCCAAGCTGCGCACCCATGACCGCCAGGGCTTTCGCGTCGATGTCATTGATTACCATCCGGCCTATCATGCGCTGATGCGCCGTTCCGTGGCGCAGGGCCTGCATTCGTCCATCTGGGAAGACGGCCCGACGGAAAACGGCCTGCGCCACCAGGCGCGCACGGCGCGCTTCTATACGGCAGCGCAGCTGGAATGCGGGCATCTCTGCCCGATCACCATGACCAGCGCGTCGCTGGCGGCCTTGATGTCGTCGCCAAGCCTGTACCGCGAGTGGTCGCCGCTGGTCCTGCCGCGCAAATATGATTCCAGCAACAAATCCCCGGCCAAGAAGGCAAGCCTGACTCTCGGCATGGGCATGACGGAGAAGCAGGGCGGCACGGATGTGCGCACCAATACGACGCGCGCCGAACCCGCCGGCAGCGGTTTTTACCGGATTACCGGCCACAAATGGTTCATGTCGGCGCCTATGTCCGATGCGTTCCTGGTGCTGGCGCAGGCGCGGGAAGGCCTGTCCTGTTTCCTCGTGCCGCGCATCCTGCCGGACGGATCATCCAACGGCTTTCGCTTCCAGCGCCTGAAGGACAAGCTCGGCAACCGCTCCAATGCCTCGTCCGAAGTCGAATTCGACAATGCGCTGGGCCAGATGGTCGGCGGTCCGGGCGACGGTGTCAAAACCATCATCGACATGGTGACGCTGACGCGGCTGGACTGTGCCATCGCCTCGGCCGGGATGATGCGCGCCGGTCTCGCCGAGGCGGTGCACCATGCGCGCCATCGCATCGTGTTTGACGGGCCGCTGTTCGACAAGCCGCTGATGCTGCGGGTCATGGCCGACATGGCGCTGGATGTGGCCGGCGCGACGGCGCTGACCTTCCGGCTGGCCCGCGCCTTCGACAATGCGGCACAGAATCGCGGTGAGGCGGCCTTCGCCCGGGTGATGACCCCTGTGGTGAAATACTGGGTTGCCAAGATCGCGCCCGCCTTGCTGTACGAGGCGATGGAATGCCTCGGCGGCAATGGCTACATCGAGGAGGGCAATCTGGCCCGCCATTACCGCGAAGCCCCGGTCAATGCCATCTGGGAAGGTTCCGGCAATGTCATGGCGCTGGACGTGCTGCGCGTTCTCAAGCGCGGGCCGCAGCTGTTCGACGAGGTGCTGAACTGGATCGGCGCCCAGCTCGGGCGCGGCGGGCAGGGTACGGTCGAGGTGCTGCGCGCCGCCATGCGTGTTGCGGAAAACGACGAGGGCGCTGCGCGCATCCTGACTGAGCAGCTGGCGCTGGCCGCTGCGGGTGCGGAACTGCGGCACCTGCACTCGGAAGATATCGCCGATGCGTTCATCGAAACCCGCCTCGGCGGGCAGTGGCGCACCACCTACGGCATGCTTGATGCCCGTCACAACGCCAAGAGCATCGTCAACTCGCTCTATCCCCCAGCCAACTGAGCGCCGTTTCTGCCGGCATAGCCGTTGCGCGTGGTTCGACAAGCTCACCATGAGGGAAGTGGTTTGGCTGCAATGCTAATCGGAAACATTGCGGGATAAGGCTCCCTGCAATCCTCACCCTCCCTCATGGTGAGCTTGTCGAACCACGCATAACGCACAGTGGCCGCTGTTTTTCGACGCGCCTTCACACCGCTTTTGTCAAATCTGCGCATCGGCCGCTGATCGGCCCTCTCGCAGGGCCGAAAAGTGCTCCGGCTAATACCTTCAATTTTAATAAAATTTTTTTAAATTAACCTTAACAAACGGTTTACGTTGCGCCTAAACTCTTAGCAGATATCAATGTGATTCGAAAATACCTCGTGATTTCACGGGGTTACACAAACCGCCACCAACTTCCCCGCTAGGAGAAATGAATGCGCAGCTTCCTGATATTCTGGGCAGGCCCGTTAAGCTTTCTGTGGGGTTGGTATTTTCTGTCGTACTACGATCTGAGCATGGGGATGTACTTCTTCAGCCGTGAAATGCACGATCTGGTCTTCACCATTTACGGCAATATTCTCGGGATCGCGCCGGACAGCATTCCGCCGCTGGTCGCCCGTGCCTGCATCGTCGATACGGGGCTGGTTTTCTGCCTGATCGCCTTCCGCCGCCGCAAGCAGATCATCGCCTGGGTCAAGGTGTGGCGGGCAAACCGTGCCGCCGCCGCGGCATCGGCCAATACGGCGCTGGCCTATTCGAAGGAATTGCCGTCTGCGTTCTGACGCAGGCTCTGCAGGCGGTCCAATGCCCCTTGCAGGATGAACGCCGCCGCAGCGGAATCAATCCGCTCGGCGCGTTTTTGCCGTGATACATCCATGCCGATCAGCGCGCGTTCCGCCGCAACCGTCGATAGACGCTCGTCCCAGTAGACGAAGGGCAGGTCGGTCAGCTTTTCCATGTTGCGCACGAAGGCGCGGGTGGCTTGCACGCGCGGGCCTTCGCTGCCGTCCATATTGACCGGCAGGCCAATGACGATGGCGCCGACATTGTCGCTTTTCAGCGCCTTCAGCAGATCCTGCGCGTCGTGGGTGAACTTGCTGCGCTTGAGCACCGGGCGCGGATTGGCAAAGGAAAAACCCCGGTCCGAAATGGCGATGCCGATGGTTTTCGTGCCCAGGTCGAGCCCCGCGACGGTCTGGCCGTCGGCGACGTGATCTTCGAGCTGTTCAATGGTCAGAACCGTCAAGGGTGTTTCCTGCACTTGAATTGGCCGGCGAAAGGCCGTTGTAATTCGCCGTTGTAATTCGAATGAATGTCACATAGCTGCAATAGACGGTTGTGGCGAGCAAAGACTGACAATGGAAGGGAAAACCCCATGAAGATTACCTGGCTTGGCCATTCGGCCTTTCGCATTGAAATCGCCCAGAGCACGATTCTGATTGACCCTTTCCTCAACGGCAATCCGGGTGCGCGCGGCGTTGACCCGAAGGAAGCGACACGCGGCGCCACCCACATCATCCTGACGCACGGTCACGGCGATCATGTCGGCGATACCGCCGCCATTGCCAAGGATACGGGTGCGGTGGTGATCGGCAATGCCGATCTGGTGACCTGGCTCAACAATCGCGGTGTCGCCCGCGTCGATCCAACCAATACCGGCGGGACCGTATCGCACAATGGCTTCACCGTGACCTATGTCAACGCGCTGCATTCCTCGGCACAGATCACCGAAGATGGCGTGTCGCATTCGCTGGGTTCGGCCAATGGCGTCGTCCTGCATTTCGACAATGAGCCGACGCTCTATCACATGGGCGATACGGATATCTTCTCCGACATGGCGCTGGTCAACGAACTGCACCAGCCGGAGATCGGCATCGTGCCGATCGGCGACCGCTTCACCATGGGTGGTGCCGTCGCCGCGTTGGCAACGCAGCGCTATTTCAAATTCGCCAGGGCGATCCCATGCCATTACGGCTCGTTCCCGATCATCGACCAGACCGCCGACAAATTTGTCGCGGCGATGGAAGGCAGCAAGACGCAGGTCTTTGTCGCCGGGACAAATGATCAGTTTACGGTTTGAGTTTGGGTTGCTAAAGCCGTTGTGATTTTGGTCGTCACCACGACGATAGGCTGAGCTATTGGAGGTATTGTGCGTAAACTATTCCTGATTTCCTGCGTCATGGCGTTGTCGACACCGGCTTTCGCCCAGACAATCGATGCCAAGGGCGCCGATGAGCTTGCCAATACCCTGTCGAAATATGTCGGCAAGACCGCACTCAGCAACGGCATTCTCAAGGTAACGCCCGAGGCCGACGGCTACCGCGTTACCTTCAGCACCGATGCTTTCCTCAAAACCATGCCGAAGCAGGACCTGCTGAAGGGCAGCCTGGGGGATTACAGCATCCTGACCAAGCCGCTGGCCGACGGAACATGGAATGTGTCCTCGGGCAACATACCTGCGGCGGCCTTCGACGTGAGCGGGCCCAAGGGCCCTGAGTCGTTCCATTGGTCGGTCGATGGCGGCAGCTGGACCGGATTGTTCGATCCGAAGATCGGCACGTTCTCGACCTCGACCTTCGCCTATGATGCGTTCAAGCTGTCGCTGAAGTCGGCGGAACAGGATATCGACGCCAGCGCCAGCGGGGCAAAAGGGCAGATGCTTGCCAAGGCCGCTGCATCGGGCGGCATCGATATCGATATGACGCAATCCCTCGCAAATTTCAGCGAAACGATCGTCACGAAGCTCCCCACGCCTGATGCGGCCACCGAAGAGGGCGAAGCAGCCAAGACCGAAACGCCGGCTGCCGGTGAACCGGTGAAGGTGACGCTGCGCAGCGGCGAACTCGGCAGCGTTGCCGAGGGCAAGGGCTTCCGCAACCGGGAGCTGCTGGACCTGTGGGCATTCGTCATCGCCCATATGGACGAGAAGAAGCTCAACAAGGCCGGACAGGACGAGCTCAAGCTGAAGCTGCGGGCGGCCCTGCCGCTCTGGGACAAGCTCAAGGGCGAGTATCATTTCAAGGACTTCAACGTTGAAACGCCGCTGGGCAATTTCGCCGCCCAGAACATTTCGCAGGAAACCAACCTCGACGGCATCAGCAAGGATGGCGCCTATCACTACGCCATGCGCACCAACGGCCTGAAATATCCGGCCCTTCCGATCCCCGAATGGGGTGTGCCTTTCCTTCCGACCGATGTGGAACTGGTGATCGGGACTGCCGGTGTCGATCTTGATACGGTCGTCAAGGGCGCCATCGACGATATGGACCTGAACCGCGACAAGGTTCTCTCCGAGGAGTTTGAAGCGGCAACCGCCGCACAGTTCCTGGTTGCGCCGCCCAAGCTGGTGATTTCGAAGAGCCTGGTGCGTACCGCCGATGCGGAACTGACGGTCGAAGGCGAGATGACCTTTGCCGGCCTGAAGCCCGCCAGCCACACCACCTGGGAAATGGCCGGTTTCGACAAGGTTGTCGAGCGCCTGAACAAGGCGGCGGAAACCGACGCCGAAATCCAGAATTACATCACCTTCGTCAAGCTGGCGAAGGATTTCGGCACGGAAGTCGACGGCGGACGGATCCGGTGGGTCGTCGATCAGCAGGCCGACGGTTCCGTTGCGATCAATGGCAATCCCGTGAAAGGTCCGGACCCGGTTGTCGAACCCGGCAGCGAGGATGTCATTGATGTGCCTGCACCCGACGATGAAGAAGACAATCCGGATGCGCAGGCGGACAAGGCGCAGTAATCGGCGCCCGGCATGCCGACTTGTCCGTTGCGCTTGCCCGCAACGGACACTATAGCTGCTTGATCAAGAATTGAATTTTCGGGAATCCCAATGTCTGTCGATATTTCCACCGTCAAACGCGTTGCGCGTCTTGCCCGTATTGCCGTGAGTGAGGATGATGCAACCCGCATGACCGGCGAACTGAATGCCATCCTCGGTTTCGTCGAACAGCTGAACGAAGTCGATGTGGCGGGTGTCGAGCCCATGACATCGGTCACGCCCATGGCCATGAAAAAGCGCCGGGACGTGGTCAATGACGGCGGCAAGGCGGCCGATATCGTTGCCAATGCGCCCGT
>Ga0310786_10003203_pt1 | contig 24056 bp, 28 predicted proteins | sample AusTroGonzalo_MG_FD_203881 | JGI IMG/M metagenome (GOLD analysis project Ga0310786, IMG submission 203881) | Bovine rumen microbial communities from tropical cattle in Woodstock, Queensland, Australia - Gonzalo_03 (v2) (version 2) | ecosystem: Host-associated > Mammals > Digestive system >...
TCACCTTACTTAGAATTTGAGTCCTGCTTCACGAGCGGCGTCTGCCAAGGCTTTAATTCTGCCATGATACACGCGACCACCGCGGTCAAACATCACTTCGGTAATGCCTTTTTCCAAAGCTTTTTTGGCGATTACTTCGCCCAACGCTTTAGCGGCTTCTACGCTTTTGCCGGATGCTTCAAATTTACCGGCCAATTCTTTAGACAAAGTCGTTGCAGACACCAAGGTGCTGTGCGTATTGTCGTCAATAATTTGGGCGTAGATATATTTTAAGCTTCTATAGACAGACAAGCGCGGGCGGTGAGCTCCGGCGGCCGCCAACAAATGTTTGCGGCTTCTGTCTTTTCTAAACTGATATCTTTCTTGTTTAGTAGCCATAATTATTTGCCTCCTGCCGCAGTCTTACCGGCTTTGCGGGCAATATGTTCGCCTTGGTATTTAATACCGCTGCCTTTATACGGCTCGGGCGGGCGGATGCGGCGGATTTTGGCGGCAAAATCGCCTACGGCAAATTTATTGCTGCCTTTGATTTCAAGCAAGTTGCTCTTGGGGTCGGCCGCCACGGTTAAACCCGCAGGGACTTCCATAACCACCGGGTGAGAAAAACCAAGCTCCAAGGTCAGCTTATTGCCGGCCACAGAAGCACGGTAACCCAAACCGTTGATTTCCAAGTTTTTGTTAAAACCGTTCGTAACGCCTTCAACAATGTTGAATACATTGGCACGGGTAGTACCATGAATAGCGTTTAATTCTTTAGCACGTTTTTCATCAATAGACAAAGTCAATACACCATTATCTAATTTAATAGCAATTTCCGCCGGAACAGTATAGGACAAGGTGCCTAATTTGCCGGTAGCGGTAATGACTTGGCCTTTGACGTCCACTTTGGTACCCGCGGGAACATTGATAACTTTTTTACCGATTCTGCTCATATTCCCTCCTACCAAACTTGGCACAATAGCTCGCCGCCGATTTTGTCAGCTTTGGCTTGTGCATCGGTCATGATACCTTTGGACGTAGATAAAATCGTGATACCAAAAGAACCGCGGACTTTGGGAATATTGTTATAAGCACTATATACCCGTTGGCCCGGTTTGGAAACACGGCGCAACCCTTGGATGACACATTCATTTTCCGGCGTATATTTTAAGAATACGCGGACGACGCCACCCTTGGTTTCATTATGCACAGCTTTGAAGTTGGCGATATAGCCTTCTTCTTTCAAGATGCGCGCAATTTCCGTTTTGATTTTAGAAAAAGGGATATCCACTTTTTCTTTCTTCTTCATATTTGCGTTTCTGATTCTGGTCAAGAAATCTGCAATTGGATCCATATATTCAGGTAGCTCTCCAAATTACTTTCCTTGCGGAGTTAACTTGCAAGTGCTGCCTCCTCCTGTGTTTACCAGCTAGATTTTTTCAGACCCGGGATAAGACCCTGGTGTGCCATTTTTCTTAGGCAGATACGGCAAAGGCCGAAATCACGGTAATAACCGCGGGAACGTCCGCAGATTTGGCATCTGTTATGATACCGAACCGCAAACTTTTGGTCTTTAGCCATTTTTGCAACCCATGCTTTGGTAGCCATAAATTCCTAACTCCTTATTTGGCCGACTTCTTAAACGGCATACCCATATACTGCATGAGTAAAGTGCCGTCTTTGTCGTTCTTGGCGCTGGTAACAAACGTAATGTTCATACCGTAGGCTTTGGGCGATTTTTCCACGTCAATTTCCGGGAAAATATAATGTTCTTTAATGCCCAAGTTCAAATTGCCGCGGCCGTCAAAAGACGGATTAAAGCCCTGAAAGTCGCGGATGCGAGGGCAGGCAATATTGATGAAGCGTTCCATAAATTCAAACATGCGCGCACCGCGAAGGGTTACGCGTACGCCGATAGGCATACCTTCGCGCAGTTTGAAATTGGAGATAGATTTTTTAGCGCGGCGCACTTGGCTGGCTTGACCCGCAATAGCAGTCAAATCATCCTTGGCGATATCAAGCGCCTTGATATCTTCTCTGGCTTCTTTTACGCCGATATTGATAACAATCTTTTCCAATTTAGGCGCGGCCATGGGGCTTTTAACACCCATTTCTTTCAGCAACGCCGGCAGGACTTTCTCTTTATAGAGTTTCTGCAGGGTCGGCTGATATTCGGACGCGGTCTTGGTTGTTTTTTTCGTTTCTTTGGTCATGTTATTTACCTAGATTAAATAAGCGTCTCGTTGCATTTGCGGCAGACACGCACTTTATCGCCATTGTCCAAAATTTTGATTTTGGGGGTCATGGCTTTTTTGCATTTGCTGCAAACGACGGCGACATTGGAAGCATCTAACGGCGCTTCCATTTTTTGAATGCCGCCCTGTTTATTTTGAGAAGGTTTCACGTGTTTGGAAATCATATTCACGCCAATTACCGTTACCGTATTTTTGGCCGGATTGACGGATTTCACTTCACCTTTCTTCCCTTTATCTTTGCCCGCAATGACGAGCACGGTATCTTTTTTCTTTACTTGCATATTAGACTACCTCCGGGGCGAGCGAAATAATTTTCAAGAAATTCTTTTCGCGAAGTTCTCTCGCAATCGGCCCGAACACACGTGTACCTTTGGGTTCTCCGTTATCGTTGATGATGCAGACAGCATTGTCATCAAAGCGAATATAGGAACCGTCTTTGCGTCTTTTTTCACGGGCTACGCGCACTACGACAGCACGTACCACGTCGCCTTTTTTAATGGCGGAAGTAGGGATCGCATCCCGAACGGAGCACATCACGACATCTCCCAGAGTTGCGATATCCCGGTGGTGACCACCGCGCACCTTAAAGCATTGCACTTTGCGGGCGCCGGAATTGTCAGCCACGTTGACGATGCTTCTAATTTGAATCATACATTAACTCCGTATTTGACTAACAACTAGGCCTGGGCTTTTTCCACAATTTTGGAAATACGCCATTTGGTCGTTTTAGAGAGCGGACGGCAGCTCATGATTTCCACTTTGTCGCCGATTTTGGTTTCATTGGCTTCATCGTGGGCATGATATTTCGTCGCTCTTTTTAAGGTTTTGCTGTACAAACCGTGACGAACCAAGCGTTCCACTTTTACGACGCGGGTCTTGTTCATCTTATCGGAGACAACTTCACCAGTAAGTACCTTTCTCAGGCCGCGGGTTTCTTTGTTTTCCATATCCTAGACCTCTTATTTTTGCTCTTGTTTCTGATTAATCAGCGTTTGCAACAGAGCAATTTCGCGTCTGACCGCCCGGATTTCTAATGGGTTAGAAAGCGGGGTGGTGCTGTGTTTGAAAAGAAGATTAAATTTCTTTTCTTGCGCCTTGGCCAAAGCTTCTTTGAGCTCCGCCACGGTTTTATTCTTCAAAGCTTCTTTTTCTTTGGTTTTCATACTATCTTCTCGCTACCAGTTTGGTCTTAATCGGGAGCTTGTCGGAAGCCAAGCGCATAGCACGCTGTGTATCTTCCATCGTAGCGCCTTCCAATTCAAACAAGATCGTTCCCGGTTTAACGACAGCCACCCAATGGTCCGGAGCACCTTTACCTTTACCCATACGAGTTTCGGCGGGGTGTTTCGTAATGGCCTTATCGGGGAAAACGCGAATCCAGAGTTTACCTTTTTTCTTGATAAAACGGGACAGCGTAATACGAGCCGCTTCAATTTGGCGGGCAGTGATCCATTTCGGTTCCAAGGCTTTCAGGCCGTATTCACCGAATACCACGGTAGCACCGCGAGTAGCATTCCCTTTAATGCGAGGAGCGCTATGCGGTTTGCGATATTTTACTCTTTTAGGCATCAACATAAGTAAATTCCTCTACTTCGTTTCCGGCACCGCAACTTCTTCTACGCCGGAATCGGTTATCCCTTCTACCATATCACGATGCTGTTTTTTAAGTTCGTTCATGATTTCTTTGGGAGATTTGGCAAAATGTGTCCGTTTGAAAATCCAGACTTTGATGCCGATTTTGCCGCTGACGGTTTGCGCTTCGGTAAAACCATAGTCAATATCGGCGCACAAGGTATGCAAAGGCACGCGGCCTTCACGTTTCCATTCTGTACGAGCGATTTCCGCACCGCCTAAACGGCCGGACACCATGATTTTAATACCGAGGGCTTTGCCTTGAAGCGCTTTTTCAATAGCTTTCTTCATAGCGGCACCATAATGAGCGCGCTTTTCGAGTTGCTGGGCAATATTTTGGGCAACCAGTTGTGCATCCGTTTCCGGATTTTTAATTTCAATTACATTCACAACTGTCTTGCTGCCGGTTAAGGCTTCAATTTCTTTGCGCAGCGCTTCAATATCGGCGCCTTTTTTGCCGATGACTACACCCGGGCGAGCCGTATGAATGTTGAGGCGCAAAAATGCACCGTTACGTTCAATACCGACATAGCTTACAGCAGCCATCTGAAATTTATCTTCCACGATCTTGCGGATTTGGAAATCTTCCATAATCAGCGCAGGCATATTCTTCGGGGCGAACCAGCGGGAACGCCAATCCTGAATATAACCCAAGCGAATAGACCGCGGGTGAATCTTATGTCCCATAGTTTAGCGACCTCCCTTTTTTTCGTCGGAAACAATGACCGTCAAGTGGCACATGCTCTTTTTATAAGGCATAGCGCGTCCTTGCGGGCCCGGTTGAATCCGTTTTAAGTGGCCGCTGGGGCCTAAGTTGGCAAAGCATTCTTTAATATATACTTTGCTAAAGTCAAGCTTTTTACCGGCTTTGACTTCTAGGTTAGCAGCTGCGCTGTGAATAGTTTTGGCTACTAAATCAGCAGTACGTTTTGCAATAAACGGAAGCACATCTTCCGCCGCTTTTACGTTTTTTCCGCGGATTTGATCCAAAACTAAGCCCACCTTGCGGCTGCCATAGCGTTGAAATTTAGCTTTTGCACAAGCTTCCATATTCAATCCTCAATTATTTCAAGGCGGTGGAGTCTTTTGTCATACCACCATGGCCTTTGAACAACCGGGTGAAAGAAAATTCACCAAGTTTATAACCTACCATACGTTCGGAGATATAGATAGGCAAGAATTTCCGGCCGTTGTGCACCAAAAAAGTATGGCCCACAAATTCCGGGGTAATCGTGCAAGCTCTCGCCCACGTTTTGATAGGTTTCTTTTCGTTGGAGGCGTTCATTTTTTGAACCTTTTCCAACAGGTTTAAATCCACATAAGGACCTTTTTTAGTTGATCTTCCCATAGTTATTTAACCTTGTTTTTGCGTCTGTCGCTGACGATCATCCAGCCCCAAACCTTCTTGGTGGAGCGGGTCTTTAAGCCGCGGGACGGTTGGTTCCACGGAGAGCGCGGGATGTTTCCACCCTTACCGTGACCACGGCCACCACCCATCGGGTGATCTACCGCGTTCATGGCGCTACCGCGTACGGTCGGTTTAACACCGACATGGCGTTTGCGGCCGGCATTACCGAAAACCACGTTGGCGTGGTCTACGTTGCCCACTTGACCGATGGTCGCACAGCAAGCGCTGGGGACCAAACGAATTTCGCCAGACGGCATTTTGATGTGAGCATAATCCGATTCTTTAGCCATCAGTTGGCCTTGGGAACCGGCGCTGCGTGCCAGTTGCGCACCTTTACCGACTTTGAGTTCAATGGCGTGGATAAAAGTACCTTCAGGAATATTTTTGAGTGCAAGGCAGTTACCCACTTTAATATCCGCTTGCGGACCGCTCATCAGTACGTCTCCTACTTTGACACCAATGGGGTGCAAGATATAGCGTTTATCGCCGTCGGCATATTTCAAGAGACAGATACGCGCGCTGCGGTTCGGGTCGTATTCAATAGAAACGACCGTAGCCGGTACGCCGTATTTTTCTCTCTTAAAATCGATTTGTCTGTATGCGCGTTTATGACCGCCACCAATGTGACGCACCATAATCATACCGGTATTATTACGTCCGCCGGTTTTGCGCAGACCTTTGGTTAATCTCTTTTCCGGAGTCGTTTTGGTGATGTCAGAAAAATCAGACACCGTAATCGTTCTGCGGGAAGGAGTATAAGGTCTAAATGATTTAATAGGCATAGTTAGTAGTTCTCCTTATTCTACTTTGATGTGGCTTCCACCATATCAATTTTATCGCCTTCTTTCAACGTTACAAAGGCTTTCTTGTAATCCGGTCTTTTGCCTTCAAACCGGCCCATGCGGTGCATTTTGCCACGCACGGCAATGGTATTAATCTTCGTTACCGTAACGTTGAAGATTTTTTCTACGGCTGTTTTAATTTCACCTTTGGAAGCATCTTTAATAACAATAAAACCATAGCGGCCTTTATTGTCGCGTTCCAACAAGCTTTTCTCTGTTAAAAGAGGTTTCTTCAAAATGCTGTAGGTTCTCATACTTATTTGGCCTCCTTCACAAACGTTTTAGCCAAGGTATCAACTGCATCTTTGGTCAAGATAACTTTGCTGCTGTTGAGTACGGCATAAGCGTTCGTATCTTTCGGCGCCAATTGGGTCAGGCCTGCAATATTGCGGCTGGCTAAACGGGTCGTGTTGTCCAAATCGGCAAGCACGAGCGGTTTGCGGCCGGCAGCGAGTACACTGAGCATATCCGCAAACGCTTTCGTTTTCGCTTCTTTGAAAGTTAAATTGTTGAGGACAACAATGTTGCCTTCGGCAAATTTAGCAGACAAAGATTGCGCAACTGCAGCGCGGCGTTTGGCGACGGGAAGATCCTGACGATAAGAGTGCGGAGTAGGCCCAAAAGCCACACCGCCATGGCGGAATTGCGGAGCACGCAAGCTACCTTGACGGGCGCGGCCGGTGCCTTTTTGTTTCCACGGTTTCTTACCGGTACCGGATACTTCGGAGCGGGTTTTTACATCCGCCGTACCGCTTCTTTGATTAGCCAAGAAAGCGGTGATGACTTCGTGAAGGAAGGTCGGGTTCGGTTTGACGGCAAATAAATTGTCCGGCAAGTTAATGGAACCCTGTTCTTTACCTTTAATATCTAAAACTTTCGTTTCCATGGTCAAAGTCCTTACTTCTTGTTAGCAGCCTTAGAGGCAGAGATTTTCTGCACAATCGGGGCTACCACATGTTTTCTATTCTTGGAAGTTTCTAAGACGGACACAATGCTGCCTTTAGCACCGGGAACGGAGCCTTTTAAGAACAGCAAGTTGTTTTCATTGTCCACTTTGATAACTTCAATTTTGGCGACGGTGTGGGTGGTGGTACCATAGTGACCAGCCATGCGTTGGCCGGAGAGTACTTTACCCAAAGAGCGGCGGGAGGCTAAACCACCGGGTGCGCGCGCTCTGTCAGATTGACCGTGCGTAGCGGGTTGACCGGCAAAGCCATGGCGTTTCATACCGCCGGCAAAGCCGTGCCCTTTGATGCTGCCTTGCACGTCAACATAGTCGCCGGGTTTGAAAATTTTATCGAGTGAAATGACTTGACCGATTTCAAAACCGTTAATGTCTGCCACGCGATGTTCTTTGAGGTGGCGGACCGGAGTCGTGTTGGCTTTTTTGAAATAGCCGAGTTCAGGCTTATTTAATTTGCTTTCTTTCACTTCGCCAAAACCAATACAGACAGCGTTGTAGCCGTCTTTTTCTTGAGTTCTGACACGTACAACCTTGCAGGGGCCTGCTTTTACAACAGACACACCGTGCAGATTGCCTTTTTCATCAAAGAGCTGGGTCATACCCACTTTTTCACCGATGACAAAACGTAACGTCGCCGGAGCTTCTTTGACAGTTTCTGCTTTGGCCGCTTCAGCAACAGGCGTTGCCTCTTGGGCACCAGCAGCATTCAGGTTTTCTTCTGCCATACTTATTCTTTTCCTTTATTAGTTGCTTTTAATGGCCACATCTACGCCGGCGGGCAAATCAAATTTCATGAGTTCGTCTACCGTTTTAGAGGTGGGGCTTTTTAAGTCAATCAGCCGTTTGTGAATACGCATTTCAAACTGCTCGCGGGATTTCTTATCGGTATGCGGAGAACGAAGTACGGTGTACTTCTTAATGCGTACCGGAAGAAGAACCGGGCCGGCAACAATAGCGCCTGTTTTCTGCGCGATTTCCACGATGCGGGCAACACTGTTGTCAAGCATGCGATGGTCGTAAGAGCGCAGTTTAATGCGGATTCTTTCTTGGCTGAGAATTTTCACTTTCTTTTCAGTTTTTTCTGCCATTTTAGTTTCCTTAAGGTTCTTTTTTCTAAAAAATTTATCGGCAGAAAACCCCACACCGCACCCACCGTTCTCCGACGGGGCAGTTAGGAATTTTTTGCCTGTATCCTACTTCAGTACTGTACTATTGTACCAAATTAGGGGCTTGTTTGGCTATATTTTTTCGTGAGTTCACCAGTCACTTAAAACACAGCCTAAATTCGCTTAGTTATATTGTATAATAATTGAGTTCTATTGTAAAGATATTTTTGAATTTTAAAAGGAATATTCTATGGACCATAATTATGGACTAAAAATTGTAAAAGATTATCCTATTAAAGGGGTCAATTTTATTGATATTAACGGCCTTTTGGCTACCCCAAAATATTTTACGGCAGCTATTGAAAAATTTTGCCAGACCATTCAAAACACGCTGCCGGCAGATATCTTAGCTAAAGCGGCCATCATTACGCCCGAATCGCGCGGATTTATTTTTGGCGCGCCGGTGGCGTGCAAATTAGGTTTACCCCTTTTGCTCATTCGTAAAAACGGCAAAATTCCCAGCAATCCCTATTCATTCCGCATTACCAACGAATATTCCACCTATAATATGGAAATGGACGGTGACCTTTTGGAAAAGCACGACCATTTTATTTACATTGATGATATTTTGGCCACGGGGCAAACGTTGGCATCCGTACGCCAAGCCGTTGCTAAGAAAGATAAAACGATTGTGATGGCGGTGCATTTAACGGCGGTAGCGGCCCTAAAAGGCTTGCGAGAGCATAATGAAGAATTAAAAGGCTTGCCCTCCAAGGAAATTATTTAGACTCATCTGCCAAAATTTGTTATACTAAATCAGTAGTAAAGCAGTACACAATTTGATTCTGTTTTTGGAACCGTTGAAGAAACGGAGAGCTGTGGGGGAACCCTGCGGCACTTTTCCTCTCCAAAAACAGCCGATATCAGGCGCAAGGTAAAGGGCCTTATAACCCCTTCATCTTGTGCCGAATGTTTGCCACCCGCAAGGGCGGCAAACTACGGCTGTTATTTTTTGGGTTAGAGGAAAAGGCTCAAAAGTAGCAGCCGTTTTTGTTGGGTTTCATAACAGAATCAATAAGGAAATTATATTATGAAACACAACAAAGCATTCACACAAAACAAAAACCATTCCCGAATGTCTTTATCGGGAATCTCAGCTCCACTGAGTAAACAACAAGATCCCCGACAACAGCACTCGGGGATGGTAAAAGGATTTACGTTAATAGAATTACTTGTTGTTGTTCTAATTATCGGTATACTGTCTGCCATTGCCTTGCCACAATATCAAGTAGCCGTGAAAAAAACAAAACTTGCGACTATCAAAAACCTTACCCGCAGTATAGCCAATGCTGAAGAAATTTATTATATGGCAAATGGCACATACACTATTAACTGGGAAGAATTGGATGTAACACTACCCGATAGGAATCATTGTACAGATGCTGGTACTTTCAACCAGTGTTATTTTGACTGGGGACATTGCTTTATCCAAAAACAAAATATAGATCGCGCGGTATGTCATATTGCCGACGTGAGTTATGCTATTTATTTTGATAATGCACCTAAATATGCCGGACAACGACGCTGTTATTCAATAGGGCTTGATCTTACCACAGCACAAGCAAGAGTATGCAAAAATGATACAGGAGCAAATGCCCCCTCAGACAATATTGAAATTGGCTCCAACTATCGCATGTGGATATATCAACCATAAAAAAACCGCGTAATACAATGCCAAATTTATTGTACTGATTGTATAATTTTTTGGCCTTTTCCCTGCTCCGTCATCCCGGGATGACGAGATAAAAGGACTGCCCAAAAATAAAAATTGTCTATCCTAAAAACAATACTCCAACAATACTTTTTACACTAACAACACAAAACCCCGCTCATAAGAGCGGGGTTTTTAAATGCACAACTGTATAAGCCGTTAAACTTAGGCGGCTTTGGCGGCGGTGCGTTTTTCCACAATGGCTTTGGCCACGTTGCCCGGTACTTCGGCATAGTGGCTCGGCTCCATTGTGAAAGAGGCGCGACCTTGAGATAGTGAGCGTACGTTGGTGGCATAACCGAACATTTCGGCCAGCGGTACTTCCGCTTTTACGTAGCGGACGTTTCCGCGCACACCCATTTCACCGATTTGACCGCGGCGAGAGCTCAGGTCTCCGATGATATCTCCGAGGTTGGCTTCCGGAGCGACGACTTCTACTTTCATAATCGGCTCCAAGATAATCGGAGCAGCTTTTTTCGCGCCGTCTTTAAGAGCCATAGAAGCGGCAATCTTAAAGGCCATTTCGGAGGAGTCTACCTCGTGGAAAGAACCGTCGTACACCGCTACTTTAATATCCACTAACGGATAGCCCGCAATCGCACCGGAGTCCAATGCTTCGCGGCAACCTTTTTCAATAGCCGGGATATATTCTTTCGGAATGCGGCCCTGGGTGATTTCGTTGACGAATTCAAACCCTTTGCCTTTTTCCTGCGGTTCAAGTCTCAAAAGTACGTGACCGTATTGACCACGTCCACCAGACTGACGTACGAACTTGGTTTCCTGTTGAACAGTTTTGGTAATCGTTTCGCGATAGGCTACTTGCGGTGCGCCCACGTTGGCTTGTACGTTGAACTCGCGTTTCATGCGGTCCACAATAATATCCAAGTGGAGTTCACCCATACCGGAAATAACGGTTTGCCCCGTTTCTTCATCGGTGCGGACGCGGAAGGTTTGGTCTTCTTCCGCCAAGCGTCCCAAGGCAATACCCATCTTTTCTTCGTCTTCTTTAGACTTCGGCTCCACGGCCACGGAGATAACCGGCTCCGGGAAGGTGATGCTTTCCAAGATAATCGGAGCATCGGGAGAGCAGATGGTTTGACCTACCTGCGAGTTTTTAATAGCTACGGTAGCGGCAATTTCACCGGCACCGAGCTCTTTTACTTCTTCGCGTTTATCTGCCATCATACGCATCATACGGCCTACACGTTCGGTAGCGCGTTTGGCAGGGAACAAAATAGTATCGCCTGCTTTTAGCACACCGGAATAGATGCGGAAATAGCTGAGTTTACCGACGAACGGGTCGGTCTGGACTTTGAAGATGAGTCCGCAGAACGGTTCTTTGTTAGAGGCTTTGCGGGTCGTTTCTTCACCATTGTCCGGGTTGGTTCCTTTTACAGGCGGGATATCTTCAGGAGAGGGAAGATAGAGGTTAACGCAGTCCAACAAGGGCTGCACGCCTTTGTTTTTATAAGAAGAACCACACACCACCGGGAAGAATTTACCCGTCAGCGTGCCGGCACGGATGGCCTTGTTGATTTCATCTTCGGTAAAGTTGGTTTCACCGCCCAAATAGCGCTCCATGATGGATTCGTCAAAATCGGCGAGTTTTTCAATCATTTCATTGCGATATTTTTCGGCGGTTTCTTTGAGGTCGGCCGGGATATCTACATAGTTAAATGTAGCGCCGTTATGGTCGCCGTCCCAAATAATACCTTTCATCTTAACCAAATCCACCACCCCGACGAATTTATCTTCGGCACCAATGGGGATTTGAATCGGGCAGGCATTACCGCCCAATTTTTCTTTAATGGAGTTAGCGGAGCGGAAGAAATCAGCACCCGTTCTATCCATTTTGTTAATGTAAGCAATACGCGGTACATGGTATTTATCAGACTGACGCCATACGGTTTCAGACTGCGGTTCCACACCCTGCACACCGTCAAAACAGCAGATAGCACCGTCAAGCACGCGCAAAGAGCGTTCCACTTCGGCGGTAAAGTCTACGTGTCCCGGAGTGTCAATAATGTTTAATTGGCAGTCTTTCCACACACAATAGATAGCGGCAGAAGTAATTGTAATACCTCTTTCGCGTTCTTGTTCCATCCAGTCGGTTACGGACGCACCATCGTGCGTTTCACCGATTTTATGCACTTTGCCCGTGTAGTACAAAATGCGTTCGGAAGTGGTGGTCTTACCGGCGTCGATGTGAGCGATAATACCAATGTTACGAATTTTATTCAAAGGATAGGTTTTGAACTCAGCCATATAAAATCCCTAGCTTACCATTTGAAATGGGCAAAAGCGCGGTTGGCTTCGGCCATTTTGTGTACGTCTTCGCGTTTCTTAAAAGCCGTACCTTCTTTTTTGGAGCCCAAGATAATTTCTTCGGCGAGTTTTTCTGCCATCGGGCGGCCTTTGCGGCTTTGGGCAGCACCGATTAACCAGCGCATAGCCAAAGAGGTACTGCGAAGCGGTTTGACTTCGGTCGGCACTTGGTAAGTAGCACCGCCTACACGGCGTGCCTTTACTTCCACTAACGGGCGCACGTTTTCAATACATTTATTAAAAACAGCCACACCGTCTTCTTTGGTTTTTTGGGCAATGATGTCTAACGTATCATTCAAAATACGTTCGGCAGTTGCTTTTTTACCTTCAAAATTTAATTTGTTTACAAACCGGGCCACGAGTACGGAATTATGTTTGAAATCCGGCGCGGGCTGCGGTCTTCTGTCACGGGGTCTTAAACCTTTTCTAGGCATAACTTATATTCTCCTTATTTACCGGCTTTCGGTCTTTTCACGCCGTAAAGCGAGCGGCCTTGCTTTCTGTTTTCTACACCGGACGCATCTAATGCGCCGCGAATGATGTGGTAACGCACACCCGGCAAGTCTTTTACACGGCCGCCGCGCACGAGCACGATGGAGTGTTCTTGCAAGTTGTGTCCCACGCCGGGAATATAAGCGGTGACTTCTACTTTAGAGGTCAATTTTACACGGGCCACCTTTCTCAAAGCAGAGTTCGGCTTTTTGGGGGTGGTGGTATAAACACGGGTACATACCCCGCGGCGCTGCGGACAAGCTTGCAAAGCCGGGGATTTCGTGCGGTTATTTTCTTTCGCACGCCCGTATTTTACTAACTGATTTACTGTAGGCATTACTTATTCTCTCCTGTTTCTTTCTTTTCTTTACGTTTTTGTTCAAATTCGTGGGTAATTTCCCGTGCGGAAATACCAGTTCCGGCCGGGATTAAATGCCCTACGATGACGTTTTCTTTCAGACCTTGCAGACGATCTACTTGGCCTGTGATAGCGGCGTCTGTCAGGACCTTGGTGGTTTCCTGAAAGCTGGCCGCTGAAATAAATGATTCGGAAGCGAGAGACGCTTTACTAATACCCAAAAGGATAATTTCTGCCGCCGCCAAGCGTTTACCTTCCGCTTTCATCTTGGCGTTTTCACGCAACCAGCTGGCGCGGCTCATGATTTCTCCTTTCAGGAAGTGGGTATCACCCGCATCCAGAATTCTTACGTTCCCTAACATCTGACGGACAATCACCTCAATATGTCTGTCATTGATTGTTACGCCCTGCAGTCTGTACACTTCCTGGATGGCGTTTAAGAGGAACTCTTGCGCTTCTTTTTCACCTTTGACACGCAATACATCATGCGGATCAATGGCTCCGTCGGTCAGCGCTTCACCGACACCCACATGGTCGCCTTCATAGACCACCAAGTGTTTACCTTGCGGAATACTGTAGGATTTCTCCTGATTGGTTTCCGGATTCCGCACAACTACTTCAATCAAACCTTTAGGCGAAGTTTCCAAGCTCACCACCCCTTCAAACTCGGCAATGATAGCCGGATTTTTGGGACGACGCGCTTCAAACAACTCCGCAATACGGGGCAAACCGCCCGTAATATCTTTGGTACCGCCGGCTTCACGACCGATCTTGGCCAAGACATCTCCGGCTTGTACTTCTTCGCCGTTTTCTACCATCAAAATGGTATCAATCGGCAAGGGTAAACTCGTTTTTCCGTTTTTACTTTCAATCGTAATGCGCGGATTTTTCTTACCCATGCGGCTGGCGATAATCTTACGTTCAATAACACCCGTTACTTTGTTGCGCTCTTCCTGCAAGGTAATACCTTCTGTAACATCGGAAAGCTTCACCACGCCTTTGGCTTCTGCCAAGACAGGAATAGAGTGCGGGTCCCATTCAGCCAACAAATCGCCTTTGTTTACCGTGGCTTTGTCGCTGGTGTAAAGGGTGGCACCATATTGAATCTTATATTCTTTAATTGTACCATTTCCGGACTCTACAAAGATAGAGCCGTTGCGCGATAAACAAATCTTATTATCGTACACATTGGTAATTACTTTCATATCTTTGAAAGTAACTTTACCGGAAATTTCCGCTACTGCCTGAGAGCGGGACAATACACGCGAGGCTGTACCACCGATGTGGAAGGTACGCAAGGTTAACTGTGTACCCGGTTCACCAATGGACTGTGCTGCGATAATACCGACCGCATCGCCCGGATTGCTCATTGTAGAAGTAGCCAAAGACAAACCGTAGCATTTTGCGCAGACACCATACGGAGCTTCGCAGGTTAATACAGAGCGGATACGTACTGATTCCACTTTGTATTTCTTAACGAGTTTACTTTGCTCTAACGAAATGACATCTCCGGCCTTAATAATGGTTTTTTCTTCTTCTTTTCCGTCGGGTCTTTGTACTTTAACCACAACATCTTCTAAAGAAGTACGGCCCAAAATGCGTTCTTCAATGGGTTCCACCATTTCTTCGCCGCTCATCAGAGATTTAACCACAATACCGTTATGGGTATGACAATCTTCTTCTGTGATGACCACGTTGTGCGCCACGTCTACCAAGCGGCGGGTTAAATAACCGGCATCGGCGGTTTTCAAAGCGGTATCAGACAAACCTTTACGTCCACCGTGTGTAGAAATAAAGTATTCGAGTACGGACAGACCTTCGCGGAAGTTAGCGGTAATTGGTGATTCGATAATTTCACCTTGACCACCGGTCAATTTCTTTTGCGGTTTAGCCATTAGACCGCGCATACCGGCCAGCTGACGTACCTGTTGGCGGCTACCGCGAGCACCGGAATCAGCCATTAAATACACGGAGTTAAAGCGTTGTCCGAGTTCCGGATTATATTTGTCTTCTTCAAATTTTTTCATTTCTTTGAAGAGTTCCGCGCCTACATCATCGGTAACGCGGGTCCAAATATCGATGACTTTATTATAACGTTCGCCTTCGGTAATAATACCGGCTTCGGCTTGCGCTTGAATGGATTTGACTTGCTTTTTGGCATCGTCAATATATTTCTGTTTGACAGACGGAATCGTCATGTCTGCTACAGAAATAGACAAGCCGGATTGGGTAGCATAGCCATAGCCCAGCTTCATAATCTTATCCAAGAGTTGCACTGCCTCATAGCGGCCGTACTTTTTGCTCTTGTAACATTCATCTACCAAGGCGGCCAGTTCTTTTTTGCCAATGGCTTTATTCACATACGGCCAACCTTCCGGTAAAATATTGTTGAAAATAATGCGTCCGACAGACGTATAATCTTTCCATTTGGAAGCATTCTGCGCATCTTTCGGATTTAAGCCTTCTTCAGCTAATTCGTTAATGCCGCGCACTTTAATTTTGGCATGTAAAGAAAGTTTGCCATATTCCAACGCGACCAACGCTTCTTCTTTGCTACCGAAGATAGAGCCTTCACCAATATCTCCATCCTTAATTTTGGTAATGAAGTTTACACCTAATACCATATCATGAGACGGAGAGGCAATCGGCTTACCGGAAGCAGGAGACAAAATGTTGTTAGAAGCCAACATCAGCGTACGGGCTTCCATTTGAGCTTCTAAGGAAAGCGGCACGTGCACAGCCATCTGGTCACCGTCGAAGTCGGCGTTGAAAGCCGCACAAGTGAGCGGATGCAACTGAATGGCTTTACCTTCAATAAGTACCGGTTCAAATGCCTGAATACCCAAGCGGTGCAAGGTCGGCGCGCGGTTTAACAAGACCGGGTGATTTTTGGTTACTTTTTCCAAAATATCCCAAATTTCCGGACGGACACGTTCCAACATCTTTTTAGCGTGCTTTAAGGTTACACCTTCTTTTTTCATCAGTTCGCCGATAATAAACGGTTTGAATAATTCCAACGCCATCAATTTCGGCAATCCGCACTGATGAATTTTTAAGCTCGGACCGACCACAATAACGGAACGGCCGGAATAGTCTACCCGTTTACCGAGCAAGTTCTGACGGAAACGACCATGTTTACCCTTAATGCTGTCAGATAAGGATTTAAGCGGTCTGCCGCCTTGACCGATAGAAACTTTGCCATGCGCACCGTTTTCAATTAAAGCATCTACTGCTTCTTGCAGCAGACGTTTTTCGTTATAAATCATCACTTCCGGCGCACGTAACGATTCAATATGTTTCAAGCGGTTATTGCGGTTGATAATACGACGATACAAATCGTTCAAATCGGACGCTGCAAAACGGCCTCCGTCAAGCGGAACGAGCGGGCGCAAATCCGGCGGAAATACCGGCAGCACATTAAGAATCATCCATTCGGGACGGTTGCCGCTTTCTTTGAATTCTTCCATCGTTTTCACGCGGCGAATTAATTTGCTGCGTTCTGCTTCGCTTTGAGTGTTTCTAAGTTGTTCATGCAAAGCGGGAATTTCTTTATCAAAATCAATGCCTTCCAGCAAAGTGCGGATAGCCGGAGCGCCGATATCTACTTTGAGGCGGCTGCCGTGTTTTTTGCGGGCTTCACGCACTTGCAAATCTGAAAGCAAGGTGCCTTTCTTGAAATCAGTACGGCCGGTTACGCTATCTACGCAGTCTTCAATGACTACATAAGAAGCATAATAAACTACGCGTTCCAAATCCGTCGTACGCATATCCAACAGCATACCAATGCGGCTTGGGTTTTTGCGCAGGAACCATACATGCGCCACAGGAACCGCCAACTCAATGTGCCCCATGCGTTCGCGGCGCACTTTGCTTTCCGTAATTTCTACACCGCAGCGGTCGCAGGTAATGCCTTTGAATTTAATCCAGCGGTACTTTCCGCAGGCACATTCATAATCTTTTGTCGGGCCGAAAATACGTTCACAGAAGAGACCGTCTCGCTCCGGTTTGAGCGTACGATAGTTAATGGTTTCCGGTTTTTTTACTTCCCCGCAAGACCAACTCATGATCTGTTCCGGACTGGCAATACCCAGTTTAATGGAGTCAAAATCAAAGAAATTTAATTCTTCCAGTTTTTTACTTTTTTTAGTAGTCGTTTGCATTTTGATATCTCCGAACGTTATTTCGCGGCTTCAGCGCCCACTTCTTCTTTCTCTGCAGCGGGCAGGGCTTTGTTTTTCGTCTTTTTAAGTTCTACGCTCAGACCCAAGGCCTGCAATTCTTTGATAAGAACTTTGAAAGACTCAGGAACACCCGGTTGGGCCGGGGTATCCCCTTTGACGATAGATTCATACATCTTTGTACGACCGGTAAAGTCGTCTGATTTAACCGTCAGGAATTCTTGCAAGGTATACGTAGCGCCGTAACCTTCAATAGCCCACACTTCCATTTCACCGAAACGCTGTCCGCCGAATTGCGCTTTACCGCCAAGCGGCTGACGGGTAATCAAGCTGTACGGACCGGTAGAACGGGCATGCACTTTGTCTTCCACCAAGTGAATCAGTTTTAACATGTACATGTAACCGATGGTTACTTTTTCTTCAAACGGTTGACCCGTGCGACCATCGTACAAGGTAATGCGGCAATAATCATCCGGCAAATATTTCTTGGCATATTCTTCGCGCTCTTTACCTTTGAGCCCTTTATCATCCAAGATTTTTTCTTTTGCCAAGCGGATTTGATTGACCACTTCTTGTTCGCTCGGTCCGTCAAATACCGGGGTAGCGGCATTATAATTCAAATGTTTAGCCGCCCAACCGAGCATGGTTTCTAGAAGCTGTCCCACGTTCATACGGGAAGGAATACCCAACGGGGAAAGTACGACGTCAAGCGGCGTACCGTCCGGCAAGTAAGGCATATCTTCTTCCGGCAAGATACGGGCGACCACGCCTTTGTTACCGTGGCGGCCGGACATCTTATCACCGACATGCAATTTGCGTTTAGAAGCAATATACACTTTGACGGATTTATTGACCGTTACCGGCAGTTCATCCCCTTTCTTAGAAAAATCCCGTTCACGGGCAAAATGCTCTTCGGCTTTTGCTTCCATCAACTTATACAGATCTTTCAAGCGAGCCGTTTCTTTCTTCAAAGCTTCTGCATTTTTAATGCTTGCTTTTGCATTATTCAAAGCACGGGCACGTTCTTCGGCTAATATTTCTAACGTTTGTTTCCGTTCTTCTTCTAATGCATTTAAGCGGGCTTTTTCTTCGGCTTTGCTGAGTTTCTCTTTGCGAACAAATACGCGGGTGCCGATTACTTTACCGCTGGTACCGGGAGGTACACGCAAAGAAGCGTCTACCACGTCTTCCGCTTTTTTACCGAAAATGACTTTTAAGAGTCTCTCTTCCGGAGTTAATTGTTGTTCCCCTTTCGGAGTCACTTTACCGACCAAGATGTCACCCGGTTCTACGACTGTAGCCGGCATCACAATACCGTCATTATCCAAGTGAGACAAAGCGTCTGCACCAATATTCGGAATATCGCGCGTAATTTCTTCAGCGCCTAATTTAGTATTACGGGCATCAATGCGGAATTCGTGCAAGTGCACAGAAGTAAATACATCATCCCGCACCAAACGGCTGGATACCAAGATAGCATCTTCGTAGTTGTACCCTTCCCAACACATAAAGCCCACGAGCATATTGCGCCCCAGAGACAAACAACCGTTTTTCATGGACGGACCGTCCGCAATGACTTGGTTTTCTTTTACTTTATCTCCGGCAAATACAATCGGATGTTGGTTGATACAGGTATCTGCGTTAGAACGTTTATATTTTAATAAATCATACACATCCGTAGAGCCATCTTTGGCCTCTACAATGATACGAGAACCGTCTGCAAATTGCACTTTACCATCTCTCTTGGCCACAACAGCGGCACCAGAGTCACGGGCGACTTCGTGTTCAATACCCGTACCCACAAACGGAGCTTCCGTAACTAACAGAGGCACACCCTGACGTTGCATGTTACAACCCATCAAAGCACGGTTGGCATCATCGTGTTCCAAGAACGGAATCAAAGCGGCAGACACACTGATTACCTGCAGCGGCGATACATCCATATAGTCTACTTGTTTCGGAGACACCAGCGGATAATCTGCACGCACGCGGCAAGCTACAGCTTCCCCTTCAATTTTACCGTTTTTATCTACCGGAGTATTCGCCTGCGCGACGAGTTTATCGTCTTCGGCATTGGCCGTCAACGATTCTACTTTATCGGTTACCTTACCGTTTTCCACTCTACGATACGGAGTTTCAATCAAACCATATTCGTTTACTTTGGAATAGCAAGCGAGTGAGGTAATCAACCCGATGTTCGGACCTTCCGGAGTTTCAATCGGACAGACACGACCGTAGTGCGTATAGTGTACGTCGCGCACTTCAAATCCGGCGCGCTTTCTGTTCAAACCGCCCGGCCCCAAGGCAGACAAACGGCGTTTATGCGTTAGTTCGCCCAAGGGGTTAATTTGGTCCATGAACTGAGATAATTGAGAGGTACCAAAGAAACGGCGGACAATGGCTTGTACCGGTTGCGAATTGACAAAATATTGCGGCACCAACTGGCGGCGTTCTTTTTTCCCACCGGCATTTTGCATATTCTGCAAAAATTCCCCGCTGGTCATACGTTCACGAATGGTTTTGGCCATTTGTAACAAACCGATGCGAATTTGGTTCTCTAACAATTCACCCACACCGCGTACACGGCGATTACCCAAATGGTCAATATCATCAATCTTGAAAGTAAATTCCGGACCGTACATTTTTTGAGCATCTTCGCCGGCGTTGAGTGCTAACAAATATTTTACGGTAGCAATCACATCTTCCGGACACAAAGTGCGGCGGTATTCTTTTTCATTATTGGAAGGAATGTTGAACTTTTTAACCTTCGATTGTTTAAGCAGCTTAAACATCTCGGCAAATTTCTTGTTAATTTTATAACGACCCACGCGGCTCAAATCATAGCGGCGGGTGTTATCAAATACCAAATTATCCAAGAAATGTTCGGCTTGTTCCTTTACCACAAAATCTTGGCCGCGCATTTTCTTGTAAATCTCCGCTTGCGCTTCGGCACAAGTGCGGATAGAATCTTTGCGGTGTTCCAAGGTGGCCAAAATAGCCGGATCATCTTGACGAGGTTTGCCAGAAATAACTTTAATTGTTTTGACTTTCTTTTCTACCAAAGTTTGGAACAATTTATCATCTACCGGGATAGTGGCTTTTTCATCTAAGTTCCACAATACTTCGCCTGTGGTCGGATCAATAATATCTTCTGCCACATAACGGCCGATAACATTATCGATTTCAGACGGTTTAATCGCCACGTCTTCGCATTTGTAGAAAGTCTGAATAATTTGTGCATTGGTCTCCAAACCGCAAGCGCGTAAGAAAGTAGAGGCCAACACTTTTTTCTTATGGTCAATACGAACCCACAAGACGTTCATAAGGTCGAAGTTAAATTCTACCCAAGCACCGCGGTAAGGTATAATGCGTGCGACATAGAGTTTCTTACCTAGAGTAGATTGTTTTTTCTCTTCGTCTTCTTCAAAAATAATACCGGGAGAGCGGTGCATCTGGCTAACCACCACACGTTCCGCACCGTTAAACACGAAACATCCCGCATCCGTCATCAGCGGCAATTCACACAAGACAATTTCTTGCTCGGTGGCTTTTTTAATTTTATTGCCGTCTTTTTCCGTCAAGCGCAATAATACCTTGAGCGGAGCGGAATAGGTACCGTCGCGCACGGTCGCTTCCGCCGGAGTAGCATACCGCGGAGTGCCCAAACTATATTTCACAAAATCCAACGTTAAATGCCCGTCGGGAGATTCAATCGGAAATACATCCTTAAATACAGCTTCCAAACCGTTTTCTCTTTCAGCGGGTTTTTTATCCAACTGCAAAAAGTCCTTAAAAGACTGCTGTTGCATATCCAGCAAGTTGGGAAGCGGTAGTTTTTTAGAAGAAATCTTGCCAAAATTTTTCTGTTCTATCATTTCGTTTATTCCTGCCTTGTTTTTTGCCGAATAAATTTATTTTTGTGCACGCATCTGACAAAAATAAATTCACCGGCTTGGCTTCCTAAGAAGCGAAAAGAGCAAATCCCCGGCCCCTATTAGGGGCCAGGGAAATAGTGCGCTGACTATTTGAGTTCGACGGTGCCGCCGGCTTCGGTCAATTTCTTTTTGAGTTCTTCGGCTTCGGCTTTGGCAACGTTTTCTTTTACTGCTTTGGGGGCGCCTTCCACCAAGTCTTTGGCTTCTTTCAAGCCCAAACCGGTGATTTCGCGTACCACTTTGATTACCGCGATTTTCTTGGCGGCATCTACAGCAGTCAGCATAACATTGAATTCATCTTTTTCTTCGGCGGCAGCAGCACCGGCAGCAGCAGGAGCAGCAGCAACAGCCACTGCAGGAGCAGCAGCTTTTACACCGAATTTTTCTTCAATCGCTTTCACGAGTTCGGATAATTCCAAAACGGTGAGTTCAGCGATAGCATTTACTAATTCATCTTTGGTCATTTTAGCCATTTTATTTTTTCCTTTTGTTATAGAGTAGCGGCCTTCTGCTTAACCCAGTTAAGCCCGTACCTTTATCCCTTTCGGGGCTACTACCGCACTAAGTCGGGTTTGGATTTCACCGCGTTCAGTTGGCACAAAGCCAACTGAACACTGACGCGTTATTTTTGCTTATCTTCCAAAGCTTTAATAACGTAGGCAAAATCCCGTATCGGAGCTTGGAGCACTTGCGCAGATTGCGCAACGGCATTGTACAGCGCACCGGCCAACTTGGACAAGTTTTCTTCTTTGGTACCGATGGTAGCCAATTGTTTTACTTGTTTTTCGTCGTACCAGACACCGTCAGAATAGCACGCTCTAAGCTTCAAAGCCTCTTGTCCTTTCTGGAAATCAACGAGCACCTTGGCTACGGCAGCGACGTCGCCGCCAATGGCCACAGCGGTCGGCCCTTGGAAGAGCTTTTCATCGGCTCCTTCAATTTTGGCCTGTTGCATAGCATGGTCCAAGATGGTATTGCGTTCTACGCGGAATTTTGCACCGGTAGGAGCTAATTTTACTCTCAGGTCAGCCATGTCCACAAACTTCAAGCCTTGATAGGCGGTGAAGAAAATGGTGCCGCTCGTTTTGATTTCAGCAGATAAGTCTTGAGACTTTTGCTTTTTTTGTTCTTTCGTCAGGTTCATTTTTTTGCCTGTTTTTAAACGTCTTTTTGCCGTCTGATTTCTCGTCTGAAAATAAATTTTTAGGCGAGAAAACGACAGCCACAGATACCTCTCCCGCCATTCTCTGACGGAGGCATCCTGGTTGACGTTCAAAATTTACTGCTATTGATATTTTATCAATAAAAGCTGCCAACTTGCAAATCATTTTGCAGTGTCTTATCCGCAGCTTATGAATATATTATAACAAAAAATATATAAAAATAACAATACATTTCAAAACCCAACAGGCAAAATTCTATTTATGGATGATAAAAACATCAACAAAAAGGGGCTCTCTAACAGATCGCAGTATTTAGAGAGCCCATCCAACCGCCGGGGAGATACGCCCCAGCACTGCTTTTTTTCACCTCTCGTTCCTCCTTGATTTTCTCAGGTGCGATTAGGGCCCCAAGTCATCCCGTTGGTGCCCCGCCCGCGCCTGCGGTGTTTTACTATCATACCGGAAAATTGATTTCCGGGCAAGAGGCAGAAATTAATTAGATGAATTGTTAATTAGGAACATACAGACAGACAATTTTTATAAAAAACACTTGACAATTATCAAAAAAAAAAAACTAAAATTTGCAGAGTAGTATTTTGATTAAATTTTTAAGGAAATATTAAATATGAAAAATATAAGCAAGAAATACCATTCCCGAATGTCTCTATCGGGAATCTTATCCTTGTTAAATGAACAACGAGATCCCCGATTACAACTCTCGGGGATGGCAAGAGGTTTCACACTCATAGAACTACTCGTCGTAGTTCTAATTATTGGCATATTAGCCGCTATTGCCTTGCCGCAGTATGAGAAAGCAGTACTAAAAAGTCGAGCTACAGAAATAAAAACATTTCTTTCAAATGTAGAAAAAGCCATGGATTTATACATATTAGAAAGAGGATATCCTTCCAAGACCGCCCAAGTAGGACTCGAAGAATTAAATTTAGATCTATCCAGATATTGCATTACGATCGATCCGCAAACCCAACAATGCACAGCCAAAACTTTTAGAACCACTCGTCCTATCATTCGCGCCACGGAATGGGATATAACCCTCTATACGAATGAAGATATTTTTGGTTCCGGCAATCTGCATGTACAAAAAAACGCATCGGGAAATGATTTATTTGCGTGTTGGGCCTACTCTAAAAAAGCAAAATGGCTTTGCGATATGTTAACCCAAGATGATCCTAAGTGGATATCATTTGTAGAAATAAACGAATAATTTGGAAAATTATTGAGCGTAAAACGGACAGAGCGGAGAAAATAATTTTTTCTCCGCTCTGCCGTAATATCGTTCCAACTGAAAAATAATTTTTATAAACTTTTTCAAACAAAATTCGCACAGTTCTAGGCGCGAACGAGGAAGGTATACTGGCGGCACGCGCGGCCCTTTAAAGAAAAATCCCTTAATTCTAGGCGCGAGATTGCGAAGTATACTGTGCGAAGCGGCGCGGTAGCGCCGAGGTATTCGAGCAATCGAACAACAAAGAAGTAAGGGATTTTACGAAAAAGGAAAAGGGCTTTAATGAGACCGACATCGATCTACTCTCTCAGCACCGAATTGGGTGCCAATACCATCGACCCTGATAAGCTTAACTGCCGTGTTCGGAATGGGAACGGGTGTTGCCTTATCGGAAATAATATC
>Ga0310786_10003205_pt1 | contig 24046 bp, 23 predicted proteins | sample AusTroGonzalo_MG_FD_203881 | JGI IMG/M metagenome (GOLD analysis project Ga0310786, IMG submission 203881) | Bovine rumen microbial communities from tropical cattle in Woodstock, Queensland, Australia - Gonzalo_03 (v2) (version 2) | ecosystem: Host-associated > Mammals > Digestive system >...
GTTGCGTAGCTGGTTTTAGCTGGCGGTTAGCTGGATTTAGCTGGGCGTTAGCTGGTTTTAGCTGGCGGTTTTCCGGCGTCCCGGTGTGCAATCGCCCATCGCCAAGCCGATTTTCCGCCGCATCCGCCCCGCGCGCATCCGGGAAAGCCGTGCAAACCCGTTTGCGATCCCCGCGACGGCACGTCCTCCCGCCTCAATCTCCGCCCGCCGCCGCGTCCGCCGTCCCCGGTTTCGTTTCCCGCGTCACTTCGCCCCGCCCTTCTTCGCCAGCATCTTCGCCACCTTCGCCAGCGTTGCGGCATCCGCGCCCGCCAGCATCTTCGCCACCGCCGCCGCTTCCGGCGGGAGGACTTCCGCCCCGTCCGCGTCCCCCGGAAGGGTTTGACGGGGCATCGCGGCCCCGGCAATTGCTTTCGGCATCGCGGCCCCGAAAGCCCTCCGCATCGCTTCCCGGCCCCGGCGGTCATAGTGCTTCAAGACAATATCCGCCGTTTTGTGTCCCGTGATTTTCCGCAAAAGTTCCATCGGGACGCCGTTTGCAAGGGCAAGGGTGCAAAAGGTGGTTCGGAAGGAATGCCACCCGCACAAGCTTCCCCTCTGTTTCCGTTGCTCGCCGTCCCGGATTTCCGCCAGCGTTGCCCGCGCGGGGGCTTCTCGTTTCGGCGGAGAGACAAGGGCAATCCGTCCGGCCTCTTCCATCGCGTGGAAATAATCGCTTACCGTGCCGTCGCTGGTTCCGATTTCCGCCGCGATTTCCTTCCCGTTCTTCCCCTCGAAGTGCAAGGCGAGAATGCGCCGCGCCCTCCCCCTCCGCTTCGCCGTCCATTCCTCCCGCGCCATTCCGTCCTCAAGCATCGCCGCCGCCGCGTCCGCATCTTCCGGGGCGGGATACTTGCCGCCGTCCTCTTCCGCGTTTTTCGGGCGGACGAAACCCGCCGCCGCCAACACGCGGCCTAACCGCCAGTTCAAGCCGTCCGGGTTGCGGGCATAGGCAACCGCGATTTTCGGGAACACGTAGGGAACGCCCTTTTTTCGCGTTCGTGCGGCCTCTTCCAGCACGGCCCGGAAGGGCGGGAAGATGGGGATTTCCACCGTCTCCCCGGTCTTGCTGGTTTTGACGGTCACGAAACCTTCCCCCAAGTCCACCGCATCCCACCGCAAGCGGCAAACGTCCCCCCGGCGGAGCGCCGTGCAAGCCGCCGCCACCAAGACGGGGCGCAATTCCGCGTCAACGTCCGCCGCCGCCGCGAGAATGGCGTCAAGCTCCGCCCCGTCAAACGGACGGCGGTGGATGGTGTTTTCTTCCCGCTTGGGAAGGTTCGCAAGGTAATCCCGGAATCCCTTTGAGTACCCGTCCACCTTCGCCAGTACGCCCCGGAGGATGGAAAGATAGTCGTTCCATGAGCGCGCGGAAACCCCGCTTGCGTCGATCTCCTCAAGAAACGCCTTGAAGTGTTCCGCCGTCAACGCCCCCGCTTCCGTCACCTTCGGGAAGTTTTCCGCCATGAATTGAACGAAACGCGCAATGACGGAATGCACCCGCGCCCGCCGCTCCGCCTTCCGTTCCCCGTGCGGAAGCGCGTCCCATCGCTCCGCCAGTTCCGCCAGCTTCACCCGCTCTACCTTTCCGCCGTAGCGGGCGGCGTGGATTTGCCGCACAAGCGACGCCTCGTCCTCCGCGCTTCTTTCGCCCTGCCGCATTTCCCGGAAGCGTTCCTCGGCCTTAATCCGGCTTTGTTCAAAGGCCGCATCGCCCGTCCGCTCGCCCTTGGCGGGCGGTTCCCCTTCCCATCGGCAAACCGCCACCTCGTGCCGCCGCCCGTCCACTTGCCAAAAACCCCACCACTTCGGGGAGAGCCTGTCACCCCGCCACTTGAGAAAAACGCCCATCGGAAAACCTTTCGTTCATCATGGTCCAATCTTTCCCTTTTTTGCCCCATCCGTCAAACCCAAACTTTGACGATTCCTTTGACGCGGCCCATTTTTCAAAAGCAAGCATTGCGTTTTATTGGCATTTTTGAAAAAGCCATCTTGCTTGACACGCAAGAGGTCACAGATTCGAGTTCTGTATCGCCCACCACGTTTTCCCCTGCTTTTGCAGGGGTTTTTGTTGTTTTTGTGCTTTCCAGATTCGTTTCCCCGCCATTGGCATTTTCACATTTCGTCGTCCCAATTTTGGGGACAAGGTCCTGATTGCCCCCGACGTCAAAATCGTGACGGTCAGCTGCGACCTCTATGATTGAATGAACCTGTTGCACGGGATGGAATTTTCGTGCCGTTGGAATTCGTTCCGGGGCCACCATCTTTCGTCTCGACAACCCCTCCCCTCCCCCCGAAAATCCCCCATCATTCCATGAAGCTCAAACCGCAAGCCGACCCCGAAGCCTCCATCGACATGACGCCCATGATCGATTGCGTCTTCCTTCTCATCATCTTTTTCATGGTTTCCGCCACAATGAGCAAGGTCGACATGACGCCGGAGGTCAAGCTTCCCATCGCCCCGAAAGCCGCCAAGCCCGAAGATGACGATCTCCGCAACCGCGGAACCATCAACATCATCCCCGTCGGCTCAGTCCACAACGGCATCACCACCACCGAGGCCCTTCCGTTCATCGTTTTCGGACGGAACACCGACGACGCCGGCCTCGCCAAGGCCGTTTCCGAACTCGCCAAGGACAATCCCGACCTCCGCGTCTACATGCGCGTGGACAAGGACACCGACTTCAAAATCGTCCGCCGCGCCATCCGCGCCTGCGCCTCCGCCGGCGTCTACGACATCATCTTCGCCACCTTTCAGGAAGCCTCCCCCGGCTGATCGCCCCGTGAAACTCCATCGCCCACCCGATCCGAAGGCCGAAGTCGCCATGACGCCCCTCATCGACTGCGTATTCCTCCTGCTCGTGTTTTTCATGGTTTCCACCACCTTCCACAAGCAGGAGGCGGACATCTCTTTCGCCCTGCCCGGCACCGCCTCGCAGAGCGAAAGCGTGGAAATCCCCGACGAGCAGATCATCCAGATTTCCGAATCCGGCAACGTCTTCCTCAACGACCTCGAATACGACGCCCCCGGCGCTTCCGACATGCCCGAACTCGTCAAGACGCTGGTGCTCTTCCGCCAGACCGCCGACGCAAACAAGGTCCCCGCCATGATCACCATCGCCCCGGACGACGGCGTCCGCCAGCAGCGCGTCGTGGATGTCCTCAACGCCTGCGCCGCCGCGAAGATCGCCAACGTCACCTTCGCCGCCGGCGAAGAGGACGAATGAACTTTTTCCCGCATCGGGCCTTTTTGCGGTTGCCTTTCCGCGCGATTCTGCCATCATGTTCCGGTGTGGGTGTTCTTCGCGGAGCGCCCTTGGAATCCCAGTTCGGAGAAAACCACTATTCGGAAAGGATATGTTTCATGACTATGGCACGAAAAGCCGCACTCTTGGTGTTGTTGGCCCTCCTTCTTTTCGGCGGGTGCACCTCTTGGAACACGAACGTGGGCAAACTGCAGCTGGGCATGGATCCGGAACAGGTCCAGACCGCCATTGGCGAGCCGTTCACCATCCGTGCCGCGAAACTCTACGACAACGACGAATGGGCGGAAGTTTGGGAATACCTGCCCCCCGCGTTCACGTGGAATCCCAAAGTCTACTGGGTTTACTTCGAAAACGGCAAGGTCGTCCAGTGGGGCGAACCCGGCGATTTCACCGGAAGTGCCGGAACCATCCGCGATTACACCCCCAGCAAAGGCGGTCGGTGAGTTTGACGCAAAGCCTTGACGCCTGATGGTTCGCCCATCGGGCGTCCTCCGCGTTTCCGTCTTTCATGCTTCGCGTTTCCAGCAGATTGGGAGGATGCCGATGAGTCGGCATGCCGACAGTGCGCCCTTTGCCGTGGCATCCCTTTCCGTTGCCCGGCTTTCCCTCTCATTGGCGCTCCTGCTGGCTTTCGCGTTTCCCGCATCCCTCCGCGCCCAGATTCTCCGCCTCGGTCCCTTCGACATCTTCAGTTCCGTCCACGCGGAAATCGCCTACGACAGCAACGTGGAGGACAGTTACCCCGACGAATTGGAAGAGGGGCTGAAAAACGAGGACTTTTACGTTTTGGGCAAGCTTTCCGCCAATACCGCCACGTCTCTCCGCCCCAATTCGCATTTGAGTCTTTCTGGCGGCTTCGGCTACCAAAAATACTTTGAACGCGATGACAAGGACATGCCGATTTATGACGCCGCAACCGTTTTGAATGTCGTCCTGCCCCCGATGTTCACCTTGGACATGAACGCGGCTGTTGCCTACACCAGCGATTCCACCGATGCCGAGGGCATTACCCGCGACAACGTCTATTATCCCGGCGGAAAACGCCGGGACCCGAAACTCACCATCAATCTCGGTGCGAATTTGCAATGGCAATGGCGGCAGTTGCGCGCCGCAAGTCACGTAACTTGGGCAAGGGAAGCCTACGATAACGAGGCCTCAAAAGAGGGAGACAACGACGAAACCACCTATTTCGCCGCCGCCTACTGGGATATCTTCACTTGGGGTAGCATCTACTACTCCTGGGAACGAACCGAAACCGTCTACCCCAACAAAGAAGCCGAGGACAAAAATGAAACGAAAAAGAATTTCGGCCTCTCCGGCTCCGTCCCGCTCTCGTGGATTCCCCACCCCCATATCACCTACTCCCTCGGCATCGAATCCGAAGAAAGCGATACCGATCCCGAAAAAGATGCCACGTGGGAACCCACCCACACCATCTCGGCAGAAGATTCCATCCAGATCAACAAATCCCTCCTCCTTTCCGGTTCGCTCACTTGGAAACGCGCGATTTACGACGACGAAGTTTCGTTCCAATACAATATTTCACTCGCCCACACTTGGGGTTCGCACATCAAACAGACATTGACATTCACGCAGGAACCGGAAAAAACCTTTGCCTCGAACACAGATACCAAAACCACCACATACGCATACGACTTGGGCATCCGCGATTTCTTCCTGCGAGGGCTATCTGCGGGATTCAAGGCTTCCTACGAGATTTCCGAACCGCTGGAAACGGACGACCCGGAAATAGAATACACGACGACCCTTTCGGCCAGTTTGTCCCATTCCAAACAGTTTTCCCGTCGGCTGAGCCGCACCTTGAGCTATACCTATAAATGGGAACACTCCAATTTCCATGACAACGACGCTCAGATAAAACATCTCGTGGTTTACGGATTCGACTATGTTTTCTGACCGTTTGCGTTTCGGAATTTGCTTCGTTCTGGCGGGGATGTGTTGTCTGGCGGGAACCGCGGCGGAGAAGGGCACAAGCCGCCAAATCCTGGCCGGCGACAGGGTCAACATTTCGGTGCGCGAGCAGGCCGACCTCTCCCGCACGTATGCGGTTGCCGGCGACGGCACCATCGATTTCGACTTTGCCGGACGCATCGCCATCGCCGAACTCTCCGTGGACGAAGCGGCACGGAAACTGGAAAAAATCTTGGAAAAGGATTACTTCAAGGAAGCCACCGTCACGGTTTCCATCGCCAATTTCGTCGAGGGCGACATTTTGGTGACCGGGGAAGTCGCCACCCCGGGCGTTCTCGCCTTCCGCGGCGACGCCATCATGACCCTGATGGAAGCCATCATCAAAAGCGGCGGTCTCACAGCTTCCGCCGCTCCCGACCGCGTCCGCATCCTGCGCTGGAAACCCGGCGGCGGCATGGAGCGCGAAACCATCGAAATCGACTTGAAATCCATGATGGAATCTCTGGATTTCTCGAAAGACCAGTATCTCCGCCCCCGCGACATCATTGTCGTTCCCCAACGCGGCGACACGGATGCCAATACCGAATTCCTTGCCCTCGGCGAAGTCGCCCACCCCGGATTCCATCCGTTCACTCCCGGCATGGATGTCATCAAGGCCGTCACGGTCATGGGTGGACTTGGCGAATACGCCGATTGGGAAAAGGCCCGGATTCTCCGTCCGCGCGCGGACGATTCCTACGCCGTGGTTCCGTTGGACTTGAACCGTCTGTTCAGCGCTGCGGACATGTCAGTCAACGTTCCCATGCAACCCCGCGACATCTTTTTCGTCCCCTCCACCCGCAACGAAATGGGCCAGCAGGTCTATCTTCTCGGCGAAGTCAACCGGAAGGGCGCATTCACCTTCGCCCCGGGCCCCAACGCCACTCTCGCCCGCATCCTCCTCGCCGCCGGCGGCGTCACCGAATTCAGCCGCATCAGCGAAGTCCAGGTCCAGCGGATTGGTCCGGACGGCGACAAGAAGACCATCGTCGTTGATTTGCGTCCCTGTTTGCGGGAAGGCGAATTCGAAAAGGACCTCCCCATCCAAGACGGCGACATCATCGTCGTGCCCCAGAAGGTGTTCGGCCCCGGAGGCATTTGAGCCATGCGCGACATCATCGACACTCCCCCTTCCGGCGACACCTCCCCTTCCGCTCCGCCTTTCAACCCGCAAAAACTGGCCGGAGCCGCGGTTGACATGGCGAAAACCTTCGATTTCCGCCGCTATGTCTATCTCATCGCGCGTCGCCTCTGGATCCTGCTCGTCTGTTTCGCCGGTGCGGTGGGCATCATGTTGTTCAACATGGCCCGCCAGGAACCGACTTTTCAGGCGGAAGCCCGGATCCAGCTGACGCAACCCGGCGGAATTCCGGCCAATTTGCTTCCGAAGGAGAAGGAATCCGTTCTCGGCGACTACCTCTATACCCAACGCCAGCTCATCCTCAGCCGTCCGGTCATCACGCTGGCGAAGGAGAAACTCGGGCTTTCGCCCGCCGAGTTCGGACAGCGCTATTCCGGACTCGACGTGCAACCGCTGTGGCAGACGGCCATCCTCTACATCCGCGTTTCCGGAACGGAACCCCAGTTCTGCGCGGATTACGCGAATGCCGTCGCGGATGCCTTTGTCGAATACAAATCATCCGAGCGCGCGGACAGTTCGCAAGGCACCATCGTCAACCTGTCGCAGCAGGCGGACCGCCTGTCCTCCGAACTCACCAAGATGGAAAACGACGTGCTGGCCTTCGTGCGCGACAACAGCGTCGTCGGCATCGAAGAACGGGGCAACGTCGCGGCGGAACTGCTGGGCAACCTCTCCAAGCAATCCGCCGAATTCAAGACGCAGCGCATGTTGCTGGAAGCCCAGCAACCCCTTCTTGCGCAAGCATCCGACGACGCAATCCTGACGACGCTGGGTTACGGCATCTCCCTCCCGCCCGCCCCGGAAAACGGCCCCACGCCCCCGGCCGACGGAAACACTCCGGGCGCGTTGGAAGACAGCGCGGAAAACCTCATCGAACACGGCATCGTCCAGCAGGCGAACTGGTACGGTTTGAAACGCGAAAACGCCGTGTTGGAGGCCCAACTCGCCACCTACCGGAAGAAATACAAGGATGCCCATCCGATCATCCAGGAAACCCTGCGCAAATTGCAGGAAAACGAAGACGCACTCAAAGTCGAAACCCAATTTGCCTTGAAGCAGTACTATTCCCAGCTGGAAGCCCTTACCATCAAGGAACGGGCCGCGAAACGGGTCGAACAGGCGTGGGAAGAAGAAGCTTTGCAGATCGACCGCAAGCAGAAGGAATACGAGAGCCTCATGCGCAACCTCAAGCGCTCCCAGGGCCTCTACGACCTGATTTTCAACCGCCTCAAGGAAATCGACATTTCCACCGGCATCCAGCTGGAATCCGTCCGAATCATCGAACGCGCGCTCGTTCCTTCGTCCCCCGTCAATCCCCAGAACATGCAATCCCTCTTCCTGGCCGCCATCATCGGGCTGGCACTGGGCATCGGCATCATTTTCCTGCTGGATTTCATGGACGATTCGATCCGCTATCCCGAAGAAGCCGCCCGCATCCTCGGTGCACCGTTCCTGGGTCTGATTCCCACCGCGAACTGGCCGAAAACCGACGAATCTTCCTACCTGATCCACAACGTGGACGCCACCAGCGGATTCGCGGAAGCCTACCGCAACGTCCGTAGCGCCATCCTGCTCAATCCCGCCGGGAAATCTCTGAAAACCCTCTGCCTGACATCGGCCGTCCCGCAGGAAGGCAAAACCACGACCAGCGTCAACTTGGCCATCTGCTTCGCGCAGGCGGGCAACAAGGTCCTGCTCGTCGATGCCGACCTGCACCGCGGCGAGCTGCACCAGCGCTTCCACGTCAACGCCGGCTGGGGCCTGACGGACATCCTGCGTGGCACGCGGACGGCGGAAGAAGTCACCCAGCAGATTGCGGAAGTCCCCCATCTGGATTTCATCGGCACGGGTGCTTTCCCCGAAAACGCCGCCGAACTGGTCATGCAACCGACCATGTCCAAGTTCCTGAAGGAAGCCGAAAAACGCTACGATCTGGTCATCCTCGACGCCCCGCCCGTCATGGTCATTTCCGAATCCACCGTGCTGGCCTCCCTGGCCGACGCCGTCCTCTTCGTCGTCTGGAGCGGCCGGACCAGCCGCAAACTGGTGCAGACCTCCGTCCGCCAGCTGCTCGCCCGCGGCGCGAACATCCTCGGCGTGATCCTCAACAACTTGGATTTGTCCCGCATGTCCAACTACGGCTATTCCAGCTACTACCACTACTACGGCTACGACTACCGTTACGCCTCCAACCGCTCGTCCAACCCGCCGAAAGCGGCTCCTGCCGACGGAAAGAAATCCGAAGGCGCTTGAGGCCGCCGCCGCGCCGTTCCCGTTTCCGCCGCCATGGTCGTTTTCTTCCAGCGCAATTCCCGTTTTTCGAGAAAACGCGGCATTCTCCTCCTGTGCGACGTGTGTTGCCTCGCCGCGGCGCATCTCCTCGCCGTCTGGTTCCGCCTTGGCACGGCCGAGTGGTGGCCCTACGTGCTGGACCACCTCCCCTACACCGGCATTTCCATCCTTCTCTACCTCCTCGTCTACTACGCCTCCGGCATGTACGACGTCGGCAACCGCCACCTTTCCGTGTTCCAACCCGTCGTCGGCAACATTTGCGCCGCTTCCATCATCGGGCTGGTCTTCTACGCCGCTGGCCCCGACGCCACTTCCATCGGCCGCGGCATTTGGATGATCGCCGCCGCCCTGATTCTCGTCTTTTCCATTTTCGTCCGCCGCATCTTCATCGTGGCGCTCTACTACGGCTTCCTCCGCCGCCCGGCCCTGATTGTCACCGACCAGCCCGGCCTGATGGAAGACATGGTCCGGATGCTCCGCGGCGACAATTCCCTCTACCGCCCCGACGGCATCCTCCTCTGCGGCCCGCCGGAGTCCGTTGCCGCCGTCCCCTCCCTCATCGCCGGCGTTCCGGTGCTCGGCACCGCGGACGATCTGGTCGAGCGGGTCGGCGAGCTGGAAATCGCCGCCGTTCTGCTGGCCGTCACGGCCCGCAACTGGCCGCGGCTCCTCCCGAAGCTCCGCCCGTTGCGCTACGGCGGCCTTGAAATCCAGGACTACGTTTCCCTCTGCGAGACGCTCCGCGGCGAAATCCCGCTCGACTGCATCAGCGAAGAATGGCTCATGACCGCCGCGCTCAACAGCTCCATCACGCAGATCCGGAACATCAAGCGCGCCATGGACATCTTCTGCTCCATCGTCGGCCTCGTTCCCGGCATTCCCGTCATGCTGCTTTGCGGGCTTCTCGTCAAATTGACCTCCCGCGGCCCCGTTTTCTACGCCCAGAAGCGCGTCGGCCTCAACGGCAAGGTGTTCACCCTCTACAAACTCCGCTCGATGGCCGTCGACGCGGAATCCTCCGGCGCCGTCTGGGCGGCGAAGGCCGACCCGCGCGTCACCCGCGTCGGCTACTACCTCCGCAAGTTCCGCCTCGACGAGCTGCCGCAGCTGTTCAACATCCTCAAGGGCGAAATGAGCCTCGTCGGCCCGCGTCCCGAGCGACCGGAATTCACCGAAACGCTCGCCGCCAAAATCCCCTACTACAACGAACGCCTCGCCGTCCGCCCCGGCCTCACCGGCTGGGCCCAGGTCAAGTTCCCCTACGCCGCCAGCCTCGACGCCGCGGCCCGCAAGCTCCAGTTCGACCTCTACTATCTCAAGAACATGGGCTTTTTCCTCGACGTCGCCATTCTCCTCCAGACCTTCAAGACCATCCTCGCCGGCTTGCGCCACGAAGACGACGCCTCGATGGCCAAGGACGAACGCCTTGCCTCCGCCGACGGCTTGTCCGCCGCCCCCCCCCCGCCTCCGCCCGCCCCATGACCACAAACCCTTCGCCGTCCTCCATCGCCTCGCCCCGCCGCCCTTCCCTCCGCCTCGGCGCCGCCGTCGTCGCGCTCTTCTGGCTCGCCTGCTACATCCTGCCCCTCGGCATCCGCCCCCTCCTCCGCCCGGACGAATTCCGCTACGCGGAAATCCCCCGCGAAATGGCGGAAAGCGGCGACTTCTTCCACCCCCGCCTCATCGGCATGCCCTACTACGAAAAGCCGCCCCTCGGCTACCAGGCCATCGCCCTCTCCATGCGCCTCTTCGGCGAAAACGCCTTCGCCCTGCGCCTCCCCTCCGCCCTCGCCTCCGGCATTGCCGCCGCGATGGTGTTCCTCCTCCTCGCCGCCCGGACCGACGACCGCCGCCTGCCCCCGCTCGCCGCCGGCTGCTATCTCGCCGGCGGCCTCGCCTACGGCGTCGGCACCTTCGCCGTCCTCGACGCCCCCCTCACCGCCGCGCTGACGGCGGCGATGGCGTTCCTCTATCTCTCCGACACCGCCCGCTCCCGCCGCGCCGCCCTCCTCTGGATGGCCCTCGCCGGCGCCGCCGCCGGCGTCGCCTTCCTCGTCAAGGGCTTCCTCGGCCTCGTCATCCCCGCCATCGTCCTCTTCCCCTACGCCCTCTGGCAGCGCCGCTTCCTCGCCCTGCTCCGCAACGCATGGGCCGCCCTGCTCGCTCTCCTGCTCGTGGCCGTTCCGCCGTCCGTGGTCCTCCACCTGCACGCGCCGGGGTTCTGGCGCTACTTCATCCTCGTCGAACACTTCGCCCGCTTCACCAGCGCCACCGGCGACAAGAACCCGCAGCCCTTCTGGTTCTTCGTTCCCCCCATGCTCCTCGGCCCGTTGCCCCCCGTCCTGCTCTTTCTGGCCACCCGCGCCGCCTGGACCCGCGCCTTCTTCCGCAACCCGCTCGTCCGTTTTGCCCTCTGCTGGTGCTGGATGCCGTTTTTCTTTTTCTCCGCCTCCAGCTGCAAGCTCGGCACCTACATCCTCCCCTGTTTCCCCGCCCTCTCCATCCTCCTCGCCCACGCCTTCTGCGCCGCCGTCGACGTCGCACCCGACGCCGTTTGCCGTGCCGTCCGCCGCATTTTCTTCGGATTGGGATGTTTCTTCCTGGCCATCGCGATTGCCGGCGCGGTCTTCTTCGCGTTGCGCCCGGCCGGACTCAACGGCCCCTTCTGGGCCCTGCTGGTGCTTGTCCTCCTCGCGCTTTTCGCCGGCGCCCTGATCGCCGCCGCCCGCCGCAGTCTCCCGCCCGCCCGCCTCTTCGTCCTCTATCTCGCCGGATTCGCCGTCTGCCTTCCTCCCGCCCTGAAGGCCCTCGATGGCGGCATCCTCGCGGAATCGGCCCCGGAACGCGATTTCCGCACCGCCCTCGCCCGCTTCCCCGTCGCCCCCGACGACGTCCTCGTCTCCGACACCCACAGCTTCCAAACCGTCGCCTGGACCCTGCGCCGGAACGACCTCCACCTCATCGGCACCGGCGGCGAACTCAAATACGCCATCGCCAACGACCCCGCCTGCGCCGCCCGCCACGTCACCGATTTCCCCGCCTTCCTCGCCGCCACCACCCCCGGCAAGCGGGTCCGCATATCCTGCGAAGGCCCCGACCGCCTCCGTCTCCCGCCGGACATCGACGTCGTGGACCAATGGATTACCCCCACTGTCTGCCTCGTCCGCTTCTGACCCGCCGGTTTTGGATTGGCAATCCGCGCGCCAGCCGCTAGGATTTCCCCCATCCAGAACGGAGAACGACACCATGGGCACTTCATCCATCGAACTGGCCAAACGCCTGCGCAAATGCGCCGCCCGCCAATTCGGCTGCTTCACCGCTGCGCAGGCCATCGACGCCGGCTACGCCTACAGCGTCCACCTCTACCACGTCAAAACCGGCAAATGGGTCCGCCTCGCCCGCGGCATCTACCGCCTCGCCTCCTTCCCCGACTCCCCCGAAGCCCGCCTCATGGCCGTCCAGCTCTGGCCCCGCAACAAGGCCGGCGCCGTCCCTTGCCACTTCGCCGGCCCCGCCGCCGAAGCCATCCGCGCCGGCCGCCCCGCCGACGCCTGCCCGCCCTACCGCCTCTGCGTCCCCGCCAAATTCCGCTCCGCCACCGCTCCGCCGGAGGAAGTGGAAATCGTCCGCAAGCCGGCCCCCGGCACGGTCGTCGCCAAAATCGGCCCCTTTTCCGTCGAAATCCCCGCAAACGCAAAGCAACCCGCCCCCGTCCGTGCAAAACACCCCGCCGCAGCAAAGGAAATCCCCGCCATGACCAAACAAGACGCCAGCATCTTCTTCTACCCCGAACAACCCCGCCGCAACTCCTCCCGCAAGGCAAGCGACCTCGTCGCCGAAGCCCGCAGCATCGCGGAAACCGAAGCTTGGGGCACCTGGGGCGTCCGCCCCTGGAAGCGCACCGGCGAAACCGGCGCCGTCGACGCCTCCGTCGCCTTCGCTCCCACCGCCTTCGCCGCCCCCGTCCCCGCCTCCGCCCGCGGCAAGCTCGACATCCCCGACTGGTACGACGCCGTGGACGCCGAAGCCGCCCTCCGCGACGTTGCCGAATACCGCGCCAACTACTGCTGACGCCTCCTCCATGCCGCGCCGCCTCCGCTTCCGCGCCCTCCTCCTCCTGCTCGCGCTGCTCTTCCTCCTCCCCCCTCCCCCCGCCTCCGCCTTCTACTTCCGCCTCTCCGGCGACCGCCTCTGGCTTGACGCCGACAACGTCCCCCTCGCCGACATTCTCGATGCCTTCGCCGACCTCGGCGTCCGCGTCCGCATCGACCCCGGTATCGTCCGCCACGTCACCGCCAGCCTGCGCGGCCGCAAACTCGACGAAGCCCTCCCCCGCCTCCTCGGCGGTTGCGACTACCTCCTCGCCTGGGACCGCCTCCCCGGCCCCCTCGGCCGCATTCCGAAACTCCGCGAAATCGCCGTCTTCGAAACCGGCAGTCCGGCCTCCGACGCCCTTCCCCTCCGCCGCGCCCCGAAACGCTTCCCCGTCACCCGCGGTGTCACCGGCACCGCCCCCGAATTCGTCCCCGGCGAGCTCCTCCTCGGCGTCCGCCACGGCACCACCTATCCCCAATTCCAGCGCCTCCTCGACGAAACCGGCGGCATGATCGTCGCCGTCGAACCCCGCGCCGGCGTCTACCTCGTCCGCTTCCCCGAAGGCACCAACACCGAAGCCCTCCTCGACCGCCTCCGCAAAAATCCCCTCCTCGCCCTCGCCGAACTCAACCACGTCGCCCGCCTCCCCGCCGCACCCGCCCCGTCCCCCGCCTCCCCCGCCGACGCCGCCCGCGCCCTCGCCGCCACCCTCGCCGCAACCCCCGCACCCGGTTCCCCCCTCCTTGCCGTCCTCGACACCGGCTTCGACCCCACATCCCCCTACGCCCCCGTCGCCGCAACCCCCCTCGACGCCACCCAACCCGACACCCCCATCACCGACCCCGACGGCCACGGCACCGCCATCTCCCTCCTCGCATCCGGCCTCGTCCCCGCCGACGGCATGGCCCCCGCCGGCACCGACACCCTCCGCCCCGTCATCCCCGTCAAAACCTGCGACGACCAGGGCGCCACCACCTCCTTCACCCTCCTCCTCGCCCTCGCCTACGCCGCCGAATCCGGCGCCCGCGTCGTCAACATGAGCTGGGGCACCTCCGTCGATTCGACCGCCCTCCGCGCCGCCGTCGCCAGCGCCCTCGATTCCGGCCTCCTCCTCGTCGCCTCCGCGGGCAACGAAGCCACCGACGCCCCCACCTACCCCGCCGCCCTCGACGGCGTCCTCTCCGTCGCCGCCACCCAGGACGGCCGCCCCTGGACCTCCTCCAACCACGGCCCCGCCGTCGACCTCGCCGCTTCCGCCACCGCCGACATCCCCCTCTCCGACGGCACCGGCTGGCAAACCGCCGCCGGCACCTCGATTTCCTCCGCCGTCGTCGCCAACGCCCTCGCCCGCTACTTCGCCCTCCACCCCGACGCCACCCGCGCCGACGCCCTTTCCGCCCTCGACGCCGCCCTCTCCCCCCCCGTCGCCGAAGGCTACGGCCGCGGCACCCTCGACGCCCCCGCCCTCTCCCGCCTCCTCGCCGCCCCCTGATTCCCCCCGCCGCTTTTTGCCCGGGCGACCGATTTGCCAAGCATTGGCAAAAATGCCCCGTTTTTGCCAATGCTTGGCAAAATCCGCTCCGGAGGGTTCGGGAGGCTTGTCCCCCCATGTCCGCCCCCTCTTTCTTCACGCATTCCGCCGCCGGGCCGCCGCCCAACCGAACGCGGCACCGGCCAGCAATCCCGAAAAATGCGCCGTGTTCGCAATCGGCCCGATCAACCCGAACACCCCCAGCGCCAGGAACAGCAACATCATCGTCGATGTCACCGGGTGGATCCACGTCCCGAACCCCGGTTCCATCCGCCCCCGCACCCACAGATAGCCGAACAACCCGTAGACCACCCCGCTCAGCCCCCCGAAATTCCCTCCCGCCACCGCGAACTGCGCGAGATTCGACACCACCGCCAGCGCCAGCACCAGCACCGCCAGCTTCCATCCCCCCAGCTTCTGTTCCAGCACCCGCCCCAAATCCCGGAACCACAGCAGGTTCAACACCAGGTGCCACAGCGAAAAATGCAGGAAAATCGGCGTCACCAGCCGCCACACCTGCCCCTCGCCCACCTGCGTCAGCGACCGCCAGAAATGCAACGCGTCCGCCGGCGCCCCGCCCCCCGCCGAAATCGTCAGCCACTGCACCCACGCCTCGTCGTCCCCCAGCCGCGTCAACACCGCCGCCAGCACGCACAACCCCATCAGCACCGATGTCGCGACCCCCTCGGGCATCCGCCGCGCCGACGCCCGCCCCGGCACCGCCGCTTTCTCCGCCGCCCGCGCTTCCGCCGCGCGCCGTTTCGCCGCTTCCGCCGCCGCCGTCTCGAATTCCTCCGCGTCCGGCATGCTCCGGAACCGCGAAAGCAACGCCTTAGCCGCCTCCACCCGGTCCTCGTCCAGCACCCAGACGTTCCACGGCGCGTCCTCCCCGTCCCCCGCCGGTTCGGTTTCCGCCGCAATGCCCTGCACCAGCAGGTAGTCCGCGAACGTCCGCGCGCGCCCCCCGTTTTCCAATTGGCCGATTTTCCGCATTTCCCGCCACCCTACTCCCTCCCGCCCGCCCGTGCAATGCTTTTGCTGGCGTTTTTTCCCGGACGTGCCATCATGCCGGCCATGAACACCACCCTTTGGGACAACGTTTCCGTCTGGTGCGGCATCGCGGGATGGATTGCCGCCCAGGTCCTCAAACTTTTCACCTTCATGCGCCGTGAAGGGAAATTCGACTTCGCGTTCCTCTTCCGCCTCGGCGGCATGCCCAGCTCCCACACCGCCGCCTGCGCCGCCGCCGCCACGTCCGTAGGCCTCCGCGACGGCTTCGGCTCCACGACCTTCACGGTCATCCTCGGCCTTCTTTGCCTCATCATGGTCGATGCCCAGAGCGTCCGGCGCGCCGCCGGCATCCAGGCCCGCCTTCTCAACAAGATGGCGGACGAATTCTACCAGAACCGCCGCGTCACGCACGAACACCTCGTCGAATTCCTCGGCCATACCCGGCTCGAAGTCGGCGCCGGCCTCCTCCTCGGCATCCTCATCGCCCTCGCCGTCCATTTCCTCCTTCTCCCCGCTTTGTTCCCGCCCGCCTGACCCGGCTTTCATGGCGCGGCCCCGTCCCCGCCGCATTTCCCTTGCGCGGACGCCTTTTTCCGCACCGCGCCACGCCGCGGAAAAAAGTTGCAAAACGCCGTCCTTTCTTTTATCCCATCCTCCCGTTCCAACAACAGGAGTTTAAACCATGGCCAACATCCAGAAAGCCCTCAACGAAGAAATCCGCCGCCTCGCCCGCAAGGAAATCAAGGCCGCCGTCGCCCCCCTCCAGGCGAAAGTCGCCGCCCTGCGCGCCACCGTCGCCGAACAGGCCAAACGCCTCGCCGCCCTCGAAAGGGCCGCCCCGGAGCCCTCCCCCGCCGACGCCCCGAAACCCGGTGCCCCCGCTCCCGCCGCCACGGGCAAACTCCGTTTCAGCCCGAAAGCCCTCACCGCCTTCCGGAAAAAATTCAATCTCTCCCAGCGCATGGTCGCCAAGCTCCTCGGCACCAGCCTCGTCTCCGTCAACAAATGGGAAAGCGGAAGCGCCAAACCCCGCCAGGTCTGGATTGCCAAGTTCAACGACCTCCGCAAGAAAGGCCTGAAGGAAATCAAGGCCCTCCTCCCCGACGAGCCCTCCCTCAAGAAAGCCCCCAAGGCGCACAAGCCCCCCCAAGCGGCCCCCGCCCCCCAGCCCGCCGAAGCCGCCCCCGAAACCCCCGCCACCTGATTTCACCCCTTCTCCTCTATCGAACGGACGGCCCCCCCGGACCGTCCGTTTTTCGTATCGCCCGGACAAGCCCGGTTCCATCCGCGCTCACGGATTTCCTTTCCCAAATCCCGATGCCCGCGACCGTAACCGGCAGGCAAGCGCGACGGCGTTGCACTTGCCGGGCAACGACTTCATCCCTTGAGGTTTTTCAATGCGTCCGGGTTGTTGGAAACGACCATCCCGACGGTCGGGCACGTTTCCAGCTCCGCGCACCCGCCGCAGGTCGCCATGCCCTTCCCCGTCGCGCACCGGCGGATGGGGCAGAGGCTATCGCAATACACCGTCTTGACGCCGTCGGCGCGGCACCCTTCGCAGTGGATTTGCTCCGGCAGGATGGTCGCGTGGTTCAGCTCGCTCCATCGCTTCGCGGTTTTCTCGCGCAGGATCTCGTCGTTGTTTTTCGTCGCGATGAAGGCATCGCACTTCCGGCAGTCCAGCCCGCAGAAGGCGATCATCGTTTCCCCGTCGTGTTCCATGGTCGTTCTCCGTTCGATGCGCGCATCATACCCGGCGGTTCCGGCCGATGCAATCCCCGCCGGCCTCGCCCGCCCCGGGCGCCTACGGCCCGGCAACTTCCCCTTCGGGCCCGGCCAAAACCTCCGGGATGGAGAATTGGAATTCGTCCGTCCCGCCGGGGTTCGCCCCGGCAACGTCTTCCAACTCCAACTCGTCGATGTTCCATCCTTCCCCTGGCTCGAAAAACATCCCTCCCCTTCCTTCCCACGTGGTGCCGCAAAGATGACGGACGTTCTCCCCGTCCAAAACACACCCGTCGATCCCGTTTCCTTCCCACGACGAAGCGGAAAGACGGGGCATGCTCACGGAAACCACGACGAATGTGAAGAAGGCATAGAGGGCGAAAAAGGTCCACGCGCGGCCGGGATGGGCGGCGCAATCGGCGCAAATCCGCGGAAAATCGCGCCCGTCCAGATAGCGGAACAGCACACGGACCAGCAGCAGGTCGAGGAGTGCGCAAAGGACGCGTCCCACCCATCCGGCGAGAAACACAAAGCCGCGGTCCAGCAAAAAAACGCCGAGCGCGCGCAAGGGCATGAACCGCCATCCCGTGGCGGCGCCGCAACCGAAATCCAGGCACGACAGGAAATTGCAGCACGGGACGAAGAGCGCGACGAAGGCGACAAGCGAGAGGATGCGGGCGGCTTTTTTCGACATGGGGCGGATCCTTTCGGGATGGAGGCCGGAGTCCTTGGTTCCACGGCGACTTTGCCAAGGCGCGCCGCAGCCCGCAACCGTTTTCGGCCCGCGCAGGCGGACTTTTGGCTTTTTTCCGCGCCGTCCGCCGTTATATTCGCACGGAAATAACGCCATGCCCCGCCCTCCCGCCAGCTTCCGCGCCGCCCGCGGCTTCACGCTCGTCGAACTGCTCGCCGTGCTCGCCGCCGTCGCCGTCCTCTCGACGCTCCTTTTCGGATTCGCCGCCCGCGCCCGCGGCCGCGCCCACGAAGCCCAGTGCAAGCTCAACCTTCTTCATTGGGGCTCTGCCTTTCACCTCTACGCCGCCGACCACGACGGCCACCTCCCCCATCCCGACGACACCTCACGCCCCGACAAATCCGGCCTCGCCGACTCCCCCCACGACCACTGCTACATCGACGAACTCCCCCCCGCCTACATGTCCGACACCGCCTGGCGCGACTACCCCTCCGGCGCCAAACCCACCGGCGGATTCTGGCAGTGCCCTTCCGCCCGCCTCGCCCGAGCCAACCGCTACGCCTATTCCCCCTCCGCCGCCGGCTACCACTCCTACGCCATGAACTCCTACCTCGCCCACGACTTCCCCTACGGTCTTCTCGGCCGCGAAGCCCAGTCCAGCTACCTCTACCTCCCCCGCTGCCCCGCCCCCGACCAAACCATCCTCCTCTTCGAACAGTCCGTCTCCCCCTCCGATTCCGTCTTCACGTCCGGCAACCGCTCCGCCGGCCTCTACCCCGCCGAAGACGCCACGGCCCTCTCCGTCCGCCACCGGCACCGCCGCGGCGGCGAAGGCTGCAACGTCCTCTTCCTCGACGGACACGTCGAATGGCGCGACAACCTCTGGGCCAAAACCCACTCGGACATCCCCTCCCCCGGCGACCGCACCTGGTACCCCTACGACTACTGACCCCCTCCCCTTCCCCCCTCAGCGGTTTTTGGCCGTCGAACCGAATCCCGCTGTTTCCCCGGCATCCGGGTCTGTCTGCGTCTCCGCTGCGGGTTCTTTCCTGCACCCGGCCATTTGCCGCTCTGCGTTCGCGCTTGCCCCGCCCCGCGCCATTGGCTACAAAGCAGGAAAAACGCGGCCCCGCCGCCCCACGAAAGAGAGCGCCCCATGACCCAGCACCGCAATCCCGCCACCGCCGTCCCCGCGGCCCTCGCCGCCCTCCTCCTCGCCACCGTGCTCCCCGCCGCCGGCCAGAGTTCCATCCAGCGACCGTCCCTCCAGCGGCCCGCCCTCCAGCATTCCACCCTCCAGCGCCCCTCCCTCCAGGGTGCCGCCGCCACCCCCACCCTCCGCAACGCCGCCGCCGACCCCGCCAACGCGGAACCCGATGCCGGCCTCGTCGAACTCTTCGGCCGCGACCTCCGCACCGACAAGGGCCACAAGGCCAACCTCGCCGAACTCAACGGGAAAGTCATCGCCGTCTACTTCTCCGCCTCCTGGTGCCCGCCCTGCCGCGCCTTCTCCCCCCGCCTCGTGGAACTCGCCGACAAGCTCCACGCCGACGGCAAACCCTTCGCCATCGTCCTCGTCGGCTGCGACCGCGACGAACGCGCCGCCCTCGCCTACATGAAGGACCACAAGATGACCGGCTACCTGATTCCCCCCGGCAGCGACGCCAAGGCCGCCCTCGCCAAACGCTATGGCGTCAGCGCCATCCCCTACCTCGTCATCGTCGATTCCTCCGCCCGGTCCCTCGACCCCAACCCCTTCGGCACCGTCCAGTCCCAACCCGGCACCGCCTGGGACAAGTGGACTTCCCGTTGATTCCCCCGCCGCTTTTTGCCCGGGCAACCGGTTTGCCAATGCCCCGTTTTTGCCAAACCTTGGCAAAATTTTCCGCGGGCCGGTTTTGGCATTTGCCAACCCTTGGCAAAATCGCCTGTTTTTTGCCAAACTTTGGCAAAATCGTCCCGTAGCCGCGATGGGGCATGCCCCTTCCGCTTCCGTCCGCGGTTCTTTTACGAGGGCGGAAGGGCGGCGCCGGTTTCCATGTCGCGCTCGGCGGCGGCGAGGAGGTCGCGGAGGCGCGCGCCGAGGCGGCGGCGGATCTGGTAGAGGTTGTCCGCGCTGACGCCGTGCAGGCGGGAAATGGCCTCCGTGGGGAGGTTTTCGACGGTGCTTGCGTAAAACGCCGCGTAGTGGACGGGATTGGACTCGGCTTGGAGCCGCCGGAGGGCTTCGCCGAGAACGGCGGCGCGCCACTCTTCCTCAAAGGCGGCTCCCTGTTCCGGCAGGGACGGAGGAAGCGGCGGGTCGGCGGCGAACCGGGCCTGGGCCGCGCGGCGCGCCTCGTCCCCGCGGCGGTAGTTGGACGCGCGCCAGACCGCGAGCCGCGCAAGCCAGAGGTGGAATGCGCCCTTCGTCCGGTCGTACTGCCCGAGGGCCCGCCCGTGCACCAGTTCCCGCATGACGAGCTGCACGATTTCGTCCGCGTCGGGTTCCGGCAGGCCGCGGCGGCGCGCGATGCCGAAGACGTAACCCGCGTAGGTGTCGAAAAAGCGCGCCCAAGCGGCTTCGTTTGCGGAATCGGCGATGCCCGACAGGACGCTGCTGCGGGTTTCTTCGTTTCGGTAGGGACGGTAGATCACGGCTTTTCCCCCTTCTTTCCCCGCTTCCGATTCTTTTTTCTGTCCCCGCCTCCTAGGTCCCCGGAAGAAGTGGAGGGAAAGGCTTTGTCGAGTTCGGCAAGCATGCGCTCGTTGTCTTCCTTGATCCTCCGCAGCATCTCGTCCATGTGCCACAAGGTTCCTTCGATTTCCGGATCCTCGCGCGGGGCGAAAAGCGGCTTGGCCCAGCGCCAAGGGAGGGGCGGCTTCTGGTGGTAGCGGTATTCCTCGTCCTGCAGGCGCCAGATCGAAAATTGCGGGAACGTCCACGCCAACGGCGCGGCGAGCGCGATGACGGCGGCCCACGCCGCCCTCCGGAGCCAGCGCCCCCGGTGCAGACGCATCGCGCGGCGCAGGCGGCGCAAATCCTTGAGAAGGGCCTTGGCGCTGCGGTGGCGCAGGGCGGGATCGCGCGCGGTGGCCCGGGCGAGGAGGGCAAGCCACTGCCAGAAGAACGGCGACTCTACTTCGGCTTCCGCGCAGGGCGGCAGCGTCGCGTCGGCGGGAGGCCGCCCCGTGCTGATGCGCCAGAGGGTGCGGCCGAGGCCGTAGACGTCGCCGCCGGCCGAAGCGGTGCCTTCCGGCGGCGCGTAGCCGGGGGTGCCGACGATGGACGCAACATCGCGCGAGTCCGCCAGGAGGCCGACATCCGCCAGCACGGCCTTGCCCTTGAAAAAGAGGATGTTGCCGGGCTTGATGTCGCGGTGCACGACGTGCCGCCGCTGCAACGCCACCAGCGCGCTCGCCACGCGGATGCCGATGTCCACGCATTCCGCCAGCGGCAGGGCGAATTCGGCGTCGATGACCGACGCGAGCGAACGCGGCCGGTAGGTGCCCGGAACGGGCGGCAGGCCGTTTTCGTCGTCGGCCAGGTCCATCGCGTAGAAGAAGGACGCGCCGTCCTCCGCCATGCCCAGGTCGCGCACCGCGGCGAGTCCCTCGACGGGCGGCAGGCGCGAAGCCGTCTGCACCCCGCGCCATTCGCGGGCGAAACCCGCCGTGCCGGAACCGTCCGCCGCGCGGACCACGCACTTGACTGCGAACCAGCGGCCCGCCTTGCGGGCGAGATGCACCGAGCCGTAGGCACCTTCGCCGATGGAGCCCAGCAATTCGTAACCGCCCGCTTCCGCCACCGCGCAGGCGTTCGTCCCGGCATCCGTCCGTTCCATCACCGCGCCCTAGCGGGCCAGCAGGAAGCCGGCGGCCAGCGCCGCCAGCACCAGCACGGCGATCCACGCCGCCCAGCGGCGCATCCCGGCGACGCCTTCCACGGGAAATTCGTAGCCGCAAATCGGGCAACGGTTCTCGTTCGCCGCCACCTCCATCGCGCACGACGGGCACGTCCGCGTCCCGAAATCCTTCGAGGCGTCGATGCGCACGGCGCCCCCTCAGCCCCCCATGATGTCCTTTTCGCGGGCCGCGACCGCCGCATCCACCTTCGCCACGTAGTCGTCGGTGTATTTCTGGATTTCCTCCAGCGCGTCCTCCCGCTCGTCTTCCGTGATGGCGCTGTTCTTCTGGAGCGTCTTGATCGCCTCGTTCGCCTCGCGGCGTACCGCGCGGATCGAGACCTTCGCATCCTCCCCGTGCCGCGACGCCACCTTGACCATCTCGTTGCGGCGCTCTTCGCTCAGCTCGGGGATCGGCACGCGGATGACCCGCCCGTCGTTCAGCGGCATGATGCCGATGTTCGCGGCCTGGATGCCCTTTTCGATCGCGCCCAGCGTGGAGGGGTCGTAGGGCTTGATGACGATCAGGCGCGGCTCGGGCGTCGAAATCAGCGCCATTTCGCGCAAGCGCGTCTGCGTGCCGTAGCACTCCGCCGTGATGTTTTCCACCAGGCTCGGCGAGGCCTTCCCCGTCCGCAGGCCGGACAGGTTCGTCTTCAGCACCTCCAGCGACTTGGCCATCTTGTCGTCGGCTTCGAGCAACACTTCATCGGAAGATTCGTACATGGGTTTTCCTTTGTTTTCGGTTCTGTTTTTCCCGGCGGGCCCGGCCGCCGGTCATTCGCTCACCGTCGTCCCGGCCTTTCCGCCCTGGATTCCCCGCAATATCGCGTCTTTGCGGAAAAAGTCCAGCACGAGAATCGGGATGCGGTTTTCCCGGCACAGCGCGAAGGCCGCCGCGTCCATCACTTTCAGTTCCCGCGCCAGCGCCTCGGCGAAGGTCAGCCTGTCGAAACGCGTCGCCGTCGGGTCCTTCACCGGGTCGGCCGTGTAGATGCCGTCCACCTTCGTCGCCTTCACCAGCACGTCCGCCCGGATTTCCGCCGCCCGCAGCGCCGCCGCCGAATCCGTCGTGAAGAACGGGTTGCCGGTCCCTCCGCCGAAAATCGCCACTTTCCCCTCCTCCAGCGCTTCCACCGCGTCCCGGTGCCGGAACGGACGGCACACCCCCGGCATCGGCGTGGACGAAAACACCTCGCTCGGCACCCCCGCCGCATCCAGCGCGTCCTGGAGGGCCAGACTGTTGATCATCGTCGCCAGCATGCCCATCGCATCCCCCTGCGCCCGGCCGAATCCCCGCGACGCCCCTTTCAGCCCGCGGAAGATGTTCCCCCCGCCGATGACGATTCCCACCTGCGCCCCGGCCGCGCGCAACGACCGGATTTTCGACGCCATTTCCCCCAATACCGCGTCGGAAAGGCATTCCCCCGCCGCCTTGTCCCGCAGCACTTCCCCGCTCAACTTGAGCAGAATCCGCCGGTATTTCAGTTTCTTCGCGCCTTTTTTCTTCGCTTCCATGGTCCGCTCCTTCGTTGATTGGCCCCAAAACTCACAAACCGTGCCCCGGCACCGAACACCGCGGCGGGTCGCCCTCCGGCGTCCCGAGCGTGTAGGTTCCCCCGGACGGGCACGACGGCACCGCCTTCAGGTAGTCCGGCACCAGCGCCTCCGCCGACTCCGGGAACCCGCCCCGCTCCGACGCCCACGCCGCGCACCCCCTCGACAGCAGGTCCAGCTGCCCCGCACACGCCGCAGCCCGCGCCTTGACCGCGTTCTGCCGCGCCGCCGGCACCGCGATGACCGCCACCAGTGCCGCCAGCGCCAGCAGGATGAGCGCTTCCACCACGCTCATCCCCCGCTCTCCCGCCGGAATTCGACGCCCGTCGTTCATGCCGTCCATCAAACCATCCCCCGCCCCCGAAAGCAACCGCAATCCCGCCGTCCCCCCCGCGGTTTTTTGCCCGTCGGACCGGCTTGCCAAACATTGGCAAAAATCCCCCACTGCCATCCCATAGGATGATGTGGGACGGGCGCAAAAAAATGGTTGTTGTATGGGGAACGTCCGCGGTAAGCGGACGGTATGAAAACACCAACAACAACCATATCGTTGCGCCGCAGTCTCGCCGTCTTCGCCCAGATTGTCCATCTCATTCCACCCGGTCTCGTCGACCGCCTCGCCGAGGGGGCCAAAATCAAGGTCCGCGTCTTCTCTTACGCCCACCAAGGTGCCGGACTGCCGGAAGATGGCGGAACTCTGCGCGGACCTGCACGCCGGGGACGTGGCGGTTTTCGACCGCGCCTACATCGACTTCCGGGAGCTGTTCCGGCTCGACGCGAAGGGCGTGTTCTTCGTGGTCCGGGCGAAGAACCCCATGCGCTACGGGGTGGTGAAGGGCA
>Ga0310786_10003206_pt1 | contig 24038 bp, 16 predicted proteins | sample AusTroGonzalo_MG_FD_203881 | JGI IMG/M metagenome (GOLD analysis project Ga0310786, IMG submission 203881) | Bovine rumen microbial communities from tropical cattle in Woodstock, Queensland, Australia - Gonzalo_03 (v2) (version 2) | ecosystem: Host-associated > Mammals > Digestive system >...
GCCGGTAATCGCGCCCGCAGGGCACTTCTTCGCGCACATCGTGCAGCCCTTGCACTTCGCAGCGTCGATCTTGTACTGAACGAGCTTCGAGCACTTGCCGGAGCGGCACTTCTTGTCGTTGATGTGCTCCATGTACTCGTCCATGAAGTACTGGAGGGTGGAGCGCACCGGGTTGGACGCCGTCTGGCCGAGGCCGCAGAGAGAGGCCTTGTTCATCGCGTCGCAGATCTGGCGCATGTCGGCGATGTCCTGCTCGGTGCCGCGGCCCTCGCTGATCTTCTTGAGGTAGTTCAGGAGCTTCCTGCCGCCGATGCGGCAAGGCGCGCACTTTCCGCAGCTCTCGTCGACCGTGAAGTCGAGGTAGAACTTGGCGATGTCGACGACGCAGTCGGTCTCGTCCATGACGATGAGGCCGCCCGAGCCCATGATCGAGCCGATCTTCGCAAGCGACTCGTAGTCGATCGGGGTGTCGAGGAACTGCGGCGGGATGATGCCGCCGGAGGGGCCGCCCGTCTGGGCCGCCTTGAACTGGTGGCCGCCGCGGATGCCGCCGCCGATGTCGAAGATGATCTCGCGGAGAGTCGTTCCCATCGGGACCTCGATGAGGCCCGAGTTGTTGACCTTGCCCGTAAGAGCGAACACCTTCGTGCCCTTCGTCGTCGCCGTGCCGATCTTGTTGAACCAGTCGGCGCCCTTGTTGATGATGACGGGGATGTTCGCGAGCGTCTCGACGTTGTTGATCACCGTCGGGCAGCCCCAGAGGCCCTTCACAGCCGGGAACGGAGGACGCGGACGCGGCATGCCGCGAAGGCCCTCGATGGACTGGAGAAGCGCCGTTTCCTCGCCGCAGACGAACGCGCCGGCGCCGAAGCGAAGCTCGATCTCGAAGTCGAAGCCGCTACCAAGGATGTCCTTGCCGAGAAGCCCGAGCTCAGTCGCCTGCTGGATGGCGACCTGGAGGCGGTGAATCGCAAGCGGATACTCCGCGCGGATGTATATGAAGCCCTTCGACGCGCCAATCGCGTAGCCTGCGATGATCATGGCCTCGAGGACGCTGTGGGGGTCGCCCTCGAGCGTCGAGCGGTCCATGTACGCGCCGGGGTCGCCCTCGTCGGCGTTGCAGACCATGTACTTCTGGCCCTTGGGCTGCTGCTGGGCGAACTTCCACTTCATGCCTGTCGGGAAGCCCGCGCCGCCGCGGCCGCGAAGGCCCGACTTGAGCATCTCGTCGACGACCTGCTCGGGCGTCATCTCGAAGAGGACCTTCTCGATGGCCTTGTAGCCGTCGCGCGCGATGTAGTCGTCGATCTTCTCCGGGTCGATGACGCCACAGTTCCTGAGGACGATGCGGTACTGCTTCTGGTAGAACGGGATGTTCGCCTCGGAGACGAGCTTCTTCGCCTGCTCGGGATCGTAGCAGAGACGCTGCACGACGCGCCCCTTCACGAGGTGCTCGGCGACGATCTCCTTGACGTCCTCGGGCTTCACCTGGACGTAGAACGTTCCCTGGGGAAGGATCTTGACGATCGGACCCTGCTCGCAGAAGCCGAGGCAGCCGGTCTTCACGACCTGTACAGCGTCCTTGATGCCCGCCGATTCGAGGCTCGTTGCGAATTCCTCGACGAGCTTGTCGGCGCCGCCGGAGCAGCACGCAGTGCCGCCGCAGATCAAAACATAACTCTGATAGGCCATTTCAGTTCTCCCTTAGCCGTTTTTCACGATGTCGATGGAGGGCTTGTCGAGGATCTTGTCCGCGATGAGCTCCTTGCCGAGGATGTGCTTCTCGACAATCGCCTTCGCCGTGGCCGCATCGACGTGGCCGTAGATCACCGACGGCATACCGGGGACGACGACCTCGACGGTCGGCTCCGAATGGCAGAGGCCCATGCACCCGGTCTGGCGGACGAGGACGTTTGAAAGGCCCTTCTCGCTCAGGGTGTCGATAAGCGACGTGAACGTATCCTTCGCGCCCGCCGCTATTCCGCAGGTTCCCATTCCGACGATGACCTGCACGTCCTTGTTGGAGCTGTCGCGCATCTCCATCGCCTTCTGCTTCTCGCCGCGCATCTTGCGCAGGTCGGCCAGTGTCAACTTTGCCATGATTCTTTCCTCCTTAGACGAAATTGCTAACCAAGTTTGCGATACTTCTCGATGATCCCGGCGACATCGCCCTTCGCGAGCTTGCCGTAGACCTCGCCGTTCACGACCACCACCGGCGCGAGGCCGCAGCAGCCGAGGCAGCGCACCGCCTCCACCGAAAAGAGCCCGTCGGGAGTCGTCGCGTTGACGCCGACGCCGAGCTGGCGCTCGAACTCCTTGATGAGGTCGTCGCCGCCGCGCAGGTAGCAGGCCGTCCCGAGGCAGACCTGGATTATGTACTTGCCGGCCTTCTGGAGCTTGAAGAAGTTGTAGAACGTGACTACGCCGTAAATCTTGGCGAGAGGCACGTCCAGCATCTCCGAGATCTCGATGGCTATCTCACGGGGAATGTAGCCATAGGTCTGCTGCACTTTGTGGAGCACCATTATGAGGTTGCCCGGTTTATCCTTCCATTCTCCGACGAACGCCTTAAGTTCCGGCGTCATCGTCTCAAGTTTTCCGCTCATCCTGTCTCCTCGTTTTGGGTTCAAGCAACTTAAACTGCTTTTTGCGTATTATCCCAAAACAGAGCGACTTAGGCAAGGATAATTTGTTGGCCTTCCCCTTTCGAGTCAGTACAGCTTCTTGCCATAGACCAGTATCTTGCCGAGGTGGAAGAAATCCTCCCTGTCCTCCGGCACGCGGCGGACGCGCACCTGCGAGGCACGCCGCGGGGACGAGCGGATGTCGGCCACATAGGTTTCGCGGGTCTCGCCGTCCCTCAGCACCGTCTCCCACACCTCGCCGTCCTCCGAAAGCTGTATCTCGATGGGCACCTGCCGCGCACGGTTCGAGCCCCCCGCGTTGTTCTCGACCTTGACGGCGCGGATTTCGGACGGCCCCGGCAAAACGACGACGGCCCACGGCGACTTCTCCTTGTCGGTGTGGAAGCCGTTTTCGGCGAGGGGAGTCGCGTCTATGCAGCGGGCGTAGCGCGAGGGTCGGTCCCACCCGCATGTAGAGGACGTCATCAGCATGCCGTCCGCCGAAAGTAGCGCTCCGCCGAAGTCCGAAGCGGGATACGACTTGCTTGAGTGCGGAACCGGCTCCAGCTTGTCCTGCAGCTGCGCAAGCTGCCTGAACGCAGCAAGGTTGCCGGCCTTCGATGCACTCAGGATGAGCGGCGCAAAATCAAGCTTGGCCTTCGATCCGCCTGTTGACTTCTCGGCGACGACTTCGTCCAGCACCTTGAAGAACGCAGTCATGCCGTCATCGCCGATCATCGCATCGCTTCCCCAGCCAAGGACCTGCGAGAAATAGTCCTTGGTGCCATACTGGGCGAGCAGCATCGCCTTGAGGACGGCTGGCAGGAGCTCTGCGTCCTTGTCGAGCGGCTTGGCCCACTCGGCGAGCGTAACCTTGAGGTCGGCCTCCTCCTCGATGGCCTCCTCGCTCTGCCTTAGAAGCGGTGCGAAGGCTACGAGGTCGTCGGCCAGGGCCTTCTTGCCCTTCTCCTTGAATAGCCTCGCGTAGTAGGGCGTCAGGAAGTCCCACAGCGGCTGGCGGCCCGTCTTCATGCCGCGTGCGCAGCCGCGCACCCACGTGCGCATCGTCTTGATGGAAGCGTCGGTGCGGCTGACCCAGTCGCCGTATGCCTTCCAAGCCCCGTAGTGCGTGCGCCACGAAGTGCATGCGGCGCGGTAGTACGCCTCGATGTCGGAAGGCTTGGCCCTGCCCTTCTCGGCGACAAGCGCAAGCTCGATGAATCGATCCGCGTCAAGGCGCTTCTCGCGCTCGCCCACGAACGTCTTCTCGATGGCGACTGAATACTGCCACGGATGGGAGTTCCAGAAGCACATGTGCATCTGGGAGTGTCCGGTGACGGAGTAGTTGAGCTCCCAGCGCCCGTCTATGAGCCGCCTCGAATAGGCGCAGTGCCCCGGCTGGCCTACGGTAGTCGAGGGGAGACCGTGCGCGTTGGAGGTTGCGCTCCCGAACTTGGAAAGCTCGCCGCACACGCCGCCGACCAGCTGGGAGTACTTGCGCTTCGGCCATTCGCCCGCGACGGCCCAGGGCTTGTAGTAGAGCGGGCCGTGCACGGAGTCGCCAAAGCAGTTGGAAAGGCGGTAGCATATCATCCAGCACGTGCCGCCGTATTCGCGCATCGGCAGGTTCACGAACTTGTCAAGATGGCGTTGCTGCGCGGCCATGTTGTCGGCGCCGGCCGTGCGGTGGCCCTGGTGGACGGCGAAGCGCCACTGCCACACCGGCTGCGAGTACGCGCTCTTGTGAAGGCGCCCGGCCTTCGCCGTCGCGCGGTATGCGTCGAGAACGTCCGCGAGCCACGCCTCGTCCTTCTCAGGGAACACTATGGCAAGAGCCGTCATGAACCTGCGCCCTTCGTTGTCGGCGAACGCGCCGTCTGCAAAGGGAACCCACCTGCCGTCGTCCTGGAAAATCAGCGATTCTAGCGCAAGCGCGGCTGCAGCGCCGTCGCCGGCCGCAGCGCCGTCGCTGGAGTTGGCATCTGTTCCGCTCGACGGGAAAGTGCCGCTCCAGGCGAAGTCCTCCAGCCATGTGCGGTCGTTCATGAACGCCTTGAGGAAGCGGCCCGCCCCCGGGCGAGCGACAAGTTCGTTCCAGCCCCTCTGCCCGATGAGCCTAAGCACCGCATGGCGGGCGATGGCGAGCTTCTGCTGCTCCGTGAGCTTTGCGCCAGGCTTTATGCCATGGACCGCGCTCTCCGCGCGGGCGAGGTCGAAAGACGGCCTTGCGCCGCCGTCGCCGGACCTCGGACGAGGGCGCACCTCCGCCTTTTTGAGGCCCTTCGACTCGATCTTCTCGCCGTCCATGATCAGCCGACCCATCGCGAACTGCCCCCAAAGCGTGTCGCGCCCCATCTCGAACGCCGCCTTCAGCGCAGCCTTGCAGGCGGGCTTGAGCGGAGCCTCCGTGCCGTCTGTCGCAGCGGCGTATTCCATGATCTTCACGCACTGGCGCTGGTTGACGGAAAAATGGTCTTGCGGGACGCGGCGAATGGTGTCGACAAGGGAGGTAATGCCCTCTTTCCGCTGAGCGGTCACGGTCTCGACCATTTTGACAGTCTCGGCGTCGTCCATCTCAAAATGCCTGATCCAGCCGAGGGAATCGCCGGAGTCAAGATCCTTGAGGGCTTCCCATTCCCTCGACCACGCGCACTTGCCGTCCATGAGCTCCTTTCGGTGGAACGGGCCCACCATCGGGAACAGGAGATCGAAGCCCTCTCCGTAGAGATCGGCCGCCTTGCTGCCCTTCGCCGACGCCGCCTTCTTGAAGAGAGCCTCTGCACGGTCCTTCCTGTCCGCGTGCCTGGCGACGACCTTTGCGAGCTTCTCTGCCGTAACATCCCCGGGCACGTTCTCGATCTGGGCGAAGAACCTGAGCTTCTTGCCACCCGCATAGCACGTTATGGCCGGGAACCGCTTGGTGCGCACGAGTATGTCCTTGACCGCGGAATTTGCCGTCTTGACGGCCTCAGTCGGCGCATCCATCTCGTCGTAAGTGGCTAGAACGTACTTCGACCCGACGGCGCGGCGGAATTCGGCGCCTTCGAACACCTTGCGAAGCTGCTCGCCGCTCACGCACCAGTCGCTTCCGGTCTGGAGGACGAGCACCCCCTTTCCGGCGCGAGACGCCTTTTCAAACGCGGGCGCGTCGCCATACGCGCGGACTGTGGCCAGCGCAACGGCCGCAAACGCCATTGCAAACACGACTCTTGCCTTTGCTGTAGTCTTCATATTCGCTCCCTTCACACTGGACGTTGTCTCTGAAATGCATCTTCCCGTTTAGGCGCATAAAGAAGTTCCGACGGATCGAACCTCGCTTCGGCTCCATGGACTCCAAGGCATGCGAGGGCCTCGCCTGCGAGAAAAAGGGAGCCGCACACAAGCGTCTCTCGACCGCATCCGGCGGGCCCATCGCATTCGCGCAAGGCCTCTGCGACGGAAGGAGACGGCTTCGCGTCGATCCCGGCCCTTTTCATCGTCGCCGCAAGTTCCGCCGCGGGGATTGAACGCGGGTTCGCGGTCTTTACGGCCCATCCTGCAGCGACAACGGGAGCGAGGGTCTTCAAGACAGATTCCACGTCCTTGTCGGCGCATGCGGAAAAGACAAGATTCATTTTCGGAGCGACGCTCGCCTTAACCATCTGCGCGATGGATTCCATCAACGCGGCGGCGGCGGGAGGGTTGTGGGCGCCATCTACCAGAAAGCGTCCGATGCGCTGAAAGCGCCCGGGCCACGAGACCGAGGAGAAGCCAAGCCGTGCGTCTCGCTCGAAGAAGTCGGCCCCCAAGGTCTTGAGCGCGGCAATCGCCGCGACGGCGTTCTCGCGGTTGAAAGATCCGCCAAGGGAGAATCCGTCTGGAATCTCGCTCTCGTCTGCAACGTCGGGCGCATAGACAAACGGCGCGCCAAGGCGCGAGGCCGCGCTTTCCACAACGTCGCGGACGCAAGCGTCGTTGCGCCCGAGGACGACGGGGACGCCTGGCTTTACGATCCCTGCCTTTTCCGCGGCGATCTTCTCCAGCGAATCCCCGAGCCAAGCGCAGTGGTCCAGCCCTATGCGGGTTATCACCGAGAGCGATGGATCGCAGATGTTAGTCGCGTCAAGGCGCCCGCCAAGACCGCACTCCAACACGGCAAAATCGACTCTTGACTCCGCAAAGAGAAGGAACGCAACGGCCGTCAGCGCCTCGAAGAATGTCAAGTCCCTGCAGAGAGGTTCGGAATCGGCCGCCTCGCTCACACGCGCCGAGAGCCTTTCAAGTGTTTCGTCCGAGGCCGGGGAGCCGTCGAGGAAGAACCTCTCGTTGATCGAAACGAGATGGGGGCTCGTATATCGGCCTATGCGCAGGGAGCCGCCCTTGGCATGGCGCAGCGCAGAGTCGAGGATAGCGCACGCCGCCCCTTTCCCGTTAGTGCCGGCTACGTGTATTGCCTTGAAACGGCGCTCGGGATCGCCGAGCGCTCGAGAGACCGCGGAAATCGCGTCAAGCCCCGGCCTTGCGCCGAAGCGGCGCCGATCCGCGAGGTCGTCAAGGAAGCTCACCAGCTGACCAGTCCCCAGAAAAGAGAATGAACTGCGCCCGCAGAAGTCCCCTCGCTCTCGTAGAAAGTCCAGAACTTAGCCCAGTTCCTGTCGATCGAAGGCGACCACCTGATCGGAAACAGCGAAAGAACCCTCGTCTTGGTCACGCCGTCACGGTCGGTCTGCGATTCGTAGAAAGGCCAAAGGCGGAAATACGAGCCGTCCTTTCTGCTCACCCAGAACGGGAATACACGCGTTTCGTCGTCATAGAGCTCCACAAGCTTCCACCCGAAGCGCGTGATGGATCCGGCTTCGCCGCCTTCCTTGTATGTCCTCCAGTCAATGTGCTCGTACAGCGGCCAGACGGAGATCCTGCCGCGGCTTGCCTTCGACTCCCATTCAAAGACCGGCCACGGACAGCGAAGGCGCATCTCTGGAGCCGAATTCCCACGCTCCGCCCATGGCTTTGAGCGCGTCTCAACCCACGAGAAAAGCGGCGGGACAAACAACCACTGGCTTTCCCTCTCGCGGTCAACACGCGCAAGAAGCGGCCAGACCATCCAAGAACTACCCTCGCCGCCGGTATCCCTGTCCTTTTCGTAGGAAGCCCAAGTCACTATCGGCCAAAGCGCGGTCTCGTGCAATGATTCCCGCTGTCGGTTTCGGACGTAAAGAGGCCAAAAGCCCCAGCTGCCGTCGTCACGCCAGTGGAAGAAAGGCCAGAGGACTGCGTTTGTCGTCATCATCTTCTTTTCCGATGGACGCGGCATCGAATATCGCATCCAGACAGGCCAGAGGCAAAACTGCCAGTCATAGAGAAGCAGGAAATGCGGATGGTTTCCGTAAAGGGGGAATAGCCCCGCGTAGAAACGGTCCTCGTCCTCGGGCTTCCCCTCGCGACGCCCGTTCCACCACAGCGGCATTATCTCAAACTGGTAGCCGTCTTGCCGATAGCTCTGGTAGTGGACGAAGAGAAGAAACCTCCACCAGTCCCTGTGCGCTGTGAAGGCCGGCCAGAGGACGTCGGTGGTCTCGCCTTCACTGGCCCAAAACGGACGCAGAGCCGCAAGATCGCGGTTCTGCTCCCAAAACGGCCCTATCTGGACCGCAAGCGCAAGAAGCGCTTCAGTGAACACTGTTTCTTATCTCCTCGAATTCCCGCTTCTCGAATTCACTCAACTCGGAAATGCGGTTCTGGACCTTGCGGATGGAGATCTTGGCGCCCTTCATGTCGCCTCTCATGGACTGGACCCTGGCAAGAGACGAATACATTCTCACGTCGGCGTCCTGGCCGGACTCGCCTTTCACGAGATCTATGGCCTTGCGTATCGACGACTCCGCCTCCTCGAGATTGCGCTTCTGGTCCATCAGCACCGATGCAAGCGTCTCGTACAGGATGTAGAACTTCGGCGAAATCTCTATGGCCTTGCGCACATGCTGCTCCGCCTCCGGAAGCCTGTCGGTCCGGCGAAGGACCTCGGCGAGGTCGTTCAGGGCGAGCACATTGGGCTTGGCCGCCTCTGCGGCTTTCCTTAGGAACGCCTCCGCCTCCTGGTACTTGCCGCGACCGAGCGCAATCGAGCCCATGACGTAGTTTGCAAGCGGTGCGTTGCGGTTGCGGCGCAGGACATCGCGCGCATGGCGCTCTGCGCTCGACTTGTCGTCAAGGGAGATGTCCAGCCCAAGCACGAGATCCTGCATCGGAGTCGCGTCGGGACGGACGCGGACGGCGGCGGCGAACGCGTCGCGCGCTTCGCGGCGGCGCTCCTTGCCGAGATGGAGAAGGAGGAACGCCTTCGTCGCCTGCACGTGGTAGTCGTAGGGGTTAGACGTCTGCTTCTCCATCTCAGGCAGGATGTTCTTCTGGATGTCCTTGAGGACCTTGTCCTTTTCGCCCTCGTCCTTGGTGGAATCCGCCTGCTGCATGGCGGCGGCGGCGAGAAGGCTCCACGCCTGCATGTCGCGCCCGTCGGCGTCAAGCACCTTGCGCAGGAGCGACTTGGCGCCTTCGTAGTCGTTGTCCATCATGGCGAGCATCGCCTTCTCTATGAGGCCGCGGCGCCCTTCCGACGGCGAGGACTTCACCGCCTTGTCGAGATACTCGCGCGCACCGGACTGGTCGCCGTCCATGAGCTTGAGGCGCATCATGCCCATGAGCGCGTCGCGGTCAGCCGGGTTCTTGGAAAGAAGCGCCGCATATATCCTGCGCGACTTGAGCTGGTCGTTGTCGTTGGCGTACAAGGCCGCCATCATGTTGAGAAGAGTCGCCCGCTTTTCCGTGGGGACGAAGTCTATTGCGCGCCTTATCTGCGCAAGGGCGTCGCCAGGGCGGCCTGAACGCGCCCAGGAAAAGCCGAGGCGCATGAACATCTCGGGATTGCGGATGTAGCCGTAGAACGAGGCGAGGCGCCATATCACGTACCGGCGCGACTTGTCATCGACGATACCCTTGATGCGGCGCTCGAGCTCGCGTTTCTTCGCGAGGGCCCCAGGGTGCTTGCGGCCTGCCATCTCGATTTCGTTGAAGAGGGAGCAGACGTTGTCGGAGTCGATCTCGTTGAGGACAAGCTCGTACATCTTGAACGCCTCGTCGTCCTTCTTCATGTCCTGAAGCCAGACGCCGCGGTTGTTCGCAATGAGACCGATGTGCCTGCGGAGGGAGAGGCGGAGCTTGTCCACCGGATCGTTGGTGTCCAGGCTGTAGCTGCCCCAGCCCTTCGGAGCCTCAAGCATTGTGTCGAACTCGCGCCACGCCGACCAGTCCGGCGTCCTGGACGTGTCGGAGCCAAAGAACAGGAACTCCGGAATCGGCTTAAGTCCGGCGGAATACCACAAGTCCGGCGCACCCCATATGGCGGCCGTGCGAGGCACGCTCGTGTCGGCGGAGAACCAGTCCTGGACGAAAGGCAGCACGCCTAGGGAGAGCGAAAGGGTCAGCTCGGAGTTCTTGGAGCCGCCTATTTTCTTTTCGGCGATAACCGCGCCAAGGGCATCGAGGTACTTCGCGTCGAGATCCCGCTGTAGGGCTATCAGGTTGATTTCGCGGCCCTCCGCCTTTGCGACAAGGCGCAGGTGGTCGTCAAGCGTTCCGTCGGTCACGAGCCAGGTGCGCTCCCCCATGTCGGCGAGAACGCGGCTGGCCACCTTGTCGGCAAATGCGCCCCGGTTGCCGTCGAACGCGAAAAGGTTCCACAGCGACGCGAACGCAAGGACAAACACAAGGATTACGCCAGAGGCGACTCCCACCGGCTTTCTGCGGTAAAACCACCAGAAGGCGACGAGATATCCGCCAAAGGCCGCCGCAAAGCCGCTTGTCACGACGGGGAACACGCCTTCCTTGGCCATAAGCGACGACGGCGAAAGAGGCGTCGCAATGGCAATTATCGCAAAAAGCGACATGGACACGTGAAAGAGCCACTGGACAAGCCCCGGCTTGTCGTTGAACGCCCTCGGGCACGAGAACAGGGACACAAGGAACGGTATGGTCGAGAAAATCAGCACAAACACCCAGTACGAGGAAGACGTGTAGTCCTTGAGCTCCCCCGCCATGCCCTTGAGAAGCGGAGTCAGCTCCAATTCGAAGACGTCTATAGCGACGAAAAAGACGACAAGGAACGAAACCGCGAAAATCATAAGCGCGGCATACGGCTTGTTGCCGCGCCTTAGCTCGGCCGAGACTATACCCCAGACGAAGAAGGGAGAGAGGGCGACAAAGAGAGCCGAATCGCAAAGCCCGACAGCCACCATTGCTCCAAGGACCGGCGGATAGAACCACCCGGCGACCTTGGACGCCTTTGAATACGCAATCAGCGGCAACAGGGAAAGAAACGCCCACAAAGCGTCGAAGAGCCTGGGTTCGAGATGCGACGCCGCCTCGCGTACTGCAGGAGTGAACATGAAGAGCAATGCGGCGGAATAACCGGAGACAAGGCCTATCGACTCCGCATGCGGACGGGCGTGCTCGGACGTGATTACGCCAGCGACGAACGACGAGACGAGCCAATACACCAACACGACAGCGAGAACGCCGCAAACGGGTGCAAGCATGTTTCCGCCGCCGAAAAACCGGGCGAATACGGCCATGAGGGGATGGACAACCTCGCCTGCGGGATCGAGCCCGGCCCACAACGCCTGCAGATGTGCGCTCTCCCCGGGAAAAGCGTACGACACGAGAGAGGCGAAATACACCACTGACGCCAAGACAGCAAGGCTTCCTGCGGCCAACCAGTTTTTCTTCATGCTCATGTTTTCCCCTTTCTGCGGCAACAGACTGCGGCTAGACGAACTCAGACCTTTGCAAGGGCCTGCTTCAAGTCGGCGATGAGGTCTGCCGGATCCTCAAGGCCAACCGAGAACCTGATGAGATCCGGCGGTATTCCGGCCTCCTTGAGCTGGCGGTCGGTGAGCTGGCGATGCGTATGGGACGCCGGATGCAGGACGCAGCTCCACGCGTCCGCAACGTGCGTCACGATCCCTATGAGCTTGAGGGCGTCCATGAACCTGATCGACGCCTTGCGCCCGCCCTTTATGCCGAACGTCATCACTCCGCATGGAGCAGGCCCGTCGAACTGCTTCTTTACGAGCTTTGCGTACTTCGAGCCCGGGAGACCCGCGAACTCCACCCACGCGACCTTCTTCTGGGTCTTCAGCCACTTGGCGATCTTGAGGGCCGACTCCGCATGGCGGCGGATCCTGAGGTGCAGGGACTCAAGGCCCAGGTTCAGGAGAAACGCGTTGAAAGGCGACGGGATCGAGCCGAAGTCGCGCATGAGGTGCGCGGTGCACTTTGTTATGTAGGCGAGCTTGCCGAACGCCTTGACGTAGCTCAGCCCGTGATACGATTCGTCAGGCTCTACAAGGCCAGGGAACTTGTCGGCGTGCTTCGCCCAGTCGAAGTTCCCGGAATCCACTATGCACCCGCCCACCTGAGAGGAGTGGCCGTCCATGTACTTCGTCGTGGCGTGCGTGACGATGTCGCACCCGAACTTGAACGGCCTGCAGAGGACGGGCGTCGGGAACGTGTTGTCGACGATCAGGGGCACGCCGTTCCTGTGGGCGATGCGGGCAAACTTCGCGATGTCGAGAATCGAGCCGGACGGATTGGCAACTGTCTCTCCGAACATGCACTTGGTGTTCGGGCGGAAGGCCGCCTGGATCGTCTTTTCGTCGGCGTCGGGATCCACGAAGGTGAACTCTATGCCAAGCTTCTTCAGCGACACGGCAAAGAGGTTGAACGTCCCGCCGTATATGCGCGCAGACGAGACTACATGGTCGCTTGCGTTGCAGAGGTTCAAAACGGCAAAGGTCGACGCCGCCTGGCCGGAGCTCGTAAGGATCGCCGCGACGCCCCCTTCCAGCGCTGCGATCTTCTTTGCGACGAGATCGTTGGTCGGGTTTGCAAGCCTCGTGTAGAAATAGCCGGACGCCTTGAGGTCGAAAAGGTCCGCCATGTGCTCCGAGGTGTCGTACTTGAAAGTGGTTGACGAGTATATCGGGACCTGGCGCGGCTCCCCGCACTTAGGCAGGTATCCGCCCTGGACGCACATTGTGTCGATGTTCATTTAATCTTCTCCTTGATGGACTTTATCTCGGCCTTGATCTTGGCGATGGCCTTCGGCGCAAGCGTTGCCGCCGCAAAATCCCTCATTGGCATTGCCGGCGAGCCAAGCACGTACTTTACGCTGCCGTCGAGCGTCTGCGGCACTCCGGCCTGCGGCCCCACCTGCACGCCGTCGGCGATCTTGATGTGGCCGGATATCCCGGCCTGCGCCCAGATTAGGCAGCCCATGCCGATCTCGGTAGAGCCTGCTACGCCGGACTGGGCGATAAGACCCGAATACCCCTTTATCTTGACGTTGTGGCCGATCTGCACGAGGTTGTCGATCTTCGTCATGGGGCCTATGTATGTGCGGCCTATCCTCGCGCGGTCTATGGTCGTGTTAGACCCGATCTCGACGCCGTCGCCTATCTCGACGATTCCGAGCTGCGGGATCTTCTCGATATGTACGGAGCCGTCATTGTTGAGCCCGTTGGTAAACCCGTAGCCGTCGCCGCCGAGCCTGACGCCGCAGTGGATTATGCAGTCCTTCCCGACAACTGTGCCCTCGCGCAGCGTAACCTGGGGGTAGATGTGCGTGCGCCCGCCTACGCGGCAGTTCTCGCCTATGAACACCTGCGCCTCTATGACGGCGCCGTCGCCGATCTCCGCTCCCTTCTCCACTACGGTGAACGCACCTATGTGAACGTCGCGCCCGAGCTTGACTGAAGGATCGACGAGCGCCGTCGGATGGACTCCCGGGCTGCGCACTGGCGCTGGCAGCGCCAGTATTGCGGCGGCCTTCATGCACGATACGTCGGGATCCGCGACCTTTATCACCGAGCACGGCGCACCATGGCTCCAGTCGGACGGGAGCAGCACGGCAGACGCGGCGGTAGTCTCCACGAGCCGGACGTGCTTGGCGTCCTTGCAGAAGCTCAGGTCCCCGGCCCGGGCCTCCTCGAGGCCGGCGCAGGCGGAAACGTCGACGTCCTCGCCCTCAAGCGCCCCGCCAAGAGCGACCGCAAGCTCACTTGCCTTCATCCGCGACCTTGGCCTTGGAAGGATCTACGCCCATGTCCGAAAGGACGGAAAATGTCACGTCAAGTTGCTCTGAAGCGTAAGCCGCCGCGTTGGAGTCGAGGACAAGGTCGTATCCCTTTGCCTTTGCAAACGTCTCGACGCGCTTCTTGATGTCGGTTGCCACGGACTTGAGAAGCCGCTGCCTGAGCTCGTGCAGATCCTGGTTGCAGCGCATCGACTCGGCGCGGTAGCGCTGCTCTATGGAGAGAAGCTTCTGCTGGATGTCGGTGATGTTCTTCTTTAGATCGGCCTTCGCCTTTTCGTTGAGCATCGGATTGTTGAGCTGCTCCAGAAGCTTGCGCCCCTCCGTCTGGAGAGCCTCGCCCTCGCCCTTTATGGCGTCGACCTTCTTCTGGTAGTCCTTGTCCGTGGAATCGAGCAGCTTCTCGTTGCGTTCGTAGTCCGGATGGTTGCGGATGAGAACGCCCATGTCGACCGTGGCGAACTTGAGCTCCGCCGAGACGGTCATTGCGGATGCGGCAACCGCCGCGAGTAGGATCTTTTTCATTTTCTTCACTTCTCCCTGTTGCTGTCAGCCCAAAGGCCCTTGTCAGAAATCGTAGCCGACCGTGAAGGAGAACACCTCCTCCTCGGCGCCGGAAGGCTTCTTGATCGGCGTTCCCAGGTCGAGGCGGATCGGGAACATGGGTATGTCCAGCCTGAGGCCGACGCCGACGGTCCACGCAAACGTGTCGCCGAAGTCTGCGTCGAAAGCGTCAACGCCTACAGAGCCGAGATCGCTGAAAAACGCCAGCCTGAACATCTTGACGATCGGGATGGTATATTCGAAATTCGCGCAGACAAGCGTCTGGCCGCCCCACGGCGCGGTATCGATGTCCATCAGGGGGTGCCTGCTGGTCATTGGCGCGACGTTCCTGTACTTGATTCCGCGGATGGACTTGGGACCTCCGAGGAACATCCTGTTGTAGATCGGCACGTCGTCGCTGATGGCATCGATGGTCTCGGCCCTCAGCCCGGCCATAAGCACATGGCCGTAGCGCTTCCACACGTTGAAGTAGCTGCGGTGCGAAAGCCCCAGCCGCCAGTATTCGTTGTCGCCTCCGGGTGCGAGGTCGAAGAACACGCGCGAACGGTAGCCCTGCGTCGGTATCTTGAAGTTGTCGCGGGTGTCCCTTGACCAGAAGAAGTGCAGGACCGGCTCTGTCGCATCGCCGTAGCGGCGCTCCTCTTCGACAAACGAGACCTCCTTCCAGTGATCGAGATAGCGCGTGCCCCACTCCACGTCGTCAAACTCTATGTACTCGCCCGAAAGGCCGATGCCGACCCTGCCGAAGGGATTCCACGTGGGCCAGAACTTGACGGGGTAGGAGATGGACACATCCGCGCCGGAGCGGATGAGGTCGTACTGGTCGTACCAGCGGAGCCTGCGATATACGTCAACCGACAGCTCCAGCATGCGCGTAAGGAAGTACGGCTCGACGAACCCGAGCTCCAGGCTCTGGTAGCGCGGGCCCCATGCGACGTAGGCCCTTCCCTTCTGGCCTGCGCCGCGGAAAAGCCTGGACGGGGCGAAGAGGTCGAAGTTGTTCTGGTTGACCTCGGCCGTCACGTAGACGGAATCCACCGAAGAGGCTCCGATGCCGACCATGAAGGAGCCGGTGTTCTTCTCCTCGACTTCGTACACGAGGTTGCGGTACTCGGAGCCGTTCGGGTCCTTGCCCCTGTCGCACGGCTCGAGGTAATAGCGGACACGCGCAAAGTAGTCGAGGTTTTCAAGGCGCTTCTTGGACCTGTCGGCCCTGTCTTCGAGCATCCTGTCGCCGGGGCCCAGGGCGACTTCGCGCCTGATCACGTTGTCCTTCGTATAGTCGTTGCCGCGGATCTTGACGTCGTTGAGGACGACTGGAACGCCCTCGGCCACCTGGAAGACCACGTCAACCGAAGACGGGTCGGTCTCGGACGGCACGTACTTGACGGTTACGCGGGTGTCCGCGAGGCCTGCGTCTCCCGAACCCACGGATATCTTCACGCGGTCCGCGGCTTCGTCAAGCGCCTTCCTGCCTGCGACAGAGCCTTCGGCGGGAAGGTCGCTCTTCGCCTTTATGTCGGCTTCGGTATATTTCGTGAGCCCGACTATCGAAATGGCCCCGACCTTGTACTGGGGCCCCTCCTCGATCTTGAATATGAGGTTGGCGCCGCTGCCGGAGTCAACGGTCTCCGGGCCGGACACCGTCACGTCGAGATAGCCGTGGTTGCGATAGACTTCCGCAATCTTGTCGCAACACTGGGCCCTCTGGTCCTGCGTGACCGGGGCGTCGGAAAACCACCCCACGGGATTCCACCATGGATAGTCGTCGACGGCGTCGCGCAGCTCGATCTCGTCGAACTCGCCGGGCCCGAGGCTGTAGAATGGATTCGCGTTCCTGCTGATCACCGTCGATTCAACCGCATGCTCGGCCCCGTCGAACACGATGCCTGACACCTTCCTGCGCACGCCCTCGTCGATGACAAAGGTTACAGTGGCGTTGTTGCCGGAAAGGATGTCGACCTTGGGCACCACCTTCGCGTCGATAAAATACTTCTTCTGGTAGGCAAGGCGAACCTTGGCTGCCGCGGCAGCAAGCTCTGCTTCGCCGTAGAGGAACCCGTCCTTGAGCTCCGACTCCTTCGCGATCTTGGACTCGCTGAAGAACTTGCAGCCCCTCACGACAAGCGGCGGAGCGTAACGGAACTTGCGCCTTACCTTGAAGACGACTTCAACGCCGCCGGCACCCTCGTTTGCGACAGCGGAGATGTCCTCGAACTCTCCAGACGCCTTTAGCGCGTTGACGTCGCGCGTCACGACCACCGGATCGTAAGCGGCTCCGGCCTTTGTCTGGCAGCGGCTTGCGACAGACCCGGCGTCGCCGCCGAATCCATCGACGGGCAAGACTCTAACAGAAGAAACCTCCGCGGACAGCGCCACAGAAGCGGCTGCCACAGCAAAAATAGACATTAGTGTTTTCATAGTTATGTGTATAATATCAAAAATTTTCGAGTTCGGGGGGAAGAATGTGTTTAGAATGGTAAAAACCGTCAAGCGCTCCGCAGCGGCCGAGGACGTCGCGACACGTCTCAAGATCCTCCTCCCTGGGCTCTCCCGACTTGATCGCCGAGACAAGATCTGCGACGATTCCTATTGCGACGGCATAGCCATGGGGAAGCTTCCATCCGCTCTTCGGCTCTAGCACGAAAGCCGTCGCAAGGCCGAGGTCCGTTCCACCCTTCGACCGCCGCACGTCCAGCGTCGCCTCCACGAGCGCCTTTAGGGCGGAACCGTCGCGGGACGCAAACTTGCCCGCAAGATCGGCCGCCAGCTTCAGAAGCGAAGGCTCCTTGGCGAGCCCGAGCCGTACGGCCTCGGCTATCCCCGCGCTCCAGACGCCGTCGAGGACCGTATCGGCGAAAGACGTGTCTATGAGTACGGCCCTCGGGACGGACGGCAGAGAGACGGAGTCCTTGACGCCGTGCGCGTCAAGCGCGGCAGTCGTTGCAAAAGCCGCGCAAAGCATCGCGGCGGGCGTGGTCGGAACGCGTATTATCCCCGTGCCACCGCCGACCTGGGCCGCGGCGTAGCCGGCGACATCGAGCATCGAACCGCCACCAATCGCAAGTATCGCGTCGTCAGGTCCGATCTCGGCGTCTATTGCCGCGCAGACGACCCTGTTCGCGCTTGCGAAGTTGTCAAGCTTCACCTTTTCGCCGCCGCCGAACACAACGGGCGCAGATGCCAGCGCAAGGCCCTTTTCGTTTACGTACCTTCCTATCTTGAGACCGATGCCCTCGTTCCTGTGGACGAAGTTGGCGTCAGCGACTATTAGGAGGCGCGAAGCTCCGGCGGCCCTGGCGAGCGCGTCGCTTTCCCCGAAAAGCCCGGAGACGATCTCAACGGGATACGTCAAGGAGCTCCTTTGCATGCCTTCGCGCGACGCTTGTAAGCTTCTCGCCGCCGAGCATCCTGGCGATTTCCGACACCCGGTCTTCTCCTGCGACGACCTTGATGGTGGTGCGGGTCCTGCCGCCGGAGACGACCTTCGACACTACGAGGTGGCGCTCTCCGCAGGCAGCGCTCTGAGGAAGATGCGTTATTGCGACGACCTGGCTCAGCTTCGCCACCTTGCGCATCTTCTCGCCTACGATCTTGCCGGTCTCCCCGCCGATGTTGGCGTCGATCTCGTCGAACACAACGGTGGCCTTCCCGCCTGCGCCGATCACGGCCTTGAGCGCGAGCATCACCCGCGAAAGCTCGCCCGAAGAGGCGATGTCGGCAAGCGGACGCGGAGGCTCCCCCGCGTTAGGGCTGAAAACGTATGTGACGAGGTCCATTCCAGAAGGCACTGGATCCGTCTCCTCGAGCGCGACGGAAAACGCGGCAGCCGAAAAGCCGAGGTCGCGCAACTGCGCGTCAACCGCCTTTGAAAGACGCGAAGCCGCCGCGGAGCGCTTCTTCGAGAGAAGAGCCCCTTCCTTCCTAACCTCCTTCTCTGCCGCCGCAACGGATTTCTCAAGCTCTGCAATCCGCTCGTCCCTGCTTTCAAGGTCTGCAAGCCTATTCTTCTTCGCGTCCAAAAGCGCGATCAGCTCGGAAACTGGGCCCTCGCCGCCGCCTGGAAGGTATTTGCGCCTAAGCTTGTTCACGAGAGTCAGCCTGCGGTCGAGCGACTCGAAATCCTCTTCGCCGCCGTCTGCGGCGGACGCGGCGTCCGCAACCGACCTTGAAAGCTCCTCCGTCCTTACAGAAAGCTCGTCAAGCTCCGCAGACCACGCCTCGGCCTCCGGCAAGTGACGCGCAATCGCCGCGAACTTCGGCCTGAGGGCTGCGAATATCCGGGACGCGCCGCCGTCGCCGCCAAGAAGCTCCGTTATCTCGTTGGCGCTCTCGACAATCTCCTCCGCATGGGCGGCCGCGGCGTGCCTTTGGGCGATGTCTTCGTCGTCGGCCGTAAGCCCCGCCTCTTCAAGCTCCGACGTCTGGTATCTCAGGAGATCGATCTCATCCTCTCCGCCCGAAGACTTCAAGTCGTCGAGCGCGGCCTTCGCCTCCGAGAAGCGGGCGTACGCGGCATCGTATGCCGACTTGTCTATCGAGCCGAAGGAGTCGATGGCGTCCCGCTGGAAGCTCTCTTCGGCAAGCAGCCTGTTGTCCTGGGGGCCGTGCATGTCGACAAGCCCTGCGCATGCGGCCCTAAGCTCGGAGACGGAGACGGACTCGTCGTCGATCCAGGCGCGGGAACGGCCCTCAGCAGTAACGGTGCGCCTTGCGGTGAACGACTTGCCGCGAGAGCCCGTTCCGTCCAGGAACTCGGCCTCGACCTCGGCCTCCTTCGCGCCATCGCGGACTATGGACGCATCCGCACGAGAGCCCGCGACGAGAGCGAGGGCTCCGATGATGACTGATTTCCCCGCGCCGGTCTCGCCCGTTATGACATTGAGGCCAGGGCAGAACTCGGCCTCCGCCTCCTCGACAACTGCAAGGTTCCTGACTCTCAGCCTCTTGAGCATTGCGTGTTAACGGGAGGACGGCGCCGCTCCATTAGTTAGAGCGCGTCGGCGCCGGAAAGAGATTCAAACAGGTATTTAGCCCTGTTCGTGGTCACCGTCTGCGCGCCGCGGCTGAACGCCTCGGCCGCGACCTTGGGATCGTCGATCGTCCAGACGTGGAACTCGAAGCCAGCCTTCTTCACTTCGTCTATGTAGCCGGCGGTGACGATCTGAGACAAATAGCCCATGTCGACCCCGTCCACTCCAAGCTTGCGCAACGTCGCGATAAGGGCCTTTACGTCCTGCGCCCTGCGGGCGCTCGTAAGCCAGTATGTCTTGAACTCGGGCATCTGCCTCTTGAGCTCCGCGCTGACATTTTTGCCGAACGAGATGAAAAGCACGGTCTCGGGGGTCGCCTTGGGCTCCTTTGCAAAGGTCGCCTTTATGTATGGAACCCACTCCGGATCGTCGTCCTTGACCTCGACGTATATCTTGCGCCCCGGCCGCGCGAGGGCGAGTACCTCTTCAAGAAGCGCAGGACGCGTAGGGTCGAACTTCGACCCCTTCCACTTGCCCCAGCCGCCGACGTTGAGCTTGGACACGGTGTCCCAGCCCACCGCCGTGCACGCGTTGGTGTTCGCGCCGGACGTCGTGCGCTTAAGCGTCGTGTCGTGGAACGTGAAGAGCCTCTTGTCGGACGAGAGGTAGATGTCGCACTCGAAGCCGAAGCCCCGCTCCACCGCAGTCTTGTACGCGGGAAGAGTGTTCTCCGGCGCGTCGAACGATTCGCCGCGGTGGGCGATTAAGACGTCGTTGCCCCGCCCGCAGTCAGAGACGCAGCCCGCAAGAGCAAGCGAGGATGCAATAGCCACGATTGTGAGCTTCATGCGGAATCTCCTTGTTGCCGGTTCTTGGCTTCTACATCGCCGCCCTGAAGGCCTTGGCGTTGTTCTCCGGCCCCTGGTCGCCGTCTATCCTGCGAAGGAGGCCCTTAGCCTCATAGAACTTGATAAGCGGCTCGGTCTCGCGGTGATAGACGACGAGACGGTCCTTGACGGTGTCGGGATTGTCGTCCTTGCGAATGACGAGCTTCGCGCCGCACTTGTCGCAGATGCCCTCGACCTTCGGGGGAAGGGCCTTTACATGGTAGCCCGCCTTGCATGCTGGGCACGTGCGGCGGCCTGCGATGCGGTCCGCAATCACTTCGTCGAGGACATCTACAAGGACGACGGAACGAATCGGAGCCCCTGTCTTTTCGAGGATTTCCGCCTGCGCGACGTTGCGGGGGAAGCCGTCGAGGAGCATCGTGACGTTGCCTTCAGTGCCAGCGATGGCGTCCTTTATCATCTGCGCTATCAGCGCGTCAGGAACAAGCGCGCCTTTGTCCATGTATTCCTTCGCCTCAAGCCCGGCAGGCGTTCCGCTGGCGACCGCGCCGCGCAAGAGGTCGCCCGAGCTTACGTGCTTTAGAGACGCATCCTCCGACGCAAGCCTCGAAGCGATAGTTCCCTTTCCGGAGCCGGGCGCACCCAGCAAAATCACGATGTCCATTTATCGATTCCTTTCTTTTTCCACGATAAAGAAGTGCATATTATACCATAATTCAACCCCATTTTCTTGCGCTACCTATGCTTGGCGGGCGATTTCGCCGTCGCGTCGGGGCACCCCGCTAGTGCCCGCTTCGCGGCTCACTTCGTTCGGGGGATACGCTCGCTCGATCTCGTACGCTTCGGACCTCGTTGCGCCTTTCGCACTTAGACAATGAGCCCATCTCAGCCTGCCATGCCTCGGAATCTACCGTTGGTTGCGTTCGAAATTCCTCATACGGCGCCGAGTCCTCCGCTGCCTCACTCGCGACACCCCTCCGCTCCGGCGAACCTCCAGCCTCTCCACATAAAGGCGTAGCATCGCGGTGCGGCACGGCGAAGGCGCGCGGGGGGGGGGGGGGTGAGGAAGCGAAGGGGAGGGAAGTGACGCGAGTGAGGAAGAGAAGGTTTGCAGGCGTAAGAAGCGCACAGTCCGCAGCCAGAGATTACAGCCGAGGCATGGCAGGCTGAAGACGGTTGATTGTCGCGGTAAAGAAGCGCAAACCTGAACGAACGAGACCGAGCGTGCAGCTTCCCGACCCGAAGCGTACGGGTCGGGCGGTCAGCGCACACGGAGGCAGCCCTGACGCGACGCCGCGTTACTGCTTGTTGCACCTCAAAGAAAGCCGCTCCATGACAGGTGCCACGAACGACTCCTCTACCTCCATCCCCAGAGCGACCGACGGCTTGTTCGCGCCGTGGAAATCGCTACCGGCCGTGGCCAAAAGCCCCAGCTCGAGTGCAATGCGCGAAAAGCCAACGTCCTCAGCCTGCGTATTCGCCTGGTAAATCGCCTCAAGCCCGTCAAGTCCTGCCTCCTTGAGCCTCGCAAGCTCCCGTGCGGCAGCATCGAAATCCGAGCCCTGCTTCCTCCACTCGAAACGCCAGAACTTCGGATGCGCCATTACGCAAATCCCGCCTGCCTCGTGAACTGCGCGGAAAGTCTCTTCCTGCGGCGGATGGTAGCGCTCCTCGTAGCAGCGCGTCTCGCGGGGCGAGCATGGATGGAGGTATTTCGCAAACGCCTCGCCGGGAGTCTTCGCGTAGCCGTTGTCGGCTAGCCACTTCGCAAAGTGAGGACGCGCAAGGACCTCTCCGTGCGGAGCCGGGGAGATGTCTGGTATCCCGATCCGGCGGAAGTTCTCGAATATCCTCGCGTTGCGCTCGTCCCTCCCTTTCCGGACTCTTTCGAGAAGAGCCTTGAACGCGGCGTTTCCAGCATCGACGCCAAGTGCAAGAAGATGGAACTTGTCGAAGCCCTCCCCTGGGTCTATGCTGAGCTCGACGCCCGGGACGAACAGCGTAGTCTTGCAGTCGGGGCGGGCCGAGAGGAACTCCTCTATCCCGTCGGCGTTGTCATGGTCGGTGAGGGCCATCGCCGCGAAGTTCCGCCCAGCGGCTATCGCGGCGAGGCGGTGCGGCTTCAACGTGCCGTCGCTCGCCGTGGAATGGACGTGGAAGTCAACGACCATCCACGGCCTCCCCGAGGGCGCCTACCCATTCCTCAAGCCCGCTCTTAGAGCGATGCTCGACGAGGAGCCTCAGATACGGCTCCGTATTCGACTTGCGAACGCTAATCCACCCTTCGTCGAATTCAAGCCGCACTCCGTCGATCGAGCATCGTCCCCTCTCCGCGCCAAAACCCGCGGCAGTTGCAAGGACGCGTACTATCGCGGCATCCTTGTCCTCGACCTTGAAGTTCATCTCGCCGGAATTTGCGTACCTTGACGAAATCGGCCGCACCATCCCCGAGAACGAAACGCCGCTCCGAAGAGAATGCGCGGCGCGGGAGAGTATGCGAAGCGCCGCGAGCGCGCCGGAATCGCAGCCGAAGAAGTCGCCGAAGTAGTAGTGCCCCGCGAGCTCGCCGCCGCAAAGAGCGCCGCGCTTGCGCATCTCAGGCTTCGCGAAGGCGTGCCCCACCGGGACCATGACGGGATTGAAGCCTTTTTCCCCTAGAGCCTCTATTACGCCACGCGACGTGCGAACGTCATGGAGGACGATGCGGCTTTCTCCGCACCGAGAGCACGCTTCGGCAACTATAGGTATCAGGTAGTCAGGCTGGACAAACTCCCCGTTCTCGTCGACGAACATGGCCCTGTCGGCGTCGCCGTCGAATATGACGCCGCAATCAAGCCCCTGCTCGCGCACGACGCGCGATATCTGCTCTCGCGCATCGGCCTTGAGGGGATTCGGGCTGTGGGCGGGAAATGCGCCGTCTGGAACGTCGTTCAAGATAACAGCCGACGGGAAAAGCTGCCGCGCAAGCATCGACGCCATCCCGTTGGAGCAATCGACGGCAAACTTGAGCCCCGCGAAATCGGCCGCCGGAACTTTATCCGCCATCCATGCGACATACCTCTCGACGGAATCCTGCACGACCTCGGCTGTTCCTTCGCCGCCGAGAGAGACTTGAACTGCTCCGCCCTTTACCGCCCTTTCCACTTCGTCGAGGCCGTTCGCATATCCAATCGGCAACGCAGTGCGCATGGAGACCTTGAGCCCGTTGTCGGACGGTGGATTGTGCGACGCCGTAACCATGATAGATCCGTCGTATCCGTCTTCCGCCGTGAAGAAATAGACCATTGGCGTCGTAGAAGGCCCGAGGTCAAATACAGAAGCGCCACCATCCTCAAGGCCACGCACAAGGCTGTCGCGCACGTCCTTCGAAGTCATGCGGCAGTCGCGCCCGACGAGTATGCGAGGACGCGGCAAGGCCGAAGCCCTGCCCGCATCGAGTTTCAAGTCCGCGCGGGCTATTACGTCTGGAAGTGCACGGCCTACCTTGTAGACGGTACCGAGATCGAAGTCCGCGCCGAACGTGCCGCGCATGTCGTATGCCTTGAAAAATCCCATCAAACCTCCTCTATGCCGCCATAAAAACGGTTTAGGAGTTTATGATATCCTTTTGCCGGAATATTGTCAACTCCGAAGATTCGCGGGGTCTGTCCCCACGATTCCGAATTGCCCTTTCATTAGAACGCGCCGATTGCTTAGCCGGACTCCCTTGGGGACAGGCCCCACAAAAGAGCCTTTTTGCAGTGGTCTTGCGCGTCGTCTCATGCCGCTACCTCCTTCGCAAGCCTCCATCCGTGCGTCGCGAAGCCAAGATCCTCCACCGCCCGCGCGGGGACGCTCCGGCTTCGGAAGCAGCTGCCAAGCGCAAACGCCGTCGCAACCACGAAGACCGCGCTCCCGAATATCT
>Ga0310786_10003207_pt1 | contig 24035 bp, 25 predicted proteins | sample AusTroGonzalo_MG_FD_203881 | JGI IMG/M metagenome (GOLD analysis project Ga0310786, IMG submission 203881) | Bovine rumen microbial communities from tropical cattle in Woodstock, Queensland, Australia - Gonzalo_03 (v2) (version 2) | ecosystem: Host-associated > Mammals > Digestive system >...
GGCTTTGATGCGATTCTCCACATCAACATTGCGAACGAGTTTTTCCGCATTATGCTGGCTTGTAAGGGAGCCAAGCTTTTCAACCAGGGCGGCGCTCTTTTCCTTGGGTATGAATCTGGCAGACTCCACAGCGTCAATCAATGTCTTGAGCTCCGGCAGGTCAAATCTCCGACCGATGAGTGAGAAACGCTTTTGCGTCGAAGGGACAACCTCAATTTCAACTCCGAGCTCCTGGAGTGCTTTTATGTCATCACCCACAGTTCCGCGAGAGGTTGAAATACCATACTCTTTTTCGAGCTGCTCCATGATCTGAGCTATCGTCAGATAATGGTCCTCATCCGTCTGTTCATAAAGCATCTTGGCCACATAGAAAGGCCGCAGCTTCGCTTTTATATCCATGAGTTCACCTCATCACTTCGTCATTCTCATCATTAAGAGGCTTCCGTTCTCTTTAAGCCATTTGTCCCATTTCCAATAGTCAGGGAACACCCGCAACACTTCGGCATAGAACTTATCGGAATGGTTCATCTCCTTGCGATGACAAAGCTCATGCACCACGACACTATCTAACACTTCCGGAGGGGTAAGCATAAGCAGGCAGTTGAAATTGAGATTGCCCTTTCCGCTGCAGCTACCCCACTTCGACCGCTGGTTCCGTATTGTGATCCGGCCATAAGTGACACCGACCTTTGGGGCATAATATTTCACTCTTTCCGGTATGACCTTCAAGGCCTGGTCAGCTAGAGCTCGGATTTCATCAATGCTCAGAGGTTCAACGGCGTCCGCTTTCTTCTGTTGTTCTTCGACCTTGTTCAGGTGCTTTTCTATCCAGCTCTTGTGCTGGAGAATGAACATATTGATCTCAGCGTCAGTTGCTTGCAGAGGGGCTCGGATAATAAGCCCCTCTGCATTTACTTCAAGTCCTAAAGACTTCCGATTGCTCCGGATGATTTTACAGTTCATACTCAGCTTTTCCTCAAGCTCTTATATAGCTCTTTAGCCATCTCATCCTGGACCTTCTGATAAAAGTCAGGATCGTTGAACAGCTTTTGGAATGCTTCGTTATTATCCAAGAAGCACTGAGTTACAATGTCCTTAAACTTGTCCGGAAACAGAGATTCCACGAACATCTCAGTAGAATTGTCCTTTGCGTACTTCTTGAACTTCTTTACGTCAGAGTCCTTCATGAACATCTGATAGATGCCCTCAATAATAACCCTGTCGGCATCGGTAAACTTGCCCTCAAAACGTTCATTTACCTTGTCGATGATGTTCTGTAAGGTGTCCTGCTTCTTGTTCGGCTTCTTCGGAGCAAGGGAGCCACCCGGTACATAAACTGGAGGCTTTTCATCCAGCGTAATCGCTCCATTAAAGGTCTCGGTCAGGGAAGCATACTCCAGCTTGATTTTGTCCTCAATGTCAACGATTTCAATACGACCACGCGGCAAGAGCCGGATCAGGTTGTTCGTATATTGGAACTCGTTGAAGAGCTCCTTGTCATGCAGCCGCACGAGCTGCGTGATGTACGAATAAGATCCGTTAAACTTGCGGATGTAATCCCGCACAGTGTACTGATCGTCGTCGCTCAGCTCCTTATAACGCTCGACTACGGGACGGAGAAGTCCGGCCAGCCTGCCAATAGATGCCTCGCTTTGAGAAGCTCCGCTGTGCTTGTCCATGAAGTCAATAAAGGTCTGAACATCCTCGAAGTTGTAGAGCATGAACTCAGCGATCTTTGCGCGGAGGTCGTAAACACGATTTATGTCCGAATCGCCCATCATGGTGGTTGTCTCATAGTAAGGCAGGAATGCTTTCTTAATATCCTCTTCGGTATTCTCAAAGTCGAGCACAAAGGTGCTGTTCTTGCCGCCAGTCGTTCTGTTCAAACGGGAAAGTGTCTGAACAGCAGTAATATCCTTCAGCTTCTTGTCCACATACATGGTATGAAGCAGCGGTTCGTCAAAGCCGGTCTGATACTTGTTCGCAACAACAAGGATGTTGTACTGGCTGGAGTGGAACGCCTTTCGGAACTTCTTATCGGTGGTAATATACTTGCCATCCTCGTCCACATTCATTGTGGCTTCGGTGTATGGCTTCTCGGAAGGAAGGTCATCAAGGGAAATCTCTCCGGAGAAAGCGATCATCACGTCTGTACCCTTTGTCTCTTCGGGATGATCCTTCAAATACTGCTTGATGGCGAAATAATAGCGCACCGCATTCGCGCGGCTGTCAGCCACGACCATTGCCTTGCCTTTGCCGCCGATCTGATACCGGCAGTTATCAAGGAAGTTGGTCATAATCATCTCAGTCTTCTGCGTGATGGTATAGCCGTGCTTCTTGTAGTATTTGAACAGAGCCTTGGAAGTTGGGCCCTCGATCAGCTCCGGGTTATCGTCCGAGACCTTGATGAGCTTGAAGGCTTCTTTGATGGTCGTATAATTCTTCAGAACATCGAGGATAAAGCCCTCCTCAATAGCCTGCCGCATGGAATAAACGTGGAAGGGGCGGTGAATAATCGTTCCATCAGGGCTCTGCTCGTGAACGCCAAACAGCTCCAGGGATTCGCCCTTCGGTGTCGCGGTAAAGGCAAAGAAGGACTGGTTCTCGTGTTTACCCTGACCAATCACAGCGTTGATATACTCGTCGGTGAGATCTACGTCGGATTCGTCAATGCCTTCTTCCTCAGCGTAGTTCTTAACAGCAACGCCGATATCAATCAGACTGCGGCGCAGCGTCTTTGCAGATTCGCCGCTCTGCCCCTGGTGGGCCTCGTCCACGATGATAGCAAACTTCCTACCGGAGAACTTCTCAATATCCTTATAGGCAAAGAGGAACTTCTGAATGGTGCAGATAATGATGCGTTTCTTGTCATTCAAAGCTTCTGCAAGGTCGCGGGAATGCTTTTTATCGTCGATGCACTCCAACAGGCCAGGAACGTGCTCAAAGCTGTTGATCGTGTCCTGGAGCTGGCTGTCGAGCACAACACGGTTGGTGACAACAATAACGGAATCAAAGACGCTCTCGTCCTTGTCGTTATGGAGGGACGCCAACCGATAGGCGATCCAAGCAATAGAGTTGGACTTGCCGGAACCGGCTGAGTGCTCGATCAGATAGTTTGTGCCAGCACCTTTCTCGCGCACGTCGGCAACGACCTTCCGAACCACATCGTACTGATGGTAACGCGGGAAGATCAGCTTTTCCTTAGTGACAGTCTTAGTGACACCGTTCTTTGTCACTTCTTCCTTTTCCTTTACGTGGGAAATGAAGCGGTGAAGGATGTCCAGCAGAGAATCACGCTGCAGAACCTCTTCCCAAACGTAGTATGTATCATAGCCGTTCTCGTTATTGGGGTTGCCAGCGCCACCGGTCACACCGGCACCGTTTGAGCCCATGTTGAAGGGCATGAAGTAGGTGGCGTCGTCTTTGAGCTGGGTCGTCATCCATGCCTCGTTGAGGTCAACGGCAAAGTAGACCAGGAAGCGGTGATCCAGACGGAAGGCAAACTCCTTGGAACTGCGGTCCTTCTTAAACTGCTTCATGGCGCACCAAACGTCTTGACCCTTGAACTGGTTTTTCAGCTCAATCGCCACGACGGGGATACCGTTCACAGAAAGCACCATGTCAATGGTGTTCGTGCTGCCGGTTGAATACTGGAACTGACGGGTACAACCAAGGATATTGGACTGGTACAGCTCAATAAGCGTCTCGTTCAGGGCAGACTCCGGCTTGAAGTAGCAGACCTTCAGCTTGACACCCATATCTGTGATGCCGTTTCGGAGCACATAGATCAAGCCCTGATTGGTGATCGTCTGCTCCAAGCGGGTGTAGAGCTTGTCCGGAGCTTTGTCACCGTAGTATTTGACATACTTCGCCCACTCTTTAGGCTGCGTGTTTGCGATAAACTCGCAAAGCACGTCCATGTAGATACAGCGCGCGACATCGTGCTGCCGGTTATGCACCCAATTCCCGTCAGCATCTTGCCCAACAAACTGCTGGTAGCCGCCTTTCTCTGAAATCAGGTAGGATTCAATATCCCTTTCAAATCTCTTTTCGCTGGTATCCATAGTAGTACCTTCCCTTTACTGTGATGGGTTTATTATAACGGCTTCTTCTGGCCGTTTGGTCGTCCGTAAAACGACAATTATCAGTTGCTATTAGCAATCGCATCAAATAGTGGTTGCGGTATGAAAGAATGGTGATGTGCTTGCTCCATGATCTTGATGTTCTTATCCATAATGTATTTCAATTCCCCAAGGAAGAACTTTCTTCCGTCCAGCTCATCTGCTACTACACTCATGATTCCAGCCCTGGAATAGCTCGCAACAGCAATCGTTGGGCTGATCGGATAAAAGATGCACGTTGACGGATTCGCAAGGCCGTTGTGGAATAAGCCAAGCTCTTTCTTGCCGACGCCTTCAACAAGAACCGGATTGTCGCTTGTCGCAAAAGGCATGTTGTCTCGTTGCGTATTAACATACACCACCCAGATCCGATCCTGCATTAGGCTACAATATCTGTCGAAGTTCTCCGGGGCAAAGGAGTGGTTGAAGAACTGCTCCTTTTGCCACTGTTCATCAAGCTTTATGTTTTGAATCTTTGGCTTGTACTTTGCCATCAAAGAATCCGGAATAGCCGCAATTACGCTATCTTTTACAGCTTTCTCGATTCTGGGATAGATCTCTTTGATGTATGCTACGCTGCTGGGAACACGCATCATTTGAGCAACGGTCACTTTTGAAAGCACTTGTTTGTAGTGCTCCGAAAGGACAGGTACGTCGTATTGTGACAGGGTAATAGTAGAAATCAGGTTATCCATTTCCCGCCCACAAAGAGAATCAATTTCTCTTGCGAAGAAGTGTTCCCAATACTTCGGATCATCCCTGTCTGTCACGTCATAGAAGTTTTTGATGTATCCTACATCAGCGGTTGACGCCCTAAAGAGCTTCGGCTGCTTCTTCTCGTAATAGCGAGTTCCGATGATGTATTTTCCATCAACCTTTGATGCGAACCGATCAAGGTATCTCTTTGGAACGATATGCTGATTCACAAACTGCTTTGCCATAAAAGCTCCTCATGTGCGGAAAGCTGCGTATCGTTCATCGAGATCAACAATGCTAAAGTCAAAGAAGTTGAACTGCTCCGGGTGCTCTCTGTAGTAACCATTTGCACAGGCTGACAGGATGAAGCAGAGCCTACGCACGTTCACTTCATATCTTCTATGGGTTTCGCCGAGTTGCTTTCCGTTGAAAAACTGTTCGGATATATTCGCAGAATCAGAGAGGACGTTGAACTTCTTTTTCTTCTCAGTGAGAAGAGTAAAGTGATCTACCTTGCAGCATTCCTCCTGAATTTTTTCCCTTTCAATATTGGGATTACCTTGATGAAGAAAAGAACATCGCAGACTATAAACGACTTCACCGCTCAGATAAGGCATTTTTCCTTCTTCCCCTGGGCACTGCTCATATGCTCCGATATATTCATCATACCAGTCGATGTATCTTTTCTTGGTTGACTTCTCATTTGGATATTTGGCCTTTCCGCATATGTCAGGGAGTGTTAGTGCAAGGGAGAGCGCAGAGAAAAAGCAGTCATTATCAAGAGCTTTGTTTATGTCGTCTATCAGCCGCTGAATCATTAGCTTACCTCTTTCTTGCCGGTGACATATTCGTAGATTAGAGATTTCTTATAGTCTGTCAGTTTCTCGATTTTCTTCTCTTTGATGTCGATTAGCTTGTCAATACTGGATGCGTGTTTCCTTATTATCTCTACCATTTTTTCTTGTTCAGCCAGTGGTGGCACACAAACCTGGAAGTTCTGGATCATCGGCAGTCGAACTGAAGGCACGGTAGTCTTTGCACTTCCATAGTCCATCACAGTGCTAAACAGGTTTTCCAAGTAATATTTCAATAACTCCTTATCGACATATCTAAAGTTATAAAACCTATATACGCGCTGGTGAACAGCATATTTCCCATCAACCAAATGGAACACTCTTCCCGCACCAGCTCCATCACCGGCCATAAGGATTCCGGGACCTTCAAAGGTATAATCGTTGCTTCTTTCAACAATAGGAGATCGAACATAGAAAGGATATGCCCCATCTGGATTCGCATCTTGGGTATCGCTGTTTCCTGTGGTTATATCTGCAATGAACCTAAAACGGATTAACTGCCAATGTTCTGGCATCATTCCAATCCACTCAACTCCGCTGTCCTTCATTGAGGCATTGGGATCGAGCCCCTTCGTCACAACTTCTGTGATAAGGGACTGCTTATACTGTTTCAGCTTTTCGATCTGTGCTTGCTGATTTGCAATCAGGGCATCGACTTTCGCCGTATCCTTATCAATTCTCTCAGCAATTCTGTCCTGCTCCTGATATGGAGGTAAAGCGACTTTGATACCCATGAAGTCGTCAATACTAAGATCCCACTGACCAATCCTCATGCCTGCGGAATACATCTCGTATGCTTCCACAATACCGAGGTTCCTCATGTAATGGTGGATAAACCTTGGTGTGACTTTTGAATAATCAACTTTGCATACATAGTAAGCGGGACTGACAATTCCTTCATAATCAGAGACCCCAAGAGAACCGGACCAGGCTTTCATCTTGTTAATAACTAAATCGCCTTGTTCGACGTATTTGTAACTGTCGGTATCCAGAGAGGTCACGTTATGGTTATCATCTCTTGAATCCTTTGGGATAACACCAAGCTCTCTATAGAGTGAAAGGACCGTTGCATCACCATGATTCTTGATGGATACATTCTTGAAGAGTGCTTTATTTCTATGTACTTTCCAGTGACTTGGCATATCGCCCAGCCAATCAATTTCACTATTTACCATCTCACGCATTGCCAAACAGCTCCTTCATTAGCTCTGTTTCCTCAACTTCTAATTCCTTGATTTCAGCGAAAATACTATCCGAAGGTTCAGGCGGAACGAACTTATAGAACAAGCGCGTGAACGGGATTTCATAGCCAACCTTGTCTTTGCTACGGTCAAGAAATGCCACCGCATTATAAGGCAAGACATTGTTTTCTATGTAGGCATCAATATCATCCTGCAAAGGGATTATCTCGCTATCGGAAGCGCCTTTAACGGCCTGCATCTTGCCTTTCTTAAGAATTGGCTTGCCTTCATCGTCACAGAGCGCGGTCTCCACCGTAACTTTTGTATAGCCGAAGAACTCATTGTCATAGACTTTGGATTCAACAGTCAAATCATTCTCTGTGAATGTGCCATCTTCAAAGGCTTTGTAAGCTTTCAAAATGAGTCGGATGCAGTTCTCATCAAGGTCAACCCGCTTGTTGCCGATATTCTTTCTGCGCTTCACAAAGCATTTAGAAGCGTCAATGAGTTGCACTTTTCCTGCGCGGTGCATCTCTTTTCCCTTGGTTAAAACCCAAATGTACGTGGCAATTCCTGTGTTGTAGAACAGGTCGGTAGGAAGCTGGATGATGGCATCAACGAGGTCTTCACCAATCACATAGCGCCGGATTTCCGAAGCTCCGCTGCCAGCATCACCGGTGAAAAGAGAAGACCCATTCTGAACGATTGCCATGCGTCCTGATCCTTCCTTGAGCTTCTTTACTCCATTTAGCATAAAGAGCATCTGCCCATCGGAAATAGCGGGGAGGCCGGGGCCGAAACGTCCGTCATAGCCTTTCTTTGCTTCTGCTTCGACTTCGGTACGTTCCCGCTTCCAGTCGATACCGAAAGGAGGATTAGAAATAATATAGTCAAACTCATACCCTGAGAACTTATCCTGGCTCAAGGTATCGCCGTACATCATACCGGAGGCGTTACCGCCCTTGATAAGCATATCGGACTTGGCGATAGCATAAGTTTCCGGGTTGAACTCCTGCCCAAAGCAGGTCAACACGGCATCCTCGCTGAGTGCTTGCAGCCGCTCGGTCAGACAGCCAAGCATCTGAGAAGTTCCCATCGCCATATCGTAGGCGGTCTTGGTACAGCCGTTCTCCTTGATTTCCTCTTTCTCAGGAGAAATCAGCAGATCGGTCATAAGGTAGATAACGTCGCGGCTGGTGAAGTGTGCTCCTGCTTGCTCGTCGTAGGACTCAGAGAACTTCCTGATCAGCTCTTCAAAGATATAGCCCATATCAGCAGAGGTGATCTTCTTGGGCGACATATCTGCTTTTGCAGAGTTGAATTCCTGAATCATTACAAAGAGAACGCCGCCCTCCACCATCGTGCCGACCGTGTTGGCAAACTCAAAACGGGAGATAATGTCGGCCACGTTCGCCGAAAAGCCTTTGAGGTAATCATCGAAGTTGTCAGCGATATTATCTGGATCGGCAAGCAGCTTCTGGAAGTCAAACTTGCTGGTGTTGTAAAAGGCATAGCCGGAAGTGCGGGTCAGAGCGCCCTCGATAAGCTGCTCATTTGCTCCGGTAGCATCCAGCTTCTTCTTCATTTCAAGAACGGCCTGTTTGGTAGGCGCAAGGGCATCGTCAAAGCGTTTGAGAACGGTCATGGGTAGAATAACCTTGCCATACTCATGGGGCTTAAACAGGCCCACAAGGTGTGTGGCGCTCTCCCAAATCAGATTGGCCTTCTCCTGGATATTTGTATTCGTCTGCTTTTGAAGCTCGTTGAACTGCATATATCTATTCCTCCCAGCGGTTAGTCTTCTTCGATTACTTCCATCAGGTCCCCAATATCACAGTGGAAGACCTTACATAGATTCATCATAACTTCCATGCTGACCGGAAGATCACGATTCAACTTGGTCATAGCATAGGAACTAATCTCAGCTGCTTTCGCAAGCTCACTCTTCTTCATTTTATTGTCTTTCATTAGACGCCACAGCTTATCGTAACGAACCTTCATATGATACCTCCATATAGCATGGATTAGGGCCACCGACTCGTGGTTACAAAAACGTACAATACATTATACCACACTCCATCTCTTTTTTCAATGGATTTGGCTGATATTCGCATTATGCAAAGAAAAGGTGCGGCAAAATGGTCGCACCTTTTCTCGTTGAGAGTGTAGTTGTGCATGTGAGAAGGAGTTATGGGCACATATTGCGATAGCTATTTAGCAATGTTGAATATTGTCAGCCCATGTTCAGAGGCATAATTGACAGTATAAAATGTGCCGCCTGTTTTCTCGGTAAGAAAACAAATACATCTGCTGCTATTATCTACGATGTGACGGTTACGTTTGTGCATACACCCGTTATAGTAATCTTGTGATGTATATACTACTTTGTCAGCAGCCTTCATTATTTGGTTGTATTCTTCAATATCTTCTTGCTTCCAGCCCCTGGTTTGCGTTTTACAGGGCAGGACAAGGATAAGCTTAATCTGTTGATAGTCTTTTTTCAGATTTAATACTGTCTGCGCAGCAAGAGTATCAAATCCCAAGGCTCCGCCAGCACCGAAATACAGATAGCCGTCCTTAATACTTGCAATAACAGCATCCCTCAGCCGTTGGGTCACGCTCTCCAGTTGATCCAACGGTATTTTTCTATGGCCGGTAAAGCAACAAGTTTGATTTATCATCGTTCAGCCCTCAACCAGTGCTTAAAGGCACTACTCTCCGTAATCATAATACTTATAGTATATACCGCGAAGCAAACAATATCAATGGTCTGTGGAAAAACAGTTCCAATATTTATAGACTATATTAAGAACACAATGAGGTGCCAAAAATGAGTGAGATAGTAAAGACAGTTGGTCAACGAATAAGAAGTTACAGACTTCAGTTAGGATACAGCCAGGAAAAGGTAGCTGAGCTTTCCGGCTGCCATCCAACATATATAGGACAGGTCGAGCGCGGAGAAAAAAATGCTACGCTTGAGAGCATAGAGAAGATTGCTGCTGCAATAGAAGTTCCTCTCTCCAAGCTCTTCGATAAAATTGGATGCGCACCGGATGACGGCACAGATATCCCCGCAAAATGCTATGAGCTTCTACTGACAAAGAGCAAATCAGAACAAGAGCAGATCTACCGAATAATCCTTGAATTAGACAAATACAAAGACATTCATATGTAAGTGCCACCCATTTGGGTGGCATTTGCTGTTAATAGGCAGGAATCCCGTAGCCCAGGATTTCGTAGTAGCCTACAGCATAATGGTTTTCTCGGCAGCTATCACCTGAGTTTCCTTCGACGGTGTAGACAATGCCGTCCTCAACCCGTTCAACGATACCGGTATGATCGGATTCACCGTCCTGTGGGCCGGAACTGCCCTTGTTATCCCAATCGAAGAAGATAATCATACCAGGAGCCGGTTCGATATCATTATCGGCCCACTGGCCTCGATCCTTGAACCAGTTGACACCGTTGACACATCCTGCATATTTGGGAATAACACCAGTCTCGATATACCCGCACTGATCGGCGCACCACGATACAAAACAGGCGCACCATTCTACGCGAGAGCCGAAACCGTACCAGCTCCAGTAGGGCTCACCGCCCACATTACCAAGCTGAGACAGCGCAACCGCAACAATCTGATCGTCCGCTCCGTAGATTCCATAGAGAACAGATGCCCACATACTGCTGTCCTGTGCGAGCAGCTCGGCAACCTGGACTTTTTGATCCTCAGTGAAGCCGTACTGAGCCATCATTTCTTCTACGGTCTTATGACTCACAGTGATATACAGATATACCGTTGTCTCTTCGACTTCCTCTTCTATGATGTTGCCTTCTCCATCATCTGTTTCAACTATGACCGTTTCTGTCCTTTCTTCGGTTTCATAGGAAATCTCATTCATTTCCCAGAAGATATCTTTCAGAAGCTGTTTCTTTTCGTCGGTCATAGACGCCACTTCCTGCGGGTTATCCGGGTCGTTGGTGGTCTTTACAGCGTAGATGGAAAGAACCTCCGGCCAGACTGCACGGGAGCCTGACATTTCAAGCTCGTCATAGGTGTTGGAGCTCTTGATTTCGTCAAGCTTGTTCTGATAGTCCAGGTTGATCTCCTGGACGACCTGCTGCATGGTCTGCGTAGAGCCGGTATCTTCCGAAGAGAAGAAGATTCCGAAACAGGATGCCACAATAAGGCCGATCAAGCAGATAACGATAATCACAACGACCGCCACCCAACCACCGGCGGCAATGGCCGCGATCAGTTCTTTGATAGCTGCCGCAATCGCTTTGATCGCGGCGGCAATCGCTTTCGCTGCCGCCACCGCAGCTTTGTATGCCGCAATCGCAGCCTGTCTCGCCATCTCAGCAGCCTTCTGTGCGGCCTTGGCGGTCGCCTGAGCTGCTTTTTGTGTTGCCTTGGCCGTTTTCTCAGCCGTTTTAATGGCCGCTTTTGATGTCTTTTCCGCTGTCTTAATTGCCTTCTCTGAAGACTTAACCGTGCCTTTTGCTCCGGTCTTCACGGTCTTCTTTCCGGCAGAACGGGCGGACTGCTTAATCGTGTGTTCCGTCCGCTCCGCAGTCTTGATGGTCTGATTTCGAGTTCCGCGTACAGCGTTCTTTCGGACTTCACCGCCGGTGGATGCTGTCTCTCTGACGGTGTTCTGCTGGTGGACATTCTTCCTCTGCCGAATAGAGTTTTGCTTCTGAGAGACAGCTTGCCGTTTGGATGCAGACTCACTCCGCGATTGCGCAGGTCCCTGCGGCTCTGAGGATCGAGTGGCCGATTGATGTGAATGAGATTCCTGAGAAGAAGTCTTCTCAGTTCGGGCCTGTTCCTCCCTGCGGAAGCGCTCTTCATAGCGGTTGACCCGCTCCTCATTCTTTTCGATCCGCTTTTCCTCACGATGTTTCCGATATGCTTCTTTGCCTTTGTTAACTGCCTTCTTCGTCTCGGCTGACACATCATGACCGACACGATCTGCAACATCTTCCGCAGCATAGCGGATCTTATCCTCCGCATATTCAGACGGCGTGACCTGGCCGTCGTCCATCAGATTTTCAAACTGATCCTTTGACCTGACCAGCGCCGTCTTCATACGCTCGGAGGCAACAGCCGCTTTATCAATGACCTTGATATCCTTCACGCTTTCTCTCGTCTTAATCCTGCTCATAGCTATCGCCTCCTTCCTCAAAGAACAGGATTAAACCTTCTTGGCAACTACCACGAAGCGCCCATTGGTGTAGGTGTATTCACAGGTGGAAAGCGTGATAAGGTGATCTCCGTACTCGGCGTCCACGCCGGTGTCATAGAGCTGGCGAAGATGAACACTATTCATGAAGTTCTTGAAGTGTTCCTCATCCATATCTGTGAACTGATTGTACCGGAAGGTGTCGTTGTTCGTATCAAAGCGGAAGACCGCCACGATCTGATACTCTCCGAAGCCGAACAGGGTATCAAACTTAATGGTCGGATGCTCGTCATAGAAGTCCTTGCTGGCATAATTGCAAAGGTCGTGGAACATCGTTTCGTTCTTCATGTGATGCCCGTAGATGACGTAGTTGTTGCTCTCTCCCATCACGCAGTCCTCGTCAATATACGGAACGCCGTAATCGCTGTACTCCTTCTCAAAGCTGTGCTTCAAATAGTAGTTAGGATTATTCGGTGTCCACATGACCGGGTAGTTGATGTTCGTGTCGTCGATGGAGATCCAGCCCACAAAATCGCTGTTCTGATCGAAAAGGGCTCTGTACTTCTCCATTGCCAGCTCTGCTTCTCGCGCAGCCAGTTCTTCCTCAGAAAGTGTCTCACTTACGGGCGCGTCTTCACCCGGCTCAGGGACAGGCTCCTTGTCGAGTTCGCTCTTGTCCACGTCAGCAATCATGTTAGACAAGTCCTCAAACTGCTGTGCGCTGTTCTTTTGATCCTGATACTGGTGATGAAACACGACGCCAGAGAATACCGCGATCCCGCACAGGACCACAATAGCGGCGATGCCAATGATCTTTTTGATTTTCATTTCAAATTACCTCCATAAAAGATTGCGGACAGGGTTAATCCTGTCCTCTTGCAAATTCGCCCTCACCGGGGCGCGTGGTCATAAGCTGATAGAGCTTCGTATCATGCGGGAACTGATTGATGAACGGAACGAGCGCCGAACCGTACTTAATCAGACCGCAGCCTGCGTCAGCGTTGGTGATATAGCTCATCTGCTCATTGGAAATGTTGAGAAGCCTTGCGAGCTTCTCACGGTCGGACGCTGCCTGGTTCAGCATGATAACAAACTCAGAGTTTGAGAGCATCGTGCTGGCCTGAACGGAGTCAAGCAGATACTCCACGTTCTGTGTAATCGCAGTCGGATAAGCATTGCGCTTACGGAACTGACGCCAAGCGGAATTGAAGAACTGAGCCGAGAACTCATTTTCAAACACCACATGGAACTCGTCGATAAAGACATGGGTGCGCTTGCCTTTCTTCCAGTTCAGCGTCACGCGGTTCAGCATGGTATCGGTGATAACCAGCAGGCCAGTGGGCTTGAGCTGAGAGCCAAGGCCGTGAATATCGAACACCACAATGCGCTTGTCCAGATCGACATTGCTTTGCTTGCCGAAGATGTCCAGCGATCCGGTGGTATAAAGTTCAAGAGACAAAGCGATCTGCTTTGCCTCCGGTTCAGGCTGCTCCAGGAGCATATCGCGCAGCGTGCAGAGCGTCGGAACGGTCCCGTCCTCTGCGGCATTGCGATAGACATTGGTAATGCAGCGGTCAATGATGGACTTGTGCTGAGGGCCGACGCCCTTCTTGTCGATCTGCTCGATCAGCGACATGATGAACTCAGACTTCACCACGATGGGGTTGTTCTCACCGTAGCCGTCAACCATATACATGGCATTCAGCCTGTCCCTGCCTCCGGCAGATACCCTGATAACCGAGCCGAGATTGCCCATCGCCTCCACCAGCGGCGCATACTCGCCTTCAGGGTCGCAGATCAGGATATCGTCGTCGGTGTTCAACATGAGGAAGGTAATCAGCTCCTTGGCAGAGAAACTCTTGCCGGAGCCGGGAACGCCCAGCAGAAACGCAGACTGGTTCAAAAGGTTTGCCTTGTTGCACATGATGAGGTTGTGAGAGATCGCGTTCTCACCGAAATAGATACCACCCTGATCCATAATCTCCTGAACCTTGAACGGCATCAGAACCGCGAGGCTCTCGGTGGTAAGGGTTCTGAACGTATTGATCTTTCTGACGCCAATCGGAAGGACCGTGTTCAATCCGTCCGTCTGCTGGAACTTCAGCGTAGCCATCTGGCACATGTGCTTTCTCGCAGTAGAGAGGATTGTCTCGGTATCCAGATCGAGCTGCTCCTTGGTATCTGCTGTGATAACCATCGTCACAACGGCAAACATCATGCGCTGGTCTCTGGTCGTCAGATCGTCCAGAAACTCCTTGGACTCCTTGCGCTGGAGCTCCATATCATAGGGAACGACGGCGCTGAAATTGTTGTTCTGATTCTGCTTGCGCTGCCAGTTGGTGATATTGGTTTCAACGCCCAGCAGTCTGTTCTCGACCTCGCGTACCGCTTCATCCGTAGGGATAGGGATCACGTCGATGGACAGCATCAGATTCCGGTTCAGCTCGGTAAGCTCAGAGAGCATACTATCCTTGATATAGCTCGCGTAGTCTTTGAGGAACAGAACTCTTGCGAACTTTTCTCCGAGCTTGATGTGGTCTGCGCTCCGCTCCACGCTGTCCGGACAGATATAGTCGCGGAAGTCGTGACCCATTCGCGCCTTCTTATTGATGTTCATCTCGAAGGCAGTCTCATCACCGGGGCGGTAGAAGTCGTGAAGGATACGAAGTCTCTGCACCGCATTGAGTGCAACGCACTTGGAACCGAGCCCTGTGAAATGGGTCGTCAGATCCGCACCGACTCTGGCAAAATATGCTCGCGCCTCCTCAATGTCCTTCTTGCTCACGGAGATGGTCACATACTTTTCCTGCGTAATGCCATTGGCTCCGGTTGCCTTATCCAGGAGCATATTGTTGTACTCCATGCGGTAACCGTCCAGCCCGTCACGCTTCATCGGCATGAGAATGGAGTCCTCAAAATCCGCCTTGTTCAGTCTGTGGTTGTTGATCGTGATCTTCGTGGTTGCGCCGCTATCCAGACTGTTCAGAAGCTCAGAGTAGGTCAGGAACATGCTTTCCTTATCCTCTCGGCTTGCCACCATATAGTTGATGTCGCTGAACCTGTAGGTCTTGGAAAACTTGTTTCCGACCTTAAAGATACCATCAGGCCAAATGCACTTGATGGGGATCAAATCCTGCACCTTCTTCGGCACCACGAACTTCTCTTTATCCTGAGACAGGATTGTTTTGATGCTTTTAATCATTGCCTTTGTAGACCTCCTTTTCCTTGGCGTCGATGGTGTCCTTCAACGCCTCGTAGTAGATATTCACCGGCTCGAACTTGATCTGCTTCGGCTCAATCATTTCTGACCGCAGCCACGCCCATACAAATTGCTCCGCCGTCATCCCGTTATAGGAGATAAATCCCATCGCAGCGAAAGGAGCCGCACCGAGGATGCACATCCAGGAAACGGTTTCCGTTCCGACATGGGGCTTGAGCGCAAAGTACAGGACAATAGCAACACCAACAGCCAGCAAAGAAAAAACGAACTGCCTGAAGGACAGTCCGAAGAACATTGACTCGGTATAGTTCCGAATCTCTCTATTGATTTTTACTTCCATTTTCGTCCTCCTTAATCCAGCACATCTGCTGTTGCGACGAACAGGATGTTCTTGCGGGGAACATACATAGAAGTGAACGGGGTTCTGAACTCAAGAATGTCGTTGTCTCCCGCCTTGTAAAAACGGTTGACGATGGTTTGAGGACCTCGCAGATCGTAATCCTCTCCTACCTGCAGAACATCTCCGTTGACAAGATGCACGTTATAAAGTTGAAGTGCCATTTTCAATTTCTCCCTTCTTTTCTTTCCTTTCCCGACGGGCAGCTTCCTGAAGCTCCGCCTTGCAGACACACTCATCTGCAAGGCAGTTCACTTCACGGTTCTTCCTGCCGCCGTAATAAAGACAATACTTGCAATCGCAATCCGCTACGGTATAGCCGCGCCACTTATTCATGATTCTCTTTGCCATGACGCACCTCAGATTCCCATCATTTCTTTGACAAGGCGATCTGCCATCTTCACAGCACCGACGAGGATCAGCATATTAAAGATCAACTCACCGATATAGCTCCAGACCATAGACGCCGCTGTCGCGCTGGTGTCCACAACAGGCGGGCTCGATGCGAAGACAGAGAAGATGATGCAGGCAAGAACAATGATCGCTCCCTCCATACATACGGAGGCATAGCTCTTTAGGAAGCTCTTGCCGATATTCTGCGTTGGCTCACCGGCAAAGGTGGAAAGCGGAACCGGTGCGATTGCCGTGTACATATACATTTTGAAGAACCGTCCATAGACGCTCAGGATCATCACGAATGAGAGTACCCACACGAACAGCCCGCCGATGAGCGTAACAGCCCATAGTGGAATGGACTCAAAAAAGCCGCAGTCTTCAACCGCCGTGACTATTTCTTGCGGCAGAATGGTCGCCTGCGGCGTACCGAAACCGGCAGAGTTCATGATTGTGCTTACCACGCCTTGGATGATTTCAAGAATTGCAAGCATGAGTTCCATGCCATACGAGATCAGTCCCTTTGCGATTGCAAATCGGACAAACAGTTTTACAGCGTGTTCAGGCTTTTTCAGGTCAGCAAACGATCCACACGTCTTTACAACGCCCACCACAAAAAACAGCACCAGCAGCGCGTAGCCAATGGCTTGTAAGGCTCCGTGGATACTTGTAATGACTGACCAAATAGAGCCACCTTTGAATGTCTGCGGTGACTGTGTGATCAGTTGCCAGATCTCAGACAACTTATCGTTCCATACCTCAAGGGCATTTTCGAGATTCTGTACAATCCAGTTATCCGACATTCGTTACACCTCCAATCCGGGGCGGTCATTGCTGACCGCCCCTTTTTCGGGAAACCGGATCAGCCTACGATCAGGTTGAGGATTTCCTTTGCGAAGGTGATGATGACGCCGCCCGCCAGAGTCAGGAAGCCGTTGGAACGCTGGCTCGGATCGTGGCTCTGGAAGCTGAGGCCGACCTGCACAATACCCCAACCGAGAAGGATGAGGCCGACCGCACGGATCAGGCCGAAGATAAAATCGGACAGGTTGTTGACGACCGAGATCGGGTCACCGGCTGCAAAGGCAGTAACGCTCATGCCCAAAACCAGGGCAAGGGACAGGACCGCTGCAGCATAGAAGCGGAAGCCCTTCTTGACCTTGCCGGGAATCTCCTGCTTCTGAGTGTTGTTCTTACGATTGATGTTTTTCATGTTCTTTTTTCTCCTTTTTATCAAATTTTTCTTGGAGCTCTTCTTCTGAGAGCAGTTCAAAATCGTGTAGCTGCGGTTCAAACTTCTGCGCCTTTTCGACTTCTATCGGATCAAACACAAAGGACATGGCCGCAATGCTTCTGGTGTCTTCACCGTGCGTAAACGCCGGTGCTCCGCCATCGGTGGTTTCCCGTACATTGGGATGATGAAGAATGTCGTACTTGAAATCCTGCACGGGACGCTCACCGCGTATAAAAAGAAGCGCGTACTGATTGTCCAGCATACGCACTTCGTCAGGTGTCATAAGCTCACGCCCTGTGAGCTGGTAGTTTGTTGAGTAGCTTCCATTTCTCCCGCGAGATCGACCGTAAGTGTTCGTGTCGATAGTCTCCTTGCCAAGCAGCTTTGAGACATACTCATGGGTGGACTGCTCATTACCGCCGAGGTAGAGAAACTCGTCGCAGTTGCCGACGATGCTTTCCCATTGCTTCTCGAACAGGGCCTTGAGCTGCGCCAGATTCTGAATGATGATTGAAACTGAAATCTCCCGCGAACGCATGGTAGACAGCAGTTTGTCGAACTCATCAGGCAAAGCGACATTGGCAAATTCGTCCATGACGAAATGAACATGGACCGGTAGCCTGCCGCCGTGAACAGAATCGGCCTGATAGTAGAGCTGTTGGAATAGCTGCGTGTACAGCATACCGACGATAAAATTGAAAGAGGAATCGTTATCCGGGATAACAGCAAACACCGCTGTTTTCCTTTCTCCGATCTCACCCAAATCCATTTCATCGGTCTGCGTAATGCCTGCAAGCGAATCCAGGTTGAACTTCTCCAGTCTGGACACCAAGGAGATCTGGATCGACTTCAATGTCTTTGCGCTGCCGGAGTGGTACGCCCGATAGTATTTGAGCGCAATATGCTCCGGGTTCTTCGCTTCCAACCGTTCAAAGAGCTCGTCAAGGACCGAAAGATAGTCCTCGTTGTTCTCTTTCACATCGCCCGCTCTGATCATTTCCATCACCATTGGAAAGTTCTGTTCATCAGGTGGAGCCTCGTAGTGAAGGTAACAAACAAGAGCTTTCAAGAGCATAGCCGCAGTCTGATCCCAGAAGGGGTCCTGCGTTTGGCTGCCCTTTGGCGTTGTGTTCTTAAATAGGTTGGTTGTGAGACGCTGAATATCGTCGTCGCTTTGCAGATAAACAAAGGGGTTGTAGCAGTGGCTCTTTTCCATATTGATAAGGTCAAGAACCTTGATGTCGTATCCGTGCTCTTTCAGGAGGTGCCCGGTATCCCGGAGCAGTTCTCCCTTCGGGTCAAGCACTACGAAGCTCGTATTTGCGTTCATGATGTTCGGCTTGGCGAAAAATCGCGTCTTACCGGCACCGGAACCACCGCATACCAGTACATTCAGGTTTCTTCTGTGCTTTCGACCGTCAAGCCCGATTGCGACATTCTGCGTGAGAATCTTGTTCTCTGTCTTATCCTTGTTGGCATATTTCTTGTTGACTGAGCCAGCCGTGCCCCATTTGGCTGAGCCATGTTCTTCTCGTCGCCTGTAATTGTGCTCTGAGGAAAGATAGACGCCGATTGCAATTCCATAGGCCAGAAGCAAAACGAGGACAGCTTTTACACTGTCCTCGCAAAGCTCTATTCTGAATGGGTTTTGCATAATCGTTCCGAACTGCTGCACCAGCCCGATCAGACCATCTTCCAGGCAGGGAGCAATCAACAGGCCAAGCCATACAACAGGGATTATGCCAAGGAAATAGAGGATCACATTCTGTTTGGAAAGCTTATCTTTCCTCACGTTCAGCTCTCCGCTTCTCCTTTTTCGTTGGGGCATCAATGACCTTCAGGATCAGATCGTTGATATCTTCCGTAGGCTTATCGTCCTTCAGAAGGTCGTTCCGGAAATCCATCAGGCCGCTTACCATAAGACGCTGCTCGAATTCGTCCAGCGTCAGGACCTTTTTCTCCTCTGCCATGTCGCCATCTCCTTATCTCGCCTCGTCTCTGCGTTCAACCGGCTGGCGGTTCTTGTCCAGAACCTTTGCCATATCCGCAGAGATCACGTTGGAAACGTCACGGATTTTGGAAAGCTCGGTCCTCACGGAACGCGCATCCATCGTGGACATGTTCTCCGGCAGACGGTCAAATCGGAACATATCCTTCGGGAGGTTATTGCGACTGCACAGCACATAGGAGGCGCAGTAGGCAACGAAGGCGTTGTCGCTGCGCTTATAATCGCCCTTGTCCAGATGAGCATGAGCAAGCTCCTGGGAAAGGCCACGGAACAGATCCGGTGCCTCCAGCCCACCGCGAACAAAGATCATCTTATCCTGCGGGCGATATACCGCATTGATGCCCTCCGGCATTTCCTGGCTGATCTTGATCGGGCAGGGAGCGTTGTGAATAAGCGCCTTGAGCAGAAGGCGGTCGTCACGTCTCACATTCCCGCGATCCTTGGGCTTGGCGTTGGTCTGGCTGATATCGAACACCTTTTTGGAGTTGTAGCTCACGCCGACCGAACCGTCCTCCTTGGTGAACTCCTCACCGGGTTCCAGAAGGACAATTCCGACTTCGCCCTTCTTGATATACACGCCGTTCTCTCTCCAGCTTTTGGAGTCAGCAAGCTGGGTTGCCTCCGGCCTCTGCGCCGTGATGAGAAGGGCGTTGCCGACCGAGTAGCGGTCAAAATGCGCCTGGACATCCAGATAAGACTGGAACAGATCCCCGTCGTTGGCCATGTGCTCGGCGGTCGTGTCGATCAGAGCAAAAGCATCTTCGCGCTCCTGCTTCTTCTGCGCCGCCCATTCCTCCTTATCGAAAGAGGAATAGCTCTTTTCGTCCGTCTCCACGGACTGGCTTGCATTGAAAATGTCATCATAGTTTGCCATGATTTATCTCTCCTTTTCCTTTTTCTTCTTGGGCACCTCGATGTGCTCCGGCCCCTTCGTAGGAGCGTCTTTCGTTCTCTGCGCAGAATCCGACCTCTGTCTCTGTTCCTCCCGGATCTCCTTCATCGTCTCTCGCACAGACTTTCGGCTCCGTTCCGGTGAATCAGAGATACCCCTGTCGGTTTTCTCTCGCGGCCTTGAGGTAGGCTCGGACTGACGGGACTTCGCATTCCGGCCTTCTGTGGGGTTTTGCGTCTGAGCCTCTTCCTTGTTGGGCTGTTTCGCAAGCATGGCGTCAACGAAAGCTTCATCCTTATCCTTTTCCGTGGTATGACGGTCAGGTTCCGGACGATCGCTGTTCTTTTCCTCGTTTGCCTTGACGATTTCGCCCCTTGCTGTAGCCAGATCGGTCGTGGCAATTCCGAAGCGTTCAAAGATGCGGTTGATTTTGCTTGCGTCTTCGGCACGGACAAACACGTCCGTATGGCCGTCAGTGTCCGTCTTATCCTTGAGGACGCAGTACAAGACGCCGTACTTCTTGGCCTCCCGACAGAACTTTTCCAGTTCATTGTCGCTCACGGAAAAAACCTTGAGTTCTTTTCCGCTCCTGAGCATACTGGTAAGCCTTGTTTTGCCGCGCGTCTTTTTCTGATCCTTCAGGACTGCATAGAGAAGAACAGCCAACCGCTCCGCAGCTTTACCGCTGATCTTTGCGGCGACTTCAACCCCGTTCAAGGTCATTCTCACGACTTGTTCTGCCGCCTCTCCTGACGAGTAACTCATCTGTCGTTTTCTCCTTTCTTTCAGATTCCTGCTGCCGGATATCCTCAAGGTTCTCTTGAACCCTTGCAGACCGCTCGGCAATGGCGGTGCAAAGCTTGATTTCCTTGCGTATGGCACTCATTTCGCTGGTAATAACGTCAACCTGGGCTTTTATCTCCGCAGCGCCTTTCTCATCGTTCCGACGAGCACACTGCCTCTGTTTGTTCTTTAATCCCTTGCGCTCATTGTCCAGCGTCTTTATCAGAGCTTCCTTATCGGCTTTGTACGATAAAAGCTCCTCCGTAGTCGTGATACCTGTACGCCCAAGAAAATCAGCCTGAGCAATATACTGATCGAGCTTCGTCACATCTTCGCGCAAAAAAACCGACACCTTTTTGATAGATGCCGGCTTGTGAACGATGATATGAAGTTCGTAACAGTAGTAAAGATAGAGGGCATATAGCCCGGTTGCTTTTTGCGCCTTTTCCTTGAAGTGATAGTAGGGCGCTTTCTTGTCTTCCTTCACATCCGGGAAGGGCACTCTTTTTCGGATATTGTTCTGGATGCGCTGCTTGATGGATTCGAGCTCATAGAACTCTCCCAACTTATCCAGACGGAAGTGTTTCTTGCCATGAAGAATAACTATGGGATGCTGCCGCGGAGCGCCTGTTTCTGTCTTTGTCTCGATCTTATAGCCCATTTCCTCCATCACGCTGATGAAATCCCGCTCCGTGGTGGAAGCAAGAATTGCACGGTCAATATCCGCGCGGATCGTGTCTCTGACTGTAGGCTTTCCATTCTTTTCAGCAACCCACTCTCCGTAATTCTTCTTATTCCCGTCAGGATGATCAATCACAGAGATCCGCGCCTCACGGCACAGCCGATCTGATACTTCTCTCATGTGTCTGTAATCCTCTGGGGAATTGTAGAACTTCAGGCCGTCCACATCTGAAACGGAATTGATGACGAAATGATTATGATAATGGCCCGTGTTACAGTGGGTCGCAATCACAACCTGGAAGCGATCTCCCCAAAGCTCCCTGGCGAGAGCTACACCGATATTGTGTGCGGTATCTGCATCCACCTCATCAGCCTTGAAGGACTGGTAGCCGTGGTAACAGACTCTGCCGTCTTCTTTACCGTACCGGTGCTTCACCTCCATGAACTCCTTTGCCGCATTTTCTTCGCTTGAAAGATTAAGGCAGGTCACAAGAGCTCTGGTCTCCGTCTTCATCTCATCGGCGGCGTATTCAATGACGCCTTCGATTTCATGAAGCTTCAAGAGGCTTTTCTTGTCATGCGTCTTTTCGGGATTTCTGGCGTAGTTAATGACCTTATCTACTCTGCCTTTGATCGGCCAGATAGAAGTGACTGCCATTAACCGGTGCCGGAGGTGTAAGCGTCGGAGACCAGTTTTGTCGCCGTTCTAAGTTCCTCCAGTCCTTTTCTGAATTGGGGCATATCCGGGACGTTTGTAGAATTGAATCTCTTCAACGTCTGATCCAGATTGTACCCGGCTTGACGCATGGCACGGATAAGGTAAGGAACATCAGCAGGCGGCGCTTCCTTAACCTCTTTGTTTGCAACAGAGTGCCGGATGAAGCCGCCGATAGACATTCCTGCTTTCTTTGCTTTCTTCGAGAGTGCAGACAGTTCATCCTTAGTGAAGCAGACTTCTACTCTGCAATTTCTCTTTCTCAATTTAACATCACCTTTCTTTCTGGGGTTTCAGGGGCATTGCCCCAGACAAGCTGAATCTGTACGGACAGATTCGTTGCTTGTTAAGACAATGCCACTGATCCCATGGCTTAGATTACTTCGGCACTTCTAAGATAAGAAATGCCCTTCTTGGAATACTGGAAAGTAACTCTGACGCGGGTATTAAAAGGAATATCCGCGAGGCCCTTGTAGTTGGAGTCCTGCCACGCGGAAGTGATGATCTTTCTCCCATCATCAAAGTCCAGATAAACCAAGAGCTTACTGTTCTTGTCCCAGCGTTTGCAGACCATCTCGGCCTCAAAAGTCCCTTCAAAATCGGGGAAATTGTAGTCTCGACCGTCAAAGCCGGAGTCCAAAAACTCCTGCCAGGACAAAGCTCTCTTTTCCATTGGTGTTTCACCTCCTCTTTCAGTGAGTGGCTCCATTTTGGCTCCACCCAGATTTTTGCATCAAAAAAATGGCTCCATATTGGCGTCATCAGAAGCTGTTTAGAAAATCCAGAACACTATTCTCATTCTCTTCATTTTCGCGCTGAGACTGGGTTCCTCCTACGGATAATGTCAACGGCATTGATCTCAGTTCTTCAGAAACTACCTTTCTGAGTATCCATTCAAGATGCTTGTATCGCTCGGCATCATTGATTCGTTTGATAACTTCCGTGTTAATCACTGCAATGTCTCCATTGTGCAGTAACTCCCATGCTCTCCGCTCATCTGCGTCGTCCATATTAAAGCGCAGGCTAAATCTTTTATAGCTCATAGATGACCGCCCTTCCGAGTATTCAACTCAGCAAGGTACTCATAGCCTTTTGCCGTGGCGCAGATATCGTCGTTGATCGTGACACGTTCCTTATCGAAGGTGCCGAAGTTTCGGATCAGGCAGCTTCCACCGCCGAGAACATAGAGCCTCATCAACTCAGGGTTGTACTCATGCTCACGGAGTCTTTGGAAGATTCCCTCCACATACTCCGTCGCTGTATCAGTGATTGTTTTCAGATACTTCTCGTTGATGTCCGCAGTTCCGAACCGAAACACGCGGTTGATGATCGCGTCATCGACAGTGGTATGGTGAACTCTCATCACGTTCTCACGCGCAGCCAACAGGCATTGGTGCGTCCCGAACTTCTCTGTGAACATATTGCCAGGAACCGGCTTTTTGTCGTTGATGAACATGATGTTCATTGTGCCGTTGCCGATATCGCAGAGCATATTCACACCCTTGAAATCGGAGAGCCTATCAGCCACGGCAGCAAAGCCCTGCGGGAACACATCGACTCCCACTACCTCAATAGAGTAATTGGTATTGCGGAACGAGAACTCAACTGACCGGTTCTGCAGGAGGTAGTTCTTGAAGTCATCCCGCTGTCCGCTTACCCATGTCAGGGGAAGCCCTG
>Ga0310786_10003208_pt1 | contig 24025 bp, 21 predicted proteins | sample AusTroGonzalo_MG_FD_203881 | JGI IMG/M metagenome (GOLD analysis project Ga0310786, IMG submission 203881) | Bovine rumen microbial communities from tropical cattle in Woodstock, Queensland, Australia - Gonzalo_03 (v2) (version 2) | ecosystem: Host-associated > Mammals > Digestive system >...
ATCTCGCCCATACTCACCGAGTGGATGTCGCAAATAATCACATAAGGGATGTTTTCCGATGTAATGTCGCGGTGGTATTTCTTATTCGGGTCAATGTAGTAGGGTGTCCATACAGAGTGCTCCAACTGGCCTGGCCCTTCTTTGTAGCGTGTCTTCAAAATTTCCGTCCGTTCGTTGAGGTAATTTCCGATAAGGTAGTCCAAATCATCTTGGTAGCCGCCACGATTGCAACGGTTGTCGAGGATAATGCCAGCGAGTTGTTCACGGGGAGTCTCCGCGATGGCTCGGAAATAGTGGTCGAGCAGTTGCGCTGCTTCCCCATTTTGAAGTATTATTGGTGTGATGGCAGCTGAAGATTGCCATAAATACGGGATTTTCTGACCATTAGACAACTTGAAAAGGATATAATGGTAAGTGATGTACATTCCCAATTCAGGGTCGTATCCCATACTTGTTTCGTGTGTTTCCACCGTATATTGCGACTCAATGTTTTCAAGAAACGCCTGAATACCAACGTTTTCCTCCGATGCAGATTCGAAATAGTAATCACGGGTGGGGAGTTCTAAGGAAGATGGATTAATACTTATCATAGAGGTTTGGTCGCCAGGTGCTGGGTGGAGATTCATCACCCGAAAAACCAAGTGATGATCAATCAAACCACCTACGATTTTGGTGTAAAGCTGTTTCAACGTCTCTGTTTGTACGTAGCCAACCTGCTCGTACTGTTTATCAAGTTTTTGAAATTCAGGATAATACCGATTGTACATCGCATCCCAATTCGTGGTATCGACATCCCAAAATACATAGCCCGTTTTGAGGACTTTCCAAAGATAGTCGAACTGTTCGGTGTAGGTGTTGTATGCTAGCTTTCCGTTTTCGCCGATGTAGGGCATGTTGTCGGCCTGTTTGCGGCAGGAGGTGCACACTAAGACTAATATTGCTGCTATTGTGATGATTTTTTTCATGATGATTCGATTATTTGATTTGTGACGTGTGACGTATGACGTTAGATATCCTATTATCAGTCATACGTCATAAATCATAAGTCATACGTCTAAAATTGATAAGTGGCTCCGAAAGTGATGGACAACGTGTTGAGATACCGCGGGTCACGCAGGTTCGGAGAGCTGCGGTGGTGACTGACGAGGGCGTAGTAGTAGAGTGCGTCAAGGTTGATGCCCCAGTGGTCGTCCAGTTTGTAGCTTATTCCTAAACCGCCGATGAGGCCTGCACAGAAGCGGGCATCCTCATTCGTGAATTCGCGTACTTCGTTGAAATCGTTAAAATAGACGTAATAGTCTGTCATCCAGTAGGTTTTGCCTACTCTACGTTCGCGAAGCCAGTAACCCATATAACCACCAGCGTACGCATGTCCGCGTAATTTTTCGCCACCAAAAGAGAAATCAGCCATGATGGGCAGCATCAGATAATAGTTGTGATGGTTAGTGAATACCGGATCCAAGTAGTTGAGATTCCGGTCCATACGGTGCGAGCGGCGCATAAAGCTGAGGTCGGCACGAAGCGCAAACCAGTCGGTAAAGCCATAACGTGCTTGAATACCAGCATCATAACCGCTGAATCCAGAATAGGATTCGTCAATACGTCCTGCATTTGATCGCGTAATGGTGGTGTAGTCCCATCCGCCTTTGATGCCCACGGACCACTGGGCATCTGCTACGAGTACGCTACAGCACAAAGCCATTGCGACCGTCAGTTTCAAAAGAATATTTTTATTCATAATGATAAGGTTTTTATTCCAAGAATGAGACGGCAAAGGTACAATTTTTTAGGCAATAGGCAATAGGGAAAAGGGATTAGAGAAAAGGGAATAGGGAACATTTGTTGCGGAAATAAAAAAAGCGATGCTTTTAAGGCATCGCTTTTAGTCCTTTTTGAAAAAATCCTTTATTGGATTTCGATAGCGCGGGCGGATTTGACTTCCTCTTTCGTCAGTTTCGGAAGGGTGACGGTGAGGATGCCGTGCTCCACTTTGGCGGAAATGTTCTCTTTATCAACATCTTCGGGCAGCGTATAGCTCTGTTCGTAGTTGGTATATGAGAACTCGCGGCGCAAGTAGTGGTGCTTTTTCTCTTCTTCCTTGTGTTCCATCTTGTTCTCGATAGCGATGTTCAAGTTGCCATCGTCGTTGATGTTCACGCGGCAGAATTCTTTCTTGATGCCCGGCGCAGCCACTTCCATGGTGTAAGCTTTTTCATCTTCCTTCACATTGACTGCCGGTGCGGTGGTATTAGCACGAGGCATTATGTCGTTGTTAAGGAATTCTTCGAACATTGTAGGAAACCAACTGTTTTTAAACATTACTGGTAACATAATAAACCTCCATTTTTTTTAATTGTTAGACATTTCATTGTTTTTTGTCGCCTTCGCTTTCGTTTCAGCGACGTTTTCTATAATGCAACCTGCGTGCCAATGCAAAAAATGGACAAAATGTCACTGTCAAGCGACATTTTGTCCATTTTTAGCTTTAGCTTTTGGTAATGCTTAATATCTAACGGTCAGCTGTTTCGTTTCAGGGATTGGGTAGTATTCGTATGCTCCGATGTCGGGGGTGCCGTTGCGTGGACGACCGAGAATATCGGTGGTGATACCTAATCCCGTCATGCCGGCATCAATGGCTGGCGAAGTCTCTTCAATGTTGTAGTTTTGCCCGTAAGTAGCTATGAATTTGGGATTTGCATTGAAACAGTTGACGAAATGCCCATTCTGAATGGAGTCGGCACGCACGATGCAGTTGTGGAATGTGTAGTTAAGCTCAGCACCGCTTTTTGTGCCTGTTGAGAATTCGTTTTCCAACGCTCCATAGATAATGCAATTGTTGAAAGTGGCGTTGGCATCACCTATGTACATGACGTTTACCGCTTCGTTGCCCACTACCTCTGCAACTGTGAAATTGTTGGTCAGCGCGACCGCAGGGGTTCTTCGTGCCGACTGGGTGAAATAGTTAGCTACAGTTACTTGGTTGAATGTGTATTCGCCCACTTGTAATGCCAAACTGTATTTACCGTTGTTGCTGACTTGGCAGTTGTTCATCTCAAGGTTGGCACCCATGGTCAGAATGCCAGTGCTTTGATTGTTGTGTATCACGGAGTTATTGATGATAGTCTTATTGCCTGTGTATTCCTCAAGTGCTTGCAGGTGCAACCCGATACTCGCGTTGGAGATGATGGCGTTTTCGATGATGTTTTCGCTTGAACCTTCGTTGATCCAGATTTTTTCCCATTGAGCGTAATCGTTGGCGAAGAACGATTCCAAACGGTCACCCCTGATTGTCACAGGTTCGTCTAACGTGCCGTTAATGTGGATGTTACCGTAACGATAGACCCAGATGCCGCCACCATTGTGCACATATACTTTCGTGCCAGGATCAATGGTGAGTTTTCCTAACGAATCGACCACCGCCCAGCCATAGATCACCCAAGGTTTGTCATTGGTCCAGTGCACATGTTCGTGCTCGTGCGCGACAATGTTGTAGTGAATACTGCCTCCCGTATGGTCGGGGAGGATGAAATGCGCATCCTGTCCGCAGGCCACCAATTGCACCGATTGCGTGCGATTTTTTTGATAAAACATGATGGAATCGGTGACTAAATAGGGTAGATTTTGGTTGGAGGGGTTGATATTGACCTTCACGAAGACGAAGATGCTGTCGTGCGCAGGAATCTCAACATTGCGGAACTCTGTGCCGGGCACACCATCAACGTTGATGCTGTAGTACGATTGTTTACCACCCGCCAGTATAATATCGACCTCCATGGGTGATCCAGTCGTATTCCGTACGGTGAAACTGCGCGAACTGGATGTCAAGGTGGTGAACACCGTGTCGAACATAATCGTGTCTGCCGAAAATTCCAGTTTCTCCCCGTCCACTAAGTTGTTGCGGTGACAAGAAGGCATAGTAATAGTCAGCACCATTGTAAATATAGATATATAAATTGTAACTAGTATTGCACCATATCTACAATGTGGCTTCGCCATATGTGAGGTTATTGGCACTTCGTGCATTCTGTCATTTCGAGACTGTTCAAGGAAGATGCTTTTGTTATTCTTCATTCTTCATTCTTAATTCTTAATTCATCATTCTTGCATAACGTACATCTGTCAAAAATAGTGCATTGGCGGGTGCGGAAGTTCGCGCCGCACATCTATCTTTCTGATTGATAATATCTTGAAAGCCTTGTATGGAGATTTTTCCAGTGCCGACTTCGAGAAGGGTTCCCACGATGGCTCGCACCATATTGCGTAGGAAACGGTTAGCCGTGATAGTAAAGACCAGCTCGTCGTCAACCTTCTCCCAATGTGCCTCCGTGATGTGGCAGATGAAATTGTTGACTTGCGTATGCACTTTCGAGAAACTTGTAAAATCCTCATTCTGAAGGAGTAACGACGCTGCTTCGTTCATCTTCTCTACATCCAATTCGCGGTGAAAATGATAGGCAAACTGTTGTTTGAAGGGGTTCTTTTTCGTACATATATAATATTTGTAAGTACGGCTGTCGGCATCGAAACGGGCGTGCAGGTCGGGTGCCACCTCAAAAAGGTCGAAAATAACAATCTCTTTAGGCAAAAAGTTGTTGAGCTTGAACACTAAGTGTTGACATTCCTCGGGGGTGAGGTGGGTTTCTGTGTCAAAGTGGGCATAGTAGGAGCTGGCATGCACACCGGTGTCAGTGCGTCCGCAACCAGTGATGGCCACACGCTGCTCATGTAGCAGCAAAGAGAGGCAAGTCTCCAGCGTTTCCTGCACAGACGGATGGTTCGGCTGAATCTGCCAGCCGAAAAACGCAGAACCATTATATGCCAAGTGCATAAAGTATCGCATATTTTCAATTTCAGGCTGCAAAAGTAGCATTTTTCTATAGAAGATTTTTATCGGTTTGCATATTCTTAATTTATGTACTTTTGCCGCATCATTTTAAAACCATTATTATGAAGCGAGTTTTGATATTAGCGTTTTTGTTAGGTACAATTTTGCCGATTTTGAATGCCCAAACTCATACTCAAGGTGACCATCCGAGGATGAATTCTACCTATATTAAAGACAAAGGAGTTGGTTCCCGTGTCAATTTTGGAGTGACGTTTGCTCCCACGATAAACTGGATGTATGACCATACGCCAGGGTATGAGAAGAATGGTGTGATTATGGGAATGCGCTATGGCTTGAATTTGAACATCAATTTGACACAAAATAAGAATTTCTACTTTTCCACAGGTCTTTTTGCAGAACATGCTGGCGGAAAATTGAAATTTTTGGATAATGTTCCGATTGGTCCGTTAGGTATCGCGGATAGTACGCTCACACAACGCACCTATCGCTCCATTTATCTCTCCATTCCCACTGGCATCACAATGAAAACCAATTCAATTGACAATTTTTACATTTGTGGCAATGTTGGATTGATGCATAGTTTTAATCTAAATGCCAGAAATATAGATAGTTACTATTTTGGTGAAGAGCTGTGGTCAAGAGAGCCAATGTCTTCAGAAGAGGCAGCCATTTTCAAAGAGTCGTTCTTCGTAGGAGTTGGTTTTGAGTATGCGGTGACTCCGACTATGCGTGCGGGCGTGATGATCAATTATACGCAAAGCTTCACTAACTATTTCAAAGGCAAAGGCCAAGCACGAAATGGTCTCAGTGGTGTGGATCAACGTGCCAACTTGGGATGCGTAGAGATAGCATTGAACATTAACTTTTTCTAAATCATGAAGTTCATTTGTATTGGACGGAACTATGCGGCGCATGCAGCGGAACTGCAGCATTCGGTGCCTAAACAGCCAGTGTTCTTTCTAAAACCGGAGTCCGCCATCACCCGTTGTAACCGTCCCTTTTTTCTTCCGGACTTTTCCGATGAGGTGCATTATGAAACCGAGATTATCGTGAAAATCAATCGGTTAGGGAAGTGTATTTCGGAAAAGTATGCGCATAAGTATTACGATGAAATCGGATTAGGCGTGGATTTTACGGCGCGTGACATCCAGCGTAAGTGCATGGCCGAGGGTGAACCTTGGGAAATTGCCAAAGCTTTCGATGGTTCCGCCGTGGTGGGAAAATTCGTCCCGAAGTCGCAATTTGCTGATGTTCAAGATCTTCATTTCCACCTATTACTCAATGGTGAGCAAGTGCAGACTGGACATACGAAGGATATGCTCTTCTCCATTGACACGCTTATTTCTTACGTTTCTCGCTTTATGACGTTGAAAATGGGAGACATTTTGTTTACAGGTACGCCTGTTGGGGTTGGCCCGGTGCATATCAACGACCATCTTCAGGGCTACTTGGAAGGAGAGTGCCTTTTTGATTTCAAAGTGAAGTAAGTAACTATTGCCTGTTGCCTTAATTCTTACGAAATATACAGATTTGAATAAACATAAACTCCAGAGATAATGAACATAAAAGCCAGACTGATTATAATGAATTTCCTCCAATTTGCTATTTGGGGGGCGTATTTGACATGCATGGGTCGCTATTTAGGCCCTCACGGGATGGGACAACATATTGGACTATTCTATTCTATCCAAGGAATTGTTTCTATCTTTATGCCTGCTTTACTGGGTATTGTGGCTGATCGTTGGATTCCCGCACAAAAGATGTTAGGCATTAGTCATGCAATTTCAGGAGCAGCGATGATTTCAGCAGGAGCGTATGGACTTGCTGCCGGAGAAGCTGTCCAATTTGGCATATTGTTTCCTCTCTATACAATCGGTGTCGCCTTCTACATGCCCACTATTGCTTTGTCTAATTCCGTGGCATACAACGCATTAGATAAAGCTGGATTGGATACAGTGAAAGCATTTCCGCCTATTCGTGTATTCGGAACAATTGGTTTTATATGTTCTATGTGGATGGTTGACCTCTTGGGTTTTCAAGAGAGTGCCAAACAATTTATCGTTAGTGGGGGTATTGGTGTTGTTTTGTCTGCCTATTCCTTTACGTTGCCTAACTGTCCCATCATGAAAACTGGCGAACATAAGTCTATAGCAGAAGCCTTTGGGTTGAAAGCCTTTTCTTTGTTTAAGGAAAAAAAGATGGCCATTTTCTTCGTTTTCTCGATGATGTTGGGTGTTTCTTTACAAATCACAAACGGATTTGCCAACCCGTTTATTGCTAGTTTTGGGGCAGAACCGGAATATGCCGACACTTTTGGGGTCCAACATTCAAACATGTTAGTCTCTTTATCACAGATTTCCGAAACGTTATGTATTTTATTGATACCTTTTTGTCTTAAAAAATTTGGCATTAAGAAAGTTATGCTGATAGCCATGTTTGCTTGGGTGCTGCGCTTCGCCTTTTTCGGTTTGGGCAATCCCGGCCCAGGAGTATGGTTATTTATTCTTTCTATGATTGTCTATGGTGTTGCTTTTGATTTCTTCAACATTAGCGGTTCTTTATTTGTGGATAAGGAAACGGATATTTCAATACGTTCTTCCGCACAGGGTCTCTTTATGTTGATGACAAATGGAGTTGGTGCTACGGTTGGTACCTTGGTTGCACAAATGGTGGTTAACCATTTCTGTACTTGGCAGACCGTGGAAACGGCTGATGGAATAAGACATTTTCTTGTCGGGGATTGGAAATCAGTATGGTTTTTGTTTGCTGGATATTCCCTTTGTGTAGCTATAGCATTTATTTTCGCATTCAAAGAAGTTAAGGAAAAGACCCCTTCGGAGTTATAATCTTGAAATATTTCAGATTTTCCCTTGTCGGGATGTCATAAAAATATAGGGATGTCACATTGTGGCATCCCTACATTTTTATCTCATCTTTATATTATTTCACTCGGATTTTCTGACCTTCAATAATCTTGTCAGCGTTTTTCAGATTGTTGAGCTTGAGGATTTTATCGACCGTGGTGTTGTATTTCAATGATATCCGGTATAGATTTTCACCGGCGGCAACTGTATGATATACAGCGGATGTTTCATCCTCCGTAATTACTTCTGTTTGAGGTTTTTGAGGTTGCTGAGGCGCGATAGTGTTTTCCTCTTTGGGTTGCGGCTTTTCTTCCGTGATTTGTTGCGGTTTTTCTTTGGGTTGAGTAGTTTCTTGCTTGATATCAGGTTTTACGTCAGAAGTAACGGGTTGCGGCTTTGGTGCAGAGGGTTTCCAACTGCCGGTCTCTTCTAAACCGATAATGTTGAAATCGCGGGACATTAATGCCATGTTGTTTTGTAAAATATCCTCTTCCTCGAAATCGATAACTAATTCAGGATCAAAATATTCGTTCATAAAACGGGTTTCAAAATGGAGAATGCACTCCTTGGTGTTACCCGTCGTACCTGTTTGACCTATTACCTGTCCGGATTTCAAGATTTGACCAGGAGCCACGCATATTTTGTCGAGATGGGCATATACCGTTTCCAAACCATTATAATGACGAACGACAACAGTGAAGCCGTAGTCTCCATAGTTTCTGGACATACGCACCACGCCGTCGAAGCAGCTTTTTACTAGCGTTTGCGGTTCGGTTTTCAAATCGATACCTGGGTGGAATCCGCCGCTTTTGGTTTCGCCGTATGCCGTCTTGATTTTTTCGAACTGGCAGGGCATAACAAACGGATTATTAGCGTCTTGCACTAACATCAGCATCAATCTGTCGTTAGAGAAAGGAATCTCCAGTATCTTGCTCCGAATATTCATCGTATCCCAGTATTTCTGGTACAGTCCATAAGCAGGAATCTCGTAAGTCTCAGATATATAGGGATATGCCGCGATTTGATAGATCATATCGGCATGATTGTTTTGAGATTCTATCAGCGCAATATTTTGGGAATAGGCCGTGACATCTATGGTTTGCGCCGTCATCACTGAAGAGGCGACAATTGCCAGGAATAGAATGCTTAACTTTCTCATTATTTGATGTTTAATTTTTCAATAATTTGGGTGGAAGAGAAACCTTCCACAAAAGGAATGGTGGTGACGATACCACCGTTTTGTTGCACGAAGTCCGCCCCGACAATGTTGGAGATTTCGTAGTCGCCCCCTTTCACGAGTACATCAGGCTTCACCTTTTTAATGATTTTTTCTGGTGTATCTTCTTCAAATACAACTACATAGTCCACAAAAGCCAGCGCAGCTAACACGTATGCGCGTTCTTTTTCCCCATTGATGGGCCGTGAATCTCCTTTCAACCGTTTCACAGAAGCATCGCTATTTAACCCAACTACCAATAAATCTCCTAACTGTCTGGCTTGCTGTAGATAATACACATGTCCAAAGTGCAAAACATCGAAGCAACCGTTAGTAAAGACGATTTTTTGTTGGTGAAGGTTTAGCGCATTCTCCTCAAAAAATTCTTGGGAGACGATTTTATGCTCCGTATGGATGTTCATGTCCGTCATTTCTTTTCAGGAATTTGAGTTGCGTCGTGCTTTTTGTAGAAGGAAGTTACAATCAAAGAGAAGAGTCCAAGTATCAGAGAGATAGCGGTTTGCAGAATCCAACCAATCCAACCGGCGGCCAAACCTTGGGTGTAGGAGATACCGTACAGCATGACGATACCGGCGGTGATAAGCGGGTATGAACCCAGTCCGCCTTGGGAAATCATAAAGGCGATGGTGCCGAAAATCAGTACGGAGAATGCGGCGCCGGGACCGATATGTTGCAGGTAGGGGAGAGCATGGAAGAAAAGATAGACCCCCATATAGTAGCAAATCCACATGGCAATCGTCCAAAAGACAAAGTGCCATGGGTTCGGAATATCTTTAATGGAGATGAATCCGCGCCAAATTCCTTTGAAGAAGTCGGCGATTTTCACCAGAGCGGGGCGTTTTTTCCACCAATTGCGCGTCACGCGAACCAAAATGATGAGCAACACGATTACTGCAATGACAATGTAGATTAGGAAGTTCCCTACATAACTCAACCCTTTTTGAGCAAACCATTCTTTCAGCGTAAGTTGTTGGCTCTGATCCACAATCAGATTGGATAACAGTCCGTTATTGACCAGCAGAGCGATAATAAGCAGGAACAGCCAACAAACTACATCCACAGCGCGTTCGAGGATGACGGTGCCCAGTGACTTTTGAAACGGGACGTTTTCGTAGCGTTGCAGAAAGGTGCAGCGGAGGACTTCGCCGAGGCGAGGCAGGGCAAGATTGGCGATGTAACAGACCATTACAGAGTAAAACATCATCGAAAAACGCGGATAATAGTTGATGGAGCGGAGTAAAAGTTGCGCTCGTGCCGCACGAATGAGGTCGGCAGCTACAATTGCCACTACGGATAGCGAGATGAAAAGCCAACCTTGAGGATTGTTGACCAATGCCATCGAGGAAAAAATCATCTGGATATCATCTCTGCTTAAATCTTTGATAGATAGCCATATAAAGAGTACACCAATTCCAACGAAGAGAGTCGTTTTTATGATGTCCGGCAGTATTTTCTTTGATTTTGCCATATTATCTTTCAGATTCAAAAATCAGACGGCAAATATACACAATTATTTTTGTACTTTTGCGCCTTAAATTTTAAAGGATATGACTTCTAACGAAATACGCTCTGCTTTTTTGGATTTCTTCAAATCCAAAGGCCATCATATCGTGCCTTCTGCGCCGATGGTGGTCAAAAATGACCCGACATTGATGTTCACCAATGCGGGTATGAACCAATTTAAAGATATCTTCCTTGGCAATACGGCTCGCGAGTATCCTCGAGTAGCCGATTCGCAGAAATGTCTGCGCGTGTCGGGTAAACATAATGATTTGGAGGAAGTGGGTCGCGATACCTACCATCACACGATGTTCGAGATGCTCGGCAACTGGTCGTTTGGCGACTACTTCAAGAAAGAGGCCATCGCCTACGCGTGGGAGTTCCTCACAGAGGTGATGAAGCTTGATAAGAATCGTCTCTACGCCACTGTTTTTGCTGGTGACGAAAAAGACGGAACGGCTTTTGACCAAGAGGCTTACGACTTTTGGAAAGCGCATCTGCCAGAAGATCGCATCCTGAAAGGCAATAAGAAGGACAACTTCTGGGAAATGGGCGATACTGGTCCGTGCGGTCCTTGCTCCGAAATCCATATTGACCTGCGTGATGATGACGAGCGCGCCAAGGTGTCTGGTGCGGAGTTGGTGAATAAGGACAACCCGCTGGTGATTGAGATTTGGAATCTGGTGTTCATGCAGTTCAACCGTGTGGCATCCGGCGAGTTGCATCCGCTGGCAGCTAAGCATGTTGATACGGGTATGGGTTTTGAACGTCTTTGTATGGCCGTCCAAAACAAGAAATCCAATTATGATACGGATGTCTTTCAGCCTATCATTCAAAAGATTGCGAAGAATGCTAACGTGCGTTACGGTGAAAAACACGATGTGGATGTGGCATTGCGCGTGGTGGCCGACCACCTGCGTGCCGTGACGTTCGCCATCGCTGACGGACAATTGCCTTCCAATACGGGTGCTGGCTACGTTATCCGCAGAATTTTGCGCCGTGCTATCCGCTATGGTTTTACCTTCCTGAACTTCAAGGAACCTTTCATGAACGAATTGGTGGCTGATCTTGTGGCACAAATGGGACACCAATTCCCCGAAATCGTGGCGCAGCAGCAACTGATAGAGAACGTTATCCGTGAGGAAGAAAACTCTTTCCTCAAGACTCTGGATTCCGGTATCCTCAAGTTTGAGAACTACGTTAATAAGTTGAAAGGCAGCTCGGTAATTGATGGGGACTTCGCTTTTGAACTTTTCGACACTTACGGTTTCCCCATTGACTTGACCTGTCTGATGGCTTCTGAGAAGAACCTGACGGTGGATATGGCTGGTTTTGCTGAAGGCTTGCGTCAGCAGAAAGAACGTTCCCGCGCTGCAACGGCTGTCTCTGCCGGAGACTGGGCGGAATTGATTCCGCAAGAAGGTCTCACGGAGTTTGTGGGTTACCACCAGACTTCCTGTGATTGTAAGATTGTGAAATACAGACAAGTAACGGCTAAAAATAAGACCTATTTCCAAATCGTTTTGGATAAAACGCCTTTCTATGCCGAAGCTGGTGGTCAGGTGGGCGACACGGGCGTGTTGACCAATGGCAATGAAACGGTGGAAATCTACAATACCACGAAAGAGAATAACCTTATCATTCACCATGCCAGCAAGTTACCGAATGATGTGACGGCTGATTTCACCGCACAAATTAATGAGGAAAAACGACAGAAGATAGCGAATAACCACTCTGCTACACACTTGCTCGACCACGCGTTGCGCGCGGTTCTGGGCACGCATGTGGAGCAAAAAGGTTCCATGGTGGCTTCTGACCGTTTGCGTTTTGACTTTTCCCACTTCTCCAAAGTGACGGATGAGGAGTTGCGTCAAGCTGAGCGGATGGTCAACAATATGATTCGTCAAAATTTGCCGTTGCAGGAATTTGTGGATGTGCCGATTGAGGAGGCTCGCGAGCGCGGTGCTATCGCCCTGTTTGGGGAGAAGTACGGCAAGACTGTGCGTGTGATTCAATTCGGAGATGCTGTGGAGCTTTGCGGCGGTACGCACACTTCCGCTACGGGCAACATCGGAATGTTCAAGATTATTTCCGAGGGTGCGGTTGCCGCTGGCGTGCGCCGTATCGAAGCTTTGACGGGTGAAGCCGCTGAACAGCTCGTTTACGATGCACAGGATGCTCTCACGCAGCTGAAATCCATGCTTAATTCCACCAATTTGGCACAAGCAGTGCAAAAATTGCAGGACGACAATCAAATTTTGCGCAAGAAGATTGAAGACATTGACCGTCAGATGGCATTGGAATTCGGCAAGTCTCTCATGGAGAGCGCCGAAGAAATCAATGGCATATTGCTCATGTCCAAAGTCACGGATTTCTCTGCCGATATGTTACGACAGGTTGCTTTGCAGTTGCGCGAAGGAGATAACCATGTTGTTGTTTTGGGTAGCGTACACGATGGCAAGCCTAATTTGGCGGTTGCGGTTAGTACGAATTTATCGGGCAATTTTGACGCTCCGACCTTGGTGCGTGCAGCTGGCAAGTTGATCCAAGGTGGTGGCGGTGGTCATCCTACACTGGCTATGGCCGGTGGTAAGAATCCTGACGGAATTGAAGCCGCTGTCAAGGAGGCGGTTCGATTGGTGAAGGAGAAATTGTAATAAAGACGCGATGAATTGAGATTATACAACAAACGGCGGTCAATTGATCGCCGTTTGTTTTTTACCTAGAAGGGTAGATCGTCAGTGAAATTCTCTTCTGGAGCTGGAGATTCCGGTGGGATTGGTTGCGGCTGTGTGACAGTCTGGTTCGGCACTTGTACCACGGTAGGCGTTTCGTTCTCCTTTGGAGAAAGGATGGTGAACGTATTTGCCTCCACTTCCGTGATGTAGTGTTTCACTCCATTGGCATCGTCCCAATTCCGGGTGCGCAAACGGCCCTCCACGTATATCATTTTCCCTTTGGTGAGGTATTTCTCCGCCAGTTCCGCCAGATTGCGCCACATCACAATGTTGTGCCACTCTGTCAGCTCAATGCGGTTGCCATCCTTGTCCTTTCGGTACTCGGAGGTCGCCAAAGAGAAACTTGCACGCTTGCTTCCGTTTTCAAAAGTTCTGATTTCCGGGTCTCTTCCTAAATGACCCACTAAGATTACTTTGTTAATTCCTGACATAATATTGAGTTTTAAGTTAGTACACGGCAAAAATACACCCAGAAAAACCGATTTGGGCGCGCTTTACAAAGTATTTATCAAACGTTTTTTGTTGATAAACACCCATAGAATTGAAAATCAAAACGTTAATTGGGCTTATAACCTGATTCTTTCAGGAATTTCTGACTGTCAGTCATTAAAAGAAGGTCCTTTAAGGTCGTACCTGGATGACTTTTCATGTAGCTTTGCACGATTTGGAAGCCAATATACCATCCTAAACGTCCTGGAGATGAGTTACCAAAGTCGCGGGTGAAAGGTGTTTCATCAATCATACGGCGAATTACATCTTCAGAGTTGTCATAGACCATATTTCTTTCGATGAGGTAGTGCCAAACAGCTGATTCATTGTCGGTTGCCCATTTGTATTGTTCCTTGGAATAGCCTAACAAATCCTCTGGGGTCGTAGAAGGAAACATGGTTTGGGTGAACATCAACCGTTTGCCGGCATCAATCATATTGTCCAGCAGCGTAACTAGGGTTTTATCAGGCAGATGCTTGAAAACCAGTGCTTTCGTGAAGCAGTCTGTGGCCATATACTTTGGTTCGCAACGTGCAGCGATGAATTTCGGCATCCCTGCCATGCCATAGTGCTTGTAATCTTTTCCCATGTACATGTCAAGGCAAATGAACACGGTGGTATCATAGCCGAAAACGGAAGGCATCTGGAAGTCAATACCTGACACCAAGGTGCAGAAAGAAGGGACATTTTCGTCTGGGAAATGGGTGAGATAGAGGGTCAGCGCAGGTGTGAGGGTCTTCTTAAAATCCGATAAATCAGCGTATTTTGCCTCTGTGTCTTTGTATATCTCCTGAATGACGGGATCGTTAATAAATCCTTTGATGGATTGCAGCATCTCTGCGTTGTTCCACGCCCCGTATGCAATGATATTGTTGGGATATTTGCCGTACATTTCCTTGAAAGACATCGCCATCTTATTTTGGTCGATGTTGAAAAGATCTTGCTCGTAGCGCAGGATGATTGGTTCGATGTTCTTGGCGGTTTTTATCTGCTCTTCCGTCAGTTTGGGCTTGGCCACCTTCACGGGCGCGTTCTTTCTCTTGCAACCGCTAAATATCGTGCAGATTATCAATAAGATACAGATAATGGTCGAAAATCTTCTGAGGTTCATATTCTCTTTTATATTAGGATGTGGAAACGATTCTTTTTGATGCTTATTGTGGAAAATGGATGATATTATTTTGGGAAAATACCGAAGAATGCGGAGCCACTGCCCGACATGGAAGCGTAAAGTGCACCTTCTTGATACAACCCCGCTTTCACAGTTTTTAACGCTGGAATTTTCGGGAACAAAGGCGCTTCAAAGTCATTAACCACTTGATCATTCCATTCTTTTGGCTCCTTTTTCAAGATTTCAGGAAGAAAAATATCGGATTCGCACGGGGTTACGCCCGCGTAAGCCTCTTTGGTGGAAATATGGATGTCGGGTTTAACGATTTTTAACCGATAATTTGACAGGTCCAAATCTATAGGTGTCATTACTTCGCCGCGACCGGTAGCGTAAACGGGCTTATTCATGAGGAAGAAGGGCACATCGCTACCTAACTGCAAGGCGTATTCAATCATTTTCTCCTGATTGATAGGTAGTTGGAAAATATCGCTAAGCATCTTCAAGGTGAAAGCTGCATCTGCCGAACCGCCGCCTAAACCTGCGCCAGATGGAATCCCTTTCTTCAGGAAAATCTCAACATTGGAAATCCCAAAGTCTTTTTGAAGCAGTCGGAATGCTTTGACACACAAATTGTTGTCGTTGCTTCCCAAATCTTCTTGACTTTCCATTTGGAATGCAATTTCCTTCTCAGACGGGGAAATTCTAAGATAGTCGGTAAAGAAATCGGTGGGATAAAAAACGGTTTGCAGATCGTGGTAGCCGTCGGGGCGTTTGCGCACAATCTGCAGTCCGATATTGATTTTGGCGTTGACTTTTGCCTCGACAGGCTCAAAATCTCTCCTCATATCTTAATATTGTCAAAATTTTTGCCGAAAACACTGGCCGTTTTCGAAATGGTGATGAAGGCATCAGGGTCTATCTCCTTGATGATGCGGGTGATGACGGTCTTGTCGGTGCGGTGCGCCACAATCAATAGCACATCCTTCTCCTGATGGTTGTAGGAGCCGTAACCCTTCAGGAAGGTGGCTCCACGATGCAGCGTAGAGCTAATTCTTTGCGCAATTTCCTCGTTCTTCAGAGAGAAGACCATGAACTGGTAGGTTTGTCGGTAACCATCTATCACTAAGTCAGATACGATGATGGATACGAGCAGCACCACGAAGCTATAGACCAGTCGTTGCACATCGTGGATTACGAAATATGAGCTACCCACGATGAGGATGTTGCAGGCTAAGCTGATACGTCCGTAGGAGATATTTCGGTATTTGCCAATCATGAGCGCGATGATGTCGATGCCGCCGGTGTTGCCGCCCCAGTTGATGGCCATGCCGATGCCGAAGGCCGCAATCGCCGACCCGATGATGACGCTCATGAACATGTCATCGACAATCGGTTTGGGGAATAGTGGTTGCCATATCGAAAAGAAACCGCTCATCACTACGGTGCAAATCAGTGAGTTAACGCAAAATTTCGTACCTAATACGCGCCACGCGATGGCAATCAAGATGGCGTTAAGCACAAAGGTAGTCACGCCGATAGGAATTTTCCCAGTGGCAAAATAGAGAATGGAGGCCGCACCTGCCACGCCGCCGCCTGACACTTCGTATGGAATCAGGAACGCCGACCACCCAAAAGTAAATAGACTAAGTCCGAGGAATATGAAGAAGTAATTCTTTACCTCCTGTAACACTTTCTTGGTAGTCAGCTTATTTTCCATAATCTTTTATTCTTCAAATTTGTTGTTGGAAATCAACTCGTTAAGCCAATTCTTGAACAGAGTGATATACGCTCCGTTAAAGATGTGCTTGAACATATAGCGATCTTCGCCATAGTCTTGTTGAATCTCGTTTGGATGCACTAACGGCATGATAGGGTAGGCGTTGCGTTTCAGATGGCGAATCTTGCGCTCAGCCTGCTTACGGAACCCCATGTTAGTCACCAAGTTAAGGTACGGGGTGATGCATAACCCTTCATGCGCCCAAATGTGGAAATTGTATTGGGAAGCCCAATGGGTCGCCTTGTACTTTTTGAGGCTGTTGAACCGGTTGATCCAGTAGCGTTTTTGTCTGTTTTTCTTCATGTAGGGCTCTATCATCTTCTCGAAATCTTCCTTGGTGTATTGGTCCATGGAAAGCGAGAAGTCGGTCCAGCGGTTTTTCCACGTTGCAAAGCCCCACGTGGAAGCGTAAGCGGAGAAGAAATAGGAGGATAGTCCCTTCTTCATGCGCTTTTTGTATCTTTTCCGGCTTCTGTGACGCCAATAGAAGCCGCCGATACTGTATATTTTCTTGTCGTTACGGTATTTTTCGAGCAGTTGTTCGCAGTAAGGGAAGAAGTCGTAACCTGGCACAGTGTCGTCGAACAGGATAATTCCTTCGTCCTCGTGCTCGAAGAACCATTTTATAGCAGTGACAATCATCTGGGACTTGCCCAGATGATTGTCTTGCCATAATTTATGTACTTGGCACGGCCACTCGGGTTGGATGACCGCACGGGCTTGATAGACATGCATCCGGTCCAGCATGGAATCCGGTTTCGCTGCGTCGCCCGCAACATACAACTCAGTGGGTTGTACCGTGCGTAGAACTTGAAATACGTCGTGTGTTTCCTCTACTCTATTATATAATATGAGCAGAACAGGAACTTTGAACATATTTTTGAGAATTCGTGAAACTTAAGCTAATTCGTGGATAACGAGGCCGGAACGAAGTTTCGGTTCGAACCATGTGGTCTTCGGAGGCATGATGTTGCCCGTGTCAGCGATGTCGATGATCTGCTGCATGGAAACAGGATACAACGCGAAAGCGACCTTCATCTCGCCGTTATCAACGCGACGTTTCAGTTCGCCCAGACCACGGATACCACCCACGAAGTCGATACGTTTGTCGGTGCGGAGGTCCTTGATACCGAGGATCTTGTCTAAGACATGGTCGCTCAGGATCTTCACATCCAACACGCCGATAGGATCGTTGTCGTCGTATTTGCCGGGCTTAGCGGTCATCTTGTACCATTTGCCATCCAAATACATGCTGAACTCGTGCAGTTTAGCGGGTTTGTAGATTTCGGTACCCATCTCTTCGACGGTGTAAGCCTCGTTCAACGCGTTGAGGAACTGCTCTTTGGTGAGGCCGTTGAGGTCTTTCACCACGCGGTTGTAGTCGATGACGTTGAGCTGGTTGTCCGGGAAAATCACGGTCATGAAGTAGTTGTACTCTTCTTTGCCGGTGTGGTTCGGATTGTGCTCTTTCTTCTCCTGACCCACGAGAGCAGCAGCGGCGCTGCGGTGGTGACCGTCGGCGATGTACATAGCGGGAACTTGCTTGTCGAAGATTTCCACCAATTCGTCGATGAGTTTGCGGTCGTCAATCACCCAGAAACGGTGACCGAAGCCGTCTTCCTTAGCCACGAAGTCGTAAATCGGGGCGTTAGCAGTCACAGAAGCCACGATTTCGTCGATGCGGGCGATAGCGGGATAAGCGAAGAATACGGGTTCCACGTTGGCGTTGGTGATACGAACGTGTTTCATGCGGTCTTCCTCTTTATCCTTACGGGTGAGCTCGTGTTTCTTGATGATCTTGTTGACATAGTCCTCGCTGTAAGCGCAAGCCACGATGCCATATTGCCAACGAGCGTTGGGCTCCGTCGGGTTCATGCTTTGTGCATAGATATAGAGTTTTTCCTCTTTGTCTTGCACCAGCCAACCGTAATCTTTGAAGCTGTTGTAGTTTTTCACCACCTGAAGATAGACCTCGGGAGAGTGTTCATCGGTGCCCACGGGCAGGTCGATTTCGGCCTTGGTGACGTGTAACAGGCTGTAAGGATTGCCTTCGCATTCTTTGCGAGCCTCTTCGGAGTTCAGCACGTCATAGGGACGAGAAGCCAACTTTTCAACGATTTCTTTGGGAGGACGGAAGCCTCTAAAGGGTTTAATTACTGACATATCTATTTGATTTATTGATGATTAATTGATTTAGTTTTTTTATTCTACGTTTTAAAATCAACGGCAAAAATACAAAAAATGTGAATTGGTAATGACTATCGGATCAGCGTGATGGAGCCGTTCAACAAATAGTAGATTTCGCCTATTAAAGTGTTGACGTACAGCTTGCAGCCGTAATAATATACGCCATCCGAGGAAGGATATTTGGTAGTTTCGTCAGTGCCGTCCCACAAAATGTCGGGGTCGTTGGTGTGGAAAACCCGCTTTCCCCAGCGATTGTAAATCTCCATTTCCACTTTAGTCACCCCAGAATAAGGCATGAAAGGCGTGAAGAGGTCGTTGATGCCATCACCGTTCGGGGTGAAAACGTTCGGAAAATGATAATCCAGACATTCAAATACATCAATGCAGGTTGAGTCGGTGAGCGGAGTAATGTTACGGTTGCTGTCGGCAAGACGCATGGCGTAACAACCCACTAAAACGTCAGAACCAGTTGCGATAATGTTGTATGTGCAAGGTTCTGGGTAACAAATGGTTGTGTTGTCGAAAGAATCAACACAGGTGAATGTGCCGTCCAGTGTAGGCTTGTAATAGATGTAATAATGAACGGCATCCGATGCCGCCGTGTCGGAACTGAACACCCAGTTGAACTCCACGTCCTGACAGTCGGTGGTAATGGAAATCTCGGGCATTTCAGGTGGTTCGTTGTCGTAAGGTGAGCCACATTCTTGCTGCGACCGATTGTAAAGCGGTCCTATCGTATCAGGCAACCAGTAGTAGCCTTCCGCCTCAACGTAATAGCAGTAGTTTTTGCCATTTTCCAAACCTTTGTCCACATAGTTGGTTGTCTCAGTTGTACCAATGGAATCCCAACTCAGAAGATGCTCGTTGTATCGATAAACAACGTACTTCACATTGTTCCAAGGTTGTATGTTAGTCCAAGATAGTGATAATCGCTTATCTAAAGAGCTTATGCTGAGATAAATAGATGTGGCTTTGTCGGATTTTTCGATAATAGTGTCGGCGTTTGAGATATATACACGATAAGTGTAATCTAAATCCGAAGTGTTTAAATCGTGATCTAAATAAGAAGTTGTATCATTTGGATTTGCAGGTGTATTGGTGGAATAAATCAAAGTTTCATCTTCAACATTGCTTTTTCGATACAAATCGTATTGATAAGGAGGAGGGAAGGCTATGGAGTCGATTTCGGGTGGGAAGAGCCAACGTACGAGCATCGTGCCATTTTCAGAATGGGTGGAAACGACATCCGTATTAATCATTATAGGCGCATCATTGGCGATATGGGCACAGACTTTGTCAGATACTATACTTTCAGAACCATCTGGGAATAAGGCAACTACGCGATAACAATATTCATTGCCATGATAGAGTGGACGCTCAGAGCCGTCGTCTGTGAATGTGGTGTCCAACCAATCATTTGTGGAACCGATTTTCGTGTATCCTGCTTCTGGAGGAAGACCTGTCTGGCAAGAATCCGGTTCGAAATTGTCTTCTCCATTTCTACGATAGATGTCATATCCAATTGCATTGGAGCAGTGATCGGGTTGCCAATCCAAGTGAATTACATTGCCTTGAGGAAATGCGTTTAAGTTTTCCGGTGCGGGTGCGATGATGCGAATTCGTAAAGTCTTGAAAGAGACCAACTCCACATGAGGACCATTGTCTTTCGCTTTGAAGCTCACTTCGTATGGATTCAACTTGACGTGGCTACAAGCGGTTAACCAACGAAAATGGGTAACGTAAGGCACACTGTCAGTAATAGTAGCGAATTGCGCAGGGCTATGTGCGACCAAGAAAGGCTCTCCTGTCGCTGACAAGGTAACGTATTTAGAGGTAGAATCTGATACATGCACGAGTAAATCTATGAGGGCTCCTGCGACGACACACGTGTCGTTTACTTCCACCACTGGCGGTTCGTTGTTACACGGAGCAACCGTAATTTGCATATCACGTACCATACTTCCAATCATTACTCCGTTACGCCATTCCTGAATCAAGATAGCGATGTTGTATTCTCCGGCCATGAGGGGTGAATCCCATGTCAAATCTCCTGTTACTGGGTCAATAGCAATGTAGTTGGAGGATTGTGGAAACGAATAACCTGGGATATTTTCGCCTTCGTATCCACGACATTCGATGAGACTGTAGGAAAGGCTGTCGCCTTCTGGGTCGTATGCGCCGGGATTGTGGTAAAAAGGCACGTGCGTACAAGCATTGTCCAACGGCGGATTCAACAGCTGCGGCGAGGAGTTACCGCCAATGAACGGATTGATTACCAGTATTGTTTCAATGAAGAAAGGGATCTCTACAGAACTCGGAATATTGACAATGCCAGCATTTCTGTTGGGGTCTTCAAAAGTGATGTGAAATGTCCCAACCGCAGAAAAGGTATGTTGTGTGACATAAATGTTTCGGCTGATGTCGTTCCCCACGCTGACTTTGCTCTGTCGCTGGATGATGGAAGAGGTGCCGTCGCCCCAGAACACTTCGATTTCTGGGCGGTCGGCGGGACTGGGTGTGTATGTATATGTCGTGATGGTGAACTCGTAAGTAAGTCCAGAGATATATACGTAGCTGATTTCGCCCGCACGCTGGTGCGTGGCGAAAGCTGTTGACGTAAATGTCAACAACGTAATGAGAATCAGCAGAATACGTACAATCTTCTTTCCCATATTACATGATTCTTTTGACTTGTTGATCTAATAATTGATACTTTTGCCCACTTTCGGGACACACGGCCATTCCAGCTTCATCAAATACTAAACGACAGCCATATTCGCTCACCCAACCGATTTGTCGTGCAGGTGTGCCAGCCACTAACGCATAATCACATACATCGTGCGTAACGACTGCGCCTGCGCCTATCATGGCGTAGCGGCCAATTGTATTTCCGCATACAATCGTCGCGTTAGCACCTATTGTTGCGCCGCGCCTTACCAATGTAGTCCGAAACTCGTTTTTCCGTTCAATGAAAGCCCTCGGATTGATGACGTTCGTGAAGACCATGGAGGGACCTAAGAAAACGTCATCCTCACATATAACCCCTTCATACACAGATACATTATTCTGCACTTTCACGTTGTTGCCCAAGGTCACACGGTTGGCAATCATCACGTTCTGCCCAATAACGCAATGCTCTCCGATGATTGCGCCGGACATCACATGCGCGAAGTGCCAGATTTTAGTGCTCATCCCAATCTGACATCCTTCGTCCAAAACGGCGGTTTCATGTGCGAAATACTCTTTCATAACGGGCAATTAACGATAGTTTCGGTGATAAATTGTAATTGTTCGGTCGTCATTTCAGTGTGTATCGGCAAGGAGAGCACCTCTTTGCACAATTGTTCTGACACAGGGAAATCCCCTTTGCGGTAGTTCAGATATTGATATGCAGCTTGCAAATGTCCGGGAATTGGATAATAGACCGCAGAAGGTATCTGTTTGTCGGATAGATATTTACGTATATTATCCCGACGATTGGTATCCATTTTTATCGTAAACTGATGATAGGTGTGGGTAGAATAGGGGGCGTTTTTGGGTAAAACCAATTCTTTCACTTCCGACAATGATTCAGTATAAAATTTAGCTGCTTTTTGTCGTGCAGCTATAAACTCGTCCAGATGTTTGAGTTTTACTTGCAAAATGGCCGCTTGTAGGGTATCAAGACGAGAATTGAGTCCGATATATTGGTGGTGATAGCGTTCTTTAGAGCCGTGGCGACAAATGGCACGCAGTTTTTCAGCCAGTGTGTCGTCATTCGTCATCAACGCGCCGCCATCGCCATAGCAGCCCAAGTTCTTGGAAGGAAAGAATGAGGTACATCCGATCGTACCGATTGTACCCGCTTGTTTTTTCGTTCCGTTGGAGAATGTATAGACTGCACCTAATGCTTGGCATGCATCTTCTATTACACTGATATTATGCTTGTTAGCAATATCCAATATCGGTTCTATGTTTGCACATTGACCGTAGAGATGGACGGGAATAATCGCTTTGGTTTTTGGGGTGATGGCTTGCTCTAGTTGGTAGACATCCATGTTGAAAGTGTCGGCGCAAACATCCACGAAAACAGGTTTCGCGCCCAAAAAGGCGATGGCTTCTACTGTGGCGATGAAGGTGAATGGTACAGTGATGACCTCGTCACCTGCTCCAACTCCTAATGACATGAGTGCCGCCAAAAGGGCATCGGTACCATTGCCGCAACTTACAACATGCTTAGAACCAGTATATTGTGCAAGCTGTTCTTCGAATTCGTAAACGGATGACCCTTGAATGAAAGCGGTAGAATCCATTACACGCTGAACGACTGCGTCAATTTCAGGTTTGAGGCGCAGGTACTGCTGTTTCAAGTCCACCATCTGTATGGAAATCATCAACTTACGATTTTAACATTCGACCGCAAAAGTACAAAAAATCGGGCATTCCCACGGAATATTTTTAATTTATCGCAGCAGGCTTTTGATTTCCTGTTTGACAAATCGAAAGTCTATTTTTGGATTCAAATATTTTTGGAAATCATCCATCGTATCAGTTGGTTTCACTTCTACGCGACGTAGGCGATATGGGTTTTCGTGCAGATTATTCAGTTTCCACAGCGTAGTGAAGGCGGCTTTGAAACCTATTTCCTGTAACAATTCAGGGGTTGCGCAGCCGAAATCTTTGCGTTGGCCGAAGGGAAATGCGAAATAGTCCACAGGTTTTTGTAGATGCTCTTCTAACAGCTGTTTTGACTCTTGCAACTCTTTCACCGTCTCTTCCTTCGATAGATGGCGCATGGAAACATGCACCATACCATGTGAACCGAATGTGAAAAGCGGGTTTTTGGAAAGTTCCTCGATAGCACACCACGAAAGCGTATCAATCTTTTGATATCCAGGATTATCTTCATCCCAGCAATTATGACTACCCACATGGTAAACGGGTACAAAGACGGTGATGGGCACTTTCAGTTCGTCGCAAATTGCTTTAACGTAAGTGTATAGGCAATAGTAAGCATCATCGAAGGTAACGGTCGCGATGTGAGGATTAGTGTGGCATTCGCGGACGTATGTGTCCATATTGGTGAGTTGCCAGTGTTGTTGCACATAACGCAGTTGCCGCTCGAAATTTTCGGCGGAGACGGTGTTGAAACCGGCTTTCTCGTCCACATTATGGTACATCAAAATCATATCGACCGTTTATAAAACAAAAGTCAGGCTATGAAAACCTGACTTTTTAGCAGGGGAAGAGAGATTCGAACTCCCATCAATGGTTTTGGAGACCACTATTCTGCCCTT
>Ga0310786_10003210_pt1 | contig 24024 bp, 15 predicted proteins | sample AusTroGonzalo_MG_FD_203881 | JGI IMG/M metagenome (GOLD analysis project Ga0310786, IMG submission 203881) | Bovine rumen microbial communities from tropical cattle in Woodstock, Queensland, Australia - Gonzalo_03 (v2) (version 2) | ecosystem: Host-associated > Mammals > Digestive system >...
GGAATACATCTGCAGCGGACGGTCATGGATGGACATCTTCTTGAAGAAAACGCTGTTACCGCCACCACCCCGCTCCATCATGGCTGCCGTTGCCATAGGTATGAACGTGACAGCTACCAAAAGCGAGAATATCAGCGTGGATATGATTGAGAAGCCGATATTCCTGCCAAGGAGCTTTATCATCGGCTCATCAGAGAAGACGAACGGCAGGAACACCGTTATGGTTGTAAGCGTAGATGCGATAAGCGCCTTACGTACCTCCTTGACACCCTGCAAAGCCGCCAATCGCGGCGGCATTCCCATGGATGCAAGCCTGTATATGTTCTCCAACACCACGATACTGCTGTCCAACAACATACCTATGGCCAATGCCATACCTATAAGAGTCAGGGTGTTGATGGATATGTCGGCAGCATAGAATATGTTGAAAGCCGATAATATCGAAACCGGTATTGACAGTGCGATAAAGAACACCAGACTGAAATTGCGCAGGAAGAACCAGAGCACCAGAATAGCCAGGAGACCGCCTATCAAAGCCAGTTTGACTATCTGTGATATGTTGTTGCTTATCTGGTCGGCCGAGTTGGACTGCACCACAAGCTGCAGGTCCTGTGCGGCGACTTCGCGGTTCACATCATCGATACGCTTCATGGTTCTGCGTGACAGGTCGAGAAGGTTCTCGCCCGAACCGTTGACCAAAGACACCGATATGGCATCCATGCCGTTTACACGGCTTATGGTAGTCTCCTCCTTATAGTCAAAGAAGACGGTAGCCACATTCTTGAGATATACCGGTCCCGGTGCGACCACCAGATTCTCCACCTGCGACACGTCATCATAATTGGCGTCAAGCTGTACATAATACTTGCGGTCAGGCTCACTGATGAATCCCAGGAACGTACGCTCCTGATTATACTGACTCAACGCCTGGCTTATCTGCGAATTGGAGATATGCAGAGCCTGCATGGCCTCGGGGTTGGAACGTATCTCGATGGACTTGACGCGACCGCCGTAGACCGTCACGCCTGCTATACCGTCGATGCTCTCAAGACGCGGAACCACATCCTTATCTACAATAGCCCTCAGACGGTCCACACCGCCCGATCCGCGCACCTGCAGCGACATGAACTGGTTGCTTATGCCGTTTATGTTGGCCTGCTGGACATTCACCGTGACATCAGTCGGAAAATCGCCCCTGATGGAGCTGATCTTCTCCTGCAGCTTCACGGTGGTCATCTTGAGATTGGTGCCACGCTTAAAGTCAACCCTGATGGAACCCTGTCGGCCCGAAGCCGTTGATTCCATATTTTCGACACCACCCACAGCGCTTATGGCTCCTTCGAGCGGGATCACCACCTGCTGCTCCATGTAGGCCGGAGTAAGGTCACTACGGGAATTGGCGGTAATATAAAGCTGAGGCAGTTCTGTATTGGGCAGCAGCTCAACCGGCAGTTGCTTGTACGAGAAATAGCCCAGCAGCGTCATCGCCACCAAGAGCATGCAGATAGTAACTCTTCTGTCAATAAATGACTTCATTTGCCTGTTATTCTGATTTTGGCGCTTTCAAACACATAATACACACACGGTATCACCACAAGACTCAAAAGAGTCGAAGTGACCAGACCGCCTATCACCGCAATGGCCATGGGAGAGCTCAGGGATGAACCCTCTCCTATTCCCAATGCCATAGGCACAAGTGCCAGAATTGTGGTAAGACTGGTCATAAGGATAGGACGGATACGCTGCTGTCCTGCCTCTGCAATGGCATCGGTCAAGCTCAGACCGGAATCCTTGAGCTGTCCTATACGGTCCACAAGTATGATGGAGTTGTTGACCGCAATACCGGCCAGCATCACCATACCTATGATACCCATTATATTAACCGTGATACCTGTAATCAGGAACATCAGTACCGCGCCTACCAAAGCAAGAGGAATGGTAAGCAGGATGGTAAACGGATGCAGCAGTGATTCAAACTGCGATGCCATCACCATATAAACCAGCACGATTGACAGAACCAAAGCCAACAGCAGGCTGTTCATGGATTCGGCACGGCGCTCCTCCTCACCGGTCACGTTGATGGAGTAGTTCTGAGGCAACTCGATGCCCGACACAGCCTCTCTTGTACGCTGCGCGGCCTTGTCAAGCGATACGGACTCGTCGATATCGGCCGTAACGCGTGTCACGCGGTTCTGATTGAGACGGTATATCTCCTTGGGTGCGGTACTCTCGCTTATCTGTGCAAGTTCCACAAGACGGAAATCCTTCTGGCCCGATGTTATTACCATCGTGTTGAGATCTGACAATGACACTCCCGGAACCTTGATGCTGATATCTCTCATATCACCCTTGTAGTCCATCTGTCCGGCTTCACGTCCGGCAAGATGCTGCTGTATCTGGGTGATGATGGTCGATACGTTTATGTTGTTCATACCGGCCATGGCGCGGTCAACCGTAATGATGATCTCGGGTGCACCGCCGGCCAGCGAACTCTCGACATTGTACAGGCAGTCTATCGAATCGACGGCCGATTTTACCTGATCGGTAAGCATAGCCAGCAGATCCAGGTCCTCGCCCTTGATCTCCACCACCAACGGGGCGTCCTCGGTACCCATCATTGAGTTCAGCGAGTTGTCATCCTGCGTGAATGACAGTTCCATACCCTCGACACCCTCTATATAGGCCGACAAGACCTCAGTAAGATAATCGGGCGAAACGGCCGACGCAGCAGAGAGCTGAATCTTCATGGTTGCGGTATTCTCGCCCTCAAAATCCAGATTCTGCGATGACGCGCCCGGTCCCACATGCGTATATATGACGCATTCGGGATCCTGAGCCAGGTCATACACCAGATTCTCAAGACTCTCAAGGGTGGATGAAGTACGCTCAAGACTGGTGCCCTCGGCCATACGTACCTTAACGTTTATGGTGTTGTTGTCAGTTTTGGGCATAAACTCGGTACCCACATACGGAATCAGGAATACCGTTCCGGCCACCAGAATGACGGAGCACAGGATCACCCACCAGCGATGATTGACAAGCTTCTTCAGGAACGAGGCATAGCCCTTGATATTCACTGAACTGAAATTCTTGAGAGGTACGGCTTTCTTGCGTCCGAATATACGTTCATACAGCGTAGGAATGACCAGGATAGCCACAAAAAGTGACGATATCAGCGAGAACGTTACGGTCCACGCCTCATCCTTGAACAGTTCACCGGTCGCTCCGTGCAGATATACAATAGGCAGGAACACCACGATGGTGGTAAGCGTTGAAGCCGATACGGCACCACCCACCTCGGATGTACCTGTAATTGCAGCGTCACGCACCGAAAGCCCACGCTCCTGATTCCTGAATATACTCTCAATGACCACGATGGCGTTATCCACCAGCATACCCGCTCCAAGCGCCAAGCCTCCCAACGTAAGTATGTTAATGGTCAATCCGCTAAAGAACATCAGGTTGAAAGTGGCAATGATGGATACAGGTATCGAAACAGCCACGATAAGCGTGGTACCTACCCTTCGCAGGAATACGAATAGCACTACCACAGCCAGCAGAATACCTAACATGGCACTGTTCTTGACCTCACCTATCGAGTTGTTTATGAAGGTAGCCTGGTCACTTATTATCCTGAAGTCATATCCGGGCAGTGATTTCTGTATCTTGGTCAGGCTTGTCTTGATTCCCTCAACAGCCTTGACGGTATTGTAATCCATCTCCTTGAATACGGAGATGCCGATACTGCGTTTGCCGTTTACCCTGACAATGTTCTCAGGCTCACGGTTCTCAAAATGGATGCTGGCCACGTCACGCAAGTAAATAGGTGCCATGCTGGCCGATGCAAACTCGCCCACACGCGCACCCTGCTGTGCAGCCTCGGTGTTCTTATATCCTACAATGATGTTTCCGAACGCCATCTCATCCGTCAGGGTATTTGAACCCGTCACAAGATACTGGAAACCCTGCTCCGAAATTCTTCCACCCGATACTCTCTGATTGCTCTCCTGGATGCGTGACGAGATATTATCCACGGTTATGCCGAAAGCCTGCAGCTTATACGGATCGGCTTCAATGACCAGGTTGGTGAACTCATCACCGGACAGTGACACATCGGCCACGCCCTCGACTCTCATGAGTTCGTTACATACGTATGAGTCAGCCACCTTACGGAGCTCAGCCATATCGGTTATATCCGGATTGGAGAAACCGATAATCATTATGGGAGCAGTGGTCGGGTCTTTCTGTGAGATCCTGAGATCTGTCACGCGGCTGTCCTGGCTGAAACTGCTCATGGCCTTCTCAAGGTCAAGGAAAGCCTCGTCCATGTTCTTTCTCCAGGCGTACTCAACCGTAATTCTGGCAGTACCCACTTTTACCACCGATGAGACATTGCGCACGTCACTCTGACGGGCAATCTGAGACTCCATGCTGCGCACGAACTGTTTCTCAATCTCTTCAGGCGGACGCTCTCCCGCATCTATCTCGACAAACAGGCGGGGGCTGTTCATGCTTGGAAGCAACTCCACGCTCAGCCTGTCATATGATATCTTTCCAAGCAGCAGTATTGCCAACACCGCCATCGTGACAGTGACCGGATTCCTGACCGCCCAACTTACAAGTCTTTTCATCCTTTATGGGGTTTATCTTTGGATCTTAACTTTCGAACCGTCTCTCAGGGTCTCAAAACCGCGTACAATCAGCTGGTCGTCCTTGTCAAGACCACCCAGAACCTCAACGCTGTTCTTCTCTTCAAGACCAAGTCTGATCTGTTTTGCACGGGCAATACCCTGATCGACCACGAACACGATACGTCTGTTGCGTTCGTTACGGACAATATTCTTAGGTATGACAATAGTTCCGCTGTGACTCTCGGTAACGATATCAGCCTTTACGAACATACCCGGTCTGATGAGCAGATCCTTGTTGTTGATTACAAGCTTGCCCTTGAACGTACGGGTCTCGGCACTGATTGCCGGCGAAAGCTCGGTAATCTCACCCAGGATAGTATCATTGGGAAGAGTGTAATGGGTTATGTAAGCCTTCTGCCCTACCTTAACCTCATTTATGGCACTCTCAGGAAGGTTTATCTCAAGCAGCATGGAGCTGTAGTCCATAACGGTTACAACCGATGTACCGCTGTTAACCTTGGCCTCCTCCGAGAAGTGCGGCAGGTTTACTATCACGCCGTCAAACGGAGCACGGATGTTCATCTTCTCCAGGTTCATCTCGGCATTCTCATAGTCTAAACGGGAGTTCATGATCTTGATATCCGAGTTCTTCACCTCAGTAAGGGTGGCACCGCCCTTGTCATAGAGGGATTTGGTCTTGGCCTGCTCCTGCTCGGCCAGTTCCAGATTCAGACGCTTGGTCTCAATGGATATGCCGTTCTCATATGACTTGTCCTCTATGCGTACTATGAGGGCGCCTTTCTTGACCTTGTCGCCCAGTTTGTACGGTTTACCCGTTGCCGGGTTTTTCTGCAGATGATACTTGCCGGCCATCTCAGTTGACAACTCAGCCTCGGCATTTGACACGGCCGTGCTGTTTGTGGTGAAAATCCTGCTTACCGAACCGTAAGTGATGTCAGAGACCGATACCGGTGTGGGTATCTCAGTACGGTTCATCGAGTTCTCTTGTCTGCAACCTGCGATAAGGACCGCAAGTACAGTCAGTGTAAGGGCGCTGATTCCTGATTTCATATACTGTTTCATTTTATTATTTCTTCTTTTTCTTGTCGGTACTCTGTTCATATGTGATGGGGACCAAAGGCTCATCCTTCTCAAAGTCGTAAAGGGTCAGAATCTTGATGTTAAGAAGCTGGACCTTGTAATTGATGATAGCCTGGGTATATGACATCTTGCTGTTTGACAGCTGTGTCTGGAACTGGTTCATCTGCATACCTGTCAACTCGCCGTTGCGGTAACGCTCCTCATTGAGGTCATAAGTCAGCTGCGCGTTCTTCTGGCTCTGCTCGGCAATTGAGATCTGTCCGAGCAGATTGTCAAGACTGCGGCAAGTACTGCGTACGTTCATCTCTATGCTCTTAAGCTCCTCCTCGGCACTGAGCTCAAACATCTTGCGCTCAATCTCGGCGGCCTTGATACGTGCCTTGCGTGCACCCCAGTCAAAGATAGGAACGCTGAATGAGATGGCTACACGCGGGTTGTTGGTGGGATTGTCATAGATGTTCGGCAATGACGGGTCATCACCCATGATACCAAGAGAGAGCGATATGTTACCGCTGAAACTGTCATTGTCCTTGACCTGTATCATTGACATCTCCTGCTGCTCACGTGATATCTGACGCTGACGAAGCTCGAGTCTCGTGGTAGTGGCACTCTCAAGAGCCTTCTCAAAATCCACATATACAGGATCGGCGGATACATCACATATCACCTTGATATCCTTGTCAAGAGGTATGCCCAACGCCTGCTTGAAATTATCCTTGGCATTCTCAAGGCTTACCCTCTGGTTCTCAAGGCTTGAACGTGACTGTGCCAGGTTGAGTTCGGCCTGATAGTATTCGTCCTTTGTGGCGATATCGGCCTCAACCTTATCCTTTATGATATTGAAGTTTCTCTCGGCGTTCTCCAACTCGGACTCGCTTATCTCAAGGTTCTGCTGAGACATGAACAGGCTGTAGAACTGGCTGGTTATGTTGCGTTCCACGTTAAGCATCTGCAGGGCGTAACTGATACGGGCGTTCTCATAGTTCATCTCGATCTGACGCATGTTCATCTTTGTCCTGTTATAGGTAAAGATGGGCTGATTCAGACTGAGGTAAAGACGGTTACTGAACGCCTTGTTGCTGTTGGTGGTACCACCTATCGTGGATTCGTTGTTCTGCCACGAGAGGCTGTTGTTGAGTGACAGCGTGGCATCGGTCCAGATAATGGGCTGCGATATGCTGAATGTACCCGACGATGAGAGCGAACGGTTAGTGTACCAGTCTGAGTAACGGCTGTCGAACTGACGTGACTGTGAGTAAGACAGAGGCTCCAGGTTCAGTGAGAACCTTGATTTCAGTGACGCTCTCTGGGCAATCAGGTTCTGCTCATAGCGCTCCATGCTCATGCGTGAGTTTATCAGATCCGGATTATGCTCGGCACTGTACTCCAAAGCCTGCTCCATGGTCATGACAATCTGCTCCTGGGCTCCGGCCTTCATAACCGGAGCAAGCGCAATGACTGTCGCAAATAATAGTTTTAGTCTTGTCATATTGTTATTGTTTTATCTTTCCCTTTTAACCAACCTGACGGCATCGGCCACAATTATCCTTATGCCTGATTTGTTATTCAGAGTAACCCTGACGGTATCAGCCTCGAAACGGAACGTACCAAGCAGGTTCCAGCCTTCATCGGCACGGAGCATGTTGATTGACACGTTGTCCTTCATGTTGAACTGCTCTATTTCGAAGTTATAGTCATTGGTCACCCTGCGACCGTTGTTGTTATTGTTATTCCAGTTGTTATTGTTGTTCCACCTGCGGTTGCGGTTATTGTTGTTATACATGCTGGGCGACGCGTAATAAAACACATCATAGACTCCTGCAACCGTCAGCGGTATGCTCCAACGGGCATACTGTCCGCCGTCACCCGGCGAAATGAGATAAGCCGAACGTATATAATCGCCGTACAGGTTCTGGTCTGTAACCAGTGTCCACTGGCTGTATACACGCCAATCGGAGAAGCCCTCATAAGCGAACTCGGTTTTCTTATCCCTTGCCTTGTCTATCCATTTTGACAGATAACCGGTCCTGAGAGGTCTTGACAGGGAGAACAGTTCGCTGTTTTCATTATCAACGATCGTCTCGCCGGGAAGTGCATTATCCACACCGCCACGCACCGTATAGACGCCCTCGGCCGTAAGGTCAGTTCCGGTATATGTACTCCAGTCTGAGTTGTTCAGATTGACCTGATGCGGAAGGTTGGATGACAGCATCGTATTTACATTAATTGAGCTGGGGGTATTGAACCAATGGGTCACAATCCTGCGTGACTCATGCGGGCCGACACTCACCACCATGCTCTTGGGTTTGTCCTCATCACCTGCATTCTCCATCTCATAGAACACGAATTCCACATTGACGAATCCGGGGTTGTCCGATATGTTCTCAAACGTGACCTCAGCCTGATATATGTCTGCGGTATCCGTGGTAACCGTAGTAATTTGGGGAGTACCTATCTTGTAACAAGCCAGTCGCGCCGGCTCATCCCATGCATCGATCTTACTCTGAATGTTCACTCCCGATATATCCTGGATCCAGTTCAGGATTGAGTCAAAGGAGACATTGGTGAATTCCTTCTCCCTTGCCTTGGCCGAAATTGAGTCAACCATAGGCTCATAACCCATAACGGCCGATATGGGAGCAAACATATCCTTAGTCTTCAATGTCAGGGCATTGTCAGCCAGGTCCTCCCACTCCGGGTCAGACATGATGCGGTCAAATCCGTATTTACCCATCAGGATCAGCGCTTTCTCATCCTCAGACAGGCCGTTCATCCTTCTCATCCAATCGTTAACACGATTCTGGGTAGTGGCTGTTATCGACTCCACCATACGGTTTGCCATCGGCCAGTCAGACGAGTAGATGTTATATCTGAAATTGAAGAACAGCGGACGATAATAGTACGGATTGTCAACCTGTGTCCTGGTAAACTGACCGTTCCTGTTATTTGCACTGAAGGTGCTTGCCTCCATCAGGAAGTAGAATGAGTTATTCAGGACATTCACAAGAATCTCCTTTTCGGACATATTGTTGTTACGGCGGTTCCAGCCGTTACGTCCGCCACCCCCGTACATACGTTTCATGTTACGGAACTGGAATCTGGGCATATCGAAACCCCTCTCATGAACCAGCACCATCTCCGGCTGCAGCTGCTCATAGACCGATGTCCATACACGTTTGTATGTCGTGAACTGTACCGGAACTTCAACTATAGAGAAACGCTTGAACGGATAGGCCATCTCTGACTGATACTCCATACTCCTGCGCATGTCGCGTATGACATAGGGTATGGTGTCGCGTATTGAATCGAACACCTCAAACTGGTCATCCCAATGACCAAGTTCCCAAACCGTATATAATGTTGAATCAACCGTTATTGACTTGGGCGTGTAATCACCTATTATAAGTGATACCGACGGAAGCGAAGACTCCGGCGTGAACGTATAACTTGTTGAGTCCTCATTTGCCGCACACAGGCCTTGTGAAATCGGTGTCAGGCCCGGATTGGGTGTTACGTTGACGACAAAGTCAGTAAAGTATGACAGCTGCCACTCAGGACTCTCGTCACTGAATGCCACGCCCGGACGCGGATACCAGTAGCTCTCGGGGGTGAGCAGCGTGAAATCCCTGTTCTGGAAAAGATACCGCTTTCCGACATTGAGCATGGAGAGCGCCTTGACATTCTCAAGCATCTTCTCAGACGTTATATCCAGATAGCAGACGCTTTCATCCGCCATACCTCCGTACTCTATCGTGAGCTTTACAGGCTCGCCTTCATGCAGCGTCCCGTCAAAATTCAGCACAAGCAGGTGTTTCTGCCGCTCGCAGTTCATCCGGTGACCGGCGGCATTCACGCTTTTCACCTCAAATCCCGGATTTAGCGTAAATACCAGTTGTGAGGCATCCTCCCTGGGTCTTACCGTCATATCGGCTCTCACACTGAGAGAATCACCGCTTTGAATCACGGACAGCACGCATGAATCGGCTACCGCACCGCCCACGTTGACATACCTGTTGTCAAGCTCCACCATATCGGCCCTGTATCTCTCATCCACCTTATACAGATGCACGTGCCTGTATCCGGCATAGAGACCCCCCGCAAGGAACGCCACCGCAGCAATACGCCACGGCAATAGGCTGTATCTTGAATTGGCGAGACGATGGAACAGCGAAATGTCTGTAAGTATAAGGCCTATACCGAGTAACAGGTAACACAGCCTGTGATTGATCAGTCTTGACAATCCGCTGAAACCCGTAACCACAGACTTGAGCATCGGTATGTTGAAACCTATGTAGTCAAAGAGGTAATAATAGAGGTCATCTATATAGAACAGAGTGGCGCCGATGTATGCCAGCAGCAGAACCATCGTGATGGCCTGATTGTTGAGAACCAGCATCAGGGTGGTTGACAGGCCCACTATGAACACTAAAGTCGGAACTGACAGCAGCAGGAAATACCATATGTAACTCAGATAGTCCAGATCAACGCCATACTTTATAAGGCTCATTATCAACGCTATCATCGCTACCGCCACATCAAGTATGAAGAACACTTTCAGAGTGGCACACATCTTGCCTATCAGGTATTCGGCGTTGCTTAAAGGACGCGTATAGAACACCTCAGACGTGTCAAGCTGCTTGTCACGCTTGAGATACTCCGATGCAAGGAACACCGATACGACGGCCTGCCCCACATTCATGACCAGCATGAACATATAGGGTATCACAGACCGGTTTATCATCTGGGCCTGCTGGTTCTGTGACAGGATATAAATGGATCCCAGAATTACCGCGGCAAACAGAGCCAGGAAAGCAAATACCTTAAAGAACCAGCCACGGACAAGCAGTTTTGTCTCGTACTTGGAGACTGTACGTATGTTAGTTATTCCAAGCCACATCACTCCTTATCCTTTATTTCGGTAAAATAAACATATGCATGCTCCAGGTTTGGCGGATAGCTTACCGCACCGTAACCGGGAGATTCCTTGGACACCACCTGCAGATCCCATCCGAGACCATGCGGGATAGTGGAAATCACAGCATATTTCTGATTTATCTCGGCATACTGTTCATTCGTAACCTCTAAACGCCAGACCTTACCCTCGGTCTCTTTGAGCATACCTGAGGGTGAACCCCTGAACATCACCTGTCCCTGGTTAAGCATTGCCATCTCGGAACATGAACTCGAGATGTCACCGACTATATGGGTTGACAGGATGATTGTGGTATCCTTTGTACTGGCCTCACTCAACAGGTTACGGAACCTGATACGCTCCTCCGGATCAAGTCCGGTGGTAGGCTCGTCAACTACAAGTACCTTAGGTTTATGGATGAGTGCCTGAGCAATACCCAAGCGTCTTTTCATACCACCTGACAGATTCTGGGCGTAACGGTCACGAGCCTCATAAAGGCCCACCTGCTCCAGCATTGCGTCAACAGCCTTGCCGCGCTCCGACGAATTCGTCATACCGGACAGGGCCGCCGCATATTCCAGGAACTCACGCACCTTGTACTTGGCGAAGAACCTGAAATCCTGAGGCAGATAACCCAATATGCGCCGTACCTCCTTACGCTGGGTACGGATATCATATCCACACACATCAATCTCTCCTTCGGAGGGTTCCATCAGGGTTACCAGGATACGCATCAGCGTAGATTTTCCGGCACCATTCGGTCCCAAAAGGCCGAACATTCCTGAAGGTATCTCCAGATTGATATCGTTTAGCGCTCTCTTTCCGTTCGGATAGTAATGACTTAAACCTTTTATAGTAATTGACATGACAAACTCAAATTCATCATTTGTTCATAGCGGCAGCTATCTCCTCGGCACCTATTGACAATGTCACATATGAAGGCACGGTACGGGTGCAGCACTCGTTCTCACCCCACAGGAACGGGTAGTCATCCTTATGCTCTAAAAGATCGGGCTTCAGCAGCACCAGACCGGGAGCGATACCACCCGGGATAAAGGTGTGATCCGCACGGTTGTTACCGTATGCCACCTTCTTGGTGTTCACGCCGACAGCCGTCACGAACGATACATTGGAGTACGGATGATTGCCGTATATGAAGTTAAGGCCTGACAGTACAAGCTCGGGATCAATCAGATCCGGGAAGTAACGCCAAACCATATAGTTGTTCTGAGCCCAACTGATGACACGCTCGCTTCCGCCCCATGTTCCACCGGCAACCGGCACGCCGTAAGGTGTTGACTCTGCTGTACGCTTTGCATCCTCGACGAATACGGGAATGACCTCACGGAGGCTAGCCTTGAATTCATCGTCCATATACGGGAGCAGTGAGAGTGCCGTAGTAATGTTTACACGCGGAGCACGCATTGCGCTGCCACCGCCGGTACGGTTATCCTCAACGCCCTGAGGTGCATTCTTGGCAGCCTCAATCTGACGCATAACCATAGGAAGGAACATCTCCTTGTATTTATCATCTCCTGTAAGCAGCCATAATTGAATGGCAGCTCCGGAGCGGTCTCCGCCAAAGCCGCGGTTACCACCCTGTCCTCCACGCTGCATATTGGCCTGTTGCTGCTGAGGACGGTTGGCCATCTGAGCCTGATACTCATCCATCTCCTTCCACAGTTTGAGCGCATTTTTCTTACAACGCTCAGCTGTCTTGGGAATATAGGGTGCAAGTACGCGTGCGGCATGAGCCAGAGCGGCGCATACGTTCGCATTACCCATAGGATTGCCGGCATTGTTGGTGAATGCAAATCGGTCATCTAGTGTTCCGGAGCGGTTGCCGCGTACCTCATAAGGCTTGAGACTTGGGTCATAGATATATCCGTCTGTAATGGTAACGGCATCACCGAGATGATGATACTGGTGCATATTGCCCTGTACGATACCGCCGGCTATAAAACCGATATTCTCTATCTGCGCGCAAAGATTCAAAGCACCGTGCTCAACCTGCTGGATGATATCGGGAAGACCGTCGGGACGGTGAATGTCAACGAACTGGGTCTTCTGGTCAATGAATGTCTCATCGCGCTCGGGACGCAGTATATCCCAAACATCGGCCAACTGATTGGTAAGACCGATAACCGTACCTGACTGGATGTCAAAGTCACCGGCATCATACCATGCGCCGACTGCGAGTCCGGGAATATGCTCGTAGGGTTTGTACTTGGTATTGGTGGTATTACCCATACGATAGCCGTCATGCTGCTGATAGTTTGTAGGAGCCTGAATGGCATCGTCCATATGCGAGCGGCCGTGCCATACGCGGTATGCCTCGTTGACCAGCATGTGGTCCATCTGAACGGGCAGCCACACATCCATGGTGTTGTACCACTTGCCCTCATAGACATTCCGGTTGATGGGGAACGGATTCGTCTTTACGCCCTTATACTCTATATAATATGTACCAGGCTCAGTAACTGCACTGAAATCGCACTGAGCATAGTTGTATCGGTCGTAGAATACACCCCACTCTTTCACGGCAGGCTCAAGTACCATGGTATGACTGCCATCCGCATTCACGCGGAACACCTTGGCTTTGGATGCCACCTTGTCATTCCTGTCAAGCTCTATCACAGCCACTTTCTTCTGCGCCGGAGTATAACCTATCTGAGAGAAACCGATGTTGGGTTCACGTATCCAACCGGCCTCTGCTGTCGGCTCAACATACCACTCCAGCACCGTTCCGGTCTTGCCGGCAGGCAGGAATGAACGTACCACGAAAGTACCGTTCTGTGACAGGTTGCGGCCGTCATACAGATTCAGTTCTGCATCTGATTGGAACATCACACGCAGGTCGTCGTCCTCAGGAGCCACGATAAGAGTATGTCCCTTTGATATAGGTTTGGGAACGATGAACTCGTTACGGCCGCGGTCATCGAAAGTGGAGAGTCCGTAGAACTGGGTAATCTTCTCAGAGTTGGGACGCATCTCAGTGTTACTCGACGGATAGCGCGGGAATATCTCGGACTGCCCGTCCATCAGATACGTCTTGCCGAAATATGTGGCAGGAAAAAATTCCATATTAAGTCCGGCCTTGCCCACAAGCTCCACGGGAAGCGGATCCTCAAGTTCCACCGACATGCGGACTCCCTTGCCCTCCTGCTTTACGTTTATCCGGTATTGGAACTTGTAATCAGGATAGTTGAACTTACAGCTTATCACGCCTCCCAGAGTGTCAATAGTGCGTTCCATGAGGGTGGCATAAATATCCCACTGCTCAGGAGTGTTCATAAGACGTACGGCGCCACCGGTTGCAATACGCACACCACGCTGTACAATCTCTACACCTGCAGTCTTTTCATCGCAGAATACACCCTGATAGTTGTTGGAATATACAAGTACATTAACTCCACGGGCCTCAAAATAACCCCGGTCATTAATCTCTAACTTTCCGGCATCCGATGTCTTGGAGCAGGAGACGAATGCACATAGCATTGCGGCAATAATTGGCAGTAATCGTTTCATAAGTTTTCATTTAGTTGGCTATTGTCACAAAGGTAATGCAAGCCGAGTGAATAAAAAAGCAGTTAACTAATTTTATAATACAAATAGCAGGAGCAAGAGGTCATCATTCGCGTTTTTTTACGAATTTTGGCACCCGCAAACCAAAGGTCTCTACATTTACAACGGCCGGGCTGTCTATATCGCCAAGTAAGAATAGCCTGAACATACACTAAACCTTGGAGGAGAGAAAAGATGTTAACTTCTTTTTTCTCCTCTTTGCTTGCAGTCCCCCCACCTTGCAGTATCTTTGCCGAAAATTCAGTAAGTAATGAAGAAACGTGTACTCGTAACATATAACATGTTCCGCACCGGATATGCGGAACTGATTGACAAATATGATGTTACATTCCCTCCGGAAGGCCGTGAGACATTCACATACGATGAGGTGTACGATATGCTCCCGGAGTATGACGTACTGCAGTCCATGTTCAACTTCCCGGTTGACCGCAAGCTTATGGAGCGCGGCCTGCCCCGCCTGGAACTGGTAAGCAACTACGCCGTAGGGTTTGACAATATAGATATTCCTACAGCAACCGAGCTTGGCATTGCCGTAACAAATACCCCGGGCCCCGTAACGGAGCCCACCGCCGATCTGGCATTCGGACTGATGTTGGCCGTAGCACGCCGCATAACCGATGTTGACCGCCGTCTGCGCATTCCGGGCGCATTGGAGTGGACACTTTTAGCAAATCTGGGGTACTCACTTGGAGGCAAGACTCTTGGTATCCTTGGCATGGGACGCATCGGCCAGGCTCTGGCACGCCGCGCCAAGGCCAGCTGCATGAAGGTTGTCTACCACAACCGTCATCGCGTAAGCCCTGAGATAGAGAAGGAGTATGATGCCACATACGTTGAATTCGACGAGCTGCTCAAGACTTCTGATTTCATATCGGTCAACGTACCCTACTCCAAGGATACATGGCACCTGATAGGCAAGGAGCAGATAGAGCTCATGAAACCCACTGCAATCCTTGTGAATACCGCACGCGGCCCCATCGTTGATGAGCTTGCCCTGGCCGATGCCCTTAAGAACAAGCGTATCTGGGGTGCCGGACTGGATGTGTTTGAGTTCGGTGACAAGGTAAGCCCCGAGATACTGGCCTGTGAGAACGCAGTCATCACCCCGCACGTAGGCACACAGACCTACGATGTCCGCAATGAGATGGCTGAATTCGTGTCACGCAACATCATCAACTTCTATGAAGGCGGTCCTGTTGCATACGTAAACAAAGTAGAGAAAAAGAGATAATGGCTGCATCAGAGAGTCTGCTTGACAAACTTGACGGTCTGGAGGCACGCTTCCAGGAGGTTAGTCTGCTCATAACAGACCCGTCAGTCATATCCGATATGAAACGGTTCGTAAAGCTGAACCGTGAGTACCGCGACCTGGAGCCTGTCATTGCTGCACGCAAGGAGTACATACAGCTGCAGAAAAGCATTGAAGAGGCCCGTGAGCTGCTCAACGAGAGCGATCCTGAAATGCGCCAGATGGCCCGTGAGGAGCTTGACTGCGCCACTGCCCGCCTGCCTCAGCTTGAGGAGGAGATAAAGCAGATGCTCATACCGGCCGATCCGCAGGATGACAAGGATGTGATAATGGAGATACGCGGCGGCACAGGCGGCGATGAGGCTGCACTGTTTGCCGGCGACCTGTTCCGCATGTACTGCAAGTTCTGTGAGGCCAAAGGCTGGAAATACGCCGTATCATCATGCTCCGAGGGAGCTGCAGGCGGATATAAGGAGATCATATTCACCGTAAGCGGAGAAAAAGTCTACGGTACACTCAAATATGAGTCAGGCGTACATCGCGTACAGCGTGTTCCCGTGACCGAGACCCAGGGCCGCATCCATACATCGGCAGCCACGGTTGCCGTTTTGCCCGAGGCCGATGCCTTTGAGGTTGAGATAAACGAGGGTGAGATAAAGTGGGATACATTCCGCAGCGGCGGTGCCGGCGGCCAGAACGTGAACAAGGTAGAGTCTGGAGTAAGACTCCGTTACAATTGGAAAAATCCCAACACCGGAGTAGTCGAGGAGATTCTCATCGAGTGTACCGAGACCCGTGACCAGCCCAAGAACAAGGAGCGTGCGCTGTCACGCCTGCGCACCATGATATATGACCGCGAGCATCAGAAATACATGGATGACATCGCAGCCCGCCGCAAGACAATGGTATCAACCGGTGACCGTTCGGCCAAGATCCGCACCTACAATTTCCCGCAGGGCCGCATAACCGATCATCGTATAAACTACACTATTTACAATCTGACGGCATTCATGGACGGTGACATACAGGATTGCATAGACAAGCTTACAATAGCTGAGAATGCTGAGCGTATGAAAGAATCAGAAATGTAAGGAATTTTCATAACAGATACAGATATGACAAGAGACGAACTTTACGCCAACATCAAACGCAAGAAATCATTTCTGTGCGTAGGTCTTGACACCGATCTCAAGAAGATCCCCGAGCATCTGCTTAAGGAGGACGATCCCATATTCGCATTCAACAAGGCCATCATAGATGCAACCGCCGACTACTGCGTTGCATACAAGCCCAATCTGGCATTCTACGAGAGCACAGGTCTGAAAGGCATGCAGGCTCTTTACAAGACAATAGATTATATCCGCACCAATTATCCGGACCAGTTCATCATAGCCGACGCCAAGCGCGGCGACATAGGCAACACATCAATGATGTACGCCGACAGCTTCTTTACCGAGATGAATGTGGATGCAGTGACCGTAGCACCTTATATGGGCGAGGACAGCGTAACACCGTTCCTGGGGCATGAAGGCCGCTGGGTGATACTGCTTGCACTGACCAGCAACAAGGGCGCTGCCGATTTTCAGTACACTCAGGACGCTCAGGGCACACCTCTGTACCAGAAGGTGCTGGCCAAGTCACTTGAATGGGGCGGAAATGCAGACAACATGATGTATGTGGTAGGTGCCACACGCGCCGAGATGCTTACCGACATCCGCCGTACCGTTCCTGACAGTTTCCTGCTGGTTCCCGGCATCGGAGCCCAGGGCGGATCACTTGCCGACGTATGCAAATACGGCCTCAACAGCAAGTGCGGTCTGATAGTAAACAGCAGCCGTGCAATAATTTACGCTGACAAGACTGAGAACTTTGCCGTAGTTGCCGGTGAAAAAGCAAAAGAGGTACAACAGGAAATGTCCGCATACTTAAAATAAAATTAGTATATTTGTAACCTTATTGTAGAAGACTTACAGAATAATGGAATTTACAGCAAGACAGATAGCGGATTTCCTGGGCGGCACAGTTGACGGCAACGAGAATGCCGCCGTCCATACTTTCGCCAAGATTGAAGAGGGTGTACCTGGTGCACTCTCTTTCCTTTCTAACGTGAAATACACCCAGTATCTATACTCCACAAAGTCAAGCGTGGTGCTTGTCAACAAGGATTTCAAGCCGGAGCAGCCTGTATCGGCCACTCTGGTAAGGGTTGACAACGCATATGAGAGCCTTGCCAAGCTGATGTCGCTTTACGCATCAATGAAACCCGGCCGTACGGGAATCAGTTCGCTTGCATCGGTCTCTGAGAAGGCCACAATCGGCAAGAACGTCTATATCGGCCCCTTTGCAGTCGTTGAAGACGGTGCCGTGATCGGTGACAATACGCAGATATATCCTCACGTCATAATAGGTGAAGGCGCAACGGTAGGTTCGGACTGCATCCTTTATCCGCACGTTACTATCTACTACGCATGTAAGGTAGGCAACCGATGCATACTGCACGCCGGCAGCGTGGTAGGTGCCGACGGATTCGGTTTCGCACCCACACCCAACGGCTATGACAAGATACCGCAGATAGGCATCGCAGAACTTGAGGATGACGTGGAGATAGGTGCCAACACATGCGTTGACCGCTCAACCATGGGACGCACGGTAGTCCACAAGGGTGTCAAACTTGACAATATGGTCCAGGTGGCACACAATGTCGAGGTTGGCGAAAATACCGTAATATCGGCACAGACAGGTATTGCAGGCTCAAGCAAGATAGGTTCATGGTGCATGATAGGCGGCCAGTGCGGCGTTGTAGGACATGTCACAATCGGTGACAGGGTCAACTTCTGCGCCAAGACAGGTGCCATAGGCAACACCGAGAGCGGACAGACCATCATGGGTTATCCTGCCATCAACCACCGCAACTACCTGCGTTCATCGATCCTGTTCAAGAACCTGCCGGAGATGGACAAGACCATACAGCAACTTCAGAAAGAAATAGAAGAACTCAAAGCCAAACTTGCAGACAAGTAAGCTTTAAGATAAACATCATAACATGTACAAACAGAAGACTTTAAAGAGTAGTTTCTCACTGAGCGGAAAGGGCCTTCACACAGGCCTGGAACTTACCGTAACATTCAATCCCGCTCCCGCAGACTACGGCTACAAGATACAGAGAACCGACCTTGACACCCAACCCGTCATCGAGGCCTTCGCCGAGAACGTGCGCGAGACTCAGCGCGGCACGGTCCTTTTCAAAGGAAACGTAAAAGTCAGCACCGTAGAGCACGTTCTGGCAGCCCTGTATGCTGCAGGCATTGACAACTGTCATATCGAAGTAAACGGTCCTGAGTTCCCTATCCTTGACGGCAGCGCCATTGAGTATGTCGAAAACATCCAGCGTGTGGGAATCAAGGAACTCGACGCTCTGAAAGACTTCTACGTCGTAAAGAACAAGATAGAGATCAAGGATGAGAAGACAGGTTCATCCATCATCCTGCTTCCTGACAACGAGTTCAGCGTAAACGTCCTCATATCTTACGACTCCAAGATACTGTACAATCAGTACGCATCACTTGACGACATGCGTGATTTCCCCACGGAGATTGCCCGCAGCCGCACATTCGTGTTCGTACGCGAGATAGAATCACTTTTAGATGCAGGACTCATCAAGGGCGGAGACCTGGACAACGCCATCGTAATATACGAGCGTGAGATGTCCCAGGAGCGCTATGACAAGATCTGCGAGATTATGGGCGTACCTACCATGGATGCCACAAAGCGCGGATACATCATGCACAAGCCTCTGCAGTGGGACAATGAGCCGGCACGTCACAAACTGCTTGACATCATAGGTGACCTTGCATTGGTGGGCAAACCCATCAAGGGCCGTATCATCGCTACCCGTCCGGGCCACACCATCAACAACAAGTTCGCACGCATACTGCGCAAGAACATTATGCTGAACGATGTCCAGGCACCCGCATACGATCCTTCGGTTCCGCCGGTCATGAACCTGCAGCAGATTCAGGCCATCATGCCGCACCGTTACCCCATGCAGCTGCTTGACAAGGTCATCACACTGACTGACCTCTACGCTGAGGGTGTCAAGAACGTGACCAACAACGAGTTCTTCTTCTCAGGACACTTCCCCGAGCACCCCATTATGCCCGGCGTACTCATTGTCGAGGCAATGGCACAGCTTGGAGGAACACTGGCACTCCAGATTACAGGTGAGCCCAAGGATTACGAGGCCATGTTCATCAAGATTGACAACACCCGTTTCCGTCAGGCCGTAGTACCGGGCGACACCCTTCTGATGCGCGTCATCAGGACCGCGCCCATACGTCATAACATACTGTCACTCAAAGGATACGCCTTCGTTGCCGACAAACTGGTAGCTGAGTCGGAATTCATGGTACAAATAATGAAAAAAGATAACAACTGATGATAAGTCCGCTTGCATACGTTGACCCCTCCGCCCAGATTGGCGAGAACGTCGAGATAGGCCCGTTCTGTTTCATTGACAAGAACGTGGTAATCGGTGACAACAATATTATCCTGCCCCACGTGAACATCATGTACGGCTCACGCATCGGTAACGGTAACCAGATTCATCCCGGAGCCGTGATTGGCGGCATACCCCAAGACCTCAAGTTCAAGGGTGAGGATACCACTGCCGAGATCGGCGACAACAACCGCATCCGCGAGAACGTGACCATCAACCGCGGTACAGCCTCAAAAGGCAAGACCATAGTGGGCAGCAACAACCTGCTTATGGAGAACATGCACGTAGCCCACGACTGTGTCATCGGAAACAACTGCATACTTGGCAACAGCTCCAAGATTGCCGGTGAGGTCGTGGTTGATGACTTTGCCATCCTGAGCGCCTGTGTACTCGTACATCAGTTCTGCCATATCGGAGGCCACGTAATGATACAGGGCGGTTCCGGCTGCAGCAAGGATATCCCGCCCTACGTCATCGGCGGCCGTCATCCGGTCATCTACGCCGGCCTGAACATCGTAGGCCTGCGCCGCCGCGGTTTCGCGAATGAGACCATCGAGGCCATCCACAACGCCTACCGTATCATTTACCAGAACGGACTCAACGTGAGCCAGGCCATGGCAGCCATCAAGGAGGATCCCATCTACAAGTTCCCCGAGGTGCAGTACATCGTAAGGTTCATTGAGAGTTCAGAAAGAGGCATAATCAGAGATTAAAAGCATAACAATATGATTTACAGATTCATTTTTATTTCCGATGAGGTCGATGACTTCTATCGTGAGATCCAGATCAGTTCATCAGCGTCATTCCTGGATTTCAGCAATGCTATTCTGAAATCTGTTGGATATCCCGATGACCAGATGACATCATTCTTCATCTGCGAGGACAACTGGGAGAAGCGTGAGGAGATTACCCGCGAGGAGATGAACACCAGCTCCGAGGTCGATAATTTCGTAATGGCCGATACCCCTCTTGATGAGTTGATTGAGGACGAAAAGCAGCGTCTGATCTACATTTTCGATCCTTTAACTGAACGTTGCTTTTTCATTGAATTAAAGGAGATTATAACAGGCAAAACTCTTAAGGAGGCCGTCTGCACCGCAAGCCAGGGCAATCCCCCCAAGCAGACCATCGATTTCGATGAGATGGCCAAGGCCAACCCCACAATCGACGTTGACGAGAACTTCTACGGTGATGAAGGATTTGAGTCCGATGAGCTTGACGAGGAAGGTTTCGGCATGGAAGGCGGCGAAAGCGGAGGCACTGTAAGCCTGGATTCCATAGACGACCTTTATTGAGTGAAAAGTTTAGTAGTCATACTTGGACCTACCGGCGTGGGGAAGACTGAATTGTGCCTGACCCTCGCCGATTTGTTTCATACCCCCGTCATTTCGGCCGATTCAAGGCAGATGTATGCCGACATACCCATATGCACGGCAGCCCCTACTCCGGCCGAGAGAGCGCGTGCTGAGCATTATCTGGTAGGCAACCTGGGACTTGATGACTACTACAGCGCAGCGAGATATGAGGAGGATGTGATGGCGTTGACTACCAAGCTGTTTGCAGACCATGACATACTGCTCGTCACCGGCGGCTCAATGATGTACATTGACGCTCTGTGCTACGGCATAGACCAGATCCCCACCATTCCGGACGATATCCGGCTGCCTCTCTTGGAGCGTTATCATAACGAGGGACTGGAGAATCTGGTCCGGGAGCTTAAGATACTGGACCCGGCCTATTACAAGGAGGTTGACCGCAAGAATCCCAAACGTGTCCTGCACGCTCTTGAGGTCTGCTACATGACCGGGCATCCCTACTCTGACCTGCGCAAGGGAGAGAAGGCACAGCGTCCGTTCAACATAATACGCATCGGCCTTACACGTCCCCGCGAGGAGCTTTACGAGCGCATAAACCGCCGCGTAGACAAGATGGTAGAGAACGGACTTATTGACGAGGCACGACGCATGTATCCCCGCAAAGGGCTCAACTCGCTCAACACCGTCGGCATGAAGGAACTCTTCAGCTGGATGGACGGCGCCCTGACACCTGAAGGCAAGCCCTGGACACTGGAGTTTGCCATTGAAAAGATAAAGCAGAACACACGCATCTACTCACGCAAGCAGATGACATGGTTCAAACGCGATACCGATACCCGCTGGTTTAACCCGGATGACGTATCGGCTATAATAGATTATATAAAGGAGAAGACATGCTGATAAGACTGTATGAGAAGAACCCAAGCCAGCGCGACATAGACCGCGTTCTGGATATTCTGAACGGAGGAGGCGTGATAGTGTTCCCTACCGATACCGCTTACGCCCTGGGGTGCCACGCACTCAAGGAGCGTCCCATAGAGCGTATCTGCAAGATCAAGGGCATGAATCCGCTCAAACACCGTTTCTCTATAGTCTGCTATGACCTCAGCGACATAAGCCAATATGTCCAGATAGACAACGCCACCTTCAAGACAATGAAGCGCAACCTGCCCGGCCCGTTTACCTTCGTACTGCGCGCCGGAAGCCGTCTGCCCAAGATATTCAGCAACCGCAAGGAGGTGGGTATCCGCGTCCCTGACAACGACATCACACGTGAGATATGCCGTCAGCTTGGCGCTCCCCTGCTCTCCACCACCGTTCCCTACGATGAGTCCGATGACATCGGCTTTCTGACCGATCCGGAGCTTATCGACGAGCGTATCGGCGATGACGTGGATCTGGTAATCAACGGCGGAGCCGGCGGATTCGAGTACTCAACCGTGGTTTATTGCGTGGATGGCGAGCAGGAGATTATCCGGCAGGGGAAGGGAATATTGGACAATTGAGAATTGAGAATTGAGAATTATATATAAGAGATTGATTATGAAGAAGATTACTATATTTGCTGTCACGGTGTTTACAGCACTGTCTTTGACAGCACAGAACAAGCAGCTTGCTCTCTCCAACGTCATGGACGGCACGTTCTATGCCAAGGGAGCGTCATCGGTCACCCCGATGTCAGACGGAGAGCATTACCTGACCAGTGAGAACGGCCGACTCATTCTTCAACACTCGTTCAAGACAGGCCAAGTAACCGACACAATATTGAATCTGGGCACAGCCCGTGGCGAACGCCTCGCTGCATTTGACGGTTTCATACTCTCACCCACCGAGGATATCATACTCCTGCAGACCAATACTACAAAGATATTCCGCCGCTCATTCACGGCAGACTACTATATCTTCACCATACGCAACAACAAGATTGACCCGCTCACCACAGGTGGTCAGGTACAGGTTCCTTCCATCTCACCCGATGGCCATAACATTGCGTTTGTACGTGACAATAACTTATTCTTAGTCAAGCTGTTATTCAATAATGCTGAAGTACAGGTAACCAAGGACGGAGAGATTGGAAAAGTACGTAACGGTATTCCCGACTGGGCATATGAGGAGGAGTTCGGACTGGTTCGCGCATATGAGTTCAGTGCCGACAGCCGCATGCTGGCATGGATCCGCTTTGACGAATCAAATGTAGCCAGTTACAATCTGCCTTTCTTCCTGACACGCCCGGACCGTAACGCCTACTCGCAGGAGCTGGTATCATACAAGCCCCAGCAATACCCTACCGCCGGCGCCACCAACTCAAAGGTATCGGTCCATTCATTCGACATAAAGAGCTCTGTCATCCGTGACATGAACCTGAAACTGGACAGCACATCCTATATACCGCGCATCAAATTCGTTGAGAATGATGACAACGACATCTTCATTTTCACTCTTAACCGCAGCCAGAACAAGCTGGAGATATACTCAGCCAATCCGCGCTCAACGGTATGCACCCTTACCCTGCGCGAGCAGGACGAGCGCTACCTTGACGAATTCGTGTATATGAACACTCAGTTCTACGGCAACCAGTTCATCATGCAGAGCGAACGTGACGGACACCGCCACCTCTACCTGTATGACCTTCAGGGACAGCTCAAGCGCCAGATAACCAAGGGTGATTTTGACGTGCTTGCGCTTCACGGATATGATGCCAAGAGCGGAACGGTATTCTATGAGAGTAACGAGTC
>Ga0310786_10003213_pt1 | contig 23997 bp, 39 predicted proteins | sample AusTroGonzalo_MG_FD_203881 | JGI IMG/M metagenome (GOLD analysis project Ga0310786, IMG submission 203881) | Bovine rumen microbial communities from tropical cattle in Woodstock, Queensland, Australia - Gonzalo_03 (v2) (version 2) | ecosystem: Host-associated > Mammals > Digestive system >...
GTTCTGGGCGCGAATCTTGTCGTTAATCTTCTTTTCTTCGGCCTTTTTCAGGGCTTCGGCCTCTCGGGCGGCTTCGGCCTGCATCTTCTCGAGCTCGACCTTCTTGGCTTCTTCATCGGCCTTGCACGTCTTTTCCGGTTCTGCCGGCTTGCACCCGTGCTTTTCCTTGAGCTTCTCGATGCGCTGCTTTTCCTTGCCGAGCGATTCCTTCTCCACCTGCGATGCGGTCTTCTTCACCGGCTTTTCGGCCTTTTTCTTGGGTTCCTTGGCCTTTTTCTTCGACTGTTCGGCCTTCTTGCTTTCGTCTTCCTTGGTCCAGAGCTCGTCGTTGAAATAGTCCCTGCAGATACGGTAGCAGGTCTCGTTGTCCACCTCTCCGTTCTGGCTGCCGAGAATCTGCTTGGCGCATTCGGTGAGGTAGTCGATGCAGTCGTCGATGCGGTCCTCGTGTCCGGCGTACTTGTCGCAGGTGGCCTTGAGGTTTTCCTCGATCATGGTCTTCATGGAGGCGGGGGAGGCTTTCGCCATTTCCTTGTATGCCTCGATAGCTTCTTTAGATGGTTTCATGTGTCGTGTCTCCTTGAGAAAATGTTTCGCGCACCCGTTTACACCGTTCTTTGTGGCACCAATCAATCCGGTTTTGTATGCCGCCTAGAGACGAGGGCGGGAAAAGTAAATGGAGTACCTATGGGCCGCCCGGGTGCGCTGGGACTAACGAACGTCCTGTTATCGTCTAGTCCTTTATTGTCGTTGTCCTCAGGGTGCGGAAAAAATAGGGGGTGTTGTTTACGGTAAAATGTGTACACCCATCGGGCTTTTTTAAACTTGTGACGGTTGTTTTATCGAGGTGCGTGACCGCCGCCAATCCTCGGAAGCTGCCGGACGCCATCTAGGGCGTTCTCCACTCTCGCAGACCGCCGTGGCGCGGGACATAGACCTTACTGCGAGTGGTCGACTTTGTGTTTTTCCGTTTGCACTTATTAGCAAGATTTCGCAGTAGCCCACAGCAATGGTGGAATAAGAGTCGAATCTCGTTAATAAATGTCCCCATGGCTTTTGCCATGGTCCACCGCTTAATCCGTGCGCTGGGGCTTCGTTCGCCGCCACTCGGCGGCTAGAGCCACAACAAGGAATCGAACCTTGAACCTTCGCCTTACAAAGGCGCTGCTCTACCAGTTGAGCTATTATGGCCGGCACCCCTTTTCTTCTCGCGGGAAGGGGTCACTCCCGCTTGCCGGAGACACGGCTCTAAAACGGGATATCGTCGTCGTCGCCGGACGCGTAGGCCTGCTGTTGGGCCATGTTCTGCTGGTAGTCGCTCGCCACCGACTGCCCGAAAACGGAGCCCTGCTGTCCCTGCGGTGCGCCCTGCGTGCGGGGCGTGAGCAGCTGGAACGTGGAGAGGTTGACTTCAGTCATGCGGCGTTTCTGCCCCTGGTTGTCAGTCCAGCTGCGGTTCGTGAGCTCGCCTTCCGCGTAGAGGCTCGTACCCTTGCAGATTCCGAGCTGTTCGACGATTTCGGCGGTCTTTCCCCAGCCTACGACGTTGTGCCATTCGGTCTGTTCCTTCTGTTCGCCGTTCTGGTCGCGGTAGCGCTTGGAGGTAGCCAGCGAGAACGAAACGCGCTTCTTTCCGGAAGGTGTCATGGAGATTTGCGGGTCCTTGCCCACGTTTCCGATAAGCATCACCTTGTTGAGATAAGCCATATTCCTATTCCTTGAATGAGAGTTTCTGTTGCCTTTTCCTGTCGGCCTTTGTCGGGACGATGTGGGGCCTGTGTCCCTCGTACCCGTGCCGCACTGCCCACTGTTCCAGGGCGTAGACCATGCGGTAGGTGGCGGAGGCGTGTCCGCATGTGGCGCCTACCATGGCGGCGGTGGGGTACTTGAGGGGGCGTTTCATGGCCTAGTCGAACATGTCGTTGTCGGATGTTGCCGTTTCTTCGGTTTCCGCTTGCGGTTCGGGTTCCTTGGCGGCAGCCTGTTCCTTCTTCGCGGTGGACTTGGACTTCTTCTGTTCGGCCTTCGCGTCGGCATCCTTTTCTGCCTTGTCGTCCATCACGGCCTTCCAGGACGTTTCGCCGTCCTTGATTGCGCTGTAGATGGCGCGGAGGGTCTGCAGTTCGTTCGGGTCGATGCTGGAGAGCTCGTGGCCGAGGTAGTCCTTCAGGGATTCCACGTTCACGCCAAGCTGCGAGAATGCGTCGATGATGCGGTTCTTCGCGGCGTCCGGGTTCTGCGCGTCCTGCGTGGCCATGGTCTGGCGTACGTAGAAGAGCGCCTCGTCGACCAGGTCGCCAGGGATCAGGCGCAGGCCGAGCGTACGGACCGCCTTGGAAATGAGGGCGTTCTGCTTGTTCAGGATGTCGTCGTCGGTGCCGTGGAGGATGTAGACGGGCTGTCCCTTGGAATTGGTGCGCATGCGGATGGGCTTTTCGCCCTGCGGCAGCTTGGAGCGTTCCACCGTCTTCGTGACGGTCACGTCCTGGCTGAAGTAGGTGTTCGTCTCGAGGTCGCTCACCGACACGCGGATCACGCGGCGTTCGTCGTCTTCCGATACCGTGGAGGTCTCCGTCAGGATGTTGGTCATGTTTCGTATGGCGGCTTCCACGAAACGGATGCTCGGGCCTTTCACGCCCTTGCCGACGGGCTTGTGGTAGATGGCCACGCTGGCGAAGCTCGGGCGGTGCGCGTCCTTGAACATGTTCTGGCGCACGGTGTCGAGGTCGCGGGGGCGTGCGAGCGCCATCTTGTAGCGGGCTTCCACGATGGCCTTCATCTGTGCGGCCATGGCGAACGCGGCGTTTTCGGATGCGGACATTGCCGGTGCGGGCACCATGGCGCTGTCGTTGGCGGGGATGATTGCGGGAGTGTTTTCCATTGTCTTGTTCCTTTTCGTTAAAATCCTTTCATGGTGATTCGGAGCGTGCGGTTGCCCGGCTTGATGACCGTCGCCTTGCGGAGGAGTTCGGCCTTCTGTTCCGCGGGCATTCCCTGCATGGCTTCCTTCGCGACGGATTCCCAGTCGGTGGAGACGGAGTCCTTGTTGTTCTTCCAGGTGCATACGCCCGGGATGACGGTGGAGTCGCCGAGGAACACCTTGACTACATTGCCCCACTTCGCCTCTTCCTCTTCGGCGGCCTTCTTGGCCTTCTTCGCGTTGACGAGGTTGCGGACGGCTTCCATGATCTCGTCGGTGGCGGCCTTCTCTGTGTCGGGCTTGCCTACGGCGAGCGTTTCCTTGACGAAGCTGGTGGCGCCTTCGGAACCGTCGGCTTCGGGCATCTCGTCGCCTTCGACATAGGGCCAGAAGGCGTCGGATTCGGCGAGGATCTTGCCGGCCATTTCTTCGTCGTAGTCCATGGTATAGATGACGAATTCCTGCCCGCAGAAGAGGACGGCGAGGTGCGCAAACTTCGCGCCTGTCACCATCATCTGCACCTGCAGCTGCGCCTTGTAGTATTCCGGGAAGTCGGAGGTGTAGGCGTCGCCCCATTTCTCGTCCTTCCAGCGGATGTTCTTGGCGTCCACGGGGATTCCGAGCGTGTGGTTCCAGCCGTCGAGCGAGGCTCCGATACGCGGGAACGAGTCGTTGGTGCGGAGGTCGTAGCCGTCCATCCATTCCACCTTGCTGTCGGTTTCCTCGGCGTAGGCCTTAAGGATGGTGCCCTCGTTGCGCTTGCCCCACTTCATGGCCTCGGTCTCGACGATTTCGCCGCCACGGCCCGTCTTGTCGAGCCATACGGAGAACTTGCCGCCCCACGGGGACACGCCGATGATCTTGCCGGCGTCGGTTCCGGTGATGTAGTGCTTGCGCTTCTCGAGCCATGCGGCCTTGTCGGCCTCGTTGCGTCTTGTAGTGATGAATTCCATTCTTAATACTCCACCTTGAGGTTGTTGATTTTCCCGTTGACGATCGCCTTCACGATTTCGCGTGCCGCCAGCTCGTAGCCCTGTTCGGAGTGCCCGGCGATGTAGAGCGGGAGAATCTTGGCGATCGTGGCGACGATACGCTTGTTGACGGCCTTCTGTTCGTCCGTCCACTTGGAGGGCTTCTGCGCGGGTGCGGGAGCGGGGGAGGGTGCGGTAGCCTGCGGTGCTACGTAGGCCTTCTTCGCCTTTTCCTCTTCCAGCTTGCGTTCGGCCTCTGCTGCACGGCGCTCGGCCTCTTCCTTCTCGCGTTCCATGCTGGCCTTTTCTGCAGCAGCCTTCGCCTCGGCTTCTTCCTTCGCCTTGCGTTCGGCCTCTTCCTTGATTTTCTGTTCGCGGATGATGCGGTCTGCCTCTTCCTGCTTCTTGCGGAGCTCTTCCAGTTCGCGGGCCTCTTCCTCGCGCTTCTCGGCGGCTGCCTTGAGGGTCGTGAGGGCGTTCACTTCGGCTTCCACGGTGCGGATTGCGTCGGCGGTGCTTTCCTTCCACGTTTCCTCGGAGAATTCCATGGCCTTGAGGCGTTCGATTTCGCCCTGCAGCGTCGCGGAATCGGCGGCCGCGAGTTTCATGTGGATTTCCTTGAACCCGTCGATCTTGGCCTTGCGTTCCTCGATCTCGGTGACGGGGCGGCGGATTTCTTCCTGGAGGGCTTCCATCTTCTCGCGGAATGCCTTGCGGTTGTCGTCGATGACGCCGGGGAGCTTCTTGAGCTCCGCGACCACCTGCTTTCCGAGGTTGTCCACCTTGACCCTTACGCTCGCGAGCTGGCGTGCGGCGCCCTTGATCTGGGATGCGCCCTCCTTCGTGGTCGGGTCGGCCACGAGGCCCTTGGCCTTCGCCTCGATGACGCCGTAGAGGGCGTCGAGGTTCTTGCCGTCGGTAAAGAATCCCTGCAGTTCCTCGTCATGGCTCACGATGACGCTGTAGTCGTCGAGTACCGTGACGGCCATCTGCTGGTTTTCGGTTGTTTCCTGTTTCATTTCGTGTCTCCGTTTTTTTGTGAATAAGTCGTGTAGATTGTTAGTAGGTCCTGGCGAGCATTCGTGCGGTCCAGTCGGCTGTAGCGAAGTCGGCGCCCTGCACGCGGATCTGGTTGACGGTCTTCTTTACCTTGGGGTTCGTGGCGGCCTCTCCGGTGACGGCGAGGAACGCCCTGCTGGGCGTACCCTTGGCGATGAACCTGCTCTTGCTCTTGCTGGAGCTGTATTCCACGGTCTTGTAGTCTTCGGTCTTCGCGATCATCAGTGCAGCCACTCCTCCAGCGCCGCGTTCTCGACCTTGCGCTGCGCCGCGTTCTCGACCTTGCGCTGCGCTGCGTAGTTCTCGAGTGCGCGGAAAGCTACGGAGCCGAGGCCTGCGCGGAGCTGGTCGTGGCATCCGTTGTTGTACATGTTGTAGAGGATTTCCACGATCTCCGTCGCCATGGCCTTCATCTGTGCGGCCATGGCCTGCATCTTGCGGTTCTCGCGCATCCATGCCTGCGCGGTCGTGTCGGTAGCGTTTCCCATGCTAGATACCTCCCATTTCGATGTATCCGAGGACCAGGAACGCCACGAGCGTCCCGACGACGATTCCGAACGGGGCGACGTTCTCCATGAAGGCGCGGATTGCTCGGCGCTTGAGGAAGTAACCCGGGTTACGGTACTCGTTGAAGTAGACGGGCCCGTCTTCGTGGATTCCGTCCGGGGCGTGCGAGCCCCTGATGAATGTCTGTGCGTTGTCCATGTTCGTGTCTCCTTTCTTGTTCATGTTCAGACCTTTTCCTTCCTTGGGCGTCCGCGTTTCTTGGGCTCTTGCCTGTAGACGACCTTTTCGCCTGCGGTGCGGAGCCTTGCCGCCTCGAACACGTCGTGCACTTCGCGTGGCTTTCCGCAAACTTCCAGGTCGACGGTGCCGCCGAAGTCGAGGACGAGCGAGAGCACCTTCTTGCAGACTTCCTTGTCATTCTCCGTGTCCATATTGAGTGTGATGATCATGCCGTTTTCTCCTGTTTCTTCTCGGCGCGGCGGCGCCTCATTTCGAGCCTGTGCCTTTCGCGGTACTCGTCTGTGTTCCTTACACGTTTCATGCGTTCGCTTCTCTTGCGCTTGAATTCGGGGTCGTCCTTGTGCGCCTGGTAGTATCGCCTGTCCTTCGCCTTGCGAATCGCCTGCTTGTATGTCACGGCGATGACGGTCTCGGCGGGGCGCATCCTTTGGGCTATGAGCGACTCCCAGTTGGTCATGCGGTTTTCCTTTTCTGTTCAGTCTTGGTGCAGTAGTTGTAGAGGGCGCCACGCCAGTCCTTGATGGGATTTCCGTTTTTGTCGACCCACTCGCGGGCCTCGTGAATGGCGTACCATTCCTCGGCGAGACCCTCGTGCAGCTTGTTGTCGGCGACGAAGGCGTGGAAATCCTCGCGGCTGTTCGGACACCTTGAGTTCTTGGCTCGGGAGCGCACGGACGGCTGTGCTACTTTCGCCATCCCTCTTACGGATGAGCCCCCCGTGCGCATGCTTTGCCGAGCCTCGGTGTCGTTACCTATATTCGTGGAGACGGTGGTACTTGCGTCCGAGCCATCGCGGGTGTTGGCGTCTCCGTAAATGTCGGCAGGCGTGCCAGATTTACGATTCTCCACATCCTCGCGGGTAGTGGCGTCTGCCGTAGTATCGTTGCCGTAGAGCTCTGCCCAGCGAGTCTCTATCTGCTCTTTCGTCGGGCTCGCGTTGCCTTCATCTGCGAGAATCTTGCGTACCTGCTTGATTTGCGATTTCTTTCGCTGCGATAGGCAGAATTCTTTCGCTTCGCGAAGCAGCGTCAAGGCGTATTCGTTAGGCGTTTTACAAAGGTCTTGGAACTGCAAAGTTTTGGCAAACGAAACGAGCCACTTGTGGCTTGCGTCCTTATCCTTTATCACATCGTCGATTTCGTAGAGGAATCTGCGAATAAGGACGTGGACTGTATTGATTTCGTTTTCTGCCATCAGCGATTAACCGTTTTCAGTATCAAGCATTTTGTCAAGAGCCATTGCGAAGACATTACCGATAGTGAGTCGAATTCCCTTTTCGTTCTTCGTTTTTTCAATGAAAGTTTCGGCTCGTTGAACCGCCTTTTCATCCATGATTACCGTTCTTGTTTCAGCCATGTGTTTTTCTTCCTTTAGAATTCATTTAAAATGAATAAAATTCACTTTCACTGAATAATATATTCATTTAAAATGCATTTGTCAAGAGGAAAATATATTTTTAATGAATTTTTTTTTGTATTTTTGGTTCATGTCAGATACAATCGACCTTTTATCCTTTCTCCAGCGTGTAAATATGACGCAGGCGGAGCTTTCTAAAGCCCTTGATACCACTCCGGGGAACGTGAATAGATGGGCGAAAAGGGAAGGTGTGCCGAGTTTTGGTTTGTGTAAGAAACTTTTGGAACTTGGAATGACGCCAAAAGAGCTCTTTGGCGAAGAAATTGATGAGCTTATAAAGGCCCATTACATGAACGCAAGGGACCCGCAATTACCGAAGATGTTCGACAATAAGGAATTCCGGGAAGGCATTTCTTTAGCCAATAGCCCGAAACTGCGCGACGAAATAATAGACCTGGTCAAGAAACTTAAATCAACAGGCCAGGTTTGATTAGATTTTCCCAAGGCTATCCCGTGGGAATTCCGTGGGAATACCGCTGTATTACCAACCCCCTACCCATTACATATCATTTCACTTCATTACATATCATATCATTTCATTCCATTACAGAGTTATTACCATTATGTTCCATTTAACCTTCATCTTTATATGTAAATAACCCTCTACTCAACTCTGCACGAGACGAGGTTTTTTGATACACGATTTCGAGGTCAAAAACACATGCCAATCAAACGTACTACGGTCCTTATCGACGATCTCGCTCTCTTCGAGGCGCAGTGCATCGCGGCCGCTTCCGGAATCCCGCGAAAGGTCGCGCAGTCCAATTCCGCGTTCATACGCTACCTCGTCGAGGACTTCAGCAGGCGAAAGATGGCGGGGAGGGACTGTCGTGGAAAATAACGGACTGGAGGCGCGTTTCGACTGCCAGGCGTTCATCGACCGGATGGGCTGGACGCAGTACGAACTGGCGGAAAGGCTCGGCTGCTCGCAGCCTACGGTTTCGCAGTGGTGCAAGGGAAAGAATTTCCCGCCGTTCCCGGTGCTCGTGAAGCTCGTTTCTATCGGTGCCGGTATCACTGACCTGTTCGGCGAGAAAGTGGCCTCCAGGATGCTGGAAAACGACCGGGGAGCAGGACGCGACGGCGGCGCATTCGATTCGGAAGTCGAGCGCGTAGTCCTCAAGGTGCTGCACGAAAGGGGGATTCTTTAGGAATTCCCGCCCTTTCCCGGATTTTTTTGTTATATTTCAGAAAGACATGTAGCCTTACCGTGGGCATCTCAATTCAAGCCAGGACCTGTCGTATCATTTCCAGGGCTTCTTCCACGGTAAGGCTCTTTTCCATTACCCGCAATATCACGCCGTAAATATACCCGAGCGTCTTCATGGCACCTCGCTGTTTTCGCACCTCTTCGGTGGGGTTTTTCTGTCGTATCGTTCCAAATATAGTACAAAATTTTTACTTTTACCGCTTTTTGTGGTAAAATTTTTATAAAATATCTCTTTTTGTAGTAAATAATGCTATATTATGGACATGATGGACGTGAACGGATTTATCAGGCGCAGGGGAATAGACGGACACGAGGGACTCGCCGAAATGCTCGGAACGACCAAGAAGGCCGTGGACTCCTGGTCCAGCGGGGACCGCAAGCCGACTTTCGACATGGTCGAAAAGCTGCTGCGCCTCGGGATGACGGCCGAGGAAATTTTCGGTGACGCCTACCTCGAAAGCCTGCGCATGAACGCTTCGGCTTCGGCAAAGGTCGTGGACATTCCGGAAGAATCGAAGGATGCCCTGCGGCGACTCTACAGGATTCTAGACATCTAAAAAATCAAGGAGAAACTATGGACCACAAGGAATACGAGGCCGCACTCGAAAAGGGAATGACGATAGCGGCCGACCATTTTGCCGAAATAGAGCTCGCGATCTGCAAGGGAAAGCGCCTCGCGATCGAGAACGTGCTCGACTGGCTCACGGTATGCGTTCGCACGGCAAAGCGAGACCTGGAACGAACCAACGACGCCTCTGGGGTGCTGAACACGACTATCGCAGCCATGGAGGAGATGAAGCAGGTGTACCGGGACAAGCTCGCGTCCGATATTCGCCTTGTCTCCAAGTCGGTGGCGACTGACAAGCCGGCGGTTTCTGACAAGTAGAAAATTTTGCTCCTTACATGAACGGGGTGGTGGCCATGTGCCGCCGCCCTTTTTTTGTGCCCTGCGGACTCCGGCGTGAACATTGGTTCAACCGCAGTTTTTAGGTGTCTTTGGGTGTTTTTGGGGTTAGTTATGCAAGACGGCCTAAAATAGCCTTTTTTGGCCTAATTTTGGGGCATGGCATTCTATCACGACAGCACGCTTTTTGCTCCCCAGAAATTGCACAGGACTCCCGAAGGCTACCTTACGGCATATATCCGCTGCACCTGCGCGGGTGTCTTCCGCTACATGGGCAAGGACGGCAAGACCATCGACCGCGTCCTCCGTCCGGAAAAGGAAGTGGGCGACATCGATTCCGTCATGTCCGCGAATTCCAAGCCCGTGACGCTCAAGCACCCGGGCGAGAACGTGACCGTCGAGAACGTGAAGAAGTACGAAGTCGGGTTTACCGGCACTGACGCCTTTTTCGACGGCGTGGACCTGTGGATCACCATCACGGTGACCGACCCCAAGGCCATCAAGGCCATCGAGGACAAGGAAGTGCAGGCCGTATCGATGGGATACGACGTGGAAGAACTCGAAGAGAACAGGGATCCGCGCAACAACTGGAGAGGCACCGAATACAGCTACATCCAGCACGGAATCCGCTACAACCATCTCGCCCTGGTGTATGCCGGGCGTGCGGGCGAATCCGTAGAGATTACCGCTGGCGACTGTATCGACGAAATTATCAACTCTAACAAGACCGGCGACAGCAAATCGTCGGCAAAGGACAGCGCAATGAAGAAGATCATCATTGACGGTGCCGTTTACGAATGCGACGAGGCCGTGGCCGCGAAGGTCGCCGGGCTGGAAAAGCAGCTCGCCGATTCCGCAGCCGCACACAAGGCCGAACTCGACAAGGTGACGGCAGAACGTGACGCGGCACAGGCCGAAGTCAAGACCCTCAAGGAATCCCAGAAGGACGAGGCCGAAATCGTCCGCCTGGCAAACGAAAAACTTGAACTTGTCGCTACCGCCAAGAAGTACGGCTGCGAAGTCAAGACCGAAGATGCCGCCATCGACATCAAGAAGGCCGTGATCGCGAAGGCTTTCGGCGACAAGATGGACCTCAAGGACAAGAGCGAAGACTACGTGGCCGTGGCCTACGACTCCGCCATCCTGCACCTTGACTCTATCAAGGCCCCGGCTGACAAGAAGAACCCGCTCGACCCCGACATGAAGAAAGTCGAGGACGGCGAAGAAGAAACCTACGAAAAGGTATTCCAGGACGCGCAGGACGCGGCCGCTAACATCTGGAAAGGAGGCAAGTAATGGCTTTCGATACTACTGAAACAATCGCAGCTCCGGGCCTCGTGTGGCCCTACGTTGATCCCCGCGTCGATACCGGCGTGATGCAGGACAGCAAGAACTCCGAAGGCGGTTTCCCGCTCTTCGCAGTACCCGGCCAGCCCGGCAAGGTGTGGGCCGAAAAGCCCGCCTCCGCTGACGCCGTCGCCCGCGTGGTCGAAGTGACCATCGGCGGCACCGTGGCACAGAGCGACAAATACTCCGTGACCATCGCAGGCACGAAGTACGAAGTGACCGCCGGCTCCGGCGACGACGCTTCCGATGTCGCCACCGCCCTCGCCACCGCAGTCGCAGCTGACGCCAACTACGGCGCAACCTCTTCCAGCGGCAAGGTGACCATCACCGCCACGACCGCAGGTGCAGCAGCCAACGCCGACCAGTTCCTCGTCGGCAAGGAATCCACTGCGGGCACCATCGCGAAGAACGAAAAGACTGCAGGCGCCGACGCCGTTACCGGCGGCGTGTTCATCGGTATCGCCATCCGCAAGAACACCTGCGATTCCTATGCCGCAGGCGACGTGATCAACGTGCTCCGCAAGGGCCGTATCTGGGTGAAGGCCCTCGGCGAAGCCCTCTCCGAACAGGCTGCCTACGTCAACGACTCCAACTTCGGCATCACGGCCACCTCTGCAGGCGGCACCGCCATCGCTGGCGGCGTGTTCAAGAGCAACGCTGCCGACGGTAAACTCGTTCAACTCGAAATTGCATAAGGAGAACCAAAGATGCCCAATATGCACATTACCTTCAACGACGAACAGATCCAGACTCTCCGTCACTGGTTCGCCGAACGAGCCAAGGAACTCCTGAAGCTCCCTCGCGTCAGCAATGACGCACTCACGTTCGTCCCGATGCAGACGGTTTCCAACCGCTGGATCAAGTGGTTCGAACACCGTTCCATCACGGGCCTCGGCATGGCCGCCCTCATTTCCGACCAGACCGACGAACTCCCGCCGGTCGCTGTCGCTGTCAAGACCGACGCAGTCCAGGTCTACTCCTACGGCTGCTCCTTCAGCTACAGCATCGAAGAGCTGAACCAGTTCCTCATGGAAAACATCAACCTTTCCACCGAGGAATCCGAACTGGCCCGCGAAAAGTGTGACGACAAGGTCGACGAAGTGATCCTGCACGGTGCCAACGGCAACCCGGGCTTCTTCACCAACAGCGGCGTTCCGTCCGTCGTGATCCCGGCAAATGCCGCCAACACCTCCACGAAGTTCGCCGACAAGACCTACGAAGAATGCGTGAAGACCATCCGCGCCATGCTTGACCAGTACAAGGCCAACAACAAGGGCCGCAACGGCAAGCTGACCATTCCGGGCAAGCTCACCATCATTCTCCCGACCACCGCCAAGAACGCACTCGTGGACAAGGTCAACCAGTACAGCAACGAAAGCTGGTTCGAATCGCTCAAGAAGCACTTCGCCGACGAAATCGGCGAATGGTTCAACAGCGCCGAACTCGAAGGGCTCGGTGCCGGTTCCAGCGACCGCGCCATCCTGTACCGTCGCGACGTGAAGTACCTCGCAGCCATCGTCCCCATGGCCTTCTACTCCGAAGAACCGGAACGCAAGGCCTTCAAGTGGCGTGTGCCCTGCATGTGCCGCACTGCCGGTACTGTCATCAAGTACATCAAGTCGGTGCTCTACGCCGACGGTGTGTAATAAAGAATCTGTTTCTCCAGAAACGGAGCGGGGGAAACCCCGCACTTTCTGGAGAGCATTTCTTAAACCCTTAACGACAAGAATCTGGAGAAACAATGATCGTAAAGAACAACGCAAAGAGAGCTTACTTCTACGAAGGCGAGGCAATCCTCCCGGGAAGCAACAACGTGGCGAAGGACATCGACCAGAACCACCCCGTCATCAAGGCGCTCCTTGAATCCGGTGAACTCGAAATCGTTGAAGACGACAAGCTCGACGCAGACGCTGCCATCAAGGCCATCAACGCGGCGAACACCGTGGAGGCCGTGGAAGGCATCGCGAAGAAGGTCGACGACAAGAAGGTGAAGGCCGCCGCTTCCAAGAGAAAGAAGGAAATCGAGGCCGCACTCGCAGAAATTGCCGCCGCCGGAAAGAAAAAAGAAACTGAAGACGAAGAAAAGGACGACGACTGATGTCTCTGACCCCGCAGGAATATGACAAGCTGCTTTCCTTCCTGACCGCAGACGTTGCGGACAGTGACCGCCTTGACGCATGGATCGAAGGCGCGGAACTCCGCGTGGGTCGCGGATACTTCGGAAAGGCCTATGTCTACGCACTTTCGCTCATGGTCATGCACAAGGCCCAGCAGGAAGCTCTCGCTGCCGAAGGCGCCTCCGGGCCCGTGACGCAGAAGCGCGAAGGCGACATTTCCGTTTCCTACGCGGCCGGCGACGGCTCCTCCGGAAACGGCGACCTCTCTTCTACCACCTACGGCCAGGAATACCTGACCCTCATGGAACAGTATTCGCCCCGTCCGGGCATCACCGGATCGGGTTGCTGCATGGGAGTCCTGTAGGTGGCGACCGTATTCAACAGGTCCTTCGACTACGCCAGGCTCCCGCAGCCGACATACGACTCGCGTGGCAACGCCGTGGTGGACGGGGGACAGGTTATCCGCTCCGTAAGGGGTACGGTCCAGCCGCTCAACGGCAAGGAGACCGTCCCTGCGGTGGCGGCGAGCCGGAATACCGGAACCGTCAAGGTCTACTCCACCGAAAGGCTGGATTTCAGGGCCGAGGACGGCACCGGACTGGGTTTCGTGAGGCTCGGTGGCTATCTCTACGAACTCGTGGACGAGATGCCGTACCAGAACCTCGGGCCCATCAAGCACTGGAAGTACATCGGGTGCCTTGTACCTCCCGCGCAGGTCAACGAGATTCTGAACATCAGGTTCGTCGTTGACGACCAGAACAGGCACATCGTGGACGAATTTAGGCGCAAGCTGATCGTAGGATAGGAGTCTTGTCTTGAGTGCGACGCTCGAAAACAGCATTGTAGAAAGGATCAAGGGGTCCATCTGCTCGTATTTCAACGAGAGCCCGCTCCTTGACTGCCCTTTCATCAAGGCTCCTTCGAACAGGCCGGCCCCTCCCGGCACCTACGTGGCGGTGCGCATCGAGCAGGTGGAACAGCACGGCTCCGAAATGCAGCCCGCACCTGGCGAAAACGCGAAATTCGCGTTCCAGCAGGTCGCCACCGTCACCTTTGTCGAGGTGGAAGGCGACGGTGAGGCCCTGCGTATGGTCCGCAACCTTGTCCAGCGGAAGGGCTTCCGGGACACTGCGGGCGCCGAGGCCGGATTTACCGTCTGGGACTTCACGAGCATTCTCCCGGTCGATACCTACGACGGGGAATTCCTCGTGAGACAGTGGCGCTTTTCCATGCGTGTGAACTTCGCGGACGAATTTACAGAGGACGTTCCGAACATCGAGAGCGTCGAACCTTTAACACTAACAGGAGAATAGGCAATGGCTGATATTATCGACCAGATTGTCAAGATTAGCATCCAGGACGCCATCTCGGGCGTTACTACCGTGGATGTCAATACCGTGGCCCTTGTAGGTCTCGCGACCGCACAGAACCCGGTGGCCGGTGAGTTTTCCAGCGTTGCCGGCGCAGAAACCGCTTACGGTGCGGATTCCGAACTCGCCGCAATGGTGCGTTCCTTCTTCGCACAGGATTCCCAGCCGTCCAAGGTCGTCTGCATTCCCGCAGAATCTTCCGCATCCGACACGCTCGATGCCGTGAAGACTGCCGCCCAGAGCTTTGACTTCTACCACATCGTGCTCGCAACGTGGGACGGCAGCGTCACAAAGACCTCCCTCACGGGTTCAAACGGCTGGCAGGAATGGCTCGCCGACGTGAAGAAGGTGCTCCACGTGCAGGTGAAGGACCCGACCGCACTCAAGAACCACGGCGGCAAACGAATCGCCGTCTACAAGCATGGCGAAGTCCAGACCATCACGCAGACCGTCGTGACCGCAACCAGTACGACCGTCACCACGCTCGATTCCCTCCCGGTCGGATGGACTGCAGGCCAGACCACGAAGACCACCGAAGGCACCGGCACCACCACCACCGTGGACGTGTCCGTTGAAATCCTCCCCGTCGCCATCGTGGCCCTGCGTTGCGCTGCAGACTCCGCACGCGGCACCTTCGCGCACAAGAAGTGCGGCGGCATCACCCCGGATTCCTACACTGTCGAAGATTACAACGGATGGATTGACGGCGGCATCAACATCTACACGAAGGTTTCCGGCGAATCCCGCCTCTTCATGGGCTCCACAGCCGACAAGGAATCCTTCATTGACCAGATCGTCAAGGACGACTGGATCCGTTTCAACGTGCAGAGCCGCATCTACCAGCTTCTCGGCGAGGCCAACGACGGCCACGGCGTGAACTACGACGATGCCGGTATCTCTTCTGTCGCCGCATCCGTGATGAACGTGCTCACGCTCGCCCAGGATACCGACCATCAGTACGTGATGGCCGACTCCGCAAGTGTCGACTACAAGCCTTACAGCTACCTGAAGGCGAACTACGCCGAAGACGTGCGCAACCGCAACCTCCCGCTGATTACGGGACGCTACGCAAGAATGAACTCCATCCACACCGTGCAGCAGGTCAGCCTGTACGTCACGCTTTAATAAGGGGACTAAATCATGTCGATGTTCAAGACTTACGACCATACCAAGGTAAATATCTCTTTCAACGGCATCGCCCTTACCGACTTCAACGGCGACGTGACCATTTCCAAGGAAGGCCCGGAATTCGAAGTCGTGGAAGGTAGCAACGGCGCCGTCGAGCGCTCCCGCATGGTGCGCAACCTCTACACCGTGACTTTGCCGATGATGCAGACCTCTCCGCAGATCAATGCCATCGAGACTGCCCGCATCGCCGACGAAAAGGGCGGCGCGGGTCCCTACCCGTTCGCCGTCACCGACTTGAACGGTTCCTATGTCCTGATGGGCGTCGCCTGGGTCCAGACCATGGGCGACGCCATCAAGGGCCGCCAGGGACAGCCGCGCAACATCGTCCTCCAGGTGAAGGCCGAAGCCGCTTTCGAGGGGGCATAATCGATGAATCCGGTAAACTTCAAGGTCGGCCGCGAAGACTACCAGCTCCTGCCGCATACGGGCTTTGAAGCTCTCAATCTTGACCGCAAGGTTCTGGGGCTCTTCGGGCGAATCGCCCGGAGCGGCCTCGACATCCCGGACGAAGTGGTGGCATACGCCGCACTCGCAGACACGATGTCCACCCTTGACGATGCCGAGTACCAGTGGATCGTGGGAACGACGCTGAAGACTGTCACCGTCGTCACGGCAGGCAAGAAGAACGTGACCCTTTCGGACATGGACGCCATCGCGGCCCATTTCGCTGGGAACTACACGGAACTCTACGCCGTACTGATCCGCGTCTGGAAGGAAGAGAAACTTTCCCCTTTCGCGGTGGCCCTGAAAACGCAGAGTGGAGGCTGAACTACTCCAACCCTTTCGTAGCCGCCTTTACGGGCGCCGATTCCAAGAACCTCGCAAAACTGGGGAAGGTCGGCGAACTTGGCGGCGGAGCAGCGGAATATGTACTCATTTGGCGTATTGTCAGCGAGGCGCATGTTCCGCTTTCTGATATAGAGAAAGAGTGGACTTTTGACCGCATGTGTTGTTTCGGGGCTTACCTGGGCATGAAACAGGACTACAAGAGCGCATGGACGGAGCTCTATTCGCAGGAAAACGAAAAAAGGAACGCGTAGATGGCAGACGAATTTGTACAGGTAGTTAAGTTCAAGGTCGACGACAAGGAAATCGTCGCGGCCATCGACCGCATCCGCAAGGCTTTCGGGGAAGGCGCAGGCGCCAAGGGCCCCGCAGACGCTCTCGACAAGAACCTGAAGAAGGCGTCCAAGTCCGCATCCGATACAGCGAAGCAGGCCCAGAACATCGCGAGGGCCACGAAGGAAGCCACGAGGGAGACCAACGGGCTCACCTCCGCATTTGACCGCATGAAGGGCGCCGTGACCGGACTGGTCGCGGCCTATGCCGGTTTCAAGGGCATTTCCGCCATCGTGGGCTTCGGCAAGGGCAGCATCGACGCGTTCACCATGCAGAGGCGGGCGGAACTCCAGCTTGATACCGTCCTCAAGAACAGGGGAGTCGGTTTCGCCTCCGGGTACATCAAGAACGCCGCATCCGAGATCCAGAAGCGCACCACCATCGGCGACGAGTCGATGATCGCGGGTGCAGCGGAGCTCGCCACGTACGTGAGGGACCCGAGACAGCTCAAGAGGATGATGGCCCTCCTGGCCGATTACTCCATGGGCATGACGGGCGGAGCCGAACTTTCCCCGGAAGCGCTTACGAACCTCGCCACCGGCTTGGGCAAGGCCTTCGACGGCTCCTACGAGGCCATGCGCAAGAAGGGCTTCGACACGTCCGAGCTGGAAATGATTACGGATGCCCTGAAGCTCCAGGAAGACCTGGCCAAGGGCAACATCAAGCGCGACAAGAAGACCGACGAGCTGAAGCTCTCCAGCGACCAGAAGGAACTCCTGCAGTGGCTCAAGGCCAACAAGGGCCGGAACCTCGAAGACCTCAAGATTTCGGCTCTCGAAAGGGCCATGGCCGACTGGAAGGGTCTGGCAGACGAATTCGCGAATACCGACGAAGGCAAGATTCAGCAGCTGAAGAATACCATCGGCGACATGCGCGAGGAAATCGGCGCGGAACTTTTGCCCGTCGTGGGCGAACTCGCAGGGAGCATGAAGGCGAACCTTCCCGCACTCAAGGAACTCTTCGGGGGTCTCCGTGACGTGCTCCTGTCGATGATGAACGCGGTGAAGGGCCACGTGAACGAAATCCGCGAATTTTCCAACGTGATGGCCGATTCCCTGAAGCTGTTCTCGAAGGCGCCCTTTGAAATTACCGCTTTCCTGGGCGCCATGAAGCTGTTCGGCCCTGCCATGTTTGCGGCAAGGACGGCGGCACTCGAAACCACCACGGCATTCGATGTCATGGGAAAGACCATGAGCGGCATCGCAAAGGGTGGCCTGATGGCCCTCACCATCTGGGCCGTGGGCAAGATTGCCGAGGCCGCAAGGGCTGGAAAGGAATACCTCGGCGAGGAAAGCAAGCGAATGGACCGCGAAGGCCACTATGCGGACTTTAACGAGGCTATGCGCCACGTGAACAGCATGACCGACTTCCAGAAGGGCCTGGGGCTCACTGGCGAACAGGTCGCGGCCGCAAGGGCGAGGATGGGGTCAATCCCTGCCGGCTTCAATTTCGGGAATGTGCGCGACCCTTCCGTCGGCAAGCTCTTCGCAGGCCTTGACAGCAAGCAGGTCGAGTGGATGAAGTACGAATACGAGAAGCGCGGCTGGAGAAGCAAGGCCGACGCAGCCAGCGCCCTCATGCACGCCGTGGGAGCCTCCAAGGGTTCCACACCCGAAAACGAGGTGAACGACATCAACAAGATGCTGAACGACAGCATGGCGAAGCTCACGAAGAACAGCCCGACTATCAACGACATCAAGGTCTACAACGACATCCACGCCGATTCCGACATGACCGCGAAGATCATCAAGGAACAGCTCCGGGTGTTCGCCACCTCGCAGCTTAACTTTACGAGCCGCACCGCAGCGGCAAAGGTTCTTGCCTTATGATGACGACCGTACCTTACCAGGGACTTGCCGACAAGGCCTCGGAACTCATAAACGGGGCTCGCCGTTACAGTCCGCACACGGTGCAGGCTTCGCTTTTCTTCCGTGACGAGAATTTCGGGCTTGACGACATTTCCTTCGACCTCCTTATCGACGAATCGCACTCCATTGAATTCGATGTTGCAGACCACGCCGTGGAAAACGGTGCCACGATCAGTGACCACGTCCAGGAACGCCTACGCAAGGTCAGCGTGACGGGGCTCTTTACGAACCACCCGATAGGCGAAAAGCGCAGCGGGTACGTGAACGAAGACGATTCCATCAACCGCGAGGCCGATTCCGTGAGTATCAATGGCCAGCCGATGAAGGACAACCGTTCGAGGGATTTCAAGCTGGACCAACTCAAGAAACTGTCACGCGAACGCAAGCCCGTCCGCCTCGTGACCAGCCTCGAAGTGTACGAAAAGATGGTCGTGGAGGAACTTTCCTACAACCGTGGCCCCGATGACGGCGAAAGCATCAAGTTTACCGTAAAATTGCGCGAAGTGCGCACTGCGGAGCTGAAAAAGGCCGTTTCTAATTCCGTCTGGAACCCTCCGGCTCCCGAAAAACAGGATACGCCGGCACAGAAGAAGATGGCCGATGTCGACAAGAACGGCAAGGTGACCGGAGTCGAGAAGGAATCGACCGAAACAATCAAGCCCGCCATCACAGGCGAGGTCATGTCGTAGGAGCTTAAATGATCGAGATTCCCCTGAAAGCCGGCGGAAGCGCACTGCGCACACTCTCCGTGAACATTTCCGGAGTGTCGCTCGCGATACGCCTTTACTGGAACGACCGCGACCAGAGCTGGTATGCCGACCTCGAATCCGTGGACGGCAAGAACAATGGCGTCAAGCTCGTGACGAACACGCCTCTGCTCGCCAGCAAGAACCGCTGCCTGAATGGTGGCGACCTGGTCGTCCTTAAATCCACCCTCGACACAAAGGACACGCTCGGATTTGACAACCTCGGAAGCGAATACACGCTCAACTACGTGGACGACGAAGAGTGCAAATACCTTATTTCCGTACTTACGGGGGAATCGTAGCGCATGGCATTCGGTCGCGTAGTACAGCTGCTTGTTGGCAAGTTCGACAAGGGAAACGAATCCGGCGGCGAGACCGTCCTGGACCTTTCCGGCCTTGACATCGAATTCGACGTGACCCGCTCCGTGGAATGGTATGACAACGGTGCCGAGATCACTATCTACAACCCGAGCCCGGACACGCTGAACACCATCATGAACGAGGGGAACAGCGTCATCTTGAAGGCTGGCTATGAAGACCAGGGCGGGGCAAAGACAATTTTTGCAGGGCAGATTGCCTACGTGTCGCCTAGACGTGACGGCCGCGACATCGTCCTGGAAATCAACTGCGTGCAGGCGAGGGGGAATTTCTACCAGCTCGCAAGGCTCCACATGGCCGTTTCGTTCCCGAAAAACAAGAAAATCCGCGAATGCCTGCAGGAAATGTGCGACTACGCGCAGATCGTCTTGAGGGCCGGTGCAGGCGCCGTTCTTGACGAGGGTATCGATTTCCCGTTCCGCAGCTGCGGTACGTTCAATGCCGTTGTGCGCGAATTCTACGACTACGAAGAACATCAGTTCGGAAAGACGATAATCTACCTCGACAACAACGAACTTATCGTCATGGACCGCGACAAGGCCCTCGACATCGAGGATGTGTATCTCGACCACGAGTCCGGCCTGCTTGAGTGCAGGGTGGAACGTGACGAGGGTCTGAACAAGGTCAATTTCGGGGACGACCCGAACTATTTCTTCCTTTCCAAGAAGGAAGGGGACGTGGAGCCTAAAAAACGCCCCAGCAAGGAAATCGACCGCATCAAGAAAGTGCGCGGCCGTTGCCTCATGAACGCGGCCATGGTGCCGAACTGCTTCGTGCAGATTGACAGCACCGACAAGAACGACTCCTATTCCGGATCGATTGCCGTAAAGGGCCGGTACATCGTGACCGACTGCAACTATCGCGGCGGGAATACCGGGGGAGACTTTACCGTCGAATTCACGGCCCAGGAGCCGAACGGGGGAAACTGATGGCGAACGGACTCGAAAAGACTTTTATCAGGCTCACCAGGAGCGTCATCGATTCCTACATGGAAGGCTTCGAGACGGCATTCCCTGCAGTGATCAAGACAGTAAACGATGACGGGACGCTGGACGTGACCCCGTCCATCCGGAACGTACTCAAGAACATGCAGATAGAGCCGGACGGAAAGGACGGAAAGCCTCTGGAAGTGCGCGGCGTGCCCGTACTTTGGCCCGGAACATCTGCGGCCATCGTCAAGTTCGAGCTCCAGGCGGGCGACCCGGTGCTTTGCGTGGCGTCCAGCCGCGATTTGAGGGCATGGATCGAGGGCGGCGAGGACAAGGGCCCCTACGACCCGAAGAGCTTTTCCGGAAACGACCTCAACGACCTGATGGCCGTCCCCATGAGCAGGGGAGGCTCCAAGAAGGTCACGGTAACGATTTCTCACGACGGCAAGGTTAGCGTGGAAGCGAATTCAGAAGTGCTTATCAAGTCCGCTAAAGTGAAGGTTGACGGCGAGCTCGAAGTGACTGGCGATGCCAAGTTCCTGACGAAGACTGCGGCCGTGACGTTCTCCACCCATATCCACCCGACTCCGACGGGCCCGTCGAGCCCTCCGAATCCGGACACGGCCCCGTCAGCTTAACAAGAAAGGAACTGAAACATGGCACTTGACAAGAACACACTCAAGAGCGACCTGCAAACTATTTTTTCGAAGTCGAATTCTCCGGAAGAGGCTGCGCAGGCTATCGCGAACGCCATCGACAAGTACGTGAAGACGGCCACGGTAACGATTACCGCATTGCCTTCCGAAGTGGCGGTGACAAGTGCGTCGTTCGGGCCCAGTGCCAACGTCAACCCGCTCACTTTCACCGGTGGCGACGCTACACATTCGGGCGGTCTTTCGTAGGCCCGTTTTTAGGTGTCTTTGGGTGTGTTTTAGTAAAGGGCGAATTTTTGGCGTTTTAAGCCTATTTTTGAGGTAATATGAACGAATTTAGGCTCAACAGCTCGCACGACCTCCAGCTATCCGGCACGCATATCGCCCGGATCCGAAAGGAGGACCATGACGCGTACAGGACTATTGCCGAACAGCAGTGCCTCTGTCTTTTGCGTTGCGAGGAAGGTGAATCCTTCGTGGACTATACACATGGGGTGCCCTGGTTCAAGAGAATTTTGGGCTTGCCGGCGCAGTATCTCGACGTGGCCACCGCCATCATCAGGGACAAGCTGACCGCATTGCCTACCGTGAAGAAGGTCGTCAAAATCGTCCTTGACGTGAATGGCCGCAAGATTGGCGGCTCTTTCCGTATCCAGGCGAACGACGGATCCGTGACAAGTGGAGAATTCTAGCATGGCTGTAGGCGTGAATGTAGACGAGAATGGAATCAGCGTAAATAGCTTCCGGGAAATCCGCGAGGCCCTTGAGGCGAAATTGAAGTCCATTTTTGGCGAGGCCCTGGACACGTCCCCGAGCTCCCCGGACGGCCAGCTTATCGACCTGTTCTGCTATGCCTACGACGATGCCGCGAAGGCTATCCTTGCGTCCTATTCTAACCTTGACCTCGACAGCGCACAGGGCGCTTTCCTGGACAATATCGGGCGCATCATGGGCGTGGCCCGCAACGGCATGTCTGACGACGTCTACCGCGCCGTTTTGCTCGGTGCATCGTTTACAGGCCTTGCCACCTTCGACAACATGGTGACTTTCCTCCGTGCGAATATCGACCCGGATGTCACCCTTATCGCGAACGACGACCCCGATACAGACGTAAACGGAATTCCCGGCCACACGATTGCTGTCTACCTTCCTTCGACCGTGACGAAGACCGACAACGAAATCGCTACCGCAATATGGAAATGCAAGCCTGCCGGAATCGGCACTTATGGCGCCCAGACCGGAACCGCCACGGACTCCGTTGGCGGATCCCATCCCGTAAAGTTCAACAAGATCACCTCCGTGACCTACTACATGAAGATCACGATTACCGAGTACACCGAGGAAACCCTCCCGGAAGATTACCAGGAACAGGTGGCGGCAGCCGTCGCAGATTGGGCCGTGGGCGAGTACAAGCCCGGAAAGGACCTTATCCCGAAAAGGGCTATCCAGGGCGTGTACAGGGTGCCGGGTATCGACGACGTGGTCATCGAGGTGTCCGCGAACGGAACCAGCGGGTGGACATCCGACAGGGTGGCCATCGATGCCGACAAGTACGTCTCTCTCCCGAAGGAAAACATCACGGTTATCAAGGACTCGTAAAGCATGGCCTTGGTACACAAGACATTATGGGAAAGCGTCCGCGAGCTGGTACTTGAACAGTATCGCGGGAGCCCCAACCTTCTGGGACTGATTCGCGCAGTGGTCGAGGAATGCGCCCAGCCGATCGAGGACAGCGCCACAGCGCTCCAAGATGTCCTGAACGTGGACACGGCGAGCGGGGAATGGCTCGACATCATCGGCAAGATGGTCGGCGTGAAAAGGAACGACGGAGAAAGCGACGACGATTTCCGGAAACGAGTCATCGTGAATTCGATGGAAAATGATGCCGGAACGCCTAACAACGTGATCGATGTCGCGAAAGAGCTGTCGGGAGACCCGGCGCCGCAATACCTGGACGAAGTGCCCGCCACGTTCTTCGTCTACACGCCGAACGGCAAGGCGCTTACGCTTTCGCAGGTCGACAAGCTGGCGCCTGCAGGCGTTCTTGGCATTCCCGGTGCTGCCATAAGGCTCGGAAACGGCGGCTTTTTGCAGAATGCCGGCGGAAAGAAGTTTTTATCCGTGATTCCGAACGCGGAATGGAAGCTGGAAGCATTGCTTATCGAAAGCAGCGGACTGCACATCGTGACGGACAGCGGAAAGAGAATAAGGATCGTGGCCGAACAATCGAGGAGGGCGAATGCCTGACGTAAATGAAGAAAGCATTACTACCGTGCCGTTGCTGCCGGAAGCCGAGAATATTTCGGCGAATGACTTGCTGTACCTTGTCCAAGGCCTCGGTGCAGACCGCGACAAGAAACTCCCTCTGTGGAAACTCCTGGAATACGTTTTTGGAAGTGGCTTTTCTCTTGTCCAGAAGGACAGCACGTACACCTATAGGCTCCAGTTTGACCAGGACGGCTTTTATTATACCAAAAGTCTCAACAACGGCGCCGTAGTCCTTTCAAGACAGCTGTATCTCACGGAAGGCGGCTTTAGCAAGATTGACGACCTATCCGTTCGGAATCTCACGGTAAGGACCACTAAATCGGTCAGTTCGCCAAACACTACGTACGACCTTTACCTTGATTCATCCGTTATCGACAACAACGTGACGGATGACGACATCGGAAAAATCGTTATCGTCGAAAATAATACGGGCTCGCAGATCAAGGTTTACACAGGCGAAACGCAGACGATGAAGAACTACACCCAGCTGGACACCGGAAGCGTCTGCATGTTCATGCTCAAGGAATACACGAAATCGCAGGGGCAGCTCACTAATTCCAAATGGGTCGCACTTATTCAGCCCAACGCAATCAACGGCGCGGAATCCAAGTAACAAGGAGAATTTACCATGGCACAAGAAGATATTAGAGGAAAGGACCTCCCCAATATTGCGACAGCATTCGCAGACGATGACATTATTATCGTTGACGGTGACAATAAAGGCACCAGAAGGATGCCCAAGAACACGCTGCTCCAGCTCACCAGCCAGAACGCACTCGCAGGGAAC